>Ga0307928_10000001_pt1 | contig 185416 bp, 278 predicted proteins | sample AceLakmetagen232_FD_201815 | JGI IMG/M metagenome (GOLD analysis project Ga0307928, IMG submission 201815) | Saline water microbial communities from Ace Lake, Antarctica - #232 | ecosystem: Environmental > Aquatic > Non-marine Saline and Alkaline > Saline | place: Antarctica: Ace Lake...
GCATATACAAGTGCTACCACTATCAATATCATTATTACTGCACATCTTAATTGTCTCATTTCTTCACTCATTATTTATCCTCTTCATATCGCTGTATATTTTTTCCCGACATTGCTTTATTTTCCTTTAACCACTCCCTTAGCCCGCATTCATTAGCGGAAAACTCTTCTTTATTCATCCACTTAGTATCAATAACAGCCCCTCCATATCCGTCTTTATCGACTTGATAATACTGACTGAAATCATAACTCATTTGAGTTATACCATATTTGTATGGGTTTTCATATACATCTGTTCCCGGATACGGAATGAAGTTGCTGACAAAATATTGATCTGGGTCTGCATCAATGATAAATTGCTTTGTTTCTTCAATCGTCTCTCGGGTCTCCCCGGGAAATCCCAAAATAAAGAATCCTCTGGAATCCATACCATACTTCTTACACCATGAAATCACTTCTTTATTCTGCTCTACTGTAACCTCTTTATTCATTCTATCCAATATCATCTGACTTCCGGACTCGATACCCCAGGCTACTCCCTGACATCCTGAATCAGCTAATACCTTATATGTTTCTTCTGTATCATTACCAGCCCGTCCCATACATCTGAACACCATGCCGAGTTCCTTGATGTATTCACAGATCTGTTTCATTCTATCGAGTTTAAGCGTAAATATATCATCCTGTATATTAAGGGCATTTATTCCTGCGCTCTTAATAGCTCTGATTTCCATCTTAATGTTATCGATATCCAGAAATCTAACCTTATTACATATCTTGTGCATGCTATTCAACCCGCAGAATGCACACTTATAAGGGCATCCCCGACTTGTTAATAGAGGTAACGACTTCCTACCCGCGATAACTCTCGAATAGCTGTTAACGTCCACCATAGACCAATCAAGCGGTGTTTGCAGATCTATTATCTTATCGCCTAGTATAATGTCATTAACTTTGTGCTTATTAGCAATTGCCGCTAAAGGCATTTCCCCGTATCCCTTGACGTAATGATCCACGTCGGGGATATCCATGTCCAGCCCTGTTACATGTGCACCACCTACGACAATCTTGGAATCTGGATTAATTTCCTTACACTCGTCGATAATATATCTCGTAGTGTCCAGAGTAGCACAGTAGACCGTTATACCATAGATATTAGCATACTTAATATCTATCTCCTGATTGTCTCTTACTCCTGATAAGTCAGAGATATATACATCGGCCTTACTATATATCTTTAACGCCCGCGCAAGGTGTAACAACCCAAGTGGCGGATCGAGCCTATCATCTGTACAATCATAATGCGGTGGATGGATTAAATTAATAGTCATTTTTGTCAATCCTTTACAGTCTAATCATAGACTTTACAATAACACTAAGTTTGGAATAATACAACTACTTGATAGCTTCCGTAGCCTTGGCACAGTTCTCCCAATCACCTCTCTTACGCTTTTCTTCCAGCTTAAGATACATACCCTCCGTCTTTTCTTTATCGACATCACCCAGTTCTCCGGACGCTGTCTTAATAGCATCTTCGAAAGAAACATGTGGAAATGTTTTACAGACATCGCTTTCTTTATTACAGCAGTATACTTCGAAGCCCCATTTATCGAACTCAGGTTTAAGTGCCGGAAAATATTCTGTAAGCATCCGCTTGTATGTACTGTTATTATTTTTAATAGCTCCCTTAGTACGACCTTCGTTAAATGAATATTTATGCTCTGTATCCATTTTAAGATCTACTCCCACCAGAAATACTCTGCGTATTCCCAGAATAAACATGATTCTCAGAGAGGACAGCATTACTGAACGACACCCTCCGTACTTCTTATGACAGCCCCAGTTGATTGTATCTTCTGTCAGGAAGCGATGCGGTTGAAACTTTTCGTTACGCCGGAAACCTACTACATTAGGACAATCCCCTACTTTAATAGAAGCTTCTTCCCACATTTGTTTTCCATCAACGAATGTAGATTTCCACAGAGGTTTAGTAAAAGCCGCCTGAGGTATGAACTTCATTATCTTAGGATCTATCCATGTTGAATAGATAAACCTGGAAGGGTCATCAACACTCGACCACATATTAGGTCTTATAAGTTTAGAACTGTTATTCATCCCGAACGTAAGTATTCCGGGATTATGTAATTTAAGATAATCCTCTTTAAGCAGGCTGGGTCCTCCACCTATAAGAAAGCAGGTCGACCCTCTATACATCCCATCAAGGAACATAGTGTTACCTTCTCTAGTAAAGAAGTAAGGACAAACCTGTCCGAACATATACGTTCCATTAGCTGTTATATCACCCACATCTGTACCCTCGTGTCTTTCGTACCCGTGTCGTAGTTGAGTATCATCGTTTTTGTCTTTTTGTAAACTAAGCATCCGTGCCATCTTTCATTTCCTTTTGTTTAATAAAACCACTTATTTCAAAAGCTACCCCTGATAAAAGATTCATCAATCCATTATTATCAACTGTCAGATCGATCAAGTCTTCATCCAGCCCATCCTCACTAACATGTTTTCTACTTTCCATATAGTCTCCTGTATTACGAACTATCTTTATAATCATCCCTCCGTGTTTATGTATAAATTCAGCTTCGTTAGGGAAGCGTGTGTCCGGTATCAGAAGATGTTTATCAGAATGTTCTCTTAATTCTTTTTCCGCGAATTTAATCCATACATCCTGCCTGAAATTATCCCGAAATAATTCCGTCCCCACTTTCTGCAGAAACTCTCTAGGAGTAATTTCCCAGAAATCATCCACTCTCTGTTTATCTTCCAGAACATATAGTTGATTTTCTGTAAATCCGAATGTTCTCGCTATATCCTTAATAGGTTTGGCGAACGAATATTTATGAAACATCTCCGGAACCTGTTTAATTAAGAAATCAGCCAGTGTATCTTTACCGGCCCCTAGTCCTCCTGTTATTCCTATCGGTATCTTCATTTATTTACCTTTGTGTATATATCTGTTTTTTGTTTGTATTTGATCGAACGTGCTGTGCATGATATTGCAAGGGTAATGGAATTTTCTCCGATTTCAATCTGCGTCGAAAATGCATATCTGATTTTGTCTTATGATATTTAGAATAAGAGTAATCGATCTTCTTCCCCGGAACACAATACCAGGGATGTTTACTATTCTTTAATATTTCTACATTAGCAAGCTGACAGAACCCAGCCCCTATATTAGATTTCTTCTTCCCCGGTAATACCTTTATCTGCCCACACGTATCTGGAATAACGCAGGGGTATTTATATTTATTTACCAAGGCCTCTGTTTCATCGAGAGTTGTTGAGAATCTCCGACTATGTAAGCAATGCGGGTTATCCTTATACTTATCCAGATTAAGCTGTTCGTACATTACTTTAAAGAAGTTAGGCGGATACACCATATCACAGTCAGCGAATAGAATCCAATCTGCATCACATTCATCCAGCTGTTTATTACGTGTCCAGCCCCTGTATTGAAATTCGTCTATATTCGGATAAGGTACTCCCCTTACATCCATTCCTTCTTTTCGGAATGTATCGATAACAGCCTCTGTTTCAGGATTCCCTGTTCCGGATACATAGGCTACCGACATAGATATATGCATATCTTCCGGAAGATCCTGCTGCATCATCGACGAAAGCATCCAGCACAGACGCCTCTGGTAGAAATGGCATTGTACACAGACCATTATGTGTTTATTCATCTCAAATTCCTTTAGCTTGCAGTGGTGGCGACGTATGTCGGGGCTACGTGCGCCGTTGTATAATTCGGATTAGTATATTGGGTGGTAGCCATAACAGAGGTGCTATAAGTAATAGTGGTATTATTAAAGTCATAGTTAAATGTCGGTGGAGTAACTATATTATTCCAACCAGATGTATCAATCCAATAGTTTTCTAAACGCCAGCCCGTTCCTTCTTTAAACATTATGTTATAACTTTCATTCTCCCCCTTAATGATTCCTGTATTTACTTTAAGACTCATAACTGAAAAAGGGTGTGATCTATCTGTATTAGTAGTAAAAACAATATCCCCTTTATTTAACTGTCCTTTATACTTTATAGGTTGATTCATTCTATTATACAGTTGATATATCACATTCATTTTATTACTCCTTTGTTATTTTCTCTGGCCATTCCCGTTTACCGTTGAAAGGTATTTTGTATTTAGGATGTCGGGGTCCTCCGCCCCACTTCTCTACAAAATACTTCCGTACTTTACCGTATTTCCTTAAAGACGGATCTTTAGAAGAGCTTCCCTTCCTGCGATATACAGCAGGGTCCAGCCCTTTCAGATTTTTTACAATCTTAGATTTATCAATAAGCTTCATCCGCCATTCAAAATCCACATCTTCACAGTATGCCGGATAGAATGCTTCATCAAAGTACAGCCCCTCGTCGTACTCCATATGCTCCAGACACTCCACGTTCACTGCAAACGAACAGTAGGAACATGTCCCTACCAGTAACCATTTATCAGCATACTTTTCTAACAGGGCTGGGAGGGCTACTACTGTTTCGTCGGATAACACAATATCGTCGTTCAGTAAAAGAACCCAGTCCGCTTCCCTCTTCATAACATTAAATCCCAGATTGAAGCTTCCGCCCGCTCCGAGATTTCTGGATGTTGTTGTGAGGAGTATACTATTAGTATGTATATTAGGCAGATCAGATATATCCTGTTTGCCGTTATCCACTATTAGAATGTGCTGGAATACTTCTCTGTTCCTGACCAGAGGTTCCAGACATTCCTTAAGAAGATCCACTCTATTTATTGTAGGTATGACTACTGATATGTTCATACAGCCTCCTTACTACATCTGTACATGATCCGTTTTCCTCTATGTCCTTTGGTGACATTGATCTTTTTAACATTACCGAATCCACACTCTTTTAAATACCCTTCGATATCCCGAGCGTTCTTAAGATGTTTAAGAATGAACATTCCCCCGGATTCTTTATGGGCTGTCTGAAAATACAGAACTCCCACTTTCTCCGACAACTCCCGCATCATCTCTTTAACCTTTTCTTCTCCGTGCTGTTTCCATATCCACATATGTACATTCAGCATGATAGCGACATCAACCTTGTGGTCCATATTATGGACGTATTCCAATGAATCCCCGTTAAGGAAACTGACATCGGGAACCTCATAGTAATCTACAAGACTCTTTGCTACAGACCAGCTGGGCTCATCCTTTTCGATACCTATAACTCCTGTTTTAAAATCCTCTGCGAATTTAAAACAGATGTATCCGATATTAGAACCTATATCCAGAACCCATGCTGGATCGACCTCTGTCTTTATCAGATCGTCTTTGATAAGCTGATACTCAGAGATACACTGTTTTTTATGATAAGGAATCTCTCTATCCAGCGGAGCGAAAGGTATAGGTTGACAGGTGTATCCGACTTTCGTAGAGTTTCCATCCTTATACTCCCCTACTCCTATCTTTTTAATCTTATTACGTATTTTATCCAGTTCCTTATCTTTAGGAAAGAAGTTTTCCAGAATCTTATTCAGAGAATATTCATCATCAAATTTACCCTTAGCTTTATATCCTCTGCCCAGATGTTTAGGAAAGTCCTCGATACTCTTGAATATACAGCCCTTAAAATAAGCCCATGTAAAATCAAGTAGAGTAAGTTTCCCATTCAGTACCACTATATTTCTAGGAATTATATCTCTATGTATCATCTTTACTTTCTGTAAAGATTTGAAAATATTTTCCAATTGTTTCTTAGCATCGCTGTGTGATAGACAGCCCTTAGTGATAGGTTCTCCTGCATATGCTGTATATATTCTGGTAGAGTAGGGGAGCCAAAGCTGTTGCAGCCCTTTTAAGCCGTTTAAGCGCTGTAGGGCGTCGTATTCATTAGACTCCAGTATCTCGGGGGAGTATTTACCAACTCCCTTGACAATCTCCTTACAGACCTCCAGATCGCTTATTCTCGTAATCATAGAATAGCGAGTCTGCATCTTGTTTCCTTGTTTTGATAGATTCTTATCCATTACTTTTCCTTTATGGTTGAAAATGTTTTTTAAAGTTCATTCTGCCCCATGATTCGTCCGACATTCTTTCAGCCATATACCATAGGGTTGTATCATGGCTGGGTACCGGGAGTCTGTCTCCGAATAAAGAAGCGCATTTACGGACAAACTCCGACTTATGAAGACATATATAAGAAGCAAGCCTCTTATGACCGTGTCTACTTTTATAAGGTATATCCAGTGGAAATATAGGTTCTTCTCCCATCTTATCTTTCCACCATTCATCGAGTATATTTAAGAAATGTTTTTTAACATATCCCTTCTTACTTTTAGTGTATCCGCATCTATGTCCGACAATAGATTTCGACCAGGCCTTTTCGGGAAGGATTAATTTATATCCGAATGCATATCCCGGAAGAGGTTTAGGGGTTGTATCACAATCCACTTTCAACCAATACTTCGAAGTGACATGTTCTGCTGTTCCGAATACAAAAGCACTCAACATAAGTTCTCTTGTATTAGCAGCCTCGGGCATATCCCATTGAATTATTTTTACGTTTCTATTAAGGAAGGAAAGGTCTTCTTCGGTTACTCCATTTACGAAAAGTATCATAGGATGTTCCATAATACCTTCTGTCTTCATCCACATAGGATAATTATGTTTGAGTTTAGGGAGATACTTCTGATTGACTGCAGATACGACAGTAACATCTTTTTTGTTGATAGCTTTAATATATCTGGTAAATCTCCTGTCCCCCAGCCCCTGTCCCAGAGGACCTGCATAGTCCGGATGGTTATTACGAAGACCCCAGTAAGCCTGTTTCCACAGAGCGCACAGCTCCCACTCTCCGGCATGTTTCCTGCCGTGGTAGTGAACTATCTTCATATCTTCGTAATGTTTCTCTGTAGACATCTTAACACTGACACCCCACTGTACAGGAGCAAGCCAATGTTTATATCGAGGAAGAAGCATCTGACAGCCTACCTCGTCGGGGATACGGTTATACTGAGCCCCCTCGCGGGTTATCCATTCCCACTCTTCCAGGATAGCGGCATCTCTTGTAAATCCGAATATTCCTGTGTTAGTGGCTTTACCGTATTCGAGAGCCGGTTTAACATAATCCGGTACAAGCTTTCCGAAACTCCGGATACGCTTACTCATAGTACCGCCCTTAGTCTTCCAGCCCGCAAATTCCCCTGTGCAGAAAGTGTACTCTTTGATTTTATCGAAGTATTCGTCTATAGGAGCGACAACAAGTGTGTCGGCATCTAAAAATAAGGTAAGGTCGTAGGGAGTATTACGCCAGAGCTGAGCTTTACGGACCAGAGGTCTGGTTCCGTTGTTTTCAAGTTCCAGCATATCGCAGTTAAATTCTTTAAGAAGACCCGGTAACCACTCCGGTTGAGTCGCTACTGTGAGTACAGTTATCGGACCCTGATAATGCTGTCGGAGGGAGTAGATCGATACAAGCGCCCTTGTCACACACTTCGTTCCCTGACTTAGATATATCACACCTTTTGTTTCTGACATTCTCAATTCCCCTGTAAAGTTTTTGTACCGTTTTATTACCGGCCTTGTTATATTCAGTGTAATATGTATGAAAACCCATGAAATCATTCTCTAAAGCTTCCTGACATATATCACGCCACATTTTCAGCTTATTAAATGTACCACGTACACAGTGAATTGCAAGAGGTGAATTGAGATTTTTTGTATTTATTCCATCTTTTATGAATTTAGAGTTAATAGGCATGCTCCAATGATAGGAGGCTGTCCCTGCATGCCCCTGTGCTTTAAGGATACACATCGCGAACTCTTCGGGGTTTCTGTGCAGGTAGTTGTTCTTATAGGTCTTACTTATCATATCCGTCCACATATACGCCTGATCGGATTTCTTTACAGCCCCCGCGCACCCTCCGTTGATAGCGTGGAAGAAAGGCAGTTTCTCCCCTATACATTTCTCAGCCTCTCTTTTCTTTCTACTGCATTGTCCCGGAGTATTGTTAGCGGAAGTGCATACCAGCCCGTGCTTCTCTATAAGGTCAAATATAGAATAATCGAATTCAGACATCCAGATATGGTCGAGATCGTAATACAGGTTTACATCGAAAGGATACTGGTCTATGTGGTGGTAAGCTTTCCTGCACCACAGGTCTATACGTTTAAGACCCAGCCCGTGCCTTAGCTCGTCCTCTATACAGAATGTATCGGGGAGCTCGTTTATCCGGGCTGTGATAATAGGTGAGAAGCCAGGGTCTGTTATAAAACAGATGGGGCCCTTGTAGTGCCTTCTTAAGGTTAGAAGGGCTGTTGGAATAAGATAGTTGATTCCAAATCCCGCTATATAAAAAACAATTCCTCTTTCCATTACAGTCTACGAGCCTCCTGAAGTTCTCCAATTAAGTTAGTTAAGTTATAGTGGAACTGGATATTGTGTCTGAAGTACTGCTTGTTATTTCTTCTGAAGAAGAGCTACTTATAGCATGGTCTATCCAGTATGCACCGGTTGCGGAATTATAAAGTGCTTGAACTTCTGCTTGTGACATGCCGTGTCCTATCCATGCGCCTACTTCGTCCATTTGACCAGTCACATTATTACCACCGGGGTTGGCTCCAATATAAAGGTCTTTTGCAGTTGTAATATTATCAGAGTCGGAAATAGAATCGCTAGAATTATTTAAATATAAGTAAAGAGTTGACCCTATTCTGGTCAATACAACATGGTTCCATGCACTTAGCGTTACTGATCCTGTACTTGTAACAGTGTGCCAAGGTGCTGATGCGGCGGCAGATGTGGCAACTTCAATTTTTAAAGCCACCATTGCTATATAAAACCCACCGTAAGAAGCTGAATCAGTTGCAAACATGATTACTGTAGCATTTACTGTTGGATATACCCAAAACGAGTAAGTGAAATCACCGGTTCCTGGTAATAAGCCGCTTGACGCAACATTCAAATATTGACTGCTGCCATTCAATGTAAATGCATTATTATGTTTTCCTGATGTGTATGTTGCAGACCCAACATTTGTAAGTGTATGGCTATTAATCGAATCCTCTATATCCTCAGCTTTCCAGTATGCTACCATGTCATCATTTAATCTACCTAGAATATTTCCATTAGCTGTCCAATGTTGCGACTCTGGATTGTCGCTTGAGATGGAACTGCTTGTTATACCTTCCGAGGTACTTGAAGTACTGCTTGTTATACCTTCTGAACTGCTAGAAGTGCTACTTGTTATTTCTTCTGAGGAAGAGCTAGAACTGTAAGCAGGACCTTTATAGTAGGAACCTGTATTAGAATTATATAATGCTTGTACTTCTGTTAAGGACATTCCATGCCCCTTGTGAATAGAGAGCTGGTCTATTTGCCCATTTAACAATCTGCTTCTAGTGTTTGATACATACTGTGTTCCCAATTCAAAAGCTCTGCCACTATCCCCCAAATTACCTGAAAAACTTAGTGGACTACTGCCTGCTACCGCATTGACATAAATAGTAATTGTCCCTGAGACCCTCGTCACTACAGTATGATACCACGTATCAACTAATATTTCAGTTGATGATGAAACACCGACAAATCCAGCATTATAATAAGAAAATGACATGACTGGCGTAGTATTACCATTGATAATTAATAAAGCATATCCATTTTCATTAGTTGCATCATTATACCATTTGTTATAAATTCCAGAGATATATGCGCTGTAAGGGTCTGCTGTAGGCAATTCATCCATATAGAACCATGTTGAAATGGTAAAATCCCCAGTTCCGAATCGTAGGTCTGCGGCATCTGCGGTGTATAGATATTGTGTTGAGCCGTTTAGTGTGAATGCATTATTATGTTTCCCTGCGGTAAATGTAGTTGAATTGACATTCGTAAGCGTATGACTATTAACAGAATCAGTTAAATCTTCAGCTTTCCAATACGCTACCATATCACTATCCAGCGGTCTAAGTATAGCATCGTTAGCCGTCCATGTATCATCAGCAGGAGAACTACTACTTGTTATACCTTCCGAAGAACTACTACTACTTGTTATACCTTCCGAAGAACTACTACTACTTGTTATACCTTCCGAAGAAGAGCTAGAACTGTAAGCAGGACCTTTATAGTAGGAACCTGTTCCTGAGTTATATAGGGCTGTATGTGAATTAGTATCAAGCGGGCTTCCTTTCCATATCGACACTTCGTCTATTTTACCTGTAAAATATTCAGATGTAAAATCCCACTTACCTAAAGTTAAAGGAGCATCTGTGTCGTCAAATGCTCCACCAAAAACAAACGATATTTTTTCAACATCGTTAACCCTTACTTTATAGGTTCCAGATTCTCTGTACAACATTAAGTGATTCCATACATTTTGAGTAACTGCACTTACTGCGCTTCCCTGGGCCCAAGTTCCATTACCAAGAAAGCATTTTAAAGTGGTATTTTCAACAAAACAAAGCAAACCAAGCTCATTGGTATTAGTTATTCCTAAAAAGAAATTACCATTTGCTGTTGATTCTGGGTGAATCCATATACTAATAGCAAAATCACCAGTTCCAAATTGAAAATCTGCATGATTAGCTACTGATAACCAATTTGCCCCGGAGGTTGTAGCACAATTATCATGAATCCCAGCATTTGCAAAAGATACAGAACTATTATTTGTTAATGTATGAGAAGCAAAAGAATCCTCTACATCTTCAAGATTCCAATATGTCACTAAACTTGAATCAAATGGTTGAAGTGTTAGATTATTAGCAGTCCATGTATCATCAGCAGGAGAACTACTACTTGTTAAACCTTCCGAGGAAGTACTGCTTGTTATACCTTCCGAGGAAGTACTACTTGTTATACGTTCCGAGGAAGGAGTGCTTGAGCTACTTTCACTGGCTGAGAATCCTTCTGAACTGGTACTGGAACTTGAACTGCTTGTACTACTTGTGATTCTTTCAGAACTGGTGCTGGAGCTACTGGAACTTGAACTTGTTATTCCTAATGAACTGCTTGAACTTGTTATTCCTAATGAACTGCTTGAACTTGTTATTCCTAATGAACTGCTTGAACTGCTTGAACTTGTTATTCCTAATGAACTGCTTGAACTGCTTGAACTTGTTATTCCTAATGAACTGCTTGAACTACTTGAACTGCTTGAACTGCTTGAACTTGTTATTCCTAATGAACTGCTTGAACTGCTTGAACTACTTGAACTGCTTGAACTTGAAGAACTATTCGAGCTACTGGAGCTAGTACTTAAAGGATTGGAACTACTACTAGAACTGCTGGAGCTAGAGCTGCTGGAGCTAGAGCTGGAGCTGTTAGAGCTTGAACTTGAACTATTGGAACTGCTGGAGCTTGAACTGCTGGAACTTGAATTGCTGGAACTTGAAGAACTACTTGAAGAAGAGCTTGAGTTACTCGAACTTGTTGTTAATACTTCTGTACTGCTGGAACTACTCATCTCATAAAATTTATTAAGTTTAAGCTTTCTCCATGAATCAGTGTTTACACACTCGTAATAATATCCAGTTGTTAAAGCCCATTGTCCCGGCAGACCTGTTGAATCGAAATAGGCAGGGGGGTCCACCTGAGTACATCTACGGTATTGTTCCGCATCCATATACCCGTCTAAACTGGAAGTAGCCCGTCTGCGAACTCTCTCCCAGTTGTTCTTAGAGAGATGTCCTCTTTCGGCTTTTAATCCGCCTTGTTTATGTAATTTAAAGTTTATAGCCATTTTAATTTTCTACCATGGTAGACTTTTATGTTATTAACAGCCTTCTATTAATATTGGCTGTAAGTCCTCTTCTTTCAAGAATCGCATTAAATTGTTTCTGATTATGTTATTTAAGTTATATCTTCTGAAGAAGTACTACTGCTTGTTATACGTTCTGAGGTGCTGCTTGTTATACGTTCTGAGGTGCTGCTTCTGACTCCGGTTCCCTGAATATAAATATCATCATAATATCCGTATGCAGTGTTATCAGATGAACCATTAGCTATATGCAATGAATTTATTCCACCAACATTATGCTGGAAAGAAACAGTATTCTTATAAACCCCGTCAACTTTTACTTTAAAAGTATATGCCTCGAAATCAAAATCATAAAGTCTTATAGAATACCATGTTATTACGGAAATAGTCATTACGTCATCAAAATTTGCAACCATTTTTTTAACACCATCAATATAATTTAAATGAATAACTGCAATTATTTCGGCATCTGGACCTAACAGATATGCTTGTGCACTATTCGGATCAGTATTACTCATATACATTTTAAAATCAATAATAACATTGGTATCCAATGTATCAAAAAATACATTAGCCTCGTTATCATCAGGCATTAAACGAGCAACATAATCCCCATCCAAATTAACTATGATGGGGGTGTCACCAGCTCCGGTAATATCCCATTTATCAAATGTACCATCCTGAAAATCATCATAAAAAGGTAAATCTTCTAGTGTGCTTGAGCTACTTGTTATACCTTCTGAAGTACTACTGCTTGTTATACGTTCTGAAGTACTGCTTGTTATACGTTCCGAGCTACTACTTGTTATACGTTCCGAGCTTGTACTGCTTGTTATACCTTCCGAAGAAGTACTACTGCTTGTTATACCTTCCGAAGAACTGGATATTGTGTCTGAGGTACTACTTGTTATACCTTCTGAGGTACTGCTACTTGTTATACCTTCCGAGGAAGTACTACTGCTTGTTATACGTTCCGAAGTACTACTTGTTATACGTTCTGAGGAAGAGCTACTGGAAGAACTGCTATCTTGAATTCCCTGAACATAAATATCATTATAATATCCGTATGTGTCATTATTTATTGAGCTATCATATAACTGTATTGCATTTACTCCAATAACATTATTTTCAAAAGAATAGGTGTCTTTATAGTCTCCATTAACTTTTAATTTAAAAGTATATGCGCTAAAATCAAAATCATAAAGTTTTATAGAATACCATGTTGTAACTGAAATATCCATTACCTCAGTAGCTAAAATAAACATTTTTTTCACACCTGCGACATAATTTAAATAAATACTTGCTATTATGTCGCTACCCGGACCGAGTATAATTGCTCTCGCACTACTAGGATCGTCATTACTCATATACATCTTAAGATCAATAATAACACTAGAACTAACTGTCTCAAAAGTTGCTAAGATGTCTTTATCCTGTGATTGTAAATAGGCAACATAATCTCCACTTAAATTAACTACAGACGGTTCTGTTCCACTACCGATGATATCCCATTTATCTAATGTTCCGTCCTGGAAGTCATCCCAGAAAGGTAGTTCCTCTAGTGTACTACTGCTTGTTATACCCGCCGAGGTAGTACTGCTGGATATTGTGTCTGAGGTACTACTTGAGCTTGGGGAACTTGTACTACTTGAACTTAGGGAACTTGAACTACTTAAAGAGCTAGAGCTTGTAGTTAACTCTTCTGAACTACTTAAAGAGCTAGAGCTTGTAGTTAACTCTTCTGAACTACTTGAAGAGCTAGAGCTTGTAGTTAAAGCTTCTGAACTACTTAAAGAGCTAGAGCTTGTAGTTAACTCTTCTGAACTGGAACTTGTTGTCATAACTTCTGTGCCGGAGCTTGAATGTTCATTATCTATAACTGCATATCGTTTTCTAGGTTCTCCTCCTACTTCAGTAAAAGCACCTCCTAAATAAACATGTCCTTCATCTGATGCTATTGAAAAGACAACACTATTACAATTAGGATTCCAACTACTAAGAGTAGCATCTGTATTGTTAACCCTGGATACTCTGTTTCTAGTAGTACCTCCTACTGTTGTAAAACTACCTCCTAGATAAATATCACTTCCGTCTATTTCAATATCATAAACAACACTATTACAATCAGGATCCCACGTAGCATCAACTGCTCCGTCTGTATTATTAACTTTAGCCCCTCTATTTCTAGCAGTTACTCCTACTGTAGTAAAATCACCCCCTAGATAAATATCAGACCCATCTACTTCAATGTCACGCACCTCATCATTACAATCAGGATCCCATGAACCATCTGCAGTACCATCCGTATTATTAACTTTAGCAACATTATTTCTAGCAGTTACTCCTACTGTAGTGAACTCACCCCCTATATAAAAATCAGACCCATCGCGCACAATAGATTTAACAGTACCATTACATTCAGGGTCCCAACTACCCAGAGTCGCTGTAGAAATATTTAGTTCAGCTGCTCTTGCTCTGTAAGTGCCGTCAATATAGGTAAAACTACCTCCAATTTGCAAGTAACCATCATATGCTAAGGTATAGACAGTGCTATTAACACTGCCTGGATTCCATAAAGAAACTGACCCTGTTGTATTAACTTTACAAACCTTGGAGTGTGAAACCCCCCCAGCGCTGGAAAAAGCACCTCCTATATATATATTCCCACTAGCTATTATCATAGCATAAACAGTACTACCAATATTAGGATTCCAGGAGCCTATACTCCCATCAGGCTCGATATAACATGCTTTATTTCTTGTAATTCCCTCTACTGATGTAAATGCACCTCCAACATATTTTCCACCGTCTGCGTCAACAACAATAGTATATACAGACCCATTAAAATTATAATCCCCCATCCAGTGATCACTTGAAGTACTACTTGTTATACGTTCTGAAGTACTACTTGTTATACGTTCTGAAGTACTACTTGTTATACGTTCTGAGGAGCTGGAGCTTGTTGTTAATACTTCTGTACTGGGGCTGGAGCTTGAGCTTGTCGGTAATGCCTCTGTACTGGAGCTGGAGCTGGAGCTTGTCGTTAATACTTCCGTACTGGAACTACTACTTGAGCTTGTTGTAAGAGCTACTGAGCTGGAGCTACTACTTGTTGTTAAGACTTCTGTACTACTAGAGCTTGCATTATCCTTAGTAACAGCCACATAATAAGATTTATTCTCTCCCCCTACTGTAGTGAAGGCACCTCCCAAATAAACATATATACTATCCAGGGCTAGTGTATACACATAATTATTACAATTAGGATTCCATGAGCCCTCAGCAGTCCCATCCGTATTATTTACTTTAGCAATATAATTTCTAGTAGTACCTCCTACTGTAGTGAAATAACCTCCTAAGTATATGCTATCTCCATCAACCCCTGCTGAAGAGACATAACTATTACAATCAGGATCCCACGTAGCATCAACTGCTCCGTCTGTATTATTAACTTTAGCCGCATAATTTCTAGTTGTTCCTCCTACTGAAGTGAACTGACCCCCTAGATAAAAATCTGATCCATCAATAGCTATTGCATAAACAGTACTACTACAATCAGGATCCCAGGAAGCATCAAGAGTAGCATCTGTAATGCTAACTTTAGCAATTCTATTTCTAGTGGTACTTTTTACTGTAGTGAAGACACCTCCCATGTATATATAACTTCCATCAATAACCATATCCCAAACATTACCATTACATTCAGGAAGCCAACTATTATTGTGAGTAGCATTTGTATTATTTACACTAATTGCATACGGCTTAGAAAGTCCCCCTACTGTAGTGAAGGAACCCCCCATGTATATATAACTTCCATTTGTTATAATTGTTAAAACTGATGAGTTACAATTAGGGTTCCATGAGGCGTTGAGAGTACCATCCGTACTATTAACTTTAGCAACATTATTTCTAGTAGTACCTCCTACTGTTGTAAAATTACCTCCTAGATAAATATCGCCTCCGTCAATAGCTATTGCATAAACAGTGCCATTACAGTTAGGATCCCAGGTACTAATACTACCATCTACATTAATCTTACAAGCTCCATTTCTTGTAAGTCCATCTACTGTTGTAAATACCCCCCCAATATACTTATTTCCTGCATCATCAATAACAATAGTACGTACATAATCATTAAAATCATAGTCTACATCCCAAGAATGACTGACAGGGCTGCTGGAACTTGGAGAAGAAGTACTACTAGTTATACGTTCTGAACTGCTTGAGCTACTGGGAGAAGAAGAACTCGAGCTGTTTGAGCTTGAGCTGCTGGAGCTACTGGAACTTGAACTGTTTGAGCTACTAGAGTTTGAACTACTGGAGCTACTTGAGTTGCTGGAACTGGTAGTTAAAGCTTCTGTACTCGAACTGCTGGAACTTGAACTACTGGAACTTGTTGTCATTACTTCTGTGCTGGAACTGCTGGAGCTTGTTATAATTCCCCGTGAACTGGAACTGGATGTAGAAGTAAGGGATTGAGTGCTTGATGAACTGAATGAAGACTCACTGGTTGTACTGTTAACACTGCTTGTACTTCTATTCCCCTTACTACTCTCCGATTTACTACTTTCAGATAAGCTTGTTTCTGATGCTGTACTTATACTGCTACTACTATTTGAACTGTTTACACTACTCTCTGATTTACTGCTTTCAGACAGACTTGTTTCTGATTCGCTTTGTCCTGATGTTGAACTTTGAGAGCTTGAACTTGTTATAATTCCCCGTGAACTGGAACTGGAAATAGATGTAAAAGATTGGGAACTGGATGTTGAACTTGTAAAAATATTTGAGGTACTGCTGGTAATACGTTCTGAGCTTAAACTCGAAGAACTGGAACTGGTAATAACACCTTCACTGCTTGTACTGCTACTACTTGTAATAATTCCCTCTGAGCTGATACTGGAAGGTGAAGTCTGTGAATGACTGCTTGTACTTCTATTCCCCTTACTGCTTTCCGAAGCACTACTTTCCGAACGGCTGCTCTCGGAAGCTGTGCTTCTACTGCTAGTACTGGTAGTGCTGTTTACACTACTCTCTGATTTACTGCTTTCAGACAGACTTGTTTCTGATTCGCTTTGTCCTGAAGACTGACTGGAAGAACTAGACGATGTGGTTAAGGCCAATGTACTGGATGATGATGTTATTCCCAAAGAAGACGAACTACTGGAGCTACTTGAACTTGAACTACTGGAGCTACTTGATGATTCACTCATAGTACTACTGGAATTAGACGAGCTTGAGCTTGATGAACTCGAACTAAATGAACTTGAACTACTCGAGGAAGTAGTCATAACTAATGTACTACTACTTGAAGAGCTTAGGCTGCTGCTACTGGAGCTGGAACTGTTAGAACTGCTTGAATTACTGGATGTAGACGAACTGGAATTAGATGAAGTAGAACTGCTGGAACTTGAGACAGAAGTGGTTGAAGAACTGGAAGGTCTGAATATATCTAATTCTGATCTACGCCAGCCCGCACCTGTGTAAAAATAAAGATAATCGTCGTTTATCGCACGTTGTCCGGATTCTCCTGTTGTAGACATAGATGCCGGAACATCTGTATATTCTACAGCTTTTGCCAGAGTAGGCGACATAAGCCCGTTAAGCAACGCTGTGGTTCTTCGTGTAGAAACAGTAGTCTGGGCAAGGGTCTGGTGATATTTCTCGTAGGGGACGTTTATGCCCCCCTGATCGTGTTCCTTAGGATTTATAACGTAATCAGCCATTGCCGGTATTCCTTAAAAAGTTTCCGCTTCGGCTCTACGCCACCCGTCGGTTGTATAAAAATATATATAATATTCGTCCTGCGCCCGTTGCCCTATGCTCCCGGGATCTGTCATATGTGTTGGAACACCCACAAGCTCCAGAGTTCCAAACAGCCCGTAAGGCATAAGCCCTTCTCTGGAAGCTGTAGCCAGTCGGGTAGCAACAGTATGTTCCGACGCCATTAAATGATATTTCTCGTAAGGAGTATCTACTCCCCCGAGATTATGTTCTATCGGATTAATTGTGTAATCAGGCATATTTACCTATCTATTAGCGACCTGCCATGCGGACCAACCGTGTTCATCACAGAAGTAGTAAAGGACATGCGCCGCTTTTCTAAGCATAAATCTTTTAATGAATCTATACCAAGGCAACGTTTCCCTGAGTATAGCCATATTGATTTTAGCTCTGTCGTTAGATTTGTTAAATGATTTTCTTGATCTGTCTATACAAAATTTAAAGTCAAAGTCATGTATAATGTATACGAGTCTGTAGAATTGTAGAGCATAGGTTATACGTTTTCGTATAGTATTAGACAGCCATGCGGGACCTATCCCATTCCAAGCTCCGATTATATCTATATCGGATGTTTCCCAGAATAGCGGGTCCACCTTAAGCATAGCTTCTTTTACCTGTTCCCTAATCTGCATCCTTGGTATCCTCTATACGAAAACATTGATAACCTTCACCCTCACCTTTTATGAGTGAAATATCACTGAATCCAAATTCAGAATCATATATCTGACCTTTACTGATCCTGGCAGATTCATATTTAATTACTCCAAACCTAATTGTCGGTATTTTCGTAGTAGGGTCAATACCAACATCAAGACCATATACCCTTATAGAGTAAAAAGTACTGTTATCATATTCTATAGTTTCTTTAATTAGATAAGACTTACCATCTATGATTGTGTACTCTCTAATAATTTTACTGGGAGTAGCACAGCCCGCACAGACTAACAGTAATATAAGTATTAAATATTTCATGCCTTACCTTCCTTTTCCAGAAACATTCTTCTGGCTTTAGCCCTGACCTTAGACTCTGTCCACTCCTGTTCCGGAAACACCTTAGCCAGCATTTCCGATACCACCCTTGTGGATGTTATCGGATAATACTTAGTAAGTATCTTTTCCGCTTCCGGATCCCAGACGACTGTCGACTCGGTAGGGTTTTCCTTTGCTATCTGATCGAACTCTTTCCAGAGATCTTCACTCATTCTCAGCGTTGTTACTTTTTTATCCAACGTTCCTCCAGAGACATTCATGTTTCGCTCCTGTATTTAATATAGTCTGATTATATGCTTTTTTAAACTGTTACGACTTCCGGGAAACAACTTTTAAGTCTTATAATCTCCGGATGCCATTCCAGAATCTTCCCATTATCCAGTGTCATTACAACAATACCGAAGTCTACGGTTCCTGAGCATATCATTGCCCCAAAGCGCGTAGCGGGGGCCTGTAGGGCTGGGAGAGTCATTGACAACCAACCCGGGCCGCCTGCGTATTGATGGTAGTGACAATGTGATCTGACGAAGATATCCGACTTGGGCTGACCGTCCTGTTCCTGCCAAAGTAGATTCTGGACACGGTCTCTAGCTACTGCTGAATGTCTTCCCCATGGGATACTGGAACTTCCTATAAAATGTTTGATGTCCAGTAACAGCCCTTCCATCCTAACAAACGCATGATCGAATATCTGTGCTCCGAGTTTGTCTGCGATTATCTGTTCCACATCCTCGCCGGACCCTGTCGCTGTGTGGTACCGGGTTCCTGTAGTCATGACGATCTTTTCCGCGTCCCACATCTCGAGGGCAGAGACAGCTATATCGGCCTGCTCGTGTAAATCTGATGTTATTAATTCGTTACCTCCACTTTTATTTCCTTTTCCGTCGCATGCGTCTCCATTACATATAAGGAGATCAGGCTTCTTATATTTCTTCACCCACCCTTTATAGTACTTCCACATCTCATTTTGCATCTGATTGACTTGAGGGAATCTTTCAGCCCGTACCATCCATCCCGGGGGAGTTAATCCCGCAAGATGTGCCGCGTGTAAATCACCGAGTAGTACAACTGTCTTCATTCTGCTTCTCCTATTTATTAGAGTCTACTTCAGCCCTGTGTTCACAATTGCCGTTATCACAATCTTCACACTTGACTCCTTCGAATTCTATTTCACTGAGTTCACCGTTAAGCTGCATCACTGTCTTTTCAGCGTCCATCAGTGCCATGTCTAATAATATAGCCATGAAATCAAGAATAGCAATCGTTCTTTCTGCATTTGATCGATAAACATCTACTGAACTACATATCTGTTCGACTACATTTTCTATAATTATAAGATTTTTCTGATGAATATCCCTGTATTTAAAAACAGCTATTTCAGGTATTCCCTGCTTTACAGCCTCGTCTTCCCACTTAGCTGTGGTGTTGAATACAAAGTTTTTCCAGAAGTTAAGATACTTTTCTGAATCCAGCTTATCCACTTCCTGTACAACAGCCTTTTCCTGAGCCTCAGACCGCCATACCTCGAAACATATCCGAAGCATCTTCGTGAATATCTTTCTTCGTAGGGGGCAGTTAACTGAAAACCGGGGAATCTTGTAATACAGAAGCACACTCATCTTATCGAAGAATATCGCTTTCAAGGGATTCTTACGAGGTCTAAGTCCGGGCCAGTATCTCTCGATAAGCCGGATTATTAAATATTTACTTACTTCGTATCCCATGAAGAGTATAAGAGATATACCTATCAGAATAACTACACCTGATAAGCCGAATTTCTGATACATTTCTGGTAAGGTATGGGCTGGATTCATTGTATTCCCTTTCTCCGGGTATTATGCGTAGGTTGATCCTGTTTGCCATTTTGAATAAGTAATCCATTCATTAGATATAGATAAATCTCCGGCCAGATCATCCCCTGCTTCATTAGCTTCTCTATACACCATGCCCCATACTTCATCCCCCGCTTCTAGATCGGAGATATCCAACCTGTCTGTAGCAACTACTGTCTGTATTTCATTAGACGTATTTCCGTCGGGTATTGTAACAGTTATTAATTGGGTAGAATCAGGGTTAGTATTAACATATGCATCACCATTTTTTATTTTAGCATATGTTAGATGTAGTTTCGCTGTCTGATCAGCTCCGGAAGGTGCTACATCTGTAAACACCTTCGCAGTCCAATCAAGACCGCAACTTACATCCATGCCGTCTAATATTGCTGTACGGAAATATATTTTATCCAGATCACCATTTTTAAACAAACTCTTTTTTATCTTTACGAGTAATATATTAGTTGAGATATTAAGATTTTTAGTATCTGCAGCTGTACCTTCCACCTCAAAAAGTAATATTTGATTATCCTTAGAAGTACGGGCATCTCCGTGATGAGAGATAGTTCCGTTATCTCTTATCTCTGTATAGTTACCTTTAAACCGAACAGTTGAAAAATTCATAGAAGTCGTAATAGCTGTAGCTACACGACATCTTACCCAATAGCCTGAATCTCCATCTATAATATTTGGTACCCATCCTGTAGCCGAGGCATCACTTTCTGTAACACCTGCAGTTAAAGAACAATCCAATCTAAAAGTATATTTAGTACCATCTATACCTGTGAACTGGTCTACTCTATCACTATAATCACTTATAGTATGCATTATGTCAAATTCCAACCAATCGTTAGGACCCCCGTCATAATACTCCCAGACAAGTGTCCCCCCCAGAAGATCCGTATTACCCATTATATATCCCAGCCCGTGAAACTGAAAGGAATCTATATCTCCGAAATAAATAGCTGCATTCTGAAGAGTACTCGGGAAGTTTATGTTGGCACTGTCTGTTTCATCAGCGTATACAGCCCCTGTAGGGTTATATGTAATAACCTTTGTATTAAAATTATAAGAACCACCTTCACCAAAGGCACTTTTGTTTCCAATGCCGTCCTGTCCTACTTTTAAATCCTGTAAAACACTAAGTGCATCCAGTGAATGATCGTGTCCAAATGTATGAACATCTGCACCACTAGCTATAGATGTTTTATCTCTAGTCACTTCAATAGAACACCCATCAAAAATAGCTGTAGCGGATTCAATCAGTAAATCGTACGTTCCGGAGTTAGCTGTTTTTGAATTATATATTGTAAGGTCTGTAGCTCCGGTACTTCCAATTCTTATTGAATTTGTAAAGCCACTGATTGTCATACTTGAGCAACCGAATGTACATCCATTATCACAATACAGCCCGTTTGTACCTGTAGCTATTAAATATGCTCCGTCGATATTACCACTGGAATTAGCACCCTCTATCTTAAAAACTGTTGTTATTGACGGAGTGTTCACACCTTCCGTATTGAACAATGAAATAGTTCCTGCCTGAACATGCACTCCTGTTGTAATAGAGCCAACTACCGGAGTAGTGAAAAATGTAAGATCGTGTGAAGTAATACCACCTGTTATACTATTTAATCCAACACCTGTCTGGCAATCCTGAATTGTACATCTATTTATATTAGCCGCTCCTACTGCTCCAGCCATATATAAAGCAGTTGCACCGGTACAACCGGAGAAGGTAATATCATCAACACTTGCTAATACTGCCAGATTCAAAATATTACTATTAACATTCTGAGCAACAACTTTAACAGTATATGCCCCACCTATTCCACGTATATCGACATAACTTTTACATGTAATAGGATTGTCCTCGGTAAATACTCCGGGACCAACTAAAATAGTATATCTATGAGTTGTATCGTTATCCGTGATCTGGCTTAATGCATATTTAATACTCGCATATGATTTTTCCGAAGTGCCGTCTCCTGTAGAATCGCTACCCGCTGTAGTTACCCAGACAACATTCCCGAGTTGTGGGGAAACGTTAGCCCTGAGGTCGGTTGCTGACATTTTTGCATCCAGAAAGGTACCTCCCCCTTCGTCTGTGGAGACATATACCAGATCTGTATTTCCGAGGGTTGATTCGGAATCCATATCTTTTACTAATGTATTACTCATTTCTATATCCTTTTATTAAGATGTACTCGAACTGGTTATATCTTCCGAGGAAGTACTTAGTGTATCCTCGTTGTTGAGTTTAAGAAAACCTCCGGCATTAATCAGTAAAGATCCTCCGGCATTCAAACCTAAAACAGCATCGAATTCGCTGGAGCTGCTTGAGTCGCTGGAACTGGTAGTCCTTGCTTCTGTACTGCTTGAAGAACTCTGACTGCTTGAAGAACTGCTTGACGAGTTAGAACTACTGCTTGAACTCGAACTGGTGGTTAATACTTCTGTACTGCTGGAACTACTGGAATTACTTGAAGAACTTGTAGTTAATACTTCCGTACTGCTTGAACTGTTTGAACTTGAACTGGTGGTTAACTCTTCCGTACTGCTTGAAGAGCTTGAACTTGATGACTTGTTTACTGTACTGCTTGAAGAACTTGTCGTCATTACTTCTGTACTGCTGGAGCTGCTGGAGCTTGTCGTCATGGCTTCTGTACTGCTGGAGCTGCTGGAACTGCTGGAACTGGAGCTGCTGGAGCTTGAATTGCTGGAACTGCTTGTGTTTGAGCTGCTGGAATTACTTGAGCTTGAGCTACTGGAGTTACTGGAAGAAGTCGTCAGAACTTCCGTACTGCTGGAAGAACTTGAAGACTGAGTCGCAGGGGGTGGGATAAACTCTACAAAATTGTAGATTCCCCAGCCCCGTCCTCCCTGATAAATATCCACATTCGGATTGAGAATAGGCATTTAGTAACTCCGTAGAAGATTAACGGCCTTCCTGTATACAGGCGTTAGCATTACCCGCTCCGCCGTGAATAGCATATATAGGCCCTGTAAAGAGATTCGTATAGTTTATCTCGTAAGAGCCTCCGCCCGCGTTCAGACGTATCCCGCTGTTAAGAACAGCCGGAGCATTCAGAGCAATATACATTGTAACAGCACTGTCGTTCTGAATAAGGCAATAACCCCTGTTGAGATTATTAGCAACTATCTCCGTACTGACAATAGTGACAGCCGCGTGTGAAGGAGTCCCGCCTGTATGTCTTTCTAAAGTTAAAGCCATTTTCTATATTCCTTATAATACTGGTTATATTTTATTCGGCACACGGAGAAGATTCTTCTTCGGTACTTGAGGATGTACTTTCGTCGACAACATCTTCGTCGTCTCCGCCCCATAAAAAGTCGCTGACACTCTCCGCTTTAGGAAGATCGTTCTTTAAAACTTCCCCTGTAAAAGGATCGAGAGCTTGTGACTTGTTGTCTTCGATACTTCCGTCTACCAGCCCTTTTCCGAGGATATTGATTTCCTCGTCCCGGTCGATAAAGTCAGGTTCTTTGTATACTTCTACTTCGATGGGTATGTCTTTCGGAATATCGTCGCTTTGGATATTAGCAATGTCGAATACTTCGTCGACAATACTTCTATCAGATTTTTTTTCTTTCGGCATAGGAGTCGGAGCGATAGATAGATCCGCATCTCTAATAGGCTCTGCAGGTATACGAGGAAGTTCTTCGTTCTGAATCTCTGAGAAAGTACCCTTAGGTGCCGTAACTCTGGTAGGCTCTTCGTCGGGAGGAAGCTCTTCGTCTTCTTTGATATTCCTCGACATAGGTACAGGGGGTTTCGGGGCTGGTTTAGGTTTCACTACTTTTGGGGCTGGTTTGACAGCCTCCTCGATGCTCTCGACCTGGAGGTCTGTGAGCATAATAATCTCGACCCTCTTCGTCCTGATATCTTCGTCGATACATTTCCTATCCTTAACAACACTGGCTGATAAGGTGTAAATATCTCCGTCGATAATGACTTCGTCTTTAGCCGCGATATACAGCCCGTACTTAGGAACCCAGCTGTAATGCTGTTTACTATCCGTTGGATTAATAATTTTCGTCTGCACAATCATGTTTTTCCTGCTCCTGATTTAAATTTGGTTTATCTAATTAATATAGCTATTTTATCAAGTGTTTACAACTATTGTCTAAGAAGAAGTTGCAGTCTTCTTGAGGGCTCTATCTTTGAGTATGATCTTATACAGTCTGCGTATAACACGATGTATCTCGGACTCCAGCATAGATTCATTAAAAGTACGATCTCTGGCAAGTACATCTATAGGGCCTAGTAAAGCATGTGCTATCTCCTCAAAAGCCGCGTTCTTAAGCATAGCATCTGTGACCTTAGAGTTCCCCCAGTTTTTATTAAGAGTAACATTAGCCACAGCATCTAAATATCCATAAACACATGTAGCCATATCATCAGCCTCTTCACCGGACATCACTTCGTGAAAATAAAAAAATTCTATGTCCGATAGACTAAAATAATTCACCCAGTGTTCACAATAACCGATAAACTTCTTAAAAGATTCCTCTGTTGTAACGTTCATATAAACCTCCTGTAATATATTGCGAATTAAAAATTGGAAGCGCAGACGGGACTTGAACCCGCAAACTCCAGGATGAAAACCTGGTGACTCTACCAATTCGTCTACTGCGCCATATTAAATTCTTTACCCAGAGCATCTATCACTACTCCTACTTCGCCTTTACCATCCGTAAAGGTTCCATCCCAGCAGCAGTAATCTCCACACCAGACATTAGCATATAGAACTTCTTTTAATATCTCGTGTGTTATTTCCGGATAATCTTTCTTCACTATTCCCAGGAGTTCGTCTTTTACCTCCTGAATAGGTCGTCCGTTATATTCATCCTTATGTCTTAAAGAATGATAATAACCGAGTAATGCGTTAGATAAGTACATATATTTAATATAGTATGGAAGGTTTATTATTCAAGTTGTTATTCTATATATTTACATCTGAATTGTGTTATAGCTAAAAAAGTGGGATTAATCCCACTTCTTCCAATCCTCTCCGGAAAGATGTTCTTTACCCGGAAAACGTTGTAATATTCTTCCTTCCTGGAAAAGACGGTTAAATACTTCTTCCGCCTTCTCTGGAAAGTCTTTCCAGTACACCTTCTTGTACTGGTCGATAACTTTCTGCCAGTTCTCACGTACCTGTGGATCTACCACAGAGGTGTTTCCCTCTATGTGATTCACTTCGTTAATGAGAACTTCTTCTTTACAGATATCTCCGATACAAAAGCTTATCGAATGACCGACCTTCATTGGAATTTGAACTCCCATGCTTCCTCTCCTTTTTATTTTAATCTGTATGGTTGATATGAATTAAGAAAGATTCCATCGGTTTGTGCATTATGTGGTCTCCACCATTGTTCAGGACCACCCCAATACATTTCTACATTCGTAAAATCCTTCTTAAATTCTTTCTTTATTTCTTTGCGTTCCTTGTCTGACATAAGCCCTAAAGGAATAATAGCATTAGACTTAACTTTGTCAGATACTAATTTAAGTTTGTGAGACCAGTATGCCTGATAATCCAGGAAATAGTACTCAGACCAATGATATACCGGTACACTCTCCTTATCCCTCCAGGACTCATTTATTAATATCATCCATCCTATATCATCGTCCTCATATCTCTGAACGTGTCCTGCTTTTATTATCTCTTTATGCTCTTCACTGGACATCTTTCCCCAGACTACTCCTTTGCTATGTCTGTCCATACTTCCTCTCTCCCTTTTTAAGGGTTTTCAACTCCCTTTTGACAGTGGTTAGTTCCCTAGACATCTTCTCCACTATTAATTTGGTATGCTGAATCTCTCTATTTTTTTCTATGATTTTCACAAGACTTTCACAGCCCTGTTCATCTAATGGGGTACCATATTCCACTGAGATGGGGACTATGCTTATGAGCTCGTCTGTACTAGCTAATCTATTATCTACCTCATCGCTCTGTTCATCTCTGTAGACATAGACCTTGTGTATTCGGTTTAGAATAATATCTTCGAACTTAAACATGTAACCTTTTCTAATCATACTTCTTCTCCTTTTTTTAAATACATCCGCCACAACATGTATAATCACAGTTATGACATCCTCCATTTGTGTACTCATCCATATCACCACCGTCGTCTACTGCTTTACCCATCTGACCCCCACAATTTGGACAGCACTGGGTGTCACAAGCAGGACAACTAGATGGGCACGGGCCTGAATATCTAGACAGCGGTACAACAGTTTTACTACCCCACTTATGGCCACAGTACCAGCACTCTAAAGTACTCATATTATATTTTTTTATAGGTTTGGACCTTGAAAAAGCTCCATATTTCTTTACCAGAAATATATTGCTGCCGTCCTGTACTACAGAATCCAAATCTACTTCAGCCCCGTTAAGCTTTAAAATAAACGCCCCCGAAGTATATAAATGATGTACCTCGGCTATTATCAAGATATCAAGCATAGATGTTCCTTTTTTAACATTTATATATGATAACTCTCCGGGAACCTGGCCTATTGCAATATTCATCATAGCCAGTCTATTAGCTACTGAATAATTAGCTTTAGTTTTGCTTACGCTGCTTGAATCGATGGTGCTTGGCTTAGGTTTACTTGTCTGTGTTAATGGACTTGATTTGCCTGTGCGGGCTGTGCTCTTTTTTGTAGCTACAGACTTAGAGAAACCTTTTAAGTTTGTAGTATCATAATATTCATTAGGGTCAATAGATGACCCGAATAACCAACTCATTATTGTCTTTATCATAATTCCCCACTTATTTAATGGTTATATATTTCTAGTATATAATGCCAAGAAAGGGAGCTTTATTAAGTAGCTAAAAGAAGGGGATTAATCCTTCTAAGTGGGAGCCACTCTCTACCACAGAGCACCTATCTCCCCGCTCATCCATACTGCACTCCCTTAGTGGGATACAGTGCATCCTGGATTGGTAAATTCCAGGAGGTCCCATTTTAAGGTGGGCATCTCAGTGTCAGGAAAGATTCTTTCCCTTTTTATACCTCACTAAAGGCAACCCGATAGAACCCACCAGGCAAGAGTTCCCCTATGCTTTTCAAGACAATTCAGCATAGGAACGGCGACAGATTACTTATTGTCCCCTGTGATATCTGTCTAATGTTTTCACTAGGAAAACTTACTACTTTCACAGGTGAGGTATAATCCTCTAGTATATACTGACAAAAAAACGCGATAAATTAAGCATATTCAGGCATGCTGAAAAGGCGTTATTCTATGTGATTACAATCGAACTGATACTCCTCAGGGATACTGTCGATGTACTCCAGTATCTGATCAGCCTTCTCTTTCTTTCTGGGTAGATAGATAGTAGCATCCTTGTATAGGTATTCTATGGTGCGCTTTAGGTTTATGCGATTGAAGATATTAAGCCTATATATTTTGTTACATGGTTTTATACTTGAAAGTATTTTATTGTCTTCCAGTATATTCTGTACTGAAGCACAGAAGGGCTGGGTTGATATTAACTCTATGCGCGTATTATAAGTACCATGATTATCCTTCCTTTTTGAAAAAAGGAAACACCCGTCCCCATCTATGTATCCCCGTATAAAATGATGTTGAAGGGCTGGGGGTATCCAGTCTGGAAAGGTAAGCTTAAATGTTTTTCTCTCTACAACACCTAGTTCCTGAGCCTTCTTATATAGTTTTTGATTATGTATAACTAATCTATAGTAAGGGCTGCTGGTAAATCCTTCTTTACCAATATAAGGAGCTATATATGTAAGGGGTTTTTTACCTTCGTGAAGTTTGTTGTTATAGAAATCTAAAATATGTTTATCCTTTTCTATAAGTCCTAATACTATCTCTCCTCCCGTACAACACCCATCTGCGTATAGAAGACCTAAAAAATATAACTTCTCTTCATTTAATACATCACCAAAATACTCTTCATCCACAGCATACTGTCTATGAGCTTCAGAATGGCTTCTTATTTTTTCCCATTCTTTTAAACGTCTATTTAAAGTAGACTTCGATAGATTATATTTCTTTACCAATTCTGGCTCGGATAGAGTATTTTCTAAATAGTCTTTTATTATATTCTGTTTTACCTCCTCAGGTATTCTAAACTTCGTGGCGGTTTTTTTAGACCTAATTGTGATACCCTCTTTTAACAAACGATTACGGACTATGAAATTCGTAAGCCCCAATATTTTGGCTATCTTAGGGCAGCCAATTCCTTCGTGCACGTACATGTTAATGATTGATTCAATCATATCTTGTTTCATTTTAAAATCCTCCTTTTACTTAATATACCCTATATAATTGACTTTATCAAGTATAACTTTAAAAAATAGCTAAAAAAATCCTCCTTCTGAATTTACTCAAAAGGAGGATTTGAATATCTACATACTTGGTTTATACTGAAGTAGTTATATTAAATAACCGCCCCATTTTCCCAGCTATGATTTGCCGTTCCGGAAAAATCAGCCCGACATACTGCTGCAGCATTACCCACAGCCGCGCCAATACATTCATAGGCAAAAAATTCCAACATGAAGTCTTCTTTCTTTGTGGACAGTGTAACATCGTCCAGAACGAAGAAACGACCAAGATACTTAGGCTCAGCAAACTGATAGATTACACCAGTCGGAACCAGATCAGTCTTGATAGTGACGATCCAATTTAAGCCCATGATTTTTTGCTGTGAGAATCCGTTAACAAACATCTCTTCAGCCAAATCTCCACCAATGTTATCGCGACTGAGTTGGACAACATCCCAAATAGTGATGTTATTAACCAGCGCCATGGCAGGATTAAGATGACGATTAGTCGTAGGCAGACCTTTACGCATTTCGGCAAGATTAGCTCTTGTGATTCCGTTGTACGTAATATTTTGACAGGCGTTAATCTCGGTGTTCAGAGAGTTAGCATCCTGACCAGCAGCCACATCTACATTAGCAGGTGATCCCTGCGTGACAATGTAGTCGACAACATATAAATACTTCCGGTCTTCTTCGGACATTATTTGTTTGAGGATAATATCTTCCAGGATCTGTTTGATATCCATGTCGTAGGTGAGCAGGGTGTTTACGTCTGCACGGAATCTACGGGACATGATTCTATCGAACATTACGCGGAAGCGCGGTCCCTTGATATAATGACCAACAGGCAGAGTACCGAAAGGTACGCTATACGCTGCAGGAGCATTAGGTTCTTTATCAAGGATGATTACTGGTTTCTCAGTGTCTACCTGACGGTCGAGGTCAGCCGGTTCGACTTTCGTCGGAGGCTGAATTCTACGGGCGAAGCCATCTTCATAAAGACGGATGCGCAGATAATCTTCTACGCCTTCCTGTGCTTCCTTACGAATGACGGTATCGTCAGACAAGAAACCGTTAATGATTTGTTCATTAACCATTCTTGTTGTTGGATCTTGCATTATTAATCTCCTTTAACTATTTTAAGAAGTACTTGTACTTTTATTAACTGTTGAACTAGATTCAGTTGAACTAGATTGAGAACTTGTACTCTTACCAATCGTTGAACTAGAATCACTGGATTGAGAACTTGTACTCTTACCAATCGTCGAGCTAGAGCTAGAACTATTACTTGAAGTAGAGCTAGAACTATTATCAAGAGGGCTTTTAGAACTATTCACTGCTGGACAAAATACAGTCCAGAAAGATATTACACTCTTGTTATCAACATTAGTTTCTGTACCTTTACTTACTACACCGACGATATGACAGTCAGTATAATTATCCTTAGCGAGTGTGACATCACCGCGGTCTGCACCGGTAGCGAATGTCATCAGATCGTTAGGATTGTAAGTACCTGCGACGAACTCAGTTGTTTGAATTTCATATCCGCCGGAAGCTACAATACCTGACTGTGCTCCACCGGACATGTTCCCGACATCTGAATTAGCATCGAACTCGTTCGTCCCCTGGATCATAAAGAGTGCCAGAGGTGCTTTATGCTGGAAAACCTGCGTGTTAGCCACACCTGAGCCCATACCTGCAACGAATTCACCGTTCGAATTCAGGGTCATTACACTGCCTTCATAGACCAATTCCCCAGATGCCGGAGCAGCTGAGTAGTCTAGAGCGTGCATCGTAGAACGACCGCTAAGCTCGATTAAAGAATGATCAAACATCTGACCAGGAGTTAGGTTTCCAGCCATTTTTCAATCTCCTTATTATGAAGTACTAGAACTAGATTTAGTACTTTGACTTGAACTTGAGTTAGAACTAGAACTGTAATCAAGAGGAGTTTGAGAACTATTTATTGCCGGACAGAAAACAGTCCAGAAAGATAGTACGCTCTTGTTATCAGCATTAGTTTCTGTGCCCTTACTTACTACACCGACTACATGACAGTCGCTATAATTATCCGAAGAAATAGTAACATCGCCACGGTCATCGCCAGTAGCAAAAGTTAACAAATCATTAGGGTTATAAGTACCAGCAACAAATTCAGTTGATTGGATTTCGTATCCACCGGAAGCTACAATACCTGATTGTACTCCGCCTGACATATTACCTACGTCTGAGTTTGCGTCGAATTCGTTTGTTCCCTGGATCATAAAGATTGCCATAGGAGCGTTATGTTGGTACAATTGGGTATTAGCTACACCCGTGCCCATACCAGCAACAAACTCGCCGTTCGAATTCAGAGTCATCACGCTACCTTCGTAGGTTAGTTCTCCTGAGGCCGGAGCCGCAGAAAAATCCAACGCATGCATCGTAGAACGACCGCTGAGTTCAGCTAAAGAATGATCAAACATCTGACCTGGAGTGATTGTTCCAGCCATTTTTCAATCTCCTTATTATTAATATGGAATACTAAAGCGGTCGCAGAGTACTTGTTCAGATTTCCGCATTCCGTCTGTAGTAATTTCCTTTTTCTTGCCTTCTCCCAAAGAGGAGATGGCGGGACCTTGCTCGTCCTCAGAAGCTTTCACTTCTTTGGACTGAGCAACCTGTTTTTCGTTTTCAGAAATAACTTTTTCGTACTCTTCCAGCTTCCGGTTTTTCTCGGAAGCTTCTTTCTGAAGAGTTTCGATTGTTTGTTTCTGAACTTCGATTATGTTATTAGAAGCTTCGATATACTCTACAACTTCTTTATTTACATTACTCATTGTATTCCCCTACTTTAAGGAGCGTACAGCATCCTTAATAGCTGAATGCCTTTCATCCGCCTGTACTTCCATAGCTGCGGCTTCTAGCTCTTCAGGAGTTACTCCTGCTTCTACTAGGGCTGCAAGAATAGCTTCTTCATCTGCTACGCCTTCTTCGCCGGGCATTCCTTCTTCGCCAGGAAGTCCTTCTTCGCCAGGTATTCCTTCTTCGCCGGGTATTCCAGCTGGAATTTCCTCTGCAGGAATCATTTCTTCCATTGGAGCTTCTCCCATTGCTTCTTCTACAGGAGCTTCGTCCATCGGGGCTTCTGCCATTGCTTCTTCGGCTGGAGCTTCCGCTGGCATTACAGATTCTGGATTTTCAGCAGCTACTTCATCAAGCATTCCTGATGCTTGTTCTGGAGAAACTCCCAGAGCGGCTTGAATATCCTGTTCATCCTGAGCTCTTTTCAAAAGACCTGCTTCGTAACTTGTCACGAAATCATGATAAGCCTGATCTGCAGCTGTTTTGATCAATGTGTCCATTTCTTTTTCTTCGGCTGTCTTTTCAACTGCCGGAGCTGCTACTGGAGCTGCTACTGGAGCTGCTTCCTGTTTACTCTCAGCGTATTTGGACAAAATGAGATTGCCAAGATCCTGAGCTTTCTTTAATTCGTTAGTCATGTCTTTTTCCTCAGCTACTTTCATTTTCTCGGCTTCAACAGCACTCGGTGTATCGATCTTGGCACTTTCAACAGGGCCTTGATTAATATCCCCAGCGGCTCGTTCGTTATCCACCTTTTCGTTATTCTCTGCTTTCGGCTCTTCTACATCAGTAGCTGCGATAGCTCCCGCTAAATCCCCTGATTTTTCTTTTCCGAATGCACCTTCACTTGCCTTTTCCTCTTCCTTAGTCTTGTCAGGATCGTTAACTACACTACCCTCGACAGATGCTGGAACGGTTCCGGCAGCTTCACCTCCGGTATCAGAAGTCGTGACAGTTATCGGAGATTCTTCCGCTGTCTTTTCTTCTTTTACTTCGGTGAGGAAACTGTCGATAAAGGACAAAGTCTGTTCATCACTAATTTTTTGCATGGCAAAAAACTCCTGTTAATTAATTTAACCTTTTCTTTACAATAAGCTAAAAAAAGCCTAATTGCAACTAAATTGTCTACCATGGTAGAAAATTGATACTTTTTATACAACTTTCTGCACAACAGCCAATTTCTGAACATCTTCTTCCTTATCCCTACAAAAGGACAGCAAGTACTTACCGTACTCTCTAGCGAGGAAATTGGCGGGACCACTAACAGCTTCCGAAGAAGCTTTCTTAATAGTCTCAACCGACGGTCCCGACCCGGGCTCCTTACGAATCATCGATACTGTGATGCGTTTCCTAAGGGGCTCGTCTGCCAGAGAATGGGACTCGGTCAAACCGCCAACTTCGTCTTTTATGTTTCGGAGAAGACATGGTGCTCCGTCATACGTACCGTCCCCCAGGAACTCGTCCAGCCCGTCGTTTGATTCTATATCCCTAAAAAGACTCGGCATCTTAGACTTCGCCTCTTTAATATGAGGTTCAATCTCGTCTGCTTTGTTTCCGAGAGCGAGCTTAAAAAATAACTCTAAAGGTAAAACTACCTTCGCTCTACCCATCTCGGACAAGGACTGATCTGTGTCAGCCCCTAATTTAGATAATACATTAGGCGATATTTCATCAAATCCGGAGCCACCGCAAAAAGCGTACTTAGCTATTCCTAGAGGGCTGTCATCGGACACCCCGTCAATTACTTCTTCCATAGCGGCAAGTTTCTTAAGAACCTGCCTTCTGTCATATTTTTTACCGGTAAGGTAGATGTCCGTGAATTCGACAGGAATCGAATAGCGAGACATTTCGGCGAGTTCCGCGGAAGATACAACTCCGTTAGCTACTTTACGCAGTCCGAAGGCAATCTTATCCGCAGGCCGGAACACTCCACTAATATCGTGGAATCCGGGTTTATCATTATAGACAAATACCTGATTGGCATTCTTGTCCATTTGAAGCATTTCATTTTTCATGTGATGACAGTACTGGTCTCTTGTAGTTGATACGTTGTTACATATCGAACAGATATCGTATGGAACCCCAGCCCCAATACTGAAATAAATCGATTCATCGTTAGCGAGTTTATTAAGTTCACTTTCCCACTTATTATTATCCAGTTCAACAATAAGTTCTCCCCGTTCCATCTTAGGGTTATATGTTTCAAATTTAATTGAACCGCTGGATTTATTCTTATCCTTATTATCCTTGTGATGTTTGTATACAGCCCCGGTCTTCATAAAGGTCTTATGATACTCTTTAAGACCTCCTGCCAGCATCCTTTTAGAAGAGGCTCCTTTTTTAGGATGCGGGAAAGTAACTTCTCTAGCTTCTTTATTAAAAAAGTCAGAGTTATTATTACTTCCATATGTTTCCCCAGCCCCAGTAGTAATTAGATGGATACAGGTCTTACCCTTTTCAGGTTTTATCTGATCTTTGATATCGTCAAACATAGCAGCCCTTTTAGACATCCAGTTACTGTCTATACCTTTAGAATGGATCTCTATAAGCTTCGCTGTGGGTTCGTCCATATTGAAACTGTGTGGCTGTATAAGTTTAGTTATCATTTTTGCCCGCTAGTTGACTGACTGGTATACTCACATTAGTTGTTTTATTCTCTTCTGTGCGAGGTTCCGCAGGTTTAGACTTCTTATCCCCATATATAGAAGACATCATATCGACATGCTGCTTCTGGGAGCCTGTGCGGGCTGTTTCTGCCTGCATCATATCTTTAAGCTCGAACGGGTCTGCTGCTTTACCCTGTGTAAGCATTCTGCGCATAGAAGCACGCATCCATGCTTTGTTGTTAGCCAGAGAAGGCGTGGTATCTGCTACCTCGTTGTACATATCGATAACATCCTCGAAAGGATACGATTTTATAATCGGATCGAATCTGTACAGTGTATATAAAGTTTTCTTAGCTTGTAGGTCTTTAAGGTAGTTATCCCATACAGGACTCATACCTGTCTGCGGATCTACAAAGCCTTCCTGTTCGGGGGCTTTAGTTTTAGCTTTTCCCTGCGGAACACCTGCACCTATAAGACTTAGGAGGTCAGCGTCAGCCTGCTTATCGAAGCTATCGATATCTCTGGAAGTCTTTACAAGATTCTTTCCGTGTTCGAAAGCGTTAGCTACAGATATAAAAGGTTCGCACGCGGGGAAGACAGCAGCGTGTGCTGTTTTTTCCACGACGGGTAAACACTCTTTAAACATCCGCTTGTTAACATCGTTTATAAATTTAACCCCTTGCTCTCCGTGTGCATTGACGATGAGTCGGGCTGTTTTCTTAAGGTCTTTTTCCGGAGCTACCTGACAGTATTCGGCTACTTTACGTATAGCCGTCTCCAGGTTGTCCCTCTCCGAAGCGTATTTATTAAACATATCGGACTGAATCTGTCTGCTTAGATACGTAAATTCTGTAGCTTCTTTAAAGACACTTCCGGGATCTCTTTCACAGGAGCTTACTCTCGGAACAGTTTTCTTTTCTTCCGTAGCTGTCTTCTCCAGTACTGTATACGAGCGTGTCGTCGAATAGTTTCTCATCGAGAAAGATCCGTCGGATGCCTGTTTCTCTACAGTTCCGTAAATACCCTGAATAATAGTTTTTGAATCTGCCAGAGGAAAATCCCCAGCCCTATTTTCAGACGAAGCTTTTTTCAGGAATGCGACAGACTTGGCCTTATTATATGTCTCGGACACTCTGCATATTTCCTGAGGAGTGAGCTGAAATTCTTTAGCTACCTTTGTTAATACAAGATTCGGATCCATACCGGCTCTTGAAAGGTTAGCCGCTTTGTCTAAGGATTTCAGTAATCTTTTTTCATTGCTTTTAGACATTTTTTCCATTTTGAGCCTACCGCTTCTTTTTAGTTAATCTTGCTTCTTTCTCTGTACTTTTAATTTTATCCGGATCAGCCAGTACGACTAACCCTTCCACCTCTTTAACAGCCTTTATGATAGCTGCATCATCTTCCGAAGGACCTCCGTCTACCTGTCCTGCTGACGGTGATGCTGTTGAACCAAGATCCAGATTCTGTTTTTCAAGCAGAACTTTCAAATCATTATCAGGAGTCTCGTCTATCAATGTATATCTTTTAAACGTCGTCCACCAAGCTGTCTGTGCCTGCATATTGACTCGATCTGTATCATAATCCTGTTTATCCGAACGGGTCATCTTAGACCTGTTAAACACAGTTGAATCAAAAAATTCAAATCCCATGATACCTGCTATATACTTCCAGCCCATATCATATCGCTCTACATTCTTAATGGATTCACATAATCCGGATATATTTCTAATATATACCTTTTTTGTGTCTTTGTCACGTACATCGAAAAATAATTTACAGAATGTGTTTACTATTTCCGGTTTTTCTATGTACGCGTAATCCGCTATCTCCTTATCAGATAAGTCTGTCAGGGCCAGTGCTTCTATAACCCATCTGGGGCTGAACTGGTCTTCCCTGTAAAATATCATTCTTGCGTCATGTATAAACGGGTATTTCTTACGGGCTCCCGTTTTATGAGCAGCATCGTAAAATAAGTATTCGGTATATTTTACGATAAACTTATCTTCGTTCTCTTCGAACTCGACCTTATCGAAATCGAAAGCCCCTGATTGCTTCCTGTAATCACCCGCCAAATTATGACGCCACTCTGGACGTCTATTTGGGTTCATGTTAAATACCCTCTGTTATTCTACGTTTCCTAAATCTTCTGACAGATCTCCTCGTTCTCCACTGAATAGAGATTCGAAATCTACTGATTTTTCTTTAAGGAAAAGAACTAAGTCGCCTGTGGATTCAAAAACTTCTCTCAATGATTCTTCCAACTCAACCAGTTCCTGATTTCCGTATTGGTCTCTGAACTCTTCTTCATGCCAGTAGAACATAAATAACATTCTACCGAGTCTGTCCATCGCTTTAATAAGATCGGTCACATATGTCCCCATCAACTCCAGAGAATGCGAAGTACCTGCAAGAGAAGCCAGAATAGATGTATCCATAACTTCCTTTACTCCCTTGTTGGAAGCGCCTACAGCTGTTTCCAGAGCTTGTGCTGGCATGTCGTCGTATTCTATTTCCCTCGGAGCTTCGCTTGATGCAGAAGGATTATCCCGTGGGTCTCCGGCATTGAGGTCGTTTAGATCTGCCTGTTTTACAAAGTATCGTTTAGAGACAGGAATACCGCCTCTGTCTGTAGCCTCTTTAATCATCTTCTTAGCGAGAGATGCCTGAATACCCTGATTGGATATCAGATTAAGCAGAGCAGCATTCTTATTAAGATTATAAGTCTGCTCTTTAGTAGAGGTAATAGAGTATCCGTTACGGTCTGAATAGATCTTAAGATCCATAAGGTTAGCACTCTTACGCATGTGATACATGAATGTATTGACGTCCCCTAATGTATAAGGACAGGTATCTCCTTCGAAGAAAGCTGCGCCTTCCGGAACATACACCATATTCTTATCGACAATCAAACGTCCGTCTTTACCTGTAAATCGGATATGTGCATCGCTATCTCCGATCTTTAAAGTATCTCCGGTGTGTTTGGTAGTGGTGCTGTATGGATAGTCGATGATAATAGCGTTGTGCTTCTTATCGATGACTAAGCATGTACTGAATTTAGCATCAATATATTTCTGACGTGTGAACTTCTGCAGATTCTTCATCTTGTTGTACAGATCGTCCGGAAGTCTAGCTGAAGGTTTACACAGTACATCTCTTGTTTTAGCACTGTAGTATTTATCGGGGTGAGCAAGATCGACCAGACATATCTTAGAATCCAGCCCGGTGGAACTTCTCCGACAGTAACTAGGACTTTTGTCGTCCGAGTAAGTTCTACTTTTAACCTGTTTGTTCGGGAATATGATAAGCATTGGAATGCCTGTCCCGTCAGCCAGAAGAACTTCGAAAAGTCCTGTTGAAGTAGGATTACTGTATGTGCCTGTGTTTACTTCCGTATTAAATACAGTTGAAGTATCAGAACGTTTATCCTTTACAAAGATACCGTCCCGCATTAAAATTTCTTTTTCCTTATCCGTCAATGTTGACGCCTCGGCACTTGAAGGGCTGGTGATAACGGTAAGCTCGTCTGTCTTCATAGACTTTTTAGAACCGTCTACCTTAGCATCTTCGGGGACATCCGTAGTCTTTTCTTTAACTCCTTTAATAGCTTCGTTGTCGGAAGGTATTTCTTCGTCCGGAGTAGGAAGAACTATCGTTGTCTCTGTCTTGGTGTCTGTAGTCTCCATAGACTCTATAATAGCTTTAGCCAGGAGATTCTCTGCATCGTCAGCCTTGTCTGTAAGTTCTGTTTCGGGCTGTTCAGGATCTATTTTCTTATCTTCCTTCTTATCGATGCTCTTAGCATTCAGATCGATCTGTTCGGCCATCTTACGAAGATCAGCAGGAGTATAAAAATTAAATACGGCATTAGCGAACTCGCCGTTATTTTCCATGGATTTAACAAAGGATACAAAGGCTGTCTTACCCAGCTTAGGCAGTTCAGTCTTAAGGTCGCTCTGTAATTCAGCGAACTTTGTGAACATCTTTTTAACTGTATCGTTGTCTATAAGAGAGTTCTGTTCGTTGGATATCTTCTCGTGCGGAGACATTACCAAGTCTATCATGTCAGGTCTCTGCAGTTTAAGGTCTTTCTTGTCCACTCCATTACCCAGCAGTTTCATTTCCCCCTTCTGTATGAAGGAAATCCAGCTGTCCTTTAGAGGGACGAACATATCTTTATTTTTGACATACAGCATCTCCAGCCCTTTTAGAGCTCCTTTAATGAAAAAGGCGGGAGCATATAACCACTGCCCGTCAACGATGAATGCCATTACCCCTACACCTTTATCCTGTGTGTCATTGACATCGATCAATTGAAAACCGACTCTGTTTGGATACAGGGAGGGGACCTTCTCCTGTAGACGTGTGTCCACAAGCTGCGCGAACTTCAGTTCGAAATTAGAGTCGAAAGCCATCTTTTAAATCCTTGTTTGTTGTGTTAGATTTATTTATTTATTGAATTAAGTAAATTAAGACCTTTAATATTCATAAGCTTCTGAGCTTTTGCCGGTGCTGCTTTTAATTCATGACGAACACCTTTAGCCATACCTGTTAAATCCTTTACTATACCGGGTGAAGCTGTGTGTTTAAGCTCTGGAGTTAGAGCTTTTAAAAAACCCGACTTCCGATTAAGTATTTTTGCTTCAAGATTTGTTAATGCTCTTGTAGCCATATTTCCAGGTAATAAATTAGGGGACCTTCCACTTTTGGCTCCACGTTCCGCTAATCTTTTAAGCCATCTAATAAGGGGTTCTCCACGAGCTGCTTCCTTCTCCATATACCCTTTATAGTATGCTAGTTTGTTCATTTCTTCTTGTCCTTCTTAATATTTTTATATAATTATGTTAAATTTACCTTGTACTTCATCTTCAATTGAGGATTAGACCTACTTAATTCAAGTAGTTTTTTCAGTCTATAAGATCTCATTTTCTGCTCAGAAGTTGCCTTCTCATTTCTTATGCCGAATGGTCCTGACATGATATTATTAAAATACTTCTTCATTTCCCTATTCTTCTTCTGCCATTCAGGATTGGCTGCTAAATCTGGATGTACTCCAGCTGAACCATACCTAGTTTCTTGTCCTGATTTTGCACCTTGCTTAGCTCCCCCAATAGGATCTTTAGCTGTTTGAGCTCCTATTGTTGCTCCGACAGTTATTGGATTAAATGCCTCTTTCTCCATAACAGGTCGAGGTGTATGTTTTCCAAATACTAATGGAATACTCCTTTTCAATGAATTACTCCATCCTAAGTTTCCTTTAGAAATATTACCTATATCCACTTTAAAATCATGTATGCTTTTATCTACATTTTCTGGAACTTCCTTTGCTATACCTCCTGCTACTCCTCCAGTTACAAAATCTCGTAACCATGATGCAGACCTCTGCTTCAGTTCCCTATTACGCATATGCCTATCAAGTTCTTCCTGTCGTGTAGGCATAATCCCTAAAGCTTCCTTCTCCATATACCCTTTATAGTATGCTAGTTTGTTCATTTTCTTTTGTCCTTAATATTTTTATATAGTTCTTGTCCACTGACAACACTCGGGATATATGATGTGCCTCCCCCTTCTGATGTGGCTCCTTTTTGAGCTGCATCTAAAAAAGACTTCTTAAGATCGAATCCTCCGAGGCGTGTTACCCAGTCCGGATCTGTTGATACAATGTCCCGGACACGGGATACAAACGGTTCAAATGGAGGGACATCCCTGTGTACTACTATATTACCTGTTTTAGCAGAAGACAACTTTTTTGCGACATTAGCTGTGATTTTAGTGCCTATAGAATAATGCAGTACCGGTTTCTCCAGATACATTCCTACCGACTGTTTAGGATTCTGTAACGTCGAAGTAGGTCTGGGTCTATAATCTCTGACAACATCGTCGTAGGGTATAACATCGTTAATAAAATGTCCTTCGTATCCGTTAGGATCCGTTACCCGAACTCTGTTTATAAATCCACGGGAGATAGCTTCTATATTACGTCTATGGTTACCAGCCCCGTTATCCTTTAAAATCTTATTGTACCTCTCTGTGAAGTAGCGTCTGCCCTCTCCGATGCCTTTGTATTTGACAACCTCTCCTGGATTAGGAACTCCGGAAGATAAAGCATCTCCCGCTTCCATACGCTGTCCTGTCTTTACTTCTAACTTTCTATCTCCGGGTACATAATGTTCCTCGGAGTTGATATGTACATACCAGCCCCCTTGTGGAGCATCTTCTATCTTTCCTATGGAACCGTCTGTAGAAGCTAATGTAGCGGAGCCTATAAAATTCTTAGGAACCTGTACGAACTGGTCTATCTCTTTAAACCCTGTTACCTTCTTATCGTCTTCTCCGACAACCCCACCACTATGTTTACTGCTGTTGGATACTATCATTCCGTTAGCCAATACAAAGAGATGATCTCTGCTATCTACTTCGAGATCGTATGTCTGTACTTCTCTGAGTCCTTCGCAATAACTCATCCAGCCCAGTACATTCTCTCCGGACCTTTTAAATATAGCTGTGCCCAGAGACAGCAGAGGAATTATTTTATGTTTATTAAGTTCGCAGTCCCCCATAGGGAAGCCTAGTACTTTATGTTCCTTGGTAGCTATTAGATATTCACTGAATTTAACATCCAGACTTGCGAATATAGTATGGTAGCATTCTTTGATACCGTTGTTAAAAACGTTAAGAACTTTTACAGGGGATGTATTACATTGTACATCAGACCCCATAACAGATTCTCCAACCTGTATATCCTTGATCTTCCTGACAGATCCGTCTGCCATTCTTACAAGAGTGTTTTCTTCTAAACATAGTCCTGCCTGTGTAGTAGGTTCCGCGATAGCTCTGGCAGCTGTAACTCCTACAGCATCCCCTATATCAGGGAATTCTCCCCCTTCTCTGCGTCCGGAACATTTAGAACATATTCCTGTAGCGGCCTGACAGGTAGCTGCGGAACGCACATAAACAGGTTGGTCTTCCAGTAAAGGAAGATGTTCCTTATTTATTTCTGTTCCTGCAGGTAATCCGTTAACAGGTTTAGCGAGAATAGATCCGACATTGTCCGAATCATCCCCGTCTACTTCCAGCCCGACCTCTTGTGCTCCGCAATCATTCTCTGTAACTACTACTCTATGTGCGGCTTGTGTTAACTGCTTACCAAAATACCCACTGTCTGCTGTAGCGAACTGTACATCGCTATACCCTTTTCTAGAGCCATACGAAGCGGCCCAGTATTCAATCGGAGACACACCCTCTCCATACCCGTGGAGTCCCGGAATAGGGACAGGTTTATTTTTATGGTCGAGAACGAGCATGTCTCCGAACATTAGCTGCATGAGCTGGGCTGTGTTACCTCTAGCCCCTACACGAACCTGCTCTGTGAAACTGTTTTTGCCTCCGCCCGATCTTAGAAGGAGATTCTGAACTTTCTTCATTTCGGGAACAAGCAGTTTAACTATTTTTTCGCCCTTCTGATCGGAAGTTAGAGTCGGGCTGTTAGCTATCCTGGCAACATCGTCTCTGTATTTATTTCTGAGCTGTTTAATGGCAGGGGGCAGTTTAAGATCGTTAAGAGATAAACTTGCGGTCCTGCCATAGTCATTGACAGCCATTCGGGATACATCGCTTACCTTCTGTAAGGTATCTATATATCCATCGGGGTCGTCTTCAGCTACACTTGATAACAGAGCAGACAGAGACTTCTTATCGAGTTCTCTGCCTTCATCTCTGTATTTCTCAGGAAGCGCTCTGTTAAAAAGCACTTTACCTATTGTTGTAGTATCGGGCATTATACTCCAAGTAGTTTTTTTAAACTTTTCTCTGTCATTACTTCTTCGGGTAGCTTCTTAGAAACTATCCCTCCCATTTTTAGCGCAGCCTTATTAGAGACTCTAGTTTTTCCATATTTAAATCCGGGAAGAACCTTTTCCAACATTGGACGACTGCTATCTATATTCCTCATATGAGTAAAAAAATCTTTAACAGCTTTATATTTTTTAGGTAAAGAAGCTATCATATTACTTTCCTGAATAACTACTTCAGGCCCTCTATGCCCATGCCATAATTGAAAGGGTTTAGATAAGACCTGTTTACGTTCTAATCCCTCATGCATAACTGAAAGGCGATTAATCATTTCTCTATTTATAGGTATTTTTGCATCGGGGTTAAAAAAATTCACCGCTGGGATATTTAAGATATCTCCTCTGGATATTATCTTACCTGGAGGAACATTAGGCATTTTAGGCATTTTCTTTCTTAAAACAGATGGAATATTTTGAGATGTTATAGCCCCTATACTAATCAATGGCTCTTTATTACTAGACAATATTTTTTTAGTAAATCCTGTGAGGTTGGTATTCTCATTTATAAAAGGAGCTCGTCTAATCCAATCCCCTGACCGTCTAAGGAGTTTAGAGGCTTTACGGACTCCTTTTATATCTATAGCTTTCTTTTCAAGATATCCTATATGAAATGCTAATTTATTCATTCGACATTATTTACCTATTAGAAGCGTATTGATTTTGCTGTGGATACGGATTAGGTGGAATGGGCTGTATCTTATTTGACGGTTTACCTCCGGCATAATTAAACTGTTGGAACATGGAGGGTCCCTTTCTTTTAGGTATCGGAATACTGGTAGACATTTTGCTTTTTGTAGGAGAAAGCGTATTTTTAGCTACCGTTAAAGGAGATGTAGCTTCCACCTTCTGTTTCTGAGTGTCAGCAATCTGCCGGGGTATATTTTCTGTAGAGGAAGGAGATCCTATAGCTCCTCCGTAATTAACAGCCCCTGTCTGACCTTCTGTAGGATTGCCACTGATTGCACTTTTTAATGCATCCGTAGCATTCTTATCTATATATCCCTGATAAAATGCTAGTTTATTCATTTTAGCTCCTGAGGTTTTTAATAAGATCCTGTATCTTCATAACAGATGATTTACGCTGTCTACTCGAAGCCATTACAGGCATTCCAGGCATTCCTTGAGGAGGCATTCCAGGAGGAGGCATTCCAGGCATAGGGGGCTGTGCTCCGCCCATACCCATCGCTGCTGGATCTTCTTCCGGAGGTTCAGCTGCTGCTTCTAATGCTTCAGGAGTCATTCCATCTTGAATTTCTTCGGGAACTTCTGTGGTTTCTTCTCCGAGAGGGGGAGATGTTGTATCTTCTTCTACAACTCCGAGATCTTCCGGAGCGACAGGAGGAGCCATTCCAACAGCCCCCATAACTTCCATTACCTGATTTTCAACTTCATCCACTCGGGCTTCTAAGTCTGCTTTAGTAGGCTCTCCGGATTTTTCCTTATCCATTTCTTCGATAGCTTTAGGAAGGATTTCCAAAAAACGTTCTTCGGTAAGAGGTGTTCCTACAGGTTCTTCAACAGGAGGTGCGCCCATCATCGCAGGATCCATAGGAGGCATTCCACCCATCATCGCTGGGTCCATCGGAGGAGGGGGCATTCCACCCATCATAGCAGGATCCATAGGAGGTGCTCCGCCCATCATAGCAGGATCCATAGGAGGAGGCATTCCGCCCATCATAGCTGGGTCCATCGGCATTGGAGGTGCTCCGCCCATTGGGGGTGGCATTCCACCCATCATAGAGGGGTCCATTGGTGCTCCGCCCATCATTGCCGGGTCCATCGGAGGAGCTACAGGTGCCGGACCCATAGGGACAGCAGCTTCTTTGTTCATCAAATCTTTTACTTGTCTAAGTAATTTTAAATCAATCATTTCCAGATCTCCTTTTATCTTTTAATATATAATATAAAACTATTTTTTACCACTATTTATCATATAGTTAAAAAAAGGGAGGTTAATCCCTTTTTAGTTCTTATAGTAATCTAATTCTCATATTATCCCCCTGTGTTTTTTAAACGTTACTGCTCTGTGGTATCCTTGCCTAAGTAAATTGTGGGTTCCTCGTATTCCAACACCTCTGTTGGAATCTTCACCCATACCGCATCTCCACCGCGCGTAGATAAAAACTTTTGAGCCAGAATGCTTGTATCTAACTCAGAGCAACCATTGTACCCGTACTTCTCAACAAAGATTTTTATTATCTCTGTTGGTCTGTAGAATGCTGGTGCTTCTTTCAATAATTCTTTTCTTTTCATACCGATACCCAGCCCCTCTTTTTATTAAACCATATCTTCTTCTTAACTCCCTCAAAAGATACTTCTTTTAAAGACTTATCGACAGTGTATCTAATACAGCTCTTTTTAGATAAATACACTATATCCCCTTTACTGAGCTGTCCTTTATATATAATAGGTTTATTTAAAGGACAACATAATATCTTAATTCTTAGTTTTTCTGTTAGATCATTACAGTCATTACAGTCCTTACAGCGTGTGCAATTCACACAATCTAAACAATTCATGCAGTCTCTGCAATTCACACAATCGATGCAATTCGTACACTGCTGACAATCCGTACAATTTGTACATCTACTGCAGTGGGCACAATTATGGCAATTAATTAAAGTCTTGCTATAAGCTATTGCGTTCTCTTTCGTATATTTAATTGCGATCCATCTATTGTTATTACTATCTACCCAATACTCCCCTACTAATCTCATAATCCTCCCTCTTTAAATACCTTTTACTCTAACTGGTTTTGTACCTTTTAACCACTTAAAACCACCTACTATAAAATCTTCATTCCTATAACACCACCCTATTCCTTCTTTGAAATAGAGTATCATACAATCATTTAAGACAAGTCCTCGGGAATGCGGTTGTTCCTCTAGTAAACCCCTATCCCCTTTAAAACTGCGTATCTTAAATACACGGTGTCTATCATATCCCTCAGTCCCCGCATAAGCTACATCATTATTATTAAGTTGACCCTTATATTTAATAGGGGCTTTATTTGCACCGAATAAAATATGGTGTCCTTCAACTTGAGTGCTCATCTACCTCCTTTAAATTAGTAGTTATATACTTACAGTATATAATGCCAATAAAAGGAGATTAATTAAGGAGTTACTTATTCACCTCTTCTAACAGCCCGTGCTTTGTTAGCGTTGACAACAGCTTGTCTGCTTATAGGGGCTTTGTGGGCTGTATTCTCGCGTCTGGTAAGATTAGCATTTATAACTTCCTGCTTGCTAATGGGGGCTCCTGTATTCATTACTCTTCCTGTCTTATTCTGATAATCCAGATAATTCTTTGTTATATCCTGTAGAGCACTATATGTTCGAGCCCCTGTGACTCCTGCAGCTACTATTGGTTTAGCATTGTCTGAATAACCTTCCCACATTCTTCTGGGAGTACTCTGTTTAAGAGATTCCTTCATAGTTTTATCTGCGTTGCGTTTTATATTCTTTAATATATCTTTATTCCAGCCCTTTGTAGGATCTTTAAAAACTTGCTTTCCAAAATCGTATGCTGTGAAGGCTGCATTAGTAGTAGGTTTACTTACTCCGTAATCAACCCCTCTATTAGCAGTACCTAACCTAACAGCTTCCTCTACGCCCCCTTCAACTAACTTAGACTTATCATATAGCTTTTTAAAAGTAGTTCCCATACTATATGGAGCCGAGTTAAAAGCTTCCTTCTCTATATATCCCTGATAGTACGCTAGTTTATTCATTATACTCCTCGTTTCCTGATCTTAACAGGTGTATCTATATCTATTTTACCTGTCTTGTATGCTTTGACAGCATCGGCTTCTGTTTCGAAAACAACCGGAGTTCCTTTGAGAGGAGTCTTTGTGGCAAGATGTGCTCCCTGTACATATTCCTGATCGGGTTTATACATCAGATTAAAATCTCTTGCTCCGAACAGAATCTTTTCCGGCATCATTTTATCTCTAGCTTCCGCAACTGCTTTAGCAGAGGAAGGCACATGTATCGTCATTGTATCTCCGTCGAAGTCCAGGTTAAACCCTTTAACTATATGCGGAGGTACTTGTAGAGTATCTCCCTTTGTAAGAATAGGATTAGCCGCAAGTATACTCCACTTGTGCATTGTCGGAGCTCTATTCATTAGAATAGGACGTTCCTCCATAACAGCCCGCAGAGCGACCAAAGCGTCACCTTTTCTTTCAGATACAGATTTAGCGGCTTCTGTCGCTTTGTATCCCCCGCGCACCATATGTCTTATAACGAAAGGCTCGTACAGTTCCCATGCTCTGTTCTCGGGCAATCCAACCTGATTTAATTTGAGAGAAGGATTAGGAGTTACTACAGCTCTCGAGGAAAGGTCAACAGCCCCTCCTACCATACGACGCTGCATCATCCCGTGCTTCGGACTTCCTTTTCCAAAGATAGTCTTTAAAAGCCCTCCAACACGCTTCTCCTGTAGTTCGACGCTATCGGGGTCTCCCAACCCTGAGATAGCTTTAAAGCTGTTATACAGCCGTTCCCGTACTTCAGGAAGATATTCGTCGGGTAGAGTAGTCTTGGCATCTCTTAGATCGTTTCTGCTGTGCAGGAGTTCTCTATATAGAATATTGAAGTCCGAAGACATATTCATATCGTCTGTTACAACAATAGGTCTGAACTTAGGAGGCAGTACAGGAACACGGGTCAGCATAAATTCGGTCGGGCTGACTTTATGTTCTTTCATAGACTGCAGAGCTCTGAGTCTTTTAACAGCGTTGTCTCTTCTGGAGGCTGATGCTGTCTTGACGTCGTTTAATGCGCTGCGTGTTTCCTGATCGACATCTATTTCGGAAAGCATCTTATACATAGCTTTCCCGCCTTTAACTCCTTTATACTCTTTACGTCCTGCTAGAAGATCTGTATACTCCTTCTGTTTGAGATTGAGTATTCTCCTCAGGAAGTCTTCCATCACTGGATTTGGAACAGGCTCGTCTAGTTTGATGTACGAGAATCTGTTTCCTTCCGCTCCTCCTGTTAAGGTTTCGTCGAACAGTCCGCCTTTAACCGGCTTGAACTGTTTGGGATCGAATGTATCTGCGGTCTGTATCTGTCTGGTTCCTGTAAGTTCTTTGGCGTTCTCATTCGTCATCGCAAATATATTAAGTTTGTTCTTATCCTTATGTATATTAACTCCGGCAGCCTGTATCATCGCAAGGAACTTCTTGTATATAAAGCTTTCGTCGGGAACCGTAGGAGTACGACCCATTTTAAGATCGCGCCAGTAGTCGTCGTTTTTAGACCCTCTTATCAGTTTGGCGTCTTTCATTATCTCTTTAGCGCCGTGGCTTACAAGGGCTGCAATTTCCATGCTATTACTAACAAGAACTCCTCCCGCAGTATATGAATGTGTTTTATCAACAGTAAAATCATAAACATTAATTTCGTCTATTCCCGGTTTATCATGTTTATAAGGTCTAATATCTTTAATAGATACCGGAACTTTACCCATTCTATTAACAATATCCAATTTACGGGGAGGATTTACCAGTTGTCTCTCAGCTACCAGCTTTTTTAATTTCTTTTTTGTTTTAGGAATAATAGAGGCAGGAACATTTCTGGCTAACATATCTATCAGTATCCAACAAGATTCTGCTGTTAAATAAATAAACCACTCTTCTTCCCGTCCTGAAGCTTTGTATATTTTTAGAGAAGATATATTTAATTTATTACCCAGCCATCTATGTAAAAGAACAACTTCTTCGTAAGTAAATCCATGGGTAGCTATTGCACCTTGTAAAGCAACCCCTCCCTTGACTTTAGAACGATTGGAAATAGATCCATCATCCAATACCCACATACAGATACCTAATTCATCCACATGGCTCAGCCATTCTTCAGTTACATGTTTTTTACCGTCTTTTAAACAAACTGCTTTCATCTGATCAACTACATAAGCAGTAGGCATTGTTACTAATCCACGTCCATAACTTTTACCTGTTCTTTTTAAAAAACTAGGCTTACAATCACTTCTATAAGCCATCAGCCCCGCCAGAACCTTCTGCTTAAAATCCATGTATTCTATTTGCTTTGTAGAATGCATAATCTGGATAACACTATTAAAATAGGAATCCCCCAACATACCTCCATACAATACATCCAGCTGATCTTTTGTTACCAGAGGCCCCCATGAAATAAGTTTATCATCAACTGTTAAATCACCGGCAAGTAATTCACATCCGTCAAATGTATATACCTTATGATTTTTAGTAGGATATAAACAGGAGGTATACTTTATCTTTCTGTCTCCTGTCTCACAGGGAATACCTGATACTTCAACACACAATATATCTTCTATTTTAGCTCGATAAGTAAACCAGTCCGTAATGGGTTTAAATGTCCACTCCTCCTTATCTTCATCAAATGTCCAGACCTGCTCGGCAAAACGTTTTTCAACTAATCTACCTATTTGTATTTCTCCATGAATAGTTTTTATTTTTTGACCTGCTGGAAAGCAACCTATTCTCTTACTCTTCCCACCGCCTGTAGAGGGCTGTTCGTCCATTGTATATCCTGAGAACGACTTACCTCCGGACTTGGCTTCCGCGGTATGCTGTAACTTAAAAAAGTGTGAAACTCCGTTAAATACTTTAGGTATCTTACGTCCTGTTGTAGGGTCGTATATATCGTCTGTATCGCTAAGCCCATGCTTCTTGAGTTCCGTCTGTGCTAGATCTATAAAGGATTCGTCCGGGTCGTCTGTAAAACTTGGTAATATATAAGGTTTACCTGTCTTGGTAGCTACCTTACCCAGTGACGATTCTATGAGCTGTGATGAATTCGTTCTGGATATTACACCTACAGGGTTAAGAATAATTTCGTAAGGCTTACCGTCCTTATCGTGAATCATTTTGTTATCGGGAATTATATCTCCGACAACGCCCTTACCTCCGTAGAAATTTGCCAGTTTGTCGCCCCGCTTAGTTGTAGCGTTGGCTCGGACATAGACTTTCCAGCCCTCTTTATTCTTAACAACATCTGTGACAACGCCCGGGTCTTCATGCTCCCACTTCACAGAAGAGTCTCTTGTTAGCCTACGACCCATTGTTCCGGGTCCGGGCTGTCTTGTCTTTGTAGATAGAATAAGCGGATCTCCCTGTCTGACGAGAGTTCCCGGTTTGACTGTACCTTCTTTACCGATAGTCTTGAACTGTTCCGCGGTAAACGTTCCCGGAAACATTGCTGTATACTTATCTTTAAGAACTTCCACTCCGCTTTCTTCACGAAGCTTATTAGCATACATATGTTCTGAGTTTAGTTTCTTCGCGGCACTTTCTGATATGACTATAGCATCTTCATGCACAGCCCCTTTATAAGGCATGTAAGCTACCCGGAGATTAAGTCCCAGAGCTGCTGTACCCTTATCGTCTGTAAAGTTAGATCCTGCGATAGCCTGTCCTTTTTTAACACGTTGTGCTCCCTTTACAAAAGGAATTGTACGCACGGATGTTTTTCTGCTGAAAGGAAAGTTATCGTAGGTATCGTACGAGGATGTTGTTCCGTCGTCGTTCTGTGTAGTTATCTTATCTTTGCTTATGGATTTAACGATACCATCTTTTTCAGAAGTTATTCTACCCATATGCGGGCTGATGTAATCGTATATATCCTTAGTACCGATTCTTGTACGGACAAGAGGAGCTTCTCTGTTTGTAAGAGGAAGCGCCTGATTGTGCATTTTCGACCCCATTAGCAAACGCATAGCTTTTATCCCGGAAGCCATAGGCACCAAGTTAGCTCCTGTACTGAAGAGATCGGAACCGCTGTTTATCATGTAATCCACAGATGTTCGGGGAACATACTTTATACCCTCTCCCTTTACCATCGCAGGAATAAACTTACCTTTGTATTTAAAACTTTCCGGAAAGGCTACAATAGATCTGGATGCTGTTACAGAATCCACATACTCCTGCTTACCTGTTTTTGTATTCAGGAACTTCTGATATACTTTACCGTCTTTCCCGTACTGAGTTCCCTGAGCCATCTTCATATCGACACCGACCCTTAGAGAGTTACCGCACCAGAAAGCTTTGCCTTTACGTCTTACATATACAAGACCTCCCTGAACAGTAGCACAATACACTACACCTTTATATTCTTTTTCGAAAGTATCGTTCTTTAGAATATAAATAATACCTCCGTCGATTTCCATATTAAAACCTTTACCCAGAATATCTTCGGCAAGCGTCATAACATATCCTATACCATTAGTCTTAACACGCATTCTATGATTAGGAGTAACAAGGAAGTTAACCTGTTTTTTACAACCTATCATCAGCCCGTCGTAATCGTAAGACTGAAGTCCTTCCGGAGTCTTATAATAGACACAGTCATGAATACGGCAGGCCAGTTCGTCCTGCATTGTGATATCTTTAAATAGTTTCCAGCCCGTACTTGTTTTGATTTCTGTCTTGTCGTCGTAACATTCAGGACTTCTCACCATATCTACATACCCACGATATGTGGGCTGTACAGCTCTTGCTTCGTCAGGTACTGCATCCAGAGAGCTTATTCCACCCTCTCCCATTCTGGTAACCCTGTACGATTGATCTAAAGCGTCTAGAGGATTTATCTCCTCGAGCATCTGACTCAGCCCAGATGTATTGAACAGGCTGTCCACATGTTTATTAAGCATTCCGGATTGTAAAGAGGATAAGTTACCCTGATTGGTAATCTTCCATAGTTTATTCCTGAGTACATTACCCGGATCTTTGAGTATACGTTCGGCGAAATAGTTATGGGGCCCGTACATTCTCTGGAACTCCATAGAATCCCTATCGTCTGATTTGGCTGTTCCTCTGGATATGTTCAAAAGCTTTTTAGTAACATCTAGGAAAAGACCTGAACCGACATTGGAATGCGGAGCACCTAATGTTGTCTGTGTAGCGTCCGGGTCCAGCTCCATAGCATTAAAAGATTGTTTAAGTGTTTCTATATCTCCCGCTTCCGGACCCATCATCTTTACTTCGGCTGTCTTATTCATACGCATGTGCTTAGGGATAAGGGTCTGTATAGCACTGTGTACAGCTTGAGTTGTAGTACCGGCTCTGTTCCTCTTAAGGATTTCCGGCCCCCATGCATCTTCCAGTAAACTGTCCTGAACGCCTAGCGCCTGCAGTACCGGATAGAGTTTGATCTTTCTACCTCCGGATCTGATGTAGAACTCGGCTGTCTTAGGATTCATGGATACTTTAAAACTGTTTCCTGTTCCCTGTCTGACATTGACGTGGGATTCGTATGTACCGTCTCCGGCTACTTTACTGTATACATTAGGAATAAGTCTAAACTGATTGATAAGGGATTGTTCGACTCCGTTACGGACGAAGGTCCCTCTTTCTGTAAGATAAGGTACATTGAGTACAGTACGTTTACTTGTACGGTCTATGACTTTACCTGTCTCGTTGTCTCTGAGAGTCCAGTTACCCTGCAGTTTCTTTGTAAGAGACCTGTTGTTAAGGATAGCTTCCTTCTGCTCTTTGTATGAAAAACGTTTCGTATCTTTGTAGGAAGGATTATCCAACTCCAGGGTATATCTCTGATTGGATAAAGGAAAGCGTTGTTTAACAGCGTCTATAGAATAATCAAAAATCTGCTGTCTACGGTTATCGTAGTCGTCGAAAGACGTAAGGACACCTTTATCTTTCGATAGGGTGTCCGAGATAAATTTCATCCCCGTTGAAGCAGGGGGAGTCGAAGGATTGATAGGCATTAAACACTCCCGAGTAATTCCTGAAGTTCTGGATCATCTACGGCAGCAGAAACTGTAGGAGCTTCCGTTCCGCCCTTTGTGTTCTTTATAATGTCCGCCTCTTTTGTTTTCTTAGATTTCTTAACAGGAGAGGTTGTACGCAGTTTCTGCATAGCCACCATTTCTTCTGGACTGAAAGACGTCTCTGATATATTGACAGGGGCATTATGCATACGAGATACTCTTTCCAGTGTAGCTCTGTATTTCTTAAGGTCCTGAATATTTTTTGAAGCTTCGTCTCCCTGCTCTTTACCTGCCGCATACATAGGTACACTGGCACTGGCTCCGAGAATAGCTAGAGAGGTGGGTACTGGGTTATCCAGAACAGTTTTACCGGCTGTTGCCAGCATGCTCTTGAGTCCGGATGTCTTTAAAATATCCGCTTCCTCTTTTAAAGCAGTCGGCTCTATATTAAATTCACCGAGCATTGACTGTCTGAATTTCTGATTGTATTTAGACCTTAAAGTCTTGATCTGCTCCATAAGTTCTTTTTTCTTTTCCAGGTCTCTGACTTCTTTTAAATCCTGAAAAGCTTTGTGCCCTATAATACCTGAACCCGCAGCTAGACTAGCTCCTATAATAGCAGCATTACCTTTGAGACCTGCCTGTTTACCGAAAACATCTTTGTCGGATGAAATATCTGACTGCAGTTCTTTGAGGGACAGATTTGTTTCAATCTTTTTCTTTTCGTTAAGAGCTTCTTTATTGCCTTTTATCTTATCCTCGAGAGCACTGTAAGCAGCCCCTCCACCTACTCCAACAGCAGTAGCTCCGGCACTTAACCCACCTATTGTTTTAAGGGATGACACATCTTTCTTATGCCCTGAAAGAATCTGAGCCAGAATAGCTTTCTGTTTCAGATAGTCCGTGACGGTCGCACTTCCGGGAACACCTAACTTTTGTGCAGCCTTATACTTCTTATAAGCTTCTTTAAGAGGAACTTTAGCCTCTGAGACTCTCTGTTTAATATTACGGATACGTTGTATATAATCAGCTATATCATCGAAAGAAGAAACTATATCGCCTAGGCTTGCTGTCTTATTCATCTTGGATACCTTCCGGGTTTGTAAATGACAGGTCCATCCATCTCAGGAGTATCCGCCATGACTTTATATCTTTATCGTATATTTTTTCCTCGAACGAAATTATCGCCACCTCGTCCGCAACCTTCTGCATAATCTCTTCCCATTCAACCATATCATCGGGAACACTTAAATTAAACTGCCTGACATGCACAGTCTGTACCATAACGGGCTGCTTCTCTTCGGGATCTGATTCTTTCCTATCGTATATGACCCCTTCGTAAGGAAGCCCTTCAAATGTATTCGGACCGTATTTCTCTTTAAATCCTGAGGGTTGCGTTGTTTCCACCTTGACGCTCCTTCATCTGTTCCATCTTTTTACGTTTGTCCAGATCGGATATAGCCTGCTCCAGTTTCTTCCTGACATACTGGGCCTGAATTAATTTAGTTTCCTGAGAGGATGGTTCCTGTACTTTAGAATGCATTCTACCTGCCAGATAACTGACACCTGCCGGAGCTGCTACAAGTGCTCCTGTATTCGTTAAAGTTTTCTTTATAAGATCCGTAGCTGATCCCGCTACTTTAGGGATGCCTTCCATATATCCTGTATAAAATGCCATCTTGTCCATTGTATATAATCCTTATATTATTGTAAAAACCCTTTAAACTTATTTAATATAGGCCCTGTCAGCCCTGAATTCAATATAGCCCCACCGATCATCCCGTAATTACCCATCTTTGATTTCATCGCAGGAGGTTGTGAGAAGATAGTTCCCATTATGTTACCCAGCCCCAATCCGGCTACTGCGCCTACTCCTACCCTTGCCAATCCTTTAGCGATATCCATACCGCTTATCATTCCTGAATCTTCGGGGCTGGCATTATCTATTCCTGCCACCAGTCGGGCTGTGAGGTCCGGTCCTAATATAGGAGCCTGTGTCTGTAGAAGATCCATAGAACTCATTTTAGGAATAGTAGGGTCTCCTATAAATTCTATAGCCCGTACTTTAGGTAATACAAAATCTTTACCAAGAGCAAAATCATTAGGGTTTCCATACGGAGAGTGTGAAGGTAATCCATAATCAGCAAGCTTCTGTAAAAGATTTTCTACCATGGTAGACTTTTCAATCGTGGTAGACTTTTCAGAACTTATCTTAGGAAATCTATCTAAAGGTAGTTTATTGTTGAACAGAGGGGCTGAAAGATCTGATAAACTCCCTGTGTCCTCAAACTTCTTGTATGATCTCTGAAAAGGTTTGATTGTCTGTGTTAATGGAAGGGCTGCTCCTACCGCTCCGCCTATTCCTGCTAACCAAGGTTCCATCTTATCTCTCCTCTTAATATAATCCTGCCACGCCTGATTCTGCATCCCCGGATTATCTTTATGTGCTTTACGGATATGCATTCCGGCGAATTTATCCGACAGATATCTGTATCCGTACTTAGTTCCGAAATATCCAACTGTACCCATAAGCAGAGATCGTACAGCCGGATTGACTGTAGCTTTATTAAAAGCGCCCTGGATATCGGGGAGAGTAAGATCCCCTATTCCAGCTTCTTTATTTATAGGTGCATTCTGCATTATCGTATATTCATTTCCTGAGGTGTTCCCTGTTGTAATCCTATCCCTAGTTGATCTCGAGGTATATATCCTTTTGTAGGTCCGGCGTAATACATTCCTCCGCCTCCGGGCATATTCTGTCCTTGTGCCTGTCCTTTTCCTCCGCCTCCGAACAACATGGAACCTAAACCTAATGCTCCTATACCTCCAAGTACCCAAGGCATCGTCTTCAGTATAGTTTCTTTACTGGGAGTCATAGACTTAATTCCGGATTTTATATCACTCTTAGCTGTATCGAAAGGATGCTGTATATAATTTAAAGTCTTATGAGCCGCCTCTGGACTCATAACAGAAGTCATTCCTTTTCCTAAAACAGTACCTGCGGCATTTATAGTATTACGCGGTAGATTGGCAACGTTATCTGCATATCCCTGCGCTGTATTATTCGCAAAACCGGCGACACTGCCTGGTTTTGTATATGCCCCTCCGGAGTAATCTGTAACCTTACCACTGGGACGCATAGAAAATTGTGCTCCTGACTCCGCCTGCTTCTGCAGACCTGCAGTATATGCTTTAATAAAAGCAGACTTCCGCATAGCGGGATAATCCGACTTAACTCCGTATCCTAATAGAAAAGCTTCTTTATTCATTATATTATACTCCGCCTGGAGGGATTTGTCCCTGCCTGGTTAGATTGACTCCGGTCTGAGCAGCCTGTTGTTCAAGCTCCTTAAGTTTAGATGTCACCATAGCATGGAGAGCATCGTCCGAATGTTTAAGATTAACCAACTCACTTCTTCGTGTAGTCGGATCCATTGTTAATATTTGCTGAGCGATCTGTTCTGCCTGTATCGCCATTTCATCTAGAGACTGAGGTCCACCCATAGGGGTAGGTCCTGCTCCCATAGGCATAGCTCCACCCATCTGGGATTCACCTGGCATCGGCATAGACATCCCACCCGGAGCCGGTCCACCCATAGAAGCCATATCCATCGGCATTCCCGGAGGAGGCATTCCACCCATTCCACCCGGTGCAGGTGCGGGCTGATCCATCATAGCCTGCCCCTCTTGATCTTTACCTGTACTTCTGGCAAGATCTGCAGCCTTCTCGTCGAACATCTGCTGTTCCAGAAGAATCTTATCGACTTCGTATTCGTAATCGATATTGAAAGCACTGAGGGCTGTCTGATTGGATACTTTGTTAGCACCCAGTAAATTTAGTTTGGTCTGTCTGACAAGATCATCTTCCAATACTGATGTTCTGGTAAGTTCTGCTCCAAGATCCTCCCACATCAGATGTTTACTGCATTGTCCCATCATCCAGTCCAGCCAGTTATTCATCTGCGAGATAAAATGTATCCAAGTTCTTTCGAACATTCTGAGACCTATTGGAGGTCCTCCCTGTACAAGGTTACCTGAATAGAATTCCTGAGGTATCCCCATTGAATTAAGAAGTTCGTCCAGAGCAAGCTGAAGAAGTTCTGTAGGTGCCAGATTCTTAGCCTCTCCACCCAGAGCCTGATATTCCACAGGGTATGGGATCGAGTGTATAGCTGTAGGATCCTTGCGATGCTGTTTTATCATCCCTTCGACAGAACGCATGAAGCGTCCGCTGTCGATAGTCAATAAAGGGTCGTTACCCGGGCCACTGCCTTTACGGGTACCCGGAGAAATAAATCTAAAAGGAACGATCATATCCATGGCGATGGCTTCGTTGTACTTAGTAAGCATCTGCAGATGGATGACCTGTTCGAAATTGGAAAGGAACGGAGGAAGTCCCCAGCCGTTCATCTTTGTAGTAAGAGAAGCTGCGGCCTCGCATTTGATATGATAGATCTCGCCCTTCTTGAACATAAACTTTTCGTCTTTAGCGATAGCATCCAGTATCTCCCATGGAGTATGTTCCAGATACATCTTATTACCGCTTGTAATGTATCCTCTGACCTTACTCTGCGGTTCGTAGTAATATCTGGTCTCTCCGCTGATATCGTGGTACTCCAACTCTATTGATCGTGGGTTCCAGCGGGTTATTCTGAGGTCGTCCTGTTCGTTAGGTATATCCTTGACAAGGAACTTACCCTTCTTATTACACTTAGGGCAGGGGCCTTCGAAGCCGAAATCAGCCCACTCGTACTTTACCTGCTCTATAGGATGCATTGTCTTACAGTTTTTACATATAAGATTACGATTGAAAGGTCTGTATACAGAAGTGAATGAATTACCGTATGCCATGAGATCGTCCCCCATAAGGGACATGACATCCAGAATGTGTAGATTGTCTGTAAGGAACTCCGCATACTTCTTCTTGATATTAAAATCGGAAGTACCTGTTATCTCTACTTTTGTAATGAAGTAGCGAACAGCCCGCTGGATGGCTTTGGAATATACTCCCTGATGGAGCCATAGATATTCCGCCCAGTTGAATACTTCTTTTAGATTCCTCGGGTAATGAGCTCTGGCATATGTAGCGAAAGGACTGCCGAAGTCTTTCTGTCCGATAATATCCTGTGTAAGACTGAAAGGATTGGATTGTGAATAGTTAGCCATTATAGTCCCTCTTTGATGATAGATGCGGCTGTGTCTATACAGGATCTTAAAGTATCCGGCAGTTCAACAGCTTCGGAGGCAGTCTTCATCTCTCTCTTGTTATAAGATAAAAGTTCCTTACAGAGGGAACAGTAGTCTGTCCCGTCTGCGACGGTATTACTACAATGCAGACATACTCTGCGTTCATCGTTCTCTTTAGCTATCATTTTTTCCATCCACAAGTAAAACTGTTACTTTCTTAGTTGTATCCGGGAACATAAAAGATATTCCAACCGAATACGCTCTTACTGTATTATTGTCGAACTCGACATCAAAACCTACATCGTTCCGCGGCGGGCTGTATAGCATAACCGATCCATCTGTTTCCGCTATCAGAACAAGTGTTATTCCGGAAAAGAATACTTTCTCGTACGGCACTGTCGTTTCTCCGAAATCTCCCGAGAATGTCACCATCGTTACAGGAACATACTTCTCTACCGGTATATCTTTCTTCTTAGACGTTCTCTTTCTCTTCTTAGTGACAGGCTCTTCTACAACAGCCTCTGTTGGAGAAAGAATCTCCTCCGCCTCGTGGACACCTCTATCAGGAGCAGTAGAGCTATCCGGCGGAGGAGATAAAAAATTAACCTCTGGAACAGTGTCTTCTCCTGTCTTCTCGACTCCGTCCTTATCCATATTAAATTTCTGTACTGTTACTTCGGGATACTTCATATATTCTCCCGGGCCTCCAAATCCTCCGAGGCCTGATGTTTCCGGAAGTACTGTACGTCCCATATCCCCTGATTCATATTTTCCAGGGGTACTGGACTGCTCTTTGAACACACCGCTCCTGTTAGTCTGTACAAAATCTCCTGACATATTAATCTCCTGTTATTTTTAGTACTTCTTCAATTCCCATGGATTAGGTTTAAAGTTAGCCTCTCCTATATCAAAATCTATAGGCCCATCTGTACTTGCTCTGAATCTATTTTGATATGAAGGTTCATCTTTATATTGTCTGTTAGGTAGCATATCCAGAGGTCTCTGACGGGGATTAAAAGCTCCATACTGCTGATTAGCGTCTGGGGCTTTAGTCTTACCTGCTATAAGTTTATTGATCCATTTGTACATCTCAGGGCTGTAGAATCCACCGAGACCGCCTAAACCTGCTCCAGCCAAGGCTCCCTTCATTCCGCCCATAGCGTAACCACCGAGACCACCTGCTACTGCGCCTCCAGCTCCTAGAAGCATCTTCTTGTATTTAGGATCGGCCCATATCTTCTCTAGAAACTTCATATCCAGAGCCAGCTTTTCTGTAGCTTCTTTATCGAGTGCCCCGGGTTCCCCATAGTGCTCTCTGTATATAACTAGAGCTTCTTTAGGGTTGTGGTATGCGAAGTAAAACGCTGTCTTATTCATCTTTTATATCCTTTATAGTAGTATCATTGTAATAAGGCATTGTCGGTAAAGTGCCTTCTTCGAACTGTCTTAGTATCTCCAGAGCTTCCTCTGGTAATTCGAACAGACTATACGGGTCTTTCGGTATAGTCTGTTTAGCTATCTTTTCTTCAGACATTATTTCTTTTCAGCATCTATGCTTTTCTTAACAGCGTATCCGACACCTGCAGCTGGAGCTGCTACTGCTGTACCACCTACCAGTTGTCTAATTAACTTGTCTTTATTAAATTTCTTAGGTTCGGCAGATACAGCTTTAGTTTTATTTAATTTATCAAGTACAATCTTTAAATCATTTTTAACTGCATTAGCGGCTCCCCTTCCAACAGCTATAGGAGCATCTATCAATGCTTTCTTAGTTCCTTGGACTGCTGCATTGACTCCCTTACCTACCTGTTTTCCACTATTCAAAGCTAACTTCCCACTTTTGAGAGCTCCTTTACCCGCTAATTTCCCACTTTTTAAGCCTAGTTTCCCGCCTCCTATAATAGCGCCCCCCAGCCCTTCCAATGCCAGACCTCCAGCCTTAAAAGGAATTTTAGCGACATCTGTAATGAGTCCAGATTCTTTGGTAAGGTTATCAAGCTCCATATATCCCGTATAAAATGCTATCTTATCCATTATTTATCCTTATCTTTCTTCTTCCCTTTAGTTGCCTGAGCAATACCTGCACCAGCTGCTACTACTCCTGCACCAGTACCATATCTAACTAACTTCTGCATGTCTTCTGCATTAGCTACATCTGCACCTGCTTGTGTTAAAACAGGCGGGGGCACATATCTTCCTGTAACGGCCTTAATCTTTTCTAGAGCTTCTCTCAATTTATTAACGTTAGCATTGCCCATATGTTTTGCATAGCTTTTAGCCATCTGTATAGGCCCGGCTTCTTTTTCGATGACATCCATATATCCTGTGTAAAATGCTATCTTATTCATTTCTTATCCTTTAAATTTAATAATTGCTGTTGATATAATATACCTGTTAATTTATTCGTATACAATATTTATTGTGTTACAGTTAAAAGAAAGTCGTTAAACTTTCTTTTTATAGATTCTTCTGTACTTATCAAGTATCTCTTTTACTTTCGGATCGTAAGGGCAGGGCTGTCCCGTCAGTTGTCTACGTCCTTTATCGCTTACAGATTTAACAGCAGATCCTTTGTAAGGGCCTGTTCCGTCTCTAACTCCTCGTATTGCATTACTCATTTTCTTACCTTTAGTTAAAAGAAGGGGTTATACCCCTTCTGTTTATTTATCTCTGGACATATACTTCGATGCTTCTTTCAAATTATCGAAGTATACAGCCCCATTATTCTTCACCATAGTAGCTACAGCCCCAAGAGACTTCAACTGACCCTCTGTGAACTTCCGGTCACCATCCTCTGTTAATATTACCAGAACTGTTCTGTCGGGACGTTTGTTGCTGTCATCAACTACTTCAGCAACAGCATAAGAACCTGTCATCTTAGGAGTTATTGTATACAAGCAGTAGTCACATATTTCTCTCTGCTTCAATTCCTCCCGCATACATTCAAGTGTCCCGTCGTCTTCGACCACCGGATTATAATAATCCAGCCCGTCCTCACTAAGATGTATCATCATTCTATTCCGCCAGGTACTTTCGTTACAAGTACCTCCTAGAAATACATGCTTCTTAACATGTACTACAGCCCCGGCACCTATTATAACTCCGGCACCTACTTCAGCCCCTTCCTGTATTATAGCTCCTATACCTATTTCAGCCTTCTTACCTATTATAGCTTTGGAATGTACTACAGCCCTAGCTATTATAACTCCCTCGTGTACGACAGCTCCGTCACCTACTATAGTCTCCGCAAGTATTTCAGACCCCGCACCTATTTTAGCCTCTGCGTATATTTTAGACTTAGCATTTATTATAGCTCCGTCACCTACTATAGCTCCGGTACCTACTATAGCTCCGGTATATATTATAGCCCCGTTACATATTTTAGCCTCAGAAGCTATTTCAGCCCCCGCATACACTATAGCCCCTTTACATATTTTAGCTTTAGAATGTATTATAGCTTTAGAATGTATTATAGTATGAGCGCCTATCTCAACCCCTTCATGTATTTCAGCTCCTTCTTCTATCAGGGCTGTTTTATGTATTATAGCTCCTTTGTATATTCTTCTAGCTTCCTCTATTGGTAGAATCATATTTTCTCCTTTCATATTCTCAATTAACAAACAGATGCGTTAACAACACATTGTACCGGAGTTTCTTCGAGCTCGATAAGCTCTATATGTCCATTACACATATACACGGTACCGCATCCCATGCACTTTACGTTATAAGCAAAATCGGCGTCTATATGACAAGAAGCGCCGCATTTACAATGGATATCCATACAGACATCTGTACCTTTCCATTGTATCCAACCGTGTGGCTTATCTTTGTACATCTCCTGCATATCCCATGCTTCTTTAGCATTCTTTGCTTTCTTCATAATCCCTCTCCTTTATAAGTTTTTTGTTGCATTCTACACTATAATCGAAACTTTTAATGTTAATTGAAAAACTACAATCTTTAAAAGTATATATGCGTCCCTCAGTTTCTATTTTAATAGTATTGAGTATTCCGCTAAATTCGGCAAATGTAAGAGATTCACAAGAACTTCCCGGTTCAAATGATATCATTTTCCCAGCTACTTCTGTATCATTTCCTATCTTTAATTTATCTTTCATACTCCTCCTTTAAATTAGAGTTATATATTTCTAGTATATAATGCCAATAAAAGGAGATTAATTAAGCTTCTCCTGTGTTATCTTGCTCTGCTTGTTCTTAGGAAGTTTCTTCTCGATACGGAAGCTTAGAAGCTTTCGACCGTTGACTGTGGGCTGTCCCAGTTCGTCTGTCCCTATATCTTTAACTTCCATCCGTTTGTTCTTGAACCTTCCGCCTAAAAGAATATCTCCTTTATTTATATCCAGGTCCAAAGCAGTCTTACCTATATATCCCATGTAGTATGCTGTCTTGTGCATAGATCCTATCTTTCTGAGTTTGGATAAAGCGTCTGTATCGAATCCTACTGTAGTCTCCGCAAGATACTTGAGTCCTTCTCTGGTCTTGAAGAAGTCGTAGGGTATAACAGCCCTAAGAGCCTCTTTAGCTTTACGAGCCTTAGCACTCCTACTCTGCAGCTGGGACATAGTAAGTCCCGTAGCTCTGGCATAGTCGTGTATGTTTCCTGCGAAGTTACGGAAGGAGGCTGTCTTGTTCATTTCTTTTCTCCTTCTTATCTCTGAGTATATCTATAAGTTTGTGTACAGAATATCCTATAGGAAGACTCGCCAGCCCCAACAGGCCTGCTCCCCTCAATGTCTTCATACGTTTAGCATTCCTGATAAGTCTAGGTAAATGTGTCTTCCTTAACTTACCTGCTCCTTTAGACATATTCCTGAGTAACTGCCTGCTCCTTATAACCAGATCCTTTTCAGATACCTTGTCATCAAAAATAACTTTAATCCATTCCTCGGGAGTCTGGGCCATAGATACTCCCTTATACTTACTCGCCAGTATTTTATTACCTTTATTCCACCAATCAAGATCCACATGCGTCATACGTTCTAAAGCTTTTTTCGAATCTCCCGGAAAATCTTTCCACAACATGTTGGGTATAGTACCTGGCTTGGATATTAATTTAAATTCTAAATCCCTTAAAGCATTCTGGGCTGGGTGTAATATAAGTTTAGAAGGTAAGCCCAGAGATTCGAATAAAGAAGATGTACCGCTACTTCCTATAATGGTATCACTGATACGCTGGGTGGCAATATATGCATCTCTGGGGAGTCTGTCGAAACCTATAATATCCGGCAGTTTATGCACTAAGCCTCCCAGAGGACTTGTCCCTCCCGCCATTACAGCCACTATCTGTACATCATCCAGTCTGCCTATCTTCTTAAGGGCTGTTCTTAATTTCAAAGCTCTGTATGCCACCTGGTCTCCCCGGCCTGACCCTACTATTGTAACAATACGTTTATTACCTATGTTTTTAAACAACATGCTATTCTTGGGGCTGATAGCTACATCGGGGTTATTAAGGATTATCTTGTTAAGAGCATCTACTTTACTTATAGTGGAGATTTTCTTAGTCACACCTATATCCAATAAAGAAGGGCCCTTATCCGATGTCATCAACTGCTTCATATCTTTAGCTGTATCTCCAGTATCTCCCCAGGTTATCATTTTATCTTTAATCAGTGGCTTTTTATGATTTCTTATAACCTTCTGTTCTTTATAAGGAGTGGTTTCTGCCATTTCACCTGCGTCTGTTAAGTATCCCACATATCCTCCAGGAGCTATTTTACGACTCACATTACTTACTTGATGTCCTCCTATAAGTCTTCGAAATGGGTTCTCAATAGCTCCTGAATCTACGGCAGCTCCCATCCCTGTGGAGAAATACAGATCGAAAGGAGTATTGGATAGATTGGCAGGGACCAGCCCTGCTTTACCTCTTATGTCTTTAATAAGTTTAACTCTTTTATCATTAGCTGTTAGACCCTCTAGCATATTTTCCAGGACTTTCCCCGGAGTCTTATGTCCCGCACCCCACTGAGCTTGTTCCCCCCAAGACAGCCCTACATTAAGAGGACGCCTGATAGTTCCTACTCCGTGAGCTGCAAGTCCTGTACCACCTACTAATCCGGCGGCAGGTATGATTGTATTATCTGCTATACCTTCGGAAGCTTTCTTAAGAACAGATTTCTCTCCCTGTTTCCTGCGTAACAAAGCAGCCAGTCCCAAGATAGTCATAGCTCCTCCGGCAATAACAGCTCCCAGCCCTGCCTTTTTAAGTTTAGGGAATATTTTGTTTATAGTCGGATTGATAGTCTGTGAATATACGGAAGACCACCCACGTAAACTATCTTTAGCACTCCCCCCTATCTGCAAAAAAGCATGTCTTAATTTATCCACTACCTTTTTGTAAGTTTCCGGACTCATCTTATTAAGTTTGGATAATCTTGCAGATAGGGGAACATCCATATCACTTAAAAATTTGTAATGTTCCGGTATATCTTCTCCGAAAGCATCCCAGATATGCTTATTGAACATATACTTCTTAGTAGCTTTTTGATTGGACTTATAGAACATATTGTAATGGTGTAGAAGACTATTTTTTTCATCTGTAATATGCTTAGTATTGTAAGCGGCGTCCCAGATTTCCTGAGGGATATTAGATCTTGTCAACCGCATCGCTTTAAGTGTGAGCTTATCTCTTAAAATAGCCGCATTAGCTCCAGCAGATACTTTACCCTTTATAGCCCAGAGGGGGACAGGCATGCCCAGTATCTTACTGCGCAGAGTCTCCCGACCTCCTTTAACATACTTCTTAAGAGCTTTGTTATAGGAAGCCAGACTGGGAACTTCAGTATCTCCCAATAGACCTGTACCTCTTTCCCAGTCTGTCAGGTGCATCCCGATATCCTGTATATCTCGGGATGCTTTCCCTGCGGCCAGGCCTGCTCCTGTTAGGCCAGTACCTCCAAGAATGTAGGATAATTCCTTTTTAGTAACAGCCGGATCTTTTTCAATAGTATTCATATTATACCTTAGGAGGGTTTTTATCTCCTGTAAGGATTTGATATCCTTCAGGATCTTTTCTTTTAGCTTTGTTATTGAAGTTAATAGCCTTATGTTTGAGAGGCCCTACATTCTCTTTACGATATGTTGTCCACAGCATCTTATATTTATCTAGAAGATCTGTTCTTTCTTTATCGTATTCTCCGGACATATATCTACCTTTAAAAGGGCTTTCATTGGATAATCCCTTGACGTAATTCATCTTACGGGTATTCTCCAGAGCGCCTCCGGCCTTATATCCTCCGTAGGCTGACCCGCCTGTGAGAACTATTTGAGCAAGTGCTGCCAGAAGGGGATGCTTTATTTTCCCAGCCATTTTAAGTCCGGCTACAGATCCTCCGACACCTCCGGCAATGGCTCCGACATCTGAATAATTCTTACCTTTTCTTGTAAACTCCTGCTGCTCCGGATCGATCTCCGACAGCTTATTCATGTACGCTTGATAATATGCTAGTTTGTTCATTATGTCACCTTTCGTGCTATTTTATGTCTCTTCACGAAGAATGCAGACTCGCCTCTGGATTTAAGGAGCTTACCCATATCTTCGAAACTAATATAACATTCACTATCCATACCCCAGCCCTTACCCCAGCTGTTGTGCAGTGTGAATCGTTCCTTCTTAATATTAACTGCGTTACAGAGTATACAATGTCCGCCTAATCTGTCTCCGGTGACTTTGATGTATCCTTCGCTGTTGGGGCTGTACATTCCCTTATACCACGGTACTCCCAATACAGCAGGTCCGTTGTATCCTACTCCGAGCATCAGGTCTTCCAGCCCGAATCCCCATCTATAGCTTTCCATCCATCCCAGCTTGTGTGCTATCTTGACACCTGCCAGAACACTGGAGCCTTCGTAGACAGGAGAGGCTCCGGGATAACTTCCTCCGGGCCATCTGTCTATCTTCTGCGCTTCCCAGTATATCTGTTCCTTAGCATACTTATGAGTAAGCCCCTGTACTTCCGCGGGACGGGCTGCTAATTCATGCGCTATTCCATGACCCACACAACTCCCCTCATTTTTCTGATCCAGCCATGCCCTGCATCTCCATGTATAGGAGCGGGGTTTCTTCGCTGTCAGGATATCTGTTATAGGGAACTGTTTACTTCTTTCATCAAACTTCTCTATACGGTCCAGTCTTATATCTTCGGTAGTACCTTCTTTAAGTTTTATCGACATTATATTTTCCTATAGTTAAAAGAAGGGGTGTAACCCCTTCTATAAATCTTACTACTTTACTATTACTCTTCTTCTGTTTCGACTTCCTGCTCTGGTATTGGAGTATCGTTGAGAGCATCCGGATACATCTTTAATAGTTTTTGAAGGGCTGAATAGACTATCTCTTCCCCTTCGTGCGGATCGACTCCCAGAGACTTATAAAACTCGTGCGCATTGTCGTCGTCCAGATTCTCCTGTGTGGCCATAAAGTCCAATATCATTTTGATATCATCAGGCCCCGGGTCTCCCAGCGTACTCTCCTCTTTAGCATCGTCTTCCATGTCTTCGAGTCTATTGTAGTAATCAGGTATCTCGTCTAGATGATCCTGTGAGATCTCTTCTGCTACATCGGGTGTATCTGTATGTTCCAGCTCTACAGCCCGACCCTTCTGAGTCTGCTCTTCTATCTTCTCCGGATCTACCTGCTTCTCCTGTGCTATATCCTGTGTATCCTTACCGTCGGCTTTACCGCCTTCTATAAGTTCTTTCGCCTTCTTATTCATATATCCTTCGTAGTATGCTATCTTATTCATTATTTATCCTTTTTATTTTAGTAAAGAACCTGCTTCAGCAAGTTTGGCTTTCTCGGCTTTTCTTGATATTGAAGACATAATATCAGTAGTATCGATAAGCATCTTTCCTACTTCTGTATTCAGCCCCTTCTTCTTCATATCTATGAGTTGTTTTGCGGCTGCTGAAATATCCTTATGCCCTCTGGGAAGATTAAATGTCTGTTTGGCAGAATCTAAAAATATAGGTATAGCTCCTTTAAAATGTTTATCCTTACCTTTAACCTTTTGAAGTAATCTTCCCATAGTTTTTAGATACATATCTGTTCTGGAGGCTTCCTTATTCATATATCCTTCGTAGTATGCTATCTTATTCATTTATTTATCCTGTAGTTAAAAAAGAGGATAGTTCCTCTTTTAATATATTACGTAAAACCAGCCCGACTCTTCATCAAATATCAGGGCTACACATCCTGTATAAGACGATGCTTCTCCACGATTCTTTTTGTCATTAATATATGTAACTTCCATAGGTCTATTTATACAAGCTTCAGGATTATTAGATACATAATCTCCTACACTTATCTGTCCTTTATGTCTAACATGCTGCCCCATCTCATTATATAATGTACAATGCATAATAGCTCCTGTTTAACATATTACAAAAAACCAGCCCCGCTCTTTAACGAATGTCAGAGGTATACTGGGTCCTCCCATAGTTGACACCGCTTGTCCAATTCCCTTCTTGTTATTAACATATGCAACTCGCATAGCTGTTACGAAAAGACCGGGATTATCAGATATTGTATCTCCTACACATATCTGGCCCCTGTGTCTAATAAGTTGTCTCGTCTCATTATATATATTAAATAGCATAATAGCTCCTGTTATAAACACTATATATATAATATATAGTTACTTCTTAGTTTTCCATATCTTATTGACTTCTTTCTCTACAGCATGCTCTTCCAGCCCCACCTTACTCCAGCCCTTCTTGACTGTCCCTACTTTACTCCATCCCATAATAAAGGAATAGCCTATTGCCACAGACAGTAAGAAGATAGCGAGAGATAGGATTATCCACGCTTTAGGGGGAACACTTTTAAAATCTATTTCCATTGTATATTTCCTTTTTATATTATATAAATATACCCTTTGTAGTAACTTCTTTCAAAGATATTATGTTATCCGGGCTGTAAATATTACTCCTGTCCTATATATCTCCAGCCCACTCTTTCTATAAACCTTATAAGATGTACACTGTGATCAGTGTCATTCATATATTCAACTCCTCCTCTGTCTCCTGTTATCCGGACAACTTTGAGAGGAACACCGTAACACGTTACTTCATCTCCTACAACTAACTGACCTCTATATCTAATACATTGATTCATTTCATTAAACAGTTGACATGTCATGTCTTCCAGCACCAGCCCTTTCCTTCTATAAAATACATATGAAAGTTATATCCATTACGGATATTTTTAATGTTACCTTTATCTTCTTTTAATCGGATAACTTTATAATCACATGTATTGTCTTCCTTAAAACGTATTATATCCCCCAGACAGATCTGTCCCTTATGTCTAACGGGCTGGTTCATTCTATTATACAGTACATATGTCATGTTCCATACCCCCAGCCCACTCCTTCTTTAAACTGTATACTATAAGCATATTTGGAAAGTATATGTTTAATTTCACCTGTACATACCTTTAATGCGACTACTATGTAGTAATTGTCGGTGCCATCCTCAAAATGCACTAAATCCCCTTTACTGATCTGACCCTTGTGTTTAACGGGCTGTCCCAGTTCATTATGTATTAAGAACATCATACTCTACTCCCCAGCCCCAGCCCGTTCCTTCTACAAACTGTATGAAGTAACAGTAGCTGGAATGCTTTAGTTTAATTTCAGCTATATTATCCTTTAATTGGATAACTCTAAACATACGGGTCCAATCGTCACTGAAATGCACTAAATCCCCTTTACTCAGTTGTCCTCTATGTTTAATGGGCTGCTTCATTGCATTATACAATACGTATGTCATATGACTCCCCCAAGAAGGACCACCAGCCCCAGCCCTTACCTTCTACAAAGTCTATATCCCATGTATCTTTATAGCGTTCAATTATGCCTATATCATCTTTTAGATTTATAACCTTATATATTATATGTCCGCTGCTTATAAAATGTATCTTATCTCCTACACTAACCTGTCCCTTATATTTTATACGCTGTCCCATTTCATTGTACATCAAACTAAGTTTTCTCATGTCGTTACCTCCACCCAGCCCGTTCCTTTTATATATCTAATACAGTAGTATACATTTTTATTCCGTGTGTTCTTAATCATACCTATGTTTTTCTTCAGTTCGATAACTTTATAATCACAGGCGTTGCTACTGGAAGTATAAGATACTATATCTCCTACACTGAGTTGCCCCTTGTAATTAATAGTCTGTCTCATCTCATTGTATAGGCTGTATATCATATTACATACCCCCAGCCCGTTCCTTCTACAAACTTTACATCAAATAAATCCCCGTGCATTATATGTTTAATTGTACCTGTATTTCCTTTTAATTTAATAACTTTATAATCACCGAAACTGCTGTTATTAGTGAACCAGACTACATCTCCTACACAGAGCTGTCCTCTATACTTTATAATCTGTCCTAGTTTATTATGCATTTTAGATATCATCTCGTCACATACCCCCAGCCCACTTTTGTAAAGGATACAGGGAATTCATCCCCGAGCTCTGTATATTTAACTATACCTGTATTTTCCTCTAATTTAATAACTTTATATCCCCCAAAGTCGTGGGTTTTAGCGAAATATATTATATCTCCCAGACAGAGTTGTCCCTTATACTTTATAGGTTGTCCCATTTCATTATACATTTTAGTTATCATGCCCTCGATCCTCCTTCTGATTCCCAGCCCCAGCCCACTCCTTCTGTAAACTCTACATGGTCGTAGTATCTATACTTATCCCACGCATGTTGAATTGTACAGAAGCTTCCCTTCAGGTCCATAACTATATAATTACTGGCTATGCCCCCATCAGTGAAGTGTACTATGTCTCCGTTACATAGTTGCCCTTTGTGTATAAGGGGCTGTTTTAATGCATTGTATAGTTTGTATATCATGTCAATAACCAGCCCCTTTCTTCTGTAAACACTATAGGCATTATACCATATGTATATTTAATCCTACCTTCATTTCCCTTTAACTCAATAACAGGGTGCATACCTCCTTCAAGGCTAACTCTAACCTTATCTCCTTTACATATCTGTCCCTTGTATCTAATGGGCTGTTTTAACGCATTATATATTTTCATAAGAACATCCAGCCCCTTTCTTCTGTATACCCCAGATTATATATATTGCTATGTAATCTGCTTTGTACTCTAGCTCTATTTCCTTTTATTCTAATAACTTTATAATTAAGACCGCTATCTGTTCCGGCGCGTATATAATCTCCTAAATCCAGCTGTCCTTTATACATTATACGTTGTCTCATATGATTATACATTATGCTTCTCCTCCCCAGCCCTGTCCTTCTACATATTTTATATCACACGTATTGTGATCCATTATATGTTTAATTGTACCTGTATTATTATTTATGTTAGTTACCTCGTAATCAGGATAGTTCCAGTTTGCAGTACCACTTACCTTATCTCCTACACTGACCTGTCCCTTATGTATTATCTGCTGTCTATTTCTATTGTATAGTCTAAAGCTCATACTGTCACCCAGCCCCTTCTTTCTATATATATTATAGGGTATATACTAAGCCTGTTAAGAAATTTAAGTCTACCTGTGTTCCCTTTAACTCAATAACTTTATGGGGGCAGCTACAGACGTATACTGTATCTCCTACATCTAACTGCCCTTTGTGTTTAACGATCTGTCCTATCTCATTGTATATTCTATACATCATATCACCAGACCCAGCCCCTTCCTTTTATAAACCTTATTCGGCGTACAACAGTACTGTTTAGGGATTTAGCTCTACCTACATATTTCCATATTCTATATACCTCGTAACGATCTTCGCCCCCACGGTTAAAATGTATCATATCTCCTTCACACAGCTGTCCCTTGTGTATAATGGGCTGTTCCAGTTCATTAAGTATATTACTTATAGTAACACCAGCCCTTTCCTTCTATAAACATTATAGGGTGTTTACTCCCTATATTCAATACAAGAATCCTCCCTGCGTCTTCTCTAATATTCAGTACTTTTAAACTTATACCAGCCGGGCTGGTATATACTTTATCTCCTACACAGAGCTGTCCCCTATATATAATAGGTTGTTGCATTTCGTTATATAATGTAGTCATCGTATACCCCAGACCTTTCTTTCTTTTTTAAGGATAAAATAAGGATAGTAATACGGGACTTGAGCCCCGTGATCCAGCATAAATCCCTGGTCATCTCTGTCTATACATATTTTATAGACTTTACTTACATGTTGCTTCATACCACCTACAAACATATTGTTCCAGCCCTTCTCGAAGCTCTCGCAGTCTCCTGTAACCAATACAGAGTCTCCTACCTTCAGTCCGGACGCTTTGTGTCCTTTCAGATATTCTTCTTTACTCATATTGTATACTCCCTTCTATATTCCCATATCCAGCCCCTTCCTCTTATAAAGAATATAGGTATTGTGTAGGCTGTGTTATTATACTGCAGATTTGCCTTAATCCCTTTTATACTCTTTATTTTAGCCGGGAGTATATCAGCCCTCCCCACAGACCATCTTTTTCTATATACAGAGTCACCATTATTCAGCTGCCCTTTATATAGTATGGGCTGTCCATTTATATTATGTAAAACTCCCTGTTCCATTAGTAGTCTCCTTTACTGTTGTATAGTAGTATCAATAGGATGTTTGTATATACCAGCCCAACCCTTTTTTATATATTATAGGGTTTTTATCGGGACCTACATCCAGTATGATTAATGTACCTGTATCTCCCTTTAATGAGATAACTGTAAAGGTTATATTCCCCCACAGGGTAACACTCACTTCATCCCCTACACTTAACTGCCCTTTGTGTTTAACGGGCTGTCCCATCTTGTTATGTAATATGTATTCACTTATAATTCGTGTATTAATAGCCAGCCCATCCCTTTTTCATGCTTTATAGTATATACCACGAAACTTAATTTATGTTCGACTATACCTCTATCTCCTTGCAGCCCAACGACTTCGAAAAAGAAATCCCTTCCAGGAGTTAAACTTACCATATCTCCCAGACTAAGCTGTCCCTTATATACAATAGGCTGTTCCATCCCATTGTATAACATATGTCGTGTCCTCATACAGACACCCAGACCCAGCCCGTTCCTTCTTTAAACTTTATTGTATGTACATCCCTATCCCAGGCATGTGTAATCTTACCTGTGTCTTCCTCTAGTTCTATTACTAAGTAATGGAAAGATCTAGTGGGATGAAGTAATACTGTATCCGCTCTACTGAGCTGCCCCTTATATTTAATGGGCTGCTCTAACTTATTATATAATACCCTACTCATACTAATATACCCAGCCCTTCCCTTTTATATATTTTATATTATATGTATTTGACGGGTTATGGTTGAATATAAGTTTACCTGTATCCCCTTCTACTTCTAACACTTCAAGATCAGTGCTATGGCATCTTACTTCATCTCCTTTACAGAGCTGTCCCCTATACTTTATAACCTGCCCTAACTTATTAAACAACATATATTCTCTTCTCATATCGACCTCCAAAACCAACCATGCCCTTTTCTATACCTTATAGTATAGTTTAAAGGGCGATAAAGATTTTTAATTTTAGCTGTATCTCCTTCCAGCTCAACGACTTTGTAAGAAACAGTACTGGTAGATCTAAGGTATATCTTATCCCCTTTATTTAACTGCCCCCTGTGTTTAATGGGCTGTCCTATTAGATTAAATAACGGATGCATCACCAGCGCCAACCATTTCCTTTTGTATACATCACAACATATATACTACCTGTACGAACTTTTTTAATCCTAGCGATGTTCCCTGCTATTTTAAGCACTGTGTAGATGTTCCTACCATTCGGGTAGGCCCTTACTTTGTCCCTTACATTAAGCTGTCCCTTATGTTTAATCTGCTGTCCCATTTCATTGTATAATCTCATACTACCAGCACCAGCCCTTCCCGTCTACGTATAGTGTAAAATACTTACTACCTGTTTTGGGCTTTATCATTACACCTCGTTTGTTTCTTAGTTTTTTAATAACAGCTCTATTATTTACATCGTAGACGTGTAGACGTATTTGATCCCCTATGTTTAGCTGTCCTTTATGTCTAAGGGGCTGTCCATTTATATTATGTAATATAGTACCTCCAAAAGCAGCCATATTTATTCTCCTTTCCTGAATTTTCTACCATGGTAGACTTTTCATATGTTAGTACTTACTATCCAGCCTTCGTCTTCAAAGTGTATCTCGTGCTCACGCTTTGTGATAGAAGTCTGAACTATACCTATGCTACCCTCCAGATGAATTACCTTCATTACATACCATCTCTCCATAAAAACACTTTGTATATATATATATCATCACCAGCTAACAGCTGTCCTTTATGTGTGATAGGTTGTTTCATCGTATTATGTGCCATATATCGCATGTATTAACCAGCCCCTTCCTTCTTTAAACTGTATCGGGTACATGTAAGGCTTTTTAATGTTATGTTCAGCTGTGCCTGTACTTCCCCTTACTTTAACAACTGTGTAATAGAAAACTGACTTGGGAACAGTCCTTACTATATCTCCTTTACTGAGTTGTCCCTTATACTTTATGCGCTGTCCCATTTCATTAAATAATCTCATACTACCACACCCAGCCCCTTCCTTTTTTAAACGCTATAGGAAATACACCCATAGAATATTTAACAGAACCTATATCTCCGTTTAGTTCGATAACTTTGAGACAAGCCCTACCATAGCTGGTATCACTTATCATATCCCCTTTATTTAATTGACCTTTATGTATAATGGGCTGTCCTAATTTATTATATATAAAATGTCTCATACTACCACACCCAGCCCCTTCCTTTTATAAACTGTATCGGGTACCTGCTATACTCTCGGCAGCTCTCCACCCTACCTTCGGTTCCTTTTAATTTGACAACTATGTAGTAGTTAGTTCTCAGAGGACCGGTCTTTACTGTATCTCCCAGACAGAGCTGTCCCTTATGTATTATGTGCTGTCCCATTTCATTAAATAATCTCATGCTAACAAGAACCAACCCTTCCCTTTTTTAAACTCTATAATATATGTAAGCCTACCATTATGATGTGAGTATCCAACTCTGCCCATATCTCCCTTTAGTTCGATAACTTTAAAATAAGTAACACTGCATATTACAGTATCTCCTTTACTAACCTGTCCCTTATGTTTTATATGCTGTCCCATTTCATTCTTCAGAATAAATCTCATATTATCTCACCCAAAACATCCAGCCCTTTTCTTTTGTAAACGATATATGATATGTACAGCCTAGATTACTCATAACCACACCTACAGCTTTACCTAGTTTAATTACCTTATAGGGGCGGTCGGAGTAAAGGATAGATACCTTATCATTTATACAGAGCTGTCCCTTGTGTATAAGGGGCTGTCCTAGCTTATTATATAGTTTATGTGTCATATATTTAAAATACGCTCCGCGTACCAACCGTTTATTTTCGTAAAAAGAATTTCAAATTTCATAATCCTCGGCCCCGCTAAACTTATAATGCCTTTCTTACCTTTAAGTTCTATTACTTTAAAATCAGGATTGGGCCATCCGGAAGAACAGCTTACCATATCCCCTTTACTAAGCTGTCCCATATGTCTAACGGGCTGCTGCATTGTATTATATAATATCTGCATTCATCCCTCCTAGTTAAGTCGTTGTACTTTCAATTTCAGCCTTATATTCTCTTTCTTCATCCAGAGTGTTTGACTCCCTGTATTGAGACATTACCCACTCCTCAATATCCGCTTCTGATATCTCAACTCTATCCTCCTTCATAAAGCCATAGCCATTCTCATTCTTAACTTTACGACTACTATATATCGATACTATGTGTATCATTCGTCCTCCAAAGTTGCCAGTTCACCCAGAGCCAGCAGAGTGCTGACTAACTTCCAGTGGACTTCTTTACAATGACGTTCAAAGCATACATCCCTGAAAACACAGATGTTCTCAAGGAACAAGTAGCAGGCTAAGACTCTTCTCCTGCATACAGGTAGCTCAAATATTAATTTATACAGCTTCATTTTCCCTCCTTAAACCTTTCTTTTGTTGATTTCATTCTTCTGGGTAAAAGTCGTCACAGTTAATTTCTTCGGATAGCTTATCTGTACTATCAACGCCATCCCAGTGACCCATAGCACACCAAAGCTCCGGGAAAGGCTGATCGAAACTGGGTGATATATATTTTAACCACGCACATTTATCACAGCTTTTCTTTTCTTCTTCCTTATACGAATCCATTCTGAGGTTAAACAACTCCTCATCCAACTTACCAATATGTTTAGTCTTTTTTAAGAGTTCGTTTTCATACTTACATATTGTGCTCCATAGTCTTTCATACTGCATTAAATAACATACAAAATACCCTGTGAATAAACATGCCGCACAGCTCGCTATATAGAAAAATGTTACTCCGTCCATTGCCATACTCCTTTGTTAGTTTCTATTTCATTAGTTCCACACCCAGCCCTTCCCGTCTATAAACTTTATATAAGTTATATCATCATCATCTAGGCCTCGAATCTCACCTTCGTCTCCATCTAAGTCAAACACCTCAAAATCAGGGTCTGACCATCCGGAAGAACAACTTACTTCATCTCCTATACTCAGCTGCCCCTTATACATTATAGGTTGCTGCATTTTATTATATATGTTATTCATTATACGGAGGCTGGATTAAGTAGCCAGCCCTTCCCTTTTATAAACTTTATAAGATATACATAATTCTGAGTTCTTGCTTTTCCTGTATTTTCTTCAATATATGTTATATTCAGGACATTTCTTGATCTCAATGTTACACGATCTCCTATACTAAGTTGTCCTTTATGCTTTATCTTCTGATCCATCTTATTATATAAATTATATGTATATGCTGCCATTTAATTAGCCTCCTCCTCTACTAAAATATCCTCCAAATAATCTTTGACTCCCCAGCACCAGCCCTTTCCTTCTATAAACCATATAGGGATCTTACTTGTTCCGGTAGTCATAACTCCGGTATTTCCGTTGAGGTTAGTAATAGTTCTTTCTATCCGTACCAGCCCTTCAGCATATCGATATACAATATCTCTTAAAACCAACTGCCCCCTATACATTATAGGTTGCTGCATTTTATTATATATGTTATTCATTATATGGAACTGGGGTTAAGTAACCAGCCCGTTCCTTCTATAAACTTTATAGAGTATGAATGCCAATCGGAGCTTACTGTCCCGTTATTCCCTTCAATACGTAGTACATTCAGCTCAGTTTCTTTTACCATTATATTATCTCCTACACTAAGCTGTCCTCTATGCTTTATATCCTGCTTCATTTTATTAAATAAGGTGTATGTGTACCCTGCCATTTAATTAGTCTCCTTCTGTGCTTGTAGTTATAATAAAGAGAGGGCTGCTAACCCTCTCTCTCCATCATTCATTACATATTATTATTATTCCTATAGCCCCGCAGAAAAGCATTACTAAAGTGCCCCATCCGAATATCGCGAACAGCGCATTAAACGGATATACACTTATTCCTTCGGGAACTAATACGCTTTTCTCCCCCTTGGAATACATTATACTCCCCCTTAATTTTAGCAACACGCTGCTTTTTGTCAGCATATTCGCATCTTTAGGCATCTTCTTAAGCTCCTCTTTGGCCGCTAATATATTCGTGTACCAGAACTGAATATCCTCAGAAGGGTCCTCAAATGTTATAGAGGTATACCCGTTGGTAAGTTCATTGTCTTTAAGATATTTAAGGGCTATCTCCAGCTCCTGTACAGCTAAAGGTACTGTGGTAGCGTCTGAGGCTCTTTTTAGATGTCCTTCACAAGCTATCTTAAAATTAGCGGATTTTGTCGTTCTTATAACAACCCATAATAGAAACGGAGCTATTAACATCAGACACAATACTACTTTCATACTTACTCTCCTAGTTTGTTTGGGTTTACTCCATTTTCTACCATGGTAGACTTTTTACTTCTAGACTATGCAACTTCTTTAACAAGACATTCCAGTACTCCGGGAGCACAACTGCATCCCCCTGTATGACACTCTGTTACTATGTACTCTTCACCATCTTCAGATTTTTCAATATCATAATGAAGGAGTTCATCATCAAGAGTATCTTCTTCAATACCGTTCCAACAGGATATCATTTCTTCGGGGCATTCTAGAAATTTCCAGTCAATATTTTGATCCGCAACATCTCCACGATCTACGGCACGTAATATTTTGTTTACGAATTCTTTGTTTTTCTGCATGATATGTTCCTTTAGTTTAGTTTGTTTTTAGAAAACCTAATGTCGTCATGTTCGCATGACGCATTCCTTCGTAATTCTGATCCATTATAGTACAGCTGTTATCCGGAGCTAATACTTTGTTCAGCTTAGTTCCGTGTCTCGCTTTATTATTCAGAGTTATAAATACTAATCCGTCTTTCTCCGTATTATCAACCAACTTATTTATAGCGTCCCATCTCCTTTGTATTAAAGGTCCGTTATAGTCTAAGTGGCTGACTCTGAACTTGTTATGTATTTCTCCATCAAGAATAAGCTTATCGACATCTCCCTTTAAAAGAGGCATATCCATTCCCATATTCTTCTTAATTAAATGTTGTAGTATACGATACTGCATCTGATACAACTCAACACCTAAGCTATTTTCTATATCTATATTAAAGGCTTTCGATATACGTAGCAGTTCTCTGCCGTTTCCCGGAAGCGATAGGAAGTTGAAATCATTTCCCACATATTTACCGATAATATCAAACATCATCTCTGTCACATTCTCTTTACCGGGAGTAGAATACCTGTCATTATCCTCGAGGAGAGTATTATATTTCTTGTTACTCCCACGGGAAGCTTTAAGGTCTATATAACATTTCCATGGACAGCCTTGTCCATTAACTACATGATTATATACGTCTTTAGTGAAAACAGTTTTACATTCATTACATATAATATCTGACAAAAAAACCCTATAGTTACCATACTTGTTCTTTGACGTTATACGTTTACAAATGGAATAATCATAATTAGTACCATTTATTTTTAAACCTTTCCTAATAATACTAAGTATTTTTGGCTTTCCCTCATTATCATAGCATACATGTGGACAACCCTGCCCTTGTAAATGATTATCGGGTTTTTGTTTAAAAATATTTTCACATTCATTACATATTATTAAAATCTTTTTATGAATGCCTTTATATTTAGCTTTAGAATAACTATAATTATTACCATGTACTTTGAAACACCTGTTACGAAATTCTTCTTCAGTAAACCTAGTGCTCTTTGCCCAGCATCTTTTAGGACATCCACCTGCAGAATTCATCAAATGGTTTTTAGGAGATAGTAGGAATTCTGTATGGCATTTATTACATATTATAAGTATTTTGGTAATCCTGTTTATATAAACCATTCTTGAATAATTAAACTTATTGCCGTGTTTTTTTATAAAATCAGCTGTTGCCTGTTCTTGTGTTTTAGGCTTTGGACCTTTTCTCTTTTTAACCATAATTTTCCTTCATAATAAAAGGGAGTGTACTTGTTGTACACTCCCAGCCCTTTTAAACTATATATCCAATCCCCGCTCTTTCAGGGGCTCCAGCCCCAGTAAAGGCCTCAGATCGGAAGCCCATCTTATTTTTTTGTCCTTCCCGTACTTAGCATACAATTCTTTAATCCTGTCTTCATCCTTTTCAGTCAGCAATTCATTCATCCTGTCCATATATGTAGCATCATTGTCCGTGTTGCGTTTTATACGGACTTCGGGATGACGTATTACCCCTATCCATATGTCTCTTGATGTTATGTTACGGACATCTCTGACAACTGCTTCGATATTATTGTCGAGCATTGGAATCGTAGACACACTTGTATGAAATCCAGCTCCTGTCATATAGGTAAGACACGCTATCCGTTCTTCATATTCAGGTGCTCCGGGTTCCCAGAAGTCCAGAATACTCTGGTCCTTAGAACCTATTGTAACTCTGATCTCGATATTTTTTTGATAGTCCCTCAGCCTATCAATTACTTTACGGGTACACCCAAGATTAGGCTTAGTCACCAGAAGAATCTTAGCTACAGCCTTACGCTCCATTATCTTCTTAATCACCTCAATACTGTAATCAATAGTGTTCTCTGTTATATCGTGAGTGTTAGGGAACATTATTGTTGCTGGCTTACCTATAAGTTTTATTTTTCCCGGGGCCAGTTCTGATAATATACTGGACATTTTACGGGGTGTCGGTATATACTTATTTTTACTATTTATCTGTTTTAACTGTAATTTACGACAACTTGCATAACAATATCTGCAACCATATTCGCATCCATTGAATGCTCCCATGTTAATATGACTCCACATATTAGCTCCAGCAGGTGTTCGTTTTACTTTTTCCAAAATGTAATACTCCTGTTAAATTTAGTTTCTATGATGAATCTGCTCTATCCAGAACTCTGACTGTCCCATTCCCAACCTCTATCTTTATTAAAGTATATTTTATATTTTGTAGGATTTGTGATTCTACCGGTGTAACATATTACACCGATCCTGCCCTTAAGCTCTATTACCTTAAAATCCGGAGTTCCTCCGGGGCAACAGCTCACCTCATCCCCCATAGTCAGCTGTCCTTTATATTTAATGTATTGTCCCTTATAATTATGTAAAGAATTTAAACTCTTACTCATATCTCCTCCCTTTATTCATACGAATAACCTTCGTGATCCGTCCAGCGCCAGCCCTCTTCTTTTGTAAATGTAATATCATTCACATCGGTAGCGTCTACTTTGTTTTCCACTGTTCCCTTATTCTTATTAATAGATCTTATAATCCCATGAAACATCGTAGACGGAGGAGGTGAATAATATATCTCATCCCCCACACTTATCTGACCCCTGTGTCTAAGGGGCTGTCCCAGCATATTGTATAACCGTTTTTTAGACATAATACCCCTTTCTATTAAATAACTCTGAATACATTATTTAGTATCCACCATATCTTCTTACCTGTATAAGCCATCCAGCCCGTTCCCTCAATATACTTTAGACTATACGTATTAGCATTTCGTATTGCTATTCCTTTACTACCTTTTATACTGAATACGAACACCGTATAGTCATAGGGGGAGTAACCATATCTTACCTCATCCCCTTTAACCAGTTGCCCTTTATACTTTATAACTTGTCCTTTTTCATTAAATATATTACACATTCTCGCGTTAAAGACGTTAGTTATAGAATCCCGAACAAACTCCTCAACCACTAAAGCCAAAACACTTACACTGAATATAAGTGCAGGTAATATATAAAGACCTGTTCTAAGTAATAGAATTCGTTCTTCCAGACACATTGGGATTCCCCCCTTTCTCTTAATTTAATATATGACTATTGAAATTCGAAACGCCGGGGACATTTACCCGATCTGTTCATCCTTCTGCTTATACATCTTCCACAGAATATTCTCTTACGCACCAGACGTTTAAAGGCTTCTTCCGTCAAGCTGTTACTCACCCGTATATTTCTATAACATTTATCGCAGTGTATTTGTACCCCTGAAAATTTTCTTGCTAACATCTTAAACACTCACCTTTCTGTATCCTGTATATAGTATTCTCTTGTACCCCTCAGCTGTTCTGCATTATAAAACTCTCCCGACTGTCTATTGTAGAATGTATTGAGTATCTCAGGAGTAAAGCGGTATGTCTCCGGAGTAGTGTGGTATGTGGCAGGGATATTCATAGCAGCCATCATCTGATCTTGAGCGTGCTGTAAATACCACGCCAGACCATCTTTATACACCCAGCCCTTCCCGTCTATAAACTCCAGATCACGCTTAATTCCTAGGAAGTTTTCCACTATCGTACAGTTATCTTTACATTCAATAACTATATACCTATCAATATCTTCTGAATTAAAATATATAGTATCTCCTTTATTTAACTGTCCCTTATGTATAATTGGCTGCTTCATTTCATTATATACTTTCGTATATGTATAGTTCACAACGCTTACACAATTAGTCTCCTCCGGCGTACTATTAGAAACACACTCTATGTGTCCCTGCTGATTTCCCAGAATTATAAAATTAATAATGCACCTCCATAATACTACTACTGAAGAAATCAAGATCAGAGCAGTTATTATAACTATTAATATATCTATTATCATTATATACATTATAACTCCTTATTAAAATCTAAATGTGACTGTGTCTATGTTCATTGTTGTTCCATTAAGAGTCAGGCTCGGTGCACTCCAGTAACGGGAACCTGTATTCCTCCAGCCTTTCCCTTCTATAAATGTTATATCACGTTTAAACCCTACGAAGCTTTTTATTACTCCAGAGCCATCTTTACATTCGGTAACCTTATAAGGGGCACCTCCTGCCTCTATGTATACTATATCTCCTTTACATATCTGCCCCTTGTGTTTAATGGGCTGCTTCATTTCATTATATATTATACTCATTAGCTATCTCCGTTTAGTCCACGTCCAGCCATAATCTTTTACGAACTTTATATCATACACTATACCTTTAGGACTTATGACTTCACCTATGTCCCCCTTAAGGAGACGTATTCTTCTTTTACATGACATATGTCTACCTTTGTAAACTACATCTCCTTTACATAGTTGCCCTTTATGCACTATCCTCTGCTTATTTTCATTATACAGATCTCCAGTACTCATTAGTCCTCCTCCGAAGAAGACGACTCAGAAGAGGAAGAGGACATATCATAGTAAAAACTATAAGTAAGTTCCCAAACCCATCCGGACGTATCGAAAAAGTTCAAGACATATTCGGAACCTCCTCTATCTCTACCGTTTCCATAAGCGCCGTTCAATCCATATACAACTATACTATTCCGTCGACGTATATCTGTGTCCAGGTATGCCATATCATCCACACTTAGCTGTCCTTTATACCTTATTTTCTTACCCAGTCTATTATATAAATTATTCATACTTTCCTTTGTTTATAACAGTTAAAATTATATGTATCATCTTCTCCCCCATGTAGCCTGAACTTGCGGAGGAGGTGTATATCTGCGAGTTCCTGCTGACGCTTCATCGTCAGCAAGCCAGTAGGAACCATATGTGGCATCATATGTGCCAAACTCTCTTATTTCTTCATAAGGTGATAGAGTGGACCACTCCCAGCCATTATTTTTATCAAAGCTGAGATTATATATTTTTGTGTCCCTTTTAGCCCGCCCTAGCTTACCTATAACTTTTGTAACCATCAGAGGGAAACTGCTTGCCTCTTTATATACCGCATCTCCCACAGTCAGCTGCCCCCTATACTTTATAGGCTGCCTTAATCTATTATATAATTTTCCAGTATCCATATATTATCCTTTATTAGTGACACGCTATTACCCAGCCCGTTCCTTCTATAAACCGTATATCATGTTCACCGTAGTCCTCATCGATATCCCTTACAGTACCTTGATTCTCCTGCATCTTCTGTACGTCGAACTCACAGGGATCTCCTGTACCGCAACCAGTACATAATACCTCGTCCTTCTCATTCAATTGCCCTTTATACTTTATGGGCTGATGCATTCTGTTACTTAAAAGATAATTAGACATTGTTGTAAGGACACCCCCCTTTAAATACCCAGCCCTCTCCTTTTCTAAATATTATAGGGTAGTGGAACATATTACCTGTATCTCCCTTTATTGTTACCTTATTAAAATGACACGCATGCTCTTCACACCTACAATTTACTTTATCCCCTGTGTTCAACTGCCCCTTGTGTTTAAGTAGTTGATTCAGATTATTTCTTAGCATATAAAGCTCCTATGTTTATAGTTTACTGTAAACTATAAACTAAAAATATTTATAGTTATTGTCTACAGTTATTATGCCAATAAAAAGAGTTTTATTAAGTAGCTAAAAGAAGAGACATTTACCCTCTCTCTCCTTCCCCACTCGCACTAAGCCCCGTGAGGGACCCTGCTTTTCTCCTTGGCCAAAAGGAGACGGGCTGAGTTTAACTTCACACCTCGTAGGTGCGGATCCCCGGTACAACAGTGTCTTTCGACATGGAAAGAGTTTTTTACCCATACCCACTAAGTATAGAACCTCGGGATGATCAGTCCGTTGGGTAGAGATGCTATTCTCTACTAATATATACTGCCAAAAAAACAGCATTAATTAAGTAGTTTTTTTAGAGATAGTCCTTCCTTCCTCATGTGTTTTGCCTGCCAGGGATATTCTTTACCTCTGGGGACTACCCCTTTTTGACGCCATTCACATTTAAACTTTATGCATGCATAAGGGCGTCTTTTTTTATACTCAGTACAAATCCCCCTGACTTTATCGTACTTCAGGCATGTAAAATGGAACGACATCTTATCGCAATTATCTATCGAACGACATCCGACTTTTCTAAAATTTTTCTCCATAAAGTCAAGATCCTTGTGAATAGCATCCTCCCTAGCATGTTCTGCTTCCCAGTCAGGTTCTTGAGAGGCTGTGCTTATTAGGCTAATACAAAATCTATAACAACACCAGCCCCTACACTCTTTACATACATCTTTTTTATTCATCGGGCACCTTCTTAATAATACTGGGAATGGCATAACCTACCACTACCATAGCCAGTACGATGTTAAACCAACTTCCCTCATAGTTGAAGTTGATTACATCATACTTCATGCAGATGATATTTCCAGCCACTAGAAACCCAGCTAGAAATATCATCAAACTTGCAATTATTTTATACCACATCCGCTACCTGTAGCTTAGCCAGTTGTTTCTTACTCTCTCCAGGTCTTATCTGGAGGACAGAGATTTTCTCTGCCATGGATAGCGCTTTCCACTCTGCTAACCGAGCTTCCGCCTCTGTCTTACGGACAGCTTTTGCTGCTGTTCCTTTTCTTGCACTCATTCCCTATCTCCTTATGTTAGGGGTTATTTGTTTCTAGTATATAATGCCAACAAAAGGAGTTTTATTAAGTAGCTAAAAGAAAGCCCAATACCGGGCTTTCTAATCAGCTAAGCCTGTAGAGCTCAGCTGTTGCGCCCCTATTTTTTATATTCGGTGAAAAAATAGGGAATAACACCATCTCTATACAGAGGGCCTTCTTCCATGACATAAAGGGATCCTCATCAGTATATAATGCCAATAAAATGGATTTAATTAAGTAGCTAAAAAAGAGTGTCGTACGACACTCTTTAATATATTATAACTTGGCATTCTCTCTGACTTCATCGAAAGACATATCCCGCTTCAACTCCCCGTTCTCAAATACTACTTCGAGAAGATCTTCTCCTGAAGTCTGTTGTGAAACGGTGCGGAAAGTCTTGCCTTCCTTGATAAGCTTAAGTTTCCCGCGCTTACTGACTTTACTTTTGTCAACGGGATCCTTCCAGATATCATGCCAAATACCTTTACGGCGTTGTGCCGAAGACTTGAAAGCGAACCGCTGTGTATCACGATTAACCTTCTGTAACAGCCCTCCTCCCATACCGAAAACGATACAGTCGGAACTCCACCCATATGACTTTAGAGTATCCAGGATATGATTGATTCCTTCTTTATCAATCCCATCCCCCCAGAGAACTCCAATATTCGGATGTAGTGCTTTGTAGCCCTTACTGTTCTTATAGCTACCAAACTTCTCTGCTAGAAGCTCAACAACTTTAAGGCTAGTACGTACAGGCTCCCCGGAATCCGGGCGAAAAACTACTTTACATTTACCTGTCATTATCTTATTACCATATGCCTTGTGTGTATTCTCTATGAACTTTATGTAGTCGTATGAATCAATAACCACACTGAGTATACCTTCAGGATACTTATCAAGCAAACTTCCCATCATTTCCATCTCTCCGGCTTCCCCGAGAGCGGTCATTATACTGTGCTCAGTAGCTGGAACAGAATAAGCACATACAGGAGCGTTGTAATACTCCATAGCAAACTCCAGAGCTTGTATAGTATCTGTGCCCTGGAAGTTTACAAGATGTCCTGCTCCTCCGGATCCTGCACTCTCCACACTGGATACTCCTCTGAACCCGAAATCATGCAGCATGAAATCAAGACGCTCCATGTTCTCTGAGGTGTTATTCAGATAGTTCTTCATCATCTTCTTACATTCCCGACTCAACGTAGCTACTGTAGACGCGTACCACAAGTGCGTCAGCACAGTCTCAATGTATCCAGTTAACCACGGTGATTCGGTGTCAGTGTTCTGAACAGACATCATAATATTATCTATGCTTATGGGTGTCCCCTCAGGAACGGCTTTTATGCGTACAGGTAACATGCCTTGATGCTTATCCAGCATGTTCTCCCATCCCTCTCTGTTGAAAGCTCCGGGACCTAGATGTGTATCTATTACAGCTTGTGCCTGCTGTATCTTACCAGCAGTCAGAACACTCCCTGTGAAGTATTCTTTAAGCAGATACTGCAGCCCGAAGAATACAGTATTATTGAATGTCGCACCCTTTCTTGCTTCCATGTAACTGTATACATACTCGGTGCCTTCAGGCAGCATGGAAAAATGCCCCATTTTATATGAATCTGAAAGTAAACATATGTTATTTTTCATTTTTATTTTCCCTCTGAAAATTGATTGTTGCCTAATGAAGATGTTTTTAGTCTTCCTATAACCCATCCGTTATGAGTATATTTAGGTAATTCCAATAGTGAAATCCTTTTAGAACTATCTTTTTCATTATTCATCCATACAGTATTTTTCATCTTTTTAGATATTTTATCTTTCTGAGACTGTGAAAAAATCTTTCTACCTTTAGTGCCTCCTTTTGCCCAACCCTCTTTTAAATATTCAGATAATTGACTAGAGTTTATTCTTGTTTGTCTATTATTTTTAGTAATGACTATACATCCTTTTACAGTACCTAAATTTTTTGTATTTATTCTCCCTCTCACCCATCCATCTTCTAAATAATTAGTAAGTCGCACACCTTTAGCCATTTTATCAATCCCGTCCTTATTTATCCAAACGGTATTTTTACCCCCCTCTGATATTTTCTGTTTCACCTCAAGTCCATGAATATGTCCTTTATTTCCAAGCCCTATTTTATCTCTGGTAATTTGGCTATGGGTTTTCCTATGTAAAATAATTCTACCTTTAACCCAGCCCTTCTCGACATATTTATCCATTTCTTCTTGAACAATACGCCTACAAGTATCCCCTCTCTTTACCCATATCTTTTTTTTGTTTGTCTCAGAAATTTTTAATTTCCACTCATCATTCTCCTTAAGCATTTTTATATACCTGTCTCGAGCGTATTTATATATATGTGAGTTTGGTCTATCCCCTAAAGACATGCAAAAGCTATTAAAAGCATATATCAGTTTAAAATTTCCCCTATGTATTTTAACTAATATCCAATGGGCTAGAAAATGTTCTCTTGCTGTGAGTAGAACCAGATTATTTATATCATTGGTTCCATTCATACATTTAGGTATAATATGATGACGCTCATAATAGATATCATCATCTATACTTCTGTTAGACTGCTGTGCTTTAGAAATTAAATTGTTGTATAGTCCTACGTTGTTCACTTAGTACCTCCGTGTGTTAGCTTATATCATATAAGCTAACACACAAAAGATACAATTACAACTATACTATAGAATCTCCCTCCATTATTAATAATCCCATCCCCAATAGTTTTTCCATTAGCGGACGGTGTACCTCATTGATTTCCTCTACTTTGATATGTGTCATATCAAACCACTTCAGCCCGCATATATCATCCATCGGTTTAGGAGAGCCGAATACATACTTGGCTTTAAAGAATGTCGTTACGATATTGTCCTGTTCACCCTTATATCTCCAATCATCGATAGGCAAGCTGCAGATATATTCCATATCTCCAACTTCCAATCCTGTCTCCTCCAACACCTCTCTGCGGGCATCTACGTCAAAAGACGTCTTACCGTCCGCGAAACCCCCTACGAAGCGCCACGTGTCCTCTCCGGGCTTCTGTGCAAGAAGTACCTCATTATCCCTGATTATAGCGATATCCACTGTAGGAATACATCTGGGGTATTGATGGTATGCTCTCCATATGACACCCATTCTGAATTCCTGAGAAGAAACTACCTTAGAACTTACCTTCTCCCGCTCCTGAGAACCGGAGATATATATCTCAGGCTCCAGCTCTACTACAGGGAAATAACCTGAATAATGCTTAATGAAAGCATCTCTGCCTCCATACAGGGTTACGTTTTCCGCGGGACTCTTGAGTTTGTTGATCTCTCTGTCCAGGGTTGTAGACCATACTTCGTCGTTACGCATGTCCTGTATATACCCTACAATGATCTCCGGAAATGTCTGGAGTATCATCTGCTTACGGGCTTCGTAATCTAGAGGGTTGTTCTTTGTCCCGACACATACAGACAGCCCTAGAAATATAATAACCTTATTGTGCTCGTTCCGGACACTTTGAATTAACTGCTTGTGTCCCTCGTGCAGTTCGGCTACCTGAAACCTACCGACTATTACTCCTACGTTTACTTTTGTTTTCATTAATTCTCCATTGTTAAGTCCAGCTAAACGCTTTACCAATCATATCGTTGAGTTGATTTTCAAAATAAGTACCCACATACCTTTCATCACCGCCGTAATTCGGGACTTCAAATAGTAAATACATATCGTTACACCTATAACAAACCGCACCTCCATCTTGAAAAGTGTTAAAGTAGCAATGCTCCCCATTCTTTAAGTTCTCTATTTTTTCAGAGGCTTGTTTTTGTGTTTTCATTTCTTTTCACCGTGTAACGTTTCTCTAATCTCTGTGGCTTTATTGTAGTCCTCTTCAGAATCTTCTCCACATAATCTATCACGAATCACTTCAATAGCCATCATCATCTGTACCTTATTGATATATGACTGAGTGCCGAGTTCCTTCTTAAATGAATCAAGTAAATCAGATATTGTTTTCATTTCCCTCTCTTATATATACATTACATTCTCTGAGCATTTCCAGAGCAATAGTACAATCCTCTTTCCAACGCTCCGGTATTTCATTTTCAACCGTAATAACTTCAACGATTCCAGCCTGAATAATAGCTCTGGCACAATCACAGCACGGTGGTAGACTATTGATGTAAATCTTACACCCTTTTAGTGTCATCTCTGCATTATAAATAGCATTACGCTCAGCATGCTCAGTCCACTTATACTTCAATGGACGCTCATACCTCTTCGACATTATATCTGCCAAATGTTGCTTTACTGCAACTGTATCGACAGAACCATTCTTTTTTTTATGTAGCTTACAGAGCTGTATGTAGGCATCGTTGTCAACCTTATCAATAGCTCCGCGAGGAAAACCATTGAAGCCGACACTTCGGACCTTGTTGTCCTGACTGACAATAACAGCCCCAACTTTGGTACTTAAGTCTTTCGACTTCTGTGCGATACAATCACACATATTAATAAAAAGATGATCCCACTTCATACTGTAATTCCTTTCTGTTAAATAAAATATGTTTATAATAGTAATGGTTATTGTTAGCTTTGGTTGGAAGCTTTTTTCACCCATAGCGTCTTGGTCAGTGATCTGATTATTTTTCTCATGATATCAGGAAACATATCAATCCTCTGTACTATAATCTCTTTTGACCATCTTCCAACTGCAAGTACCCAGAACAGTACCATCGGTAACATCTTTCGCCTCCTGCCTATTACAAACAAAAAATGGCGAGTAGTGGCGGGATTTATTACCCGCGATTCAGTGCCTCTGTTGTCAACCATCAGCAGACACCTTCCCTCCTTCTCAAGAGGAGCCTTTCTTGCATACACTACTCATAAAATGGACGGTGCAGGACTTGTCCGTTAGAACCTGGACTCACCTGCATTCTCCGGTTTAGAGGACCGGTGCTATTATCAGCCAGACCGTCCAAAAACTATACTACTTCCTCGATTTTATTTTAACCTTGAATTTCGATGGGGTATTATCCGGCCTACACCAGCCCCCTGAACCATCAGGGACTACAGGGAATGGGAAGGTGGTTACTTTATGTTCCGTATATATCGGAGTAACACTCCCGTCACTCTGTACAAAGAGTACCCAGGTTCCATCTGTATTCTTAGAGGAGAATAAGCCATTCGGCTCCGCCTGTTCTATCACAGCATCGGCAAGGTGTCTTCCACTATATTTTTGAAGCGGATTTGTCAGGCTTGTATCAACCGGTATCCCATATCCAATCGATACGCCATGAAACTTAGTCATGCCTGTGATCGATTCGATGATGGTGTAGGTTGTATACGCCTTGGTTGTCACTACCTCGTAAATCTGGGTATAGACATCCCGTGGAATACTGTGGTCGAAGAACGGCAACGGGTGCACCTTTCCATACTGCCCCTGCTGCTTGTTAACCAGCTCCTGATCTTTAGCATCACTGCTTTTGTCGTCACACCCAGTTAGAAAGATAACCTGGATGATGAGTATTAACGCTATAAAACGTTTCATAACTTTACTCCCTTATTCGTGATAGTTAATTATTTTTTGAACTTCTGACGGAATGTCTTTTCCATGCATCTTTTCTCGTTCGATCTTTAGTTTTTCGATGATACATACTTGTTGTGATTTTAGTGCTTCTATTAGTTTTTCAGAATCAGTTTTGGCTATCTCAATTTCAAGTCTGTTATATTCAGACGCCAACTGCATCATCTGGGCTGTCTTACCCTCCTTGTAAGGCAACGATTCTTTAACTGCTTCGCGTTCCAGAGAATACACATACCTCTTGAGATACAGTGCTCCGAAGAACGTACCGACCATAACCGCAATAATTAATATAGCGGCTACACATAGACCAACTACTCGTAGAAAATTTGCCACTCTGTACTCCTTTGTTATTTTCCTTTTCTTATAAATGGTTACTGCTCTACCTGTCCAAAATCTATTTCTCAGGTATTTCCCAGTTTACTACCTTTGCTCTTGGCTTGGGGGTAATTATTTCGCCCTTAATAATAAGAAGTTTATCTTCCCAGTTCTCAGTGTCGCCGTCTCTTCCTTTTACATCTTTCACAAACTCCGGTTCACCATACCGACCTTCATCTAGATTTTTCACTAACTCTTGTTCGGTTACTTCCTTAACAAATGTATCTCCTTCTGAAGTACTAACTACATATATCATATATCATATATCCTTTCTGGTTAATGGTTAAGATGGATGGGCAGCACTTACTTATATCTTTTCCGTTAGTTTAACGTTTTTAGAGACCACCCATCCAAAAAGTTATGAACTGTTAAACTCCTCTATGTTTTTTGAGTCATTACTCCTACTTATGAGTACGTTATCTATTCCCAATGTACTGGAAATAAATGTAATGAAGTCTGACTCATTATTACATCGTAGGAAACAACCTTTATAATAAAGACAATACTCCGACAGATGGTCGAGACATGTTACTACCAATGTCCGGGAACCTGCGTTACGAATAACATCATCTTTATTAATAGCATACTCGAGCATAGACACATCGAGTATAGCTCTTCGAAACTCCCCCTGATACTTACCTGTTTGGTTTGTTTCCAGGGGGTCTGTCAATATATTATGTTTGATATCTTCCTTAGACATAAATCCGTTACCGTGCCTGGTCTGATAGGCTCTGGTTACCAGATATATATGAAAGTCGGATGAACCTTGTATAGCGACAGCATTCTTACTTCCCGTGTTTGAACGTGTGACATTCGGGAAAAACCCAAAGTTCTGATCCAGTAGTAATCCCTGTGACCCCTCGTAAATAGTAGAAGAATACTCAGGCATCTCGTGGACCAGTTTTATATCATCACATCTTGCTATCTTCTCACAGCTTTCATAGAATGCAGTGAGAGAATATGTATCTCTTTTCTTAGTCATGTAATAATGTGCGATGAGACGAATTCTTTTTTTTAGAATCTCCGGATAGAACAAATCCATGAAAGTTAAGGAATAATGATCCTCTTCTCTCTGGAAAGTCTGCCCTACTCCAACACCACACGAACCATGCTTATTGACCTCTTCTGTTTCTCTGTTACTTCCTATATCATTAGGAGTAGTCACAGGACACTTGGCATCTATATAAATTACAGGCTTCAAACCTTTACTCTTAAGTAATTCATATTCTACCATCAAACCTACAGGCTCCACTGTACAATACTTAGACCAGTATGTAGGTAATCCCCTGAAAGTACCCGAACCGAAATTAGAGAATACATGTCTAAAATCCCCGGATACAACAGTATGCCCAGCTTGGTGACCCCCTGAAAACCTAATGTTGAGGGCTTTAGTGGAAAACCAGGAATGAGCTAAGTAGTCTGTCACCAGACCCTTAGCTTCATCCCCTGCTCCCAGCCCCACGACGAGGCTACTGATCACAGGATAATTTCAGGTTCTGCAGTAGGTGCTGCTACAGGCGCTGAAAGAACTTCTTCAGCAACAGCCCCTTTACTGACAATACCACTTATAATAGAAGAGACATCATCCTTATTCTCCACTATTATTAGATTATCCTGCATCAGCTGTTTCCAGCGGTCTATAACAATTTGTCTCGCACCGGAGGTTGTTTCCTTGATATGCAGATGATACACGTTATATGTTTTACGTGCTTCATCCAACAATTCAAGACTTGTGAAGCTTTCACACTGCTTCAGCCCCATTATGGTCTTGATACTTCGGCTAGGGATATTGTCTAAGACATGTTCATCCCCGATTGTAAATAGAAACCCCTTCTTCTGGCGTTTCTCGAAACAGTCAAGAGCAGTATGCTTCGCAGCGAAATACCAAGCGAGCATATAACTCTCCCCATCGTTACCACCACCTCCGCCTTCGAGGTAGATAGTTGTCAGCCATTTGTCGAGCAGTTCATCACTCGATTCAAATTGACCGACTTGCAGAGGCGCTTGGTCGCACTCGTGATCTCCAATACCCAGAAAGAGTAGTTGAGGATCCTCGATACCGGACTTTATGATACTATCCATGATATCAGGTAAGCCTTGCTTTACCAGAGCGTGCGGGATAGATCCCATAGACCCTGTTACATCCAGAGCCAGTATAATGGGTACGCTGTTTGGATGTTCTTGTGAATCCCGAGACTCTCTCAGTTTTATTCCGCCTGGGTCCATTGCATTGTTAATAGACCTGCTCTGAAATAACTCCTGGGAAGACTTTGTTGTGTATCCCAGAGAAGCTGAGCGAGTCATCCTATTTCTTGTAGAATAACCTCCGCCACCCATTACTGACTCCCTCCAAACAGACTATTATATCTATCCTGAGCAATTCCGAGTTTGATCTCATCATTTCTGATTTTTACGCCTAACTCTATATCTTTAGCGCAAAACTCTGAAGAATCAAAGTCACTGGCAAGCACAAGACTCTGAGCTGTTGTAGGAGACAGATCCATCATGTTCTCCCGCTCCCTTTTCATTTTTCGTATGTTTATTTCGAGATCTTCAATAGTTCTCTTGTAGATTGTCTGAGTATCTTCGCTAATACTCTCAGCCCGATCTGCCCTTATTTGTTTATTATTCCTTTTTAAGGACTGTATGAAAGCTCCCTCTGTCAGTGCTGCTCCTGTATCAGGTACTACGATTATTTCTTCTGGCATGTTACTTTCTCCTTGTTTGTTAAGGTTAATGTTTTATCTAGAATCCATTAAATATCGAAAACGATCTCTTTTAGAAGCAGTTTCAGGATCGTTTTCCGATATCATCCGGTGCCCCTGTGACAATCTTATTCCCCAACTCCCCATTTTTCCCGGAGGATCTGCGGAAGGTATTCCACCGTGTTTCCAGCAATATGAAACAGGGGTTTCCATATCATATGTCTTCTGGAAGGATTTGTTTTTCTTTAAGCACTCCATACAGAGTCTGCCCGTATATTTGTACTTAAGATAATTTGGGATGTGTTTATTACATTCCCCACAATACACCTCCCCTGGAATTTCCAGCTCAGTTACAGGCGAAATATTCTTCATCTAACCGCCCGTTGAGTACTAATCTCTCTATTTTGCTTTCACAACAGACCTCAGGTATTATCTGTAAAGGACCTCTTTCGTCCTCTCTGCGTAACTTTGCTTCTTCCGGACTCACCATCAATTGTGTCGCCCATTCCATAATCTTCTCCTCTTAATTAATTTGATTTTTAACTTCTGTGATAAATATTAATGAAAACTCTCTGTTAGTCAGGTGGAACCAACTGAATATATCATCCTTCAGAAACATAACAGCAACACAGCCCTTCTTGGGTCTACATGCTAATCGTTCTGAAGGATGATATCCGATAGCATACTTTCTTAAAGTATGCTTTTTGTTTATTAAGTTACTTTCCCTGCAGACACATCCGAACATAGCCCGGACATCGCACCGTCTCCAACGAAGCCAGTGAAAACTATCAGCAGGTATCAAGCTTAGCGATTCTGTCATACATCACTTCCAAATCTTGATTTAGATTACCGCTGTATATCAACCTGCAGTATCTGAAATTTAAACCAATATCGTTACCCCTCTTAAAGAGGTCATCCACAATAGAAGGCTTTTTTGTCAGGATAATTATTTCATCCCCTGAGAAACACCTGCCTATTATATTTGTCTCGATAAAGGGACTGAACAAATCCCTGAATTTTTCATTGACGTTAAGATATCCCCAAGTTGTATTAAGGATAGATACATCGAAGAAATCCATTAAAATGAGTTGATAGCCAAAGAAGTCTCCCCCTTCGGCTAGTTTATATTCAAACCCGTTCCGGGTAAGGATTCCGAAGGCTTTGTCCTGACATAGATTATCTATAAGATCCTTACAAACTTCGCACTCCACTATTAAGTTCCTCCACTTTATTTGAGTAGAAAATACACACATCGAGGCAGCTTTCCCGACATATACGATTCTCAATTGTTCTGTTTGCTTTAACCCATTCCAGACGCTCCCTGCGTATCTGGGTCATTGTCTTACCCTGAACAGTGCCTATGGGTTCAGCCCCTTCCCGCATAGCAATAATGCATGGGAAGTGATAGTTACCGGCAATCGCCATATCGTCCAGAGCTAACCAGCATCTGTCACAATCAGTATCCTTTATTCCCCTGACATTGTTATTATTACAATAATTTTCTACCCTATACTTGAGGATAGGGTAGTCTGTAATATTAACTCCAGTGTCTAATAGAAGATTTTTTATATCTTCTTTAGAATTCCACTGTGCTGAGGATACTATTCTTATATCCTTAACTCCCAGAGAAGCCGCGAACTTGATAATATCAAGAAGCTCTCCTAGATTATCCTCTGTCATTACCACCCCTACTGTTACATAGGTATGCTCCGACAGGAATTTGATATTCTCCTTTACGATATCCCACGAGCCTTGTACACCTCCGGACATCATATCCCCCGTAGAAGCACAGCATGCATCCAGGGATATAGAGAAATCATTGACTCCGGCATTCAGCAGCTCTTCATATAGGGCTGTTTCTGCAGAACCGTTCGTTGAGATTGCTATCCTCCCCACTCCTCTAGCCCGAGTGTGTCTTACAAGCTTAGGAAGATACTCAACCATAGTAGGTTCTCCACCGGAGAAACGAATATTCTTAAGTCGGTGAGAAGACCATAAGTCAACAACATGCTTGGCTTCCTCATCAGTCAATTCTCCCTTGGTGTATCCATTTGATCCCCTACAGTACGGACAGGAGAAATTACATTTGTCCGTTAACAAAAGCTCACATCTCCAGAGCGGGCTGTCTAAAGAAACATTTGCAGCCCTTCTATCCTCCAGAGTATAAAACCCAATCTCCTCCAGTTTCATACTTCTCCTTTTTGATTTAAATAATATTCAAATATTAATAATTTATCTCTTAATCGATTTGCTTTTAGTTGCATAACTTTTGGTGTTCTATTTGAACGACAGTTTGTCAATATACAAGTATCACAAATATCACTATTAACATTGGAGCAATTATTATTAATAAACTGCTCCATGAACTTATCTAGACAGGTACGGCAAGTATATTCCTCTGTCTGTATCCATGACCCCTTGTTATTTATCCAATCAAATGGCTTATCGCTTGCTTCCCAGCTGTATGCTATGTCCCCTGTTTGACCACACTTATTACAGGTCATATAATACGTGTGGTCAGATTCATCTAATATTCTCCATTCAATTTTTGGTGGTTTCATTACCCCTATTTTCATACCCCCCCCCTCCTTTTTAAAGATTAAAGTAAAATAAATACCGCTGGATTCCCAGACGCATTTGGACTGCACGACCTTCATATTCAGTGGGTTCCTATAGCGCCATAACTGAATAGATCCGGTATTTAAAGATTGAACGGCTTTACCCAGAGACCGAAAACTCCGTGACGCTACTTAGTCGACCTTTCGCGACATCCCGATTTAAGCATCGTTGAGAGGCTTAGGAGGTTAAAACCCTACGTTAGTTATTATGCCAATAAACAGCCTTTAATTAAGCTAAAAAGAGAGACGAGAGGTCTCTCTTTCCGGACCCCCGTTCGAAGGCCCTAAACACTAACAATTCAACTTTTCCGCTGTTCTCACATACGGCTAGTATTCCCAGCGGAAAGGAACCTAACCTAGAAAACAACCTAGGCTGTTTTCTGAATCTTCTTCATATCGGGAACACTTCTGGTCCCGACATTTACGATAGCCCAGTAGTTCGGAAATCTCCGAACAAGCTTACGGACTTTACGTAATTTATTCTTCACTCGTTGGTTGCGGGAATTATATCCCATGTGAGAAGCCTTGCGCTTCTCTCTCCCTATCTTACGTGAGGAACCACCACTACTACCTGGCATAAGTCTCCTTGGTTAAGGGGTTTCTGTAATTTCAGGCTCATCAACAGCCCGTCTATGCTCCAGCTCCTTATCTATAAGATAAAGACGCTCTTTACTTTTTTCGATAACATCTGCGGAATACTTAACTCTCAATCCCATAAGTTCCGCTACCGGCATTGCTTTTAAACTATTCATACTTGTTTCACTACCCCTCCTGACTAGTACTAAGTTCTTTGTCTTTAAACTTAAGAATCTTTAACAGATTCTTAGCGAATATCTTCAGACCTTTCAGAGCTGTATAATTATCTACATAATCTCTGAACGATGAAGCCCTTCCGTCATACATCTCAAACATCAGAGCAGGACATGTCATGCTTTTAACTATCATAGCGTATTCTTTACGCCCCAGCTTATTATTAAGATCTTCCTGTATGTACAACGTGTCATTATTTATCCTTAACAAGTACTCGTCGTACACTTTCTTAAGAGGATTAAACAAGGGCATGAACTCAGGAAAATAAGAAAGAAATTCCTGTTCCTCCCCTAGAATAATCAACTGCAGGATACATCTCATACTGGCTCCCCCATGGTCTTTCATATGGGCTATTGCCACATGTGCTGGATTCTTGACTTTAAGCCGGGCGAAATTACCCTGCTCTCTCTTGTTGTAATTGACGACTACAAAACCTTCCTCTGTAGCTTCCATATCTTTATGCATCTGCAGTAACTCTTCAATGTTATCGAAGTTGTATAACTTGGGAAGCTTGACAGTCGGTATATTAAGTCTACCATATTCTGACTGTATTTCCCTGTATTCAGACTCCTCGAAAGAAGATGCATCCCGCATGCCTAATAGATATAGTGTGTCTTCTTCGTACACCCGAACTACTTTGTTGTCCAGAGAAACCAGTTCGAATATATAGATGTATTCTTTGTTAAATCTATCGTAATACTTTGTATCCCTCAGAGTTCTTTCAAACAGGCTCTTAAAGGTTATATCATTAAACATCACCTGTCCTCTGCCTTCAATGCTGGAACGAGTCGACATATACCATCTGTCATGTCTATGGAATAACGATATTATAGACCCATCTATCTTCTCCTGAGCTACAGCCCCGTTAAAATTAAAGCTGTCTGTTATCTCCAGCATCTCACCCTTATTAAAGAATCTCCGGAATGCCATAGACACCAGATCCCATGTATCCTGTTCCAGTATCAGAGACCGGCACTCCTGTACTATAGTATTTGATTTAACGGAATTTATTTGAGAATAATTTAATATTATCATATCTTCATAGAGACCGAACTTAATCCCCAACTCCTCTTTTAACTCCTCCGGCGTTTTACCGCTACGAAGGTACTTCTGTACTTCCAGTTCTTTCATACCTTATCCTCCTTAACTGCCACTGTATGTATTTTACATATATACGTCTGTTAAAATTAGATAATAGACACTCATTACATTCGACCCCGGTACCACAATATTTAATGGTACACCCTATATCACGAGCCCTGTAAATTATATCTCCTACATCTGTATCTTCAAAAACCTCTAGTAGAAAATTATGTATATCACGGAGGGATCCATCTGTAATTTTACACCCTTGGAACTCGTTCATAGTATATCCTCCTTTTCTGCCAGAGCATCCACTTTGTTAACTTACGTCTATTTCGTACATTAAATAAACAGTCTGCGCATGGAATGCAGTTGGGACAGTTCCTTATTGTACAGACCGTATGAACTAAGGACATTACCCCTTGGATACGACCCTCTGATAAACTAAGGATAGCCTGCTTATAAGCTGGTTCAGATATCGCACATCCCTGAAACTCATTCATACCTTATCCTCCTTAATTGCCACTGTATGTATTTTTTTAGAACAGATTTATTGGGTGTAAAAAATAGACATTTCGAACAGGCACAGCCCGGACAATTTGATGATGTACAGCCCTTATTTGTTATGTTAACAAAAAAGTAATCATACTGTGAAATGTTATTTATACTTCTTAATAAATAGGAGCGTACATCCTTATAAGCTCCTTTAGATATTTTTAATCCCTGAAACTCATTCATTCTTTATCCTCCTCATCTGCCATTGAATCCACTTCTTAAATATATGTATATGATATGTATCGAGTAAACAACCTTTACAATTACTAGCGATACACGAATTCTGGATACATCCTACCCCCCTAAAATATTCAAGAGCTTCTTCTGATATATTACTAATATCTCTATGATTAATTGCTTCCAATATTCTCTTAAAACTACATTCACTTATTATTAGTCCCTGAAACTCACTCATTCTTTATCCTCCTTATCTGCCACGCTATCCATTTTTTTAAAGCGGAATCATTACTTACAAAAAATAGACATTCAGAACAGGGACAACCTGGGCAATTTGGTAGTGTACAGCCCATCCTTGATAATGTAGCTGAAATGAATGTGTCCTTTGAAGCGTGATTCATATGTTCTGATAAATAGGAGCTTACATCTTCATAAGCTCCTTTAGATATTATTAGTCCCTGAAACTCACTCATTATGTTTCAGCAGATATTTGTTATTGATAACTTTAAAAGAAATAATATGTCCGTCTACCGGAAGCAATGCTTTGAATACAACTCCTTCGGGAGACGTCCCATTGTATCCTTTAACAGATGTCACCCATGCATGCAGTTCATCAAACGCTTCGAAACGATCAAATACATACTCATCATCTATTATAGGTACATGCTGTATCTCTTCACCAGGCATCTGATTAAGTTTATCCATTATCTCCAGACGCTCCTGCTTACATAGATAAGCATACTTGTCTATGTCAAAGATATCATATACAAACATATTATGTCCCTTAAGTTTACATCGGTTACTCTGTATTCCTTCTCCGCAGAGTTCCGCCTGTACCATAAGGTTCCTGTTAAGCTTACACATCCGTTCTTCCATATCCAGTCTACGTGCTACTTCCCAGAATGTGTTACCTTCTGTTTCTTTAAGCTCACGAGTACGGGAACATACTCCGAACTCACCATCCCTGCAATATAGAGAAAGACTCGACCCGTCCATCTTTAGTGTGCGCTCCCAGCCCACTCCTTTCATAGTATCAAAATACTCCAAAAAATTCTGAATACGAGGTTGCTCAGAGTTATGTAACCAGCTCGGAAAACTTCCTTTTACTTCTCCGGATAACTGTGCTGATAAAGGTGGCTCATATAACTTAACCCCTAGAAGTTCCGTCGCATCAAATCCCACACCATATCCACGCAATTCCTCAAAATCCTCCAGAGGAAGTAATAACCCCTGTGAGATTTGTTTACGGAGAGCTATGGTTCTTAGTCTGAACCCACCTACCCCATTCATTTCTCTGTAACAGCCCTTCCTTAAAAATTCATATCGGGGCTCTTCAGGCAAAAAAGAATCAATTTCCATAAACACTCCATATTCAGAAGCTTTAAGATCTCCCTTCTTAATAACACACTGCCATGCTTTACCCTTAAGCGTAGCCATTTCAATAAAATCAGCCCCCGCGATAGGCTTTACTTCTTCGACCTGTACAATACTAGCTAGTGTCCTCATAATATTCCTTTATAGTTAAATTAAAAAAAGAGGAGTAAACTCCTCTTTAATGTTGTATAAGCCTCTAATTAGATTAAGAGGCTGATTTTACTGTTAGGCCTGTTCTGCAGGTTTAGAAAACCAAGATTTTACAATCCCGACACCACTGAATACACAGAAAACAACCCCTACGAGGGCGTAGACGCTCAAAATTACCACTTCGAGTATAGCTTTTGTCTTCATCATAGTACTTCCCCTGTTCGTATATTTCACATATTCCTTTTCCGGATGAAAAAGAACACACGAGATATACTTTATCTCTAATATATAGTGACAAAAAAAGGGCAAAAATTAAGCAAAAAAAACTCTCTCCCTGGAGGACAAGGAGAGAGAAACAACAAAGGAAAGTAACAATTAAGTTACCTCGTTCTTATCATAATGTGTTACTGTGCATTAGCAAACCTCTGACTATATGGAAGTCTGTTCGGGTCTGTAAACTGTATTTGATCTTTAGGTATCAGATTCTGTACACCTGTAGGCCACGAAGCGTTACCCCATCCTCCCTGTGTTTGATCTACATTAGACATACGTGGGCCTATCCCTGTCATGGAACCTTGGGGCTGGAAAGGAGGCTTAGGAGGTATGAAAATATTATTTGTGGATGCCTGAGGGAACATCGGATTAGGTCTATTCATCATTCCACCCATACCGAAGCTGGAAGCTGTAGGTGTCTGCCAGTCACCGTGCCCCTGTAGTGCCCCATATAGCTGAGAAGAGGACATCGCAGGAGAAGCTTTATCTAAAGCCTCACTCCTATTATGCATATACCCTGCATAAGCTCTGTCTTCAGGTCTCGGGTACATTCTATTTGCCCGTGTAGGATTAGACTGATTCATAGCATAATTACGGACATGTCCTTTAGCTATTAGTTGTCTCTGCTTTGCCCAGGCATCCTGCATCTGTTTATATTTATCCTGCTCCTGTGTTTGTTTAAGTTGGGTCTTATCGAGCTGCGCCTGTCCCATCCCTGTGCCTATACCTGCGTCATTAGTAGGACGCATTTTTGCGATATCTTCTTTTATTTTAGATTCATTACTACTATATTCAGGAGCAGTGGGAGACTCCTGTTTATCTCTTAAGCCAGAATGAGATTGATCCATAGAACCCAGACCGGGAGTGTCTTTCTGCCAAGGATTAACCAGCCCGTATGCGGCTTTGGATGGGTCCTTAGGTGGTTTTTTACGTTTATTTACAGTTACAGGATTAGGGCTTGTATCTTTAACAGGATCTGTACGAGGGCTATATCTTTCAGGTTTATCACCTACAAAAGACTGAACATTGTGTTTAGATGAAGGGGTGCCTCCTGTAGAAGTAGTACGTCTACCTTCCGTCTGTATACCCGGACGACTGTATCTACTTCCTCTAAGGTGTCTGGATATATTACTTCTAGAGGGCTTAACTCTTTTTGTTGTTCTTGCTCCGCTGTTAAAACTACTTAAAGATTTACCCAAAGCTGTCTTTTCTAAATATTTTAATAAATAACTCATTTTATCTCCTATATAACTCTACTAGCTTTTCTAGCGGACCAAAGTGCTTGTTTATATTTATTCTGACTATTAAAATCAATATCCTGTACTCTATCGGAATATCTTTTCCCTAATGTTTTACCTGCTACTCCAAATTCAAGGGCTATTATAGGGGCTACATATTTCAATTTATCCATTTCAGTAACTGTTTTTCCATATTTGCTTTTTATACCCTTCTGTACAATTTTATTAACTTTAGCTAAAGATTTACCCGGAGCCACCCAGGCTGCTCCCATAGCCGGGGCCATATTTACAGTATTAAAAAGATCAGCCGCTTTTCTACCAGTCTCACCTACTGTGGCATCCAGACCTCCCTTAACATTTTTGTAAATCGGAGCTACCTTACCTATTGTGTTTTTATATAGGGGCCTACTTTGCCTAGCTAACTGTGCTGTATGGGCCTTGTTACTGCTTTCTATTGTCTTTAATAAAGATTTAGCTACTCTATTACTTTTACCGGTAGTAAACTTAATAGCTTCCCCTGCTGCTATAACAGCTTCGTTACCCTTCTGAAGACCTGCTAAATCCGTCATGTATTTAGCATAGTCATCCATCTTACCAGACTTCTTAGCAATAACTGCCATCTCCTTAAGCTTGGGTATTCTAGCTGCCAGGATACCTTTTCTCAACTTAGTTGCCCTTCTAAGAATAGGCACTGCCTGTGCGACTTTACCTGCCTTTAGTAATCTGGAAGCATGTGCTGCTAATTTAGTAGCTTTACCCAGAGACTTAAGTGCCCAGCCCGACCCAGTGGCTGTACCTACTAGATCTATAGCCGTCCAGCCCACATCTCTCCAAGCTTGTTTACTATTACCCTGAGAGAAATTACGAATAGCTGACTTACCACTTTTATATGCGTCGTACGCACTCCAGAGCATCATTGCGGTAAATGCGGCAGCTGTCGCTGAAGCTATTATAGCTTCTTTATCTATAGAGGCTTCTTTATCTATACCTTCGGAAAGAGTAGTATATAAATATGTTTTTTGAGTAGGCATTCTGAATATATCTAGGCCACTTGTTTATCAGCTAAAAGTTTCAAAATTTTATCCTTATTATCTTTATGTGTCAGAGGATTATCTCTCAAAGCTCCATATAAAGAACCAGCTGTTCCTCCTGCCACTCCACCAGCTACTGCGCCAACACCACCATGTAAAGCCCCACTTAATAAAGCAGCAATGAGCTTAGTTTTTAAATCTTGGTTAGTTAAAGCTTCGTAGTCCCAGCCCTGTTTAGCGCCATGCCCGAAGCCTAATCCGCCCCCTGCTAATGCGCCTATACCTGCTCCTTTAGCTCCTTCTGTAACTCCTCCTCTTAAAGACCTATATAAAAGTCCAGGATCTACTAATCTACTCGCACCATAAGCTGCACTTCCAGCAGTATTACCAGCAGCTTTTCCAGCTGACCCAATAACTCCTGCCGCTGTAGAACCTACAGAACCTATGTCTGAAGCAATTTGCCTATAAGCATCTCCACGCTCTGATATTTCCTCATCAAAACTTCTAGCTCGTTTTTCCATACGCCATAAAATTGCTTCTTTTAATGCTTTAGTACTCATTTTTAACTCCATTGTTTATTATTTAAAAAGTCTACCATGGTAGAAAGTGTGGTAGAAAAATTCTATATACTTTAATATAGCTAAAAAAACAGCTAAATACAATAAAGGAAAGAGCTGTTTTTATTTAATAGATTTAGATTCTTTTCTTTTTCTCCAATCCATCCATATATTATACATTTTAAAATTATGGGAAGAGTAAAGACACTCACAACATTCCATTGAATTGCATTTAAGTGATTCATATACATTGCGTATTTCATTACATCTATTTATATATCCCCTACGAATATAATCATCTCTTAGAAAGGGGATATATAAATCCTGGAATGTATCCATTATCTTTCATCCTTCATAATTTCCTTATATATATCATACCAGACTTTATCTCCCTGAGGAGACGTATCCCACATAAAATAATTCTGAAGAAAACTAGATAAGAAAACCATCTTAGTTTTTAAAAGACCAGTCTCATAATTTTCCAACCAGTTACCTTCTTTATAATATCTGTGTTCCCTTAACCATTTTACTAATTCTTTTTTACCATACTTAATTACCTTAACCTTCTTCATTATTCATCCTTTCCTGCCAGCCCTTCCATTTTTTATACATTTTTGTATTATGTTTTGAATATAAACAATTATCACAATTAACAATAACCACAGATACAGAGCAGAGAGTGCTGTTAGGTTCTCCAGTACAATATCCGGTACCCCCGAATAATTCTTTATCCCAGACAGGTATAACCAGCCCCTGAAACTTTTCCTCTTTTAATTTATTCATTTAACTCCTTAAAATAAAATTATATTAGCTTGCTTTTCTTACGTACGGATATATATTATACAAACAACAAAAGGAGAACACTATGGACACACCCATAGGACTGGTACCTCTGGTACTGACAATGAAGAACGGAACAAAGTTAACCGTTAACGAGAGCGAGGAATTACGAATCAATGATTCCGAACCCACCCCCGAAGAAATTATAGAATTTCTTAAGGACTTCGCCAAGGACAGTGCCTCTTCCGAGCCTGTACAGCCTTCAGAAGAACAGACAAAAGCTATTCAGGATCTGATATGCTCAGAGAAAGAGATGGCTGATAAATATGATGTGCCTTCGTATGCATATGCGGAAGACCCTTTTATCATAGTACATCCTAAAGGCTACGCTTCCTTTACTATCCGCGCATCCAGAATACAGGAGCTTAACGGGTCTTACAGTGATGTACCTGCTAGAATATGGGTACAGGATCTGCATAAGAAGAAAGAAAGTGCCATACTAGTTATTGAAGATGACGAACACGCCCGTATAGTTAAATTACTTACAGGTTTTATATCTGTCGTAGACGTTAAACCTCTTGACTTTATTCCTAAAGAAATAGTAACTGCCTAGTAGTTTAAAAGAGGGGGCATGTCCCCCTCTTTTTTTATTTCTCTAATAACTCTTTCGGAATCTCCGCCGTCAAGTCCCCCTCTTCAACACTTTTCTCAGCCCTTCTCAACGCATTCATCAGCATCCGCTGATCACGCATCTCAGACTCAATAATACGATCTATTATTTCCCGCTCACTCATATTTCTCCTTATGTAACAGCTATATCGTTATCGTTAAAATGTCTGTCCTGCTTAAGATAGTCCTCCATAACATAGTTAGGACAATCATCCACCACATCCGTTATGTCAAGTTTATTATTATTGAACTCCTGATTGTATATCAAAACAGCTTTCATAAGTATAAAACAATCAGAGGGATTTATAATAAATCCATATTTATGCTCAAGTTCACTCTCACTCTTAGCTACGTATATTGTCATACAATTGTAATCATCATACGATATATATTCATCCGGATCATGTTCCCATACAAAATTAACAGTCCGTGTCCCTATATCTATACGTCTACGCGGGAAATCTCTAAACCTGTTCTGTCTGGAAGTATATATTGTACAGTTATTCTTACTCCACTTCTCAAAAGATATATGATAGTAGTTTTTAAGCTTCACTCAGTTTTTCTCCTCATAATTAAAGGAAGGGGGAATTTATCCCCCCTTCCTTTTACAACTCCTGCATAATAGTAACCAGAGCCTCTTCTTCTTCCTTTAAAATAAGTGCCTGATGTTTGATATTCATAACATCTTTTATCTGAGAAGCAAGATTCCCTCTAAGTTCAAGGGTGGAATGTCCTTTACAGTGTATACTTAAATGACTATTCCAATTTCCTCCGATAATCTTAATAGTAACTTTTCCACAGGAAGCTCTGTTCCCACCATATCCCCACTGTTTATATTCCATGGAGTCCAATATCTGCTTTGTTAATATTTTCTTTTGTTCATCTGTCATAATTCCATTCGCTCCTTTAACCATTTAGGTATTTTGATTATTTTATTTTCTTCGTCGAGAACACAGGGAGACTTAGGGAACCATTTCTTCCCGCAGAATCCAGTCTCGATATACCACGCTTTAGTCGTGGCTGATACTATCTGTTGATAAGCTACCTTTACCGGAGTACGATAATTATCCGCGTCTTTATCCGATAACTGCTCTATCTTCTTAGTAACACACTCCTCAGCGAGTTCTTCCCAGGACACTGGTCTGTACCCGTGAACATCTGTTCCGACGTTCAGAGCCATCCCGGGGTGTCTAAACGGGCTGTTGTGTGTATGTCCATGGAAATGCCAGCCACCTCTGTTACTACCGCGCCAGCTATACATGGGGTAATGACACAATGCTACTCCCTGTCCTTTTACATTGATGTCCTTTATACCGGCATATACCTCTGTAAATGAGCTATACACATCCTGAGACATCTTATCATGGTTACCCAGAATAAGAATCTTCTTACCATTCACAGCCTGTATAAAACGGGAATGATTCTTCCAGGCAAAATCGCCCAGAATATATACCATATCTTTCCTACCTACAACATCATTCCAATTATCTACCAATGCTGCGTCCATCTCGTTTGTACGCCTTTCTTTAATCTCATCACTTGCCCACCAGCCCTTCCCGTCTACATCGCCTTCCTGCAGCCATGGTCTATGACAGTGGATAAGTATACTTGGATGTGAGAAATGCGTTACGTGTCCGACGTAAAATAGATATCGGACATATGGCATCACCCCCTTTTCTTATGTTTGTCTGGTTACCGCCTTAATGAAAAATCATTGTCCCAGACATCAGTCATTTTTAATTTATTATTAGAATAATAATTATTAAACTCGAATACAACTTTCTTTATATATTTAAAATCTTTCTCTTTTATTATCATAAGTTTATCACCCCTTGTTAATTGCTCGTCTGCTAACATAGGAATAACTAATTTATATTCATTAGGGGCCTTTCTAATATGTAATTTACTCTCTACCGATCCCATTATGATTATAGTCTTCCCACATATCTCCCATATAAAAGGATTGGGATGCAACGGTGAATTAAGTGGATATGTCCGTTCGTCCAGACGCACTATAACTCCGTCAGGTATCTTTTTATAAGACATGTATATGTAATTCATGTTGTCTCCTCGGGCTGTACTGTAAAATTGTAGTGTTTAAATACATTCTCTAGCTTATTATCGTTATTCCAGACATCCTCATTTAGTACCTTATTATTAGAATGTTTATTATTATATGCTGTCACCACATTCTTAACAAATGGAAAACATACTTTAGATACCAAAACTGAATTACCAAAACCCCTATCTAAACGCCGAGGTACCTGTATAAGATACCTATTACTAACCATACTGTACTTTACACGAAAATGTCTATCAGCCTCATACAGTTTTATATTCCAATCGCCGCATGCATAATAGAAATGAGTATTAGTTGTGGAATTAGGAAACATTCTGGGGGATTTCTCATCCACACGGATCATCACTCCTCCGGAAACATTATAATAAGACATGTATAAGTAATTCATAAATATCTCAATAATCTAACTACCACCCAGGCCACCTTTGTCAGCTCTTTAATAGCAAACGTAATTTCTTTCCATAATTCAGATTTTGTCAGCTCTTTAAAGGTGAACGTAATTTCTTCCCATATTACTTTTAATTTTTTCATTCAACCTTCCTTTTAATAGTTATATCTATAAAATACAAAACCCCCGGAGTTAATAGCTTCCGGGGGTTTAAACAAATACTATCAGCCTGTATTTACAGTGGCCTGCCCTGCATGCGGAATACGATATTCATTATTCAGCACGTACATCATACAATCATTCAGGTCACCCAACCTACCTTCCCGTTTTACCGCTTCAATACAGCAGTTACAGTCGTGATCGACTTTAAGCTGGTGCGGATTTAATCCGGTAACAACATTGAACCTGTCATACATAGCGTTCCATATAAGCGATCCGTCCATTTCTTTGATACCTAAGGCACGGGCATATGCCGCACTATGCTTCACTATCATAGAATGTATTTCAGACTTAGTCCTGTGCATCTTCACTCTTGCTTTCAGAGGAGGACTCATACTGAAAAGTACCCGTTGTTCTTCCAGCCCTGTATTTATAGCCATCAGGTCTTCATTCTCCTTAAGAACAGCTTTTACAAACCCCAGTATCAAACCCTGTAGTTCCTCAATATGCTCTACAGCAGTTTTATTAGCTTTAACAGTTTCAGAAGGTACTGAAGGTTCCGGAGCTACTACATTGTCCTGGAAGTCCAGTTGGGGCTGGATCATTTCTTTACTTTCCTCTTTAGCGGCGTCGGCAATATCCGTATCCACCAGCATACCTAATTTACTACTGTAATGAGTGAACCGTTTCAGTAATACTCTATCAGCCTCATCCAACCATACTGATCGCAGTCTGTCCTTACGATTATTCATAACTCTTGTCCATATCATTTCAATAATATCCAAAGGCAGGATACCTGTTCTTACACATTCTTTTCCACCTTCATATCTAACAAAGACAGACACAGATACAACATCCCGCCTAAGTCTTCTCTTCATAACACTGGGAGCAAAATAAGGCGATCCCACATCTCTGTTTAACTCTTCTGATATTATGTATTTAACTTTTTTGTACGTGAATGTATACACGGACATTCCAAAAATTTTACATTTCCTGACTTTGTACTTCATACTCGATTTCCTTTGTAAGTTGTTTTTTTATTCCCCCGAAGAGGATGAAAGACCGGCCTTCTGTATAGTGCCCATGGACAACCCGGTTAATTTCTCCATGAAACATTCCTCGCAGTAAAGTTCCCCCTTCTTTGTCTTTACCGCATTTTCATATTCAGACAGCTTATTGGTTACAGCTATTCTTGAATACCCCTCCCTGCCGCATTGCTTACAGCAGGGACCTGATATAACTATCTCTGTTTTTGTATCAGCCATGTTACGCTATGCGCTCCACATATTTAATTATCTACTACATTTTCTACCATGGTAGACTTTTCAGTTTCCAGTATCTGGATAGATCTTTGTACTCTATCCCGGGACATTCTCAGTGAAATAACTGATTTAATAAGATGCTCCATATCAATACTGTCTACTGAACTGTATTTTTCGAGCAGAGGATCTATAAAATGCTCTGTCTCCAATACTATGTCCGGTCCGGGATCTGTAATATCCCCCAGATTACCGAACAGTCTTTTTTGATTCTTCATATTCTTTACCAGCAGGACGTCCTGAACCACGCATACCATCCCGACTTCCTTTAGGTTTAGTAGAACTTCCTACTGTTCGTTCGTCTCTTTTTACATCTTTACAACTCATTATTATTCTCCAAAGTATTCCATTAGATCTCCAACTGTCTGCATATCCGCAAGATCATGAAAACCATATTCATTACCAGACATTCTGGCTACATCTTTAAATATTGCTAACCAATCTTCATCCGATATTTTCAGAGCATCCAGATTTCTATCCAGAGTTATATTCTCCGGATCTATAGGGGATGCATCTACCAACGCTTGATGAACGCCATTCATTTTAAATCCCTTTAATGTAAATAACTTCTGTTACCAGCTAAAACAAGCGTTTTCCCTTTTCGGGAAAAGCTCAGTAAAAGAAGTTGTTTTTATTGATTTGACTGTAATACTATTATAATACCCATTTTTCTTAACATATTTTCGTCCTGTATTCATAAGCGTACTCCTAGTTAAGTTATTGTTAAATGGTGGAGACTCTAATTAGTCCCCATTATAAAAATAATTTACTTCTTTCTTATCACACTTTCAAATATTGGAAAGGTAGTAACTTCTTTTAGCAGTGTTTCGTCGTACAGCATAACAAGACTATTCAATGCTTCGTGAACAACCTTCTCCCACTTACTATTATCCACTTTACCTTCTTTTACACACTCTTCACAGAACGTATAAAACTTGTTTATTAAATGTATTTCCACAGCTTCGTGGACTGCTTCATATCTTATTCGTGTATCTGATATTTCTCTAGGCCATTCCGGAGACAGATAGATTAAAATTTTCTGACTGTCCTCGTAGATAATACTTCCCGCCAGATGTGTACTATCCAGATCCGGCGGTTTTTCAAAAGCGAATGTTATAGGAGCATTTCTTATCCCCAATAAACTCAGAACCTTTTCGCACTCCTCTACAAATAGTCTGAAATCATCCTCTTTTAGATAATACTTTTTATACTTCAAGTTCTTCCTTTCTTTTAGTTTGTTCCTCTATAGAGTATTAAAAAAACCCCGTGTCGCTCCGGGGTTTACATTGTTAGTCTACACTAGGCCAATGAAGGCCTAACGTATTTTTTGCGCGCTCTTTAGAAGCAGCGCGCTTCTGAATTTTCTCAAAAGAGGCTACTCTACAAACAGAGCAGCAGGGTTGTCTAAACCCTGCGAGAGACATTTTTACTGCCTCACGATGAGAAGGTGCTTCTGCATGCCCACAGGCATACAGATATGTCCCGTCGTCTTGTACAACGACAGCTTCTGCCTCGGAGAAACGGTCTCTCCAGGCCAGGTACTTCTGACTGGGGAATGTCTTCCCCATCAATTCTTCTGCTGCAGATACTAGATCCGCTTTTTCCTCTTGTGTCATATAATTTCCTTTCACTTTTTACGGAAATCCAGAGCGACCAGGATTCCCATTATTATAATTATAATGCCTACCACGCCGGACGCGATAAACATTATTAACTTTAGGAGATTCACCATGTTATACAAAGTCCCCTCGAATTAATATCCATTAATATATAATGCCAAAAAAACAGCACTAATTAAGCACCTAAAAAAGAAACCCTAAGGCTTCCTTTTAACTCTGCCGAGCCAACAAACGGCCTCAGCAAAGATTTTAATGCATACTATCGGTATCACTACCGACGAAGATGCCGCTATTATAATCAGGAAATCCAACATATTAACCTCCTTTGCGGGTTAATATATTATGCCAAAAAAATGGATTTTTTTTAAAACGTAAGCAAGTCCACTATGTGGTGTTCCGTAAGATATTCGTCCAGCATAAAATCAGGACAGTTATCTATTTTTTCCGCAGCCATCTTAATAAGGGCTTCCAGCCGACGGTATCGAGATGGCTTATTAACTGTACTGCTAACCATATTTAATACCTTATCAGTTGAATAATAAGATATACTGAATTCATCACTTCTTAAATGCAGAGCTGCGTACAACCCGAAGGATTTATCAGAAATAAAAAACCCGTCAACTCCATCTAAACTATATCTTTTAAGAACCTGTTGATGAAACTGTCTGTCCTTCAGTATGTTCTCATAATCATCATTTGAAATAAAAACCATATTTATCCTCTCGATTCATGACGTGTGTATGGACTTTTCCTGTTCTTCTTACGTATAACAGGGAGTGTTCCATATCGACTCTTTTTTCTGAATATCTTATTTAATAATTTTTTCATTCCATCTCTCCTTTAAATGTAAAAAGGGTCCGGAAGAACCACCATCGAAATTCTTCCGGACCCGCCTGAAAGGAAGGAGTCAGCTCAAGCTCCAGCAGCATACTCCCCTAGATTAATTCTTATTTTATGCGCCTGCTAAACAATCTCTTACAGCACTTAGCGCTTGTATCGCATCATTCATTTTTTCCACTAACGAAGGATCAGTCCTCTGCCCCTCATCAAATACTTCCACAGGAGGTGTAACTACCGCTTCCGAAATACCCCCGCTTTTAGGGATTGTGTATCCGGCTACTGCATAAATATCTTCGTACACAGTTGTAGCCTTGGATAATATTATTCCTTCTCTCTTAATTAATTCTTCGATCTTTTTCCGAGGTACTAATACCCCGTCTACTGTTTCTATTTTGAAAGGGACAATATCTTTTTCTTTTTTAAGTCCCATCTTTTTTAATTCTTCGTAAATACTATTCGAAACAAAAAATGCTTCGTCCATAAACCCTCCTGGGTTTTAAGTTAAACTTCACCCTCTTTTGCTAAGTAAGCTGCAGTACTGGAATCAGAATCCATAGCATGTCCGGGTGTTTCATCCTCTATTGTTTCCTCGTCGGATGATGCTTCTAATTCTTCTGTTATAATTCTTCTTATACACTCGTACATATCTGCCAGCCATATGTTGGATTCGAGGGAACTGTCTATATTTACCAATGCTTCAGGAGCCACTTCAGGATCCATATTATCAACATCAATCCCCAGTTCTCTCAGCCTCTCCACCATTGTATCTTCCAGACATTCAAGTATACAATTAAGATTAAACAATTCTCCTGTCATAATAGAAAAAATGGATCCCTCTAAAGGGAGGAGAGGGATCCAGTTATACTAGTTGTTTCCCTTGATCTGTTTGACCAAGAAAATATTTGCACCGTCAACAACTGCTGTGTCTTCGGATACGGTACTACCATTCATCTTAATCTCAAAGCCTTCGGCGTCGAGATCTGCAAGTTCCAGTACGGCCTCAATGGTCGTGCCAGATTCAACAGCTAATTCCGAGAGTGTTCCAGGAACTTTACCAACTGTTACTACGCATTGATTTCCTTTGATCTGCTTGACCAGGAAAATATTTGCGCCGTCAGGAGCATCGTCTGTCAAAGATGCGGTACTGCCGTTGACTTTAATTTCGAAACCCTCTGCATCGAGGTTTCCTGCTGCCAGGGCATCTGCAACTGTAGCGCCATTTTCGACGGCTACTTCTGAAAGTGTTCCTGGTACTTTTCCTACTGTGATTTGTTTCATTACTTATTCCTTTGTTATAACTTAAAGGTTTGTGTTATAGACATATATGGCCGCATGCCGTATATGATTTCGTTCTCGATTGGGTCTCCATTATTATGCTTCAGCATCTGCCAAACAGCTATTGTGGATATATTAACTGCTGTAGCAATTACTGAAACAGAAGAGCCACAGAGAGATTCTTCCGCCGTATCATCATCATATAGAGTAGCCTCCCACTTCTCTGCCTGATTAAGCATTGTCGGAACGAAAGAATAAATTCTTCCGTTATCATCCCCCATTCTTGTTTCTACTATTAAATTAACACCGAACTTCATCTTTAGAAATTCAGTGAAAATTTCCTTACGTGAAGACATTGTATCTGTCAGGAGAAATACAATATTCCCCGGGACATATCCGCAACCCGTCTCCACTTTTTCATTGACAGCTTCTATTTCAATTTCCGTCAATTGTTTTATGAGCTCTTTAAGAGCGTCAACTTTGTACTTCCCTACATCAGACAGTCGGAACATTTGATTAGGAATATTGTGTTCTTCCACCTTATCATAATCGAACACACGTATCTTTTTCACTCCCATCTTAGCGAGTAAATAAGCTACGTGTGAACCTGTTGCTCCAGCCCCTATTATGTCAACCTTCTTTGTAAACAAATTAGGTTTAAAAACAGATAGCTGTCTATTATAGGAGATACTGGCAGGTATACCCATCAGTCAATTTCCTGAAAGGAATACTTACCGACCTTCTTATTTTTAGGAGGACGACCTGGTTTTCTCTTTTTACCTACTTTTTTTAAAGGAGTAGCTCCTTCAACTCCATCGTCCACATTATCCAATGGGTATGTCTTATGAACATTGTTTCCTCCTACAGGTCTTCCCTGATAGCCATTATTTCCATAGCCATTAGGTGAACCACCATATCCATGCTCGGAACCATGTCCTTGAAAACCAATCCCACTCTGGTTCATACCCTGGTGATACCCAGCGGCGTTTTTTAGGCCACCATACACCATCTTGGTAACCTTTTCCTCGATCTGTCCTTTCCAGTATTCTACCTTAGGATCATCATCTTCATTTACCTGAATACTCCATGGGGCATCCTTGAGAGCAAGCCCTATATCATACTGAAAAATAGCGAACCCATATTCGCCTTTATTGTTTCCGATACATCTTATAAAGAATCTGTTTAGAGCTCCTTCGGAACCCTTAAGATTATCAGAAAATACTTCCATCTGTGTGTTATCCTGGCCGGACGGACCAACTCCGCCGCTTATGTGTGACATTCTGTTACTTAATAACCTACTAATGTAGGCGGGTATCCAGTTTCCTGATACCTCTCTATGTCTCCATAGAGATCAGACTATCGCTCGGCCCTCAGCATTACCTGTAGGGTTCTTCTCGCTTAGTCGTTGACCGTCCTTTAAATATCTTAAAGGTTCGGCAGGATTACCCTCGGCTTTACCGTTAGGGCTTCCCCCTCAATCAGAGAAGATTTTTCTAGTGACTGTTACCAGTCACGGGGCACTCACCTACTGCTTACGCAGCGTCACATATTTTATGCCCCCAAAGGCGAATATTATTAGCTTCATCGGTTGTCATATCTCCGGAAGTTATAAGTTCCCCCATTAATTCAGCCAGTCCATCAGGAGTTATTTCGGTTGTTCCACCGTTAACATCCTGTTGGGGAAGAGGTAATATATTATAAACTAAAAATACATTATCCTCTTCTTTACGTACAAGACCTAACCATCCTATTTCATCATCGCAGTTATTAATTATAATGTCCATGTCTTTTTTGACCTCAGGTAGTAATACTACCGAGGGCATTCCTTCATTTAACCATTCGACTGTAGGCATTACATTATGTCCTTATCTTTATCGTCACGGTCTTTCCAAGCAACAACCGTTCCGTCCTCTTTGACCAAAGGCCATCTGTTTACATACTTACCAGCGGCATCGTCAACATTAACGTTTTCGAGGTAGAGTATACACAGAGCTGCTATGGCACTGTAGTTATGAGCTGCTCTGATCTGAGGGAGCGATTCCACCAGATCTCCCAGACAGGGTTTACCATCAGGAAATACATGCGGAGCATGCATCCCTCTGGAGTTATATCCCGTAATCTGCTGAGTAGTATTTAACATTAGTATTTCTTTATTAACATCTGTAGGAACTTCAATACGAAAAGCTCCGACCTCGTGGTTAAGTTTCGTACGTGGGTCAATAACATATACTGTATCTGTTATTATATGTACCCCGTCCTTAACAATCCGTACTCCTCTGACATGCTTCTGGGAATACAGGTCACGAATCATTTTGTTAGCTCTTTCATCAAAATTATTCGATGTACCTGCTTCAACCATCTGCATCTTTGCAGTACGATCTCTTAATTTAAGCGTCAAATGTCCCTGATGCTTTTCAATCTCTTTTGAAAGTTTATCAATTGTGTCCTGCAGCCCTTTATACTCGACTGAAAGAACATCCTCAACAAACTTTATCAGCCTTTCCCGATCTTTCTTCTCACGGGTCTTGGCGATATCAGCGACTTCTGACTTGAGTTGCTCCGTTCCCAGTTGCTCTTTGAATAGCTCCAAAGATTTTCTGAAAATGGTGATTGCTGAAATGGAAGGCTTCTGAACCGCATCCCATAGAAAATAGAGATGATTCGGTTTAACATATTCCATTATTGCAACACCTGTCTTAGGATCATTAATTCCCACCCCACTGTCTGTAAGAGGGAACATAGGATCTTCACAGCCTACTTTCTTTCCGAATAGACTTGATGGAGGAATTAACTTACCATCAGCTCCGCCTATCAGACTATCTGCTTTAGGAGAAGACCATACTCTAATATTCAGGTCATGCTCACAGTCCTCAGGAAGTTCAATATCCCCGTTAGGAACTGTAACAGATACATTCGTATATACATCCTGTAACACTTCTTCAACAACTTTTATGAAGTCTTCACGACCACGTCCATCCCACTTATCGGGAGATGATTGTACTGTGATACTTCCAGATCCCGCACTTACTACCTCGGCCTCATTAGGGGCTGGAGGTGCAACGGGCGGTATATCTTCCAGAGGATCAGGAACTACTTCTTCAGCCGTTACTTCTACTTGTGGAGTATCATTATTGGTTCTTTCCCGGAAAGTTGTTCTTAGAAAAGAAATACCTTCAAACATTGTTCGTTCATCATTAAACTCTATATTCTGTCCCATTACCGGATGTACTTCTACCCGAGGTATCAGAAATCCGTCCACATCATTGATGTTGAATGTAGGTGAGCTACCAGCCCAGCCCAATTCAGTTAGTTTGTCTAGTTGTTCTCGTGTTACGAAATACATTTATCCCTTTCTATGTTAAAATTAATTTCGTTTTATATAGATAAAGCAGATAAGGGTGGCAGGCCGTCTGGGCAAAACCCTGTTTCATGACCACCATTTTGTATAAAAATACTCGGCCTCATATCCGCTAAAAACAATGATAGTTATATCATCTTAGTAATCTATTATGCCACAAAAACGCGATAAATTAAGTTCGAAGATACTGCTCGTCACAAGTTATCGCAACAGCTAGGGCTGAATATATATCCGACTTAAATCCTTTAAGTTTACCTTTAGGTCGTTTTCCCGGAATTAGGTCAGGTTCGAATCGATCGAGTAGCTCCTGACGTATTCCACAGTCTTTAGCGGCTCCTGTGCCGCAGATATACTTTTTCTCGTCGACACGCTTTATTCTGTAGTGTGTTCCTTTAAAAGCCTGCATACATTTTCCTATAAAGAAACAGGTTTCAAAAGTCTCTTTTCCGACTCGGGCTCCATACGAACATATGGTCTCTATCGCCATTACATCAGCCTGTCCACCTTCTACAATACCCAGCATTCTCTCATTACTTATTTTACCGAATGCATAAATTTCCTCTGTCTCATTATTATACGTAACATACCCAGATTCCGTAGTTCCGGGGTCTACTCCTAATATTATCATGTCATTACCTTTCTTCCGGGAATATACACCTCTTCATCACTTGTTCTTCCCAGTATGTTTTTTAGTATTTCATCCATCATTACCGTATTCTGTTCCGCCACTGTATACGGACCCATCTTACAATCATACTCTTCCCCCAGCCGGTCTTCGTAATTAGTATTCAGAGGACACCGATATCCGGAAGACGCTTTCTTACTTACAAGCTTGCATATGTCCTTAAGAGGCCCTTTAAAACTAGCTAGAGTTTCTCCAAAAGATCTACGTACAGATTCGTAGTCAGATATAGCCAGGCAGGGCTTGTAGTTCATGTACTCTTTCAGCCCGACCCAACTATTACCGGCTATCAGCTTTCTGTTCCACCAGTCATTATTGTATACTATGTAGGATATGTTATTCTCCTGCATAAGCCCGACCAGTTTATTTTCTACTACTTCGGGCAGGACAGCCTCTGCATAATAACTGTTGATAGATATTCCGGTATACTGCATGTTGCCCCTTACATTACCTCCCAGAACATATTCGTTATACAGAACTCCTTTAAGCATATAAGCTACCTGAACAATAGCGGCGTCTGCTTTTACTGAATCAGACGCCATGTTCAATACTATATAATTATCAGGATCCTGTACCCCTGCCTTCTCTTTAAGAAACTCCCTGATAATACCCATAGCTCTCCTTACGCATAATAAACCGTTCCTTCACTTCGTGTTCGACACCCCAGTCCTTACGCTTCATCAAACTTATAAGCTCCTTCTGCAGACCTGCTATTTCCTCAGCTCCGGGATAATTGCTATCCTTCGCGGGATACAGCTCCACCATCAGTAGACAATCGTCACGGGCTACCCGGTCTATTTCCCCCATGGTATATGCTATCTCCCATGTGTCGAGAAACATCAGGACGTAATTAGCAAGTATTATGTTCACTGTCGACATACCTGTCGGGAATGCTTCCTTACCCAGAACAAGTTTTTCCCCTACATCCCCTGCCATATCGTATCCGGAGATATTATGAAACCCCTGTTCCATCAGGTAGTTCGAGTTGCGTCCATTACCGCATCCAATATCCATCACGACCTCTTCCGCCCAGGTTTCTCCTCTCTTTAGGAGATCGATCTTCTTCACCAGATAGGGGGTAGGATCTTCCCTGGAACATCTTACGCACCATCTGTCATTCATATATTTTCGACTCATATTATCCTCTATTATTATAAAACTCAGCTTCCATACAATCGTATATATACTTACCGAGTTCAGGCAGTACACAATTCCTCAGTACCTGCCTCTTATTCTTAATTTTATATTCCGATAGGTCGAAACCATACTTATCCTGTAGGTCAGGTATCTGTGCTTTCCTTATATTATCCTTAGCAAAAGACTTATCCCCAATAGAAAAGTTACACCAGAACAGGTGTCTCTGCAGAACCTTATCCGGTTCGATCAGGGGAGTATAATAAGGTTTCACATTCTCCACAACCCACGGACAATTAGCATTATACTTCAGAAATAGTATCTCCTCGTATAACTGCATATCTGGATATTTAGGTTCCGTACCTCTATACCGTACACATATATTCTGCCGGAAAGACGAATGACTCTGACACGGGGGACTGCTCCATATGAAATCATATTCTTTATAATGCAGTCTCAAATACTCATGTGCGTCCCCTATAACTATTGTGTCCTCAGGAAACTGTGTATGATAAAAACCAGCTATGTCTTCATTCATCTCTACAGCTGTCACCTCAACACCTTCGCCCCACAACTTCCTATTTCCTCCAATTCCAGAATAATTATTCAATATTTTTATCATTATATATCTCTTATTTAAGTTATCAATTTTCCATACTGGTTAGCCAACGCATCCGCTACACCTTGAAAAGTCTTGCTTCTCAGCTTAGCCCTTTCCGGTGACGGAGGTAGGTAATGCAGTCTCTGCTGTTTATTTTTAGGCAGTTTCTCCATCTCCTCTTTGACTATATTAGTAGGGACCAGTTTAGGTAGACCTTTCAACCATAGACAGGTAGCCTTACTTTCCGGATGTCCGAACTGCCATGGCTGGATAATCTGATCCGGCTTACGGTAGTGTGTAGACATTATTCCAATAGGATTTTCAATAACTGTTAAGGGACAGTTGACATTAGTAAATTTCATAAAGAAATCTATACCTTGTTGCTGTCGTCCATCCGCTCTCTTTTGTTTAAACCATGCCGCACCGCTGCATGCTAGATGAGTGCAGGGAGGAAAAGCGAGAATCACATCCCACTCCTCTTTAAGTAAAGGTGTCACATCCTGTTGAAAATGCCAATCAGGATTTCCTCCTTCACTACACTCTATTATATCGCATGAATATGCTTCATGCCCCAGCTTGCGAAACGCTTGTGTAACAACTTGGCTTTCCTCACATGCTACCAATATCTTACCCATTTCATATATCTCTTATTTAATAATTTACATTCATCACATTATCTGTAACAATTATCGTACCGGTATCTTCCCATTCTTCACCGCGCCATTCAACTTCTCCGTTAAGCACATACCCCCAGCGTTTTATAAACTTATCAATTATGTACTGCATCCACTCTGTATAATCATAGAACTTTTCTGCATAGTTCCATTCTATACCATCTTCTTCCTCAGTAGGCACCCAGCTACACCACAGCCCCGGTTGTGTTCCTCCCGGGTTATTATTCTCCAGAACAGATTCAAGCTGCTCACCAGCTAATCCACCTGTTCCTATAAAAAACTCACCATCCACACCCAGCCCCAAATTAACAGCTGTCCGGAGAGGGTCCTTCAACTTTCTAAGTTGCTTGACATCTCTTTTCATATGCCGTATATCAGAGAAGGCATGTAAATAAGCGTTATGCTCTGGTCTTAATTTCTTATCCAGATTAAACATTCCTCTGAAATCTGTTGTATAACCCATCTTAATTTTCCTTTATAGTTATGCTACCACACATCGGAATATCTCTTCCGAGCTCGGTATCATATATTTTTACATTGTCTAAAACTTTATCTATTTCTTCTTCAACAGCCCGCATCACCTCCCACTCCGATACGGCTGTTCCATCTGTACTGTCTATATCTATTTCAGCTGTAAGTATCATAAATGCCCCGCTATCCCTGTTAATGTTTCATATATATCACATGCTTGAAATCACTATCCCAGCATCTTCGGCATGCTCCGCAGTCAGTATGATTCATTGTAGCAGGACATATTATTGTCTTAGGATATATCGATATATCCGATGCCACAGAAGAGGAAGACGCACCCTTTCTGGTAACAAACTCCATCACATTATCCAGAGGAGCATCATTCACCATCGCAGTACTCAGCCTGATATTCAGATTGTCAGGTATTTCCTTATCCGCAAATGTAAAGTACACTGTATTGTGCTCCAGTGTAGGAAGCCAAAAATGTATATCCTTACAGTTATTACATACCTCCAGAATCCTTTCCAGATGTGCCTTGTCCTGCAGGTCCCCGCTATCATGAAATCTGAAATAGGGTACTTTAGCACAGTAGTGCGTTATAAGGAACGACATAGCATCCACCCATTCAGGATACCTGATTGCCGCTAATCGACGCGAGAGGGCGTTCTGAACGTTCTTAAAACGATATCTGCCTTTACACGCATAACAACTATAACATACGGATTCTTTTACTTTCCGTAGATATTTTCCAGTAGGGCAATGTGATGTGGGTAGATTATAACTATAACCCGGCATCTTGGAAGGATTCCCCAGCCCCCCTGTAATCTCTTTCGCCTGTCTTATATTCATTATTTGTTACCTTATATGTTTATTATATACTATCGATTTAAAGATCCGGATATGTGGAATATAAAATTATCATCCTCATAATCCAGTTTTTCCGCACTTCCTTTATATTCGTATACCTCGAACAGACTGTCCAGATCCATATACGGGATTCCTTTACCTGTGACCCAATTGAAGTTCACAAGCCACCTATCATCTTCGAGCTTGGTAAAACAATCTTCAAAACAGTTCTCAAAGTTTCTCTGGAGTGAATCCTCCGGTTTAAAATTGGAACTGGATTTAAGTATGTTTATCAGATCTCCTGAAGGTCTTGGAAAATATACTTCTTTCTCGTATGCTGAAAGGTAAAAAGACGGAGGTACTACCCTATCTGTCGCTATCTTATTCTCTGACTCCACCATCAGTCTCAATACACGAAGGATGTTTATATCTCCGGATCTTACGTCACTCAGCTGATAAGGAAGACTGCCATACTCCACGTTCTTTATAAGCCCCGCGGGATAAGCATCCTCACCGACATATAGATCAGCAGGCATAACAACTCTCTTTCTACTGTTCTGTTTGTTAACAGCCCGCAGAAGGTCAGTACTGAATATAATCTTCTTAGTCTTATCTATACGCTGGGTAGTTCCGGCTATCTTACGGGCCATCACTGTTCCTTTATATAAGAACGTCACATATACGAAGACCATGTTCAGTCTGTAGAAGCTATCGTTAAGAGGAGCTACCCCTTTCCATGTTATAAGACATGAGTCGGGGTTGTTCTCAAAATATTCCGCTACACTTCCTATAATATCCTCAGTCTTCATCAATAGTCTCCTTCAGCTCAGTCTTCATATAATCAGTTATTATCATATACTCACCCATTTTTTTCTTCAGGCAATGTTGGCATATATCAGCTTCCACTCTATGACCGTCTCCGAATACAGAATTACAACCACATATAAAATTTATATGCAGAAAGTCCTGTAGCTCCATACTGTCCTCAATATCGTTATGCATATATGCTTTTTGACATATATCGCATATGACACCTCTCGGTACATTCTTCTGCACCTGTGTAAATACACAATCGCTAATTATCATCTTTATCCACCTTTCCGTAATTAAATAATGCACCTTCTTTAAATACCGGAGGTAATATATTATATGTGTTAAGATGATCCAGGTACGCATCCCTTAATTCTTTAGGCATAGTTCTTAGTACCAGAGATAGCTGAACAGCTTCCTCCATCTTAGCAGGGTTTATTTCCGGAGCATCCGTCGTCAGACGCATACTGTGCCAATAGAAATCCATCATACATATAAAGAATTTATATAGAAATTCCGAAGCATCCATCGGGTGCATTCTATTAAACAGAAATTCCAGTTGAGGAAGTCCGTCATCTGCCCATGTCTTATCCGACAACACTGCTGATTTCATAAAATACGCCAAATCTCTAGACATCTGTCGGGCTGCGTCGTGATCTTTATTTTCTCCCTCATTCATATCCTTGAATATTTTAAACGCAGAACTCAAAACTCCCCGCATGCCTTGTGTTATATCTGCAGCAGGAGCATAGAAGGCTATATTACCTTTGTCCTTAGGACGTACACGCATGTACGACGTCTCCGACTTCTTTTTCTTTTTCGCCATTATTTACTACCTTTCTTTTTTCAAACAAATCCTTAGCTTCTAACCAGCGATCTGTTTCAATACATTGATTACATGTTTCATTGCCCGGCTTCATAACCCCAGGATGCCCTTCCGCACAGTTCCCTAGAATATAGGTTACCTTGTGTAAAGCTCCGGGGCACTCATCCAGCCCATTTAAACAATCTACACATTCTATATTACAATCCCCATGTCTTATATGATATAAAGTATTGTTATGCTTCTTCTGAGAATTAGATACACTGAAGGCTACCATTTTAGCAGCCCCCTTATTCTTCACAAGATTACATGTGAACCGTGTGTTGTACGCTTCACCTGCATCAAACTGAGCATATTTAGGATACCCTATCTCACGAAGCATATACTTTATAAACTTGTTAGACATCTTCTGTATTACAGACATTCCGGCAGGTATACCTGCCGTTACAAAAACTGTAAGTTCCTTACCTCTATACATCCCATAGAATTCTGTACTTCCTAATACCTCCACAGGTACCCACACCGGTATATTTGTATCCATCCATACTGGAATAACCTTATCGCTCCTGATATATTCCATATTTCCTGATATACGAACAGCCATCTGAAATAAAGATTTCGGATTAACTTCCCGCATCAGAAAAGATCTATACAGAGAATTATATATCGTTGTGAATTTATTAAGAGGGTAATTAAGAGTGTGGCACATGCACTTAGATATTTTCTCACATGTGCCTGGAGTAACTATACGATCAAACTTATCCCTATTCATAAGTAAGTCTGAATATACACTTAAGCGTATTTTAGACAGCTTAGAAAGAGAAAAAGAGGGGGCTTCCACCAATAAGGGTATAGTACCTTTTTCCGGGTGAAAGCGGGGGGAACTTACTTCGTCAAATATATGTAGATTCTTTTCATCAGAATTCAAACGCATCGTCTTTAATTTTTACAGTCAACCTTTTTATAATTTTCTTTTCAAATTTTTCTACATATTTCTCGTCTTCCTTCTTATCAGGAACACTGTTATAATCATAATCTTTCTTATGACCATCTATCTCATTGTATATCTCACTATCATCAAAATCAGAACATGTTTCATCATCTAGAAATTTATAAACATCATCTCCGAACGAAACAGGATCCTTATATCCGGAAGTCCCATACAACTCCACAGAAGTCATATGTCTTTCCATATCGTTATTAACAGCTATTGTATCCATATTCACAGACCCTTTACGTTTAGCTTTATGTTTTTTACGACACAGTCTACAAACCCGCTCTGCGGGAGAACTGCTTGAAAACAGTTCTCCGCAATCTTTGTATAAACACCTTCTCAGAGCGGTTCGCGACATCTTCGTATTCCTTTAAGCTATTCCGGTAGCCTGTTTATGCAGAGCCCTTAGAGACGGAAGAACTTCCTCCGATACTTCCCTAAGACTAAACACAATATCCAGAGCTTTCGAATATTTCTCCTCGTTGCCAGCTATTTCATTTAAATCAGTCATGTCCTTAGCCGCCAGAGGTATTGTGTTTTTAATAATTTCAAGGGTCGCGGTTATCTTTTTACAATTATTAGTATAACTGCGTCTCGCTTCCGAATGTTCTTCAGTTCCTTCTGTAGGGGCTGTATTTCCACCACCATCTTCCGGAGGATTCAGTCTATTCATATACTCACTGAGTTCCTGTTCCAGTTCTGAAGGTCTGATACTTTCCTCGGCGATCTTATTTTCGAAATCAATACGATCCTCTTTATCTTTAACCGAGATAAGTTTATTGATAATACCCCAACCGATATGTTTCTTATCCATAGCAGAATCAAGTTCCTTACGACTGTATTCCTTAGCAAACTGTGCATACCGGTATAAACGTTTAACATTCATATCCGGAAGTTCCAGCTGTTCAGCAAAATTTTCAATCGTCTTTTCCCCGTATACTGCAGCTTCTTTAATGAGATTAGTTTCATATCCCATTTCCCAACATACTCTGAGAGTCGATTTAGAAATACCTTCAATATTAGTTTTGAAGTACTCCACCATTTCATCCCAGCCTTTAAATGAGCCTTTAGATTTATCATCGCCCGGCTCTACTACTGCAGCTTCTTGTTTCTTTTCTTCTGACATATTACTTTCCTTAATTTAATTCGTTCTCTTTTACAAATACACCCAAATTCAAAATATACAAATCTTTTCCTGAATTTCCTGGATAAATAATTCTAGGTTTCTTCAGAATCTCCTCACAGCCCCTTGTGAAGTTATGAAAAATATGATCCCCACAAAACTTAAGAGGAAAGATAATACCTACTTCCTCATTAGTTTTTAACAGAGACATCATTTCCTTCCACAAGGGTGTAATAGATATTCCCTTATATAGATTATAAATATACAGATTCGGATACTTATTAATAAATAATTTATTAATAAAAGGATCCCCGGATCTATGCTTTACTTCTTCCAGCTTGTCTTCAACCCTGTCGTCCTTCCAGATATCAATCAGTGAAACATCTTTAAGTATACTTCCGAAATACTTAGCAAGTATCTTTTTCCGATATGCACTGACCGATACACTCTTTTTGGATTCCATAGCTGAAGCAAACCCCTGCATGAAATTATCAGGTTTGAGTCCCATCGCCGAATACCTTCCATGTTCTGAAGCCTGCCGCCTTCTGCAGATCATGCATGTATTCTTTGTCTTCGAACAGAGTCTGTCCCAGTTCCGTATCAGATACCCGGACTTTCCCTAACCGCTGAGAAGAATACTTATTAGCATTACATGTGACATCACTGGCTTTCGCCACTCTACCTGATACTTGTTTATCTACCAATAGACGGGCTGTAGCCGCATGCCAGTCCCATACTGTATTCTGTATAGGATTTCCATCTTCGTCCTCTTCATCGAAATCCCACAGAACAGGAACACTTATTTTCCTGTTAGCCGGACCCATCCCACACTTCTCAGCTTTCATACCTATAAGGTTACCTTCTCTGGATACCAGATCGATAGCCTTTATCTTATTCATATAGATATACTGAGCCGCATGGAAGTCCTGAGATGAACCACCTGACTTAGTCTTAACCTTAGCTGGACCCGTTGAATCTATCTTGTCTTTAAGATGATTCGTGAACGCCAGTATAATGGGCTGATTAATCAGCTCACTGGATAACGCCTTGTAGTAGTTTGACCAAAGGAGGGCCGCCTCAGGAAAACTCCTTTCGGCAAATCCTGCTTTACGGATATCGTTCTGAATATCCTCCGTAGTACTACCTGCCAGACTATCCACACATATTACGAAAGGCAAATCCTTTTCAGGACAATTCTTTTTATAATATGCCAAGGCTCCTGATACTGCTAATTGAGCTTCCTGGACTGTAGAAACAGTGTCTATGCGTATACGGTCTCTATTCTTAGACCCTATAATAGAATTCAGAAAATGAAGATTAAGTTTATTCTCCGTTTCTATTAAGTGGGCTACTCCTCCGGCTTCTATAGCCAGACGCATCGCAAAAAATCCGAATGCGCTTTTACTACTTGCCTGAGGTCCCGCAAGACCCATTATTTTTCCTAACGACATTATATTCGAATGAAACAAATACTGCAGGGCGAAGGAGGGGAGTTCCAGGCCTACCTGGTTCTCCTCCTCCTGTGTCCCCACAAGTACTCTGTCATCTCCGAATTTAGCGCGTCCCTCATCAAGGAATCCTTGAAAAAAAGCACTAACTTCGACCATGATATACCTCCTAACCGTTAGCTCTCGCGAGAGCCGCTTCCTTCTCGGCTATCAGAGATTTCATTATAGGATTTTCATCAAGCGCTGTAGGCTTGACATCCTCGTTATTTGCGGTACCATCATTAACAACTACCGGAGCAGCGTCTATCTCTGACGGACTTATAATATTAAGTGCAGGTGTTTCAACCGGCACAGCCAGAGGTTCCTGAGGCGTCGCAATAGGCGTTACCGGAGGTGCCGGAGGCTTTACAACAGGCTTCGCATCAGCAACTGATGAAGAACCTATACTATCAGCAATAGGTCCGGTTGTTCCAGGCACATTAACTGTAGCAGGTTTACCATCAAAAGCTCCTTTTACATGTTCCGGAATGAACTGTGCATATTCAGGATCAGACCTGAATGCATAATCCACAGAAGCACTGTCAAACGATTCACACAGTCTGGCAATCTGCCATGCCGCTGATTCAACTCTCAACAGGTTATCCCACGGTACGAATGTTTCTTTGACATATTTATCTGCCAGTTTAACAGGTTCCCCTGCTCTTACAGTATACCGCTTACGGCTCTCAGCATTCAGGAAAGAATCCACTAAAACAGTTCTTCCTGTCTCAGGAGTCGTAATATCACCCATCTCTGAATTAAGTGCTGATAAGGGCTGTGACTTATCTAATATCTGGATAAGTTTATTTTCCATATCCATAGTAGCAGATCTCTGAAACGCCATGATAATAGGAGCAATCTGAATAACAGCCCCTGTATTTTTATCTGTACACGCTTCCCCGTCCAGCTTAATAAGCACACCCTGCGCCATCATTACACACAGCGGTAAACTTGCCTGACCGCCCCACTTTAGCCATTCAGCCCACTCAGGCCTGGCTTTACTTCCTTCTTCCTTTACAAAAGTACCCAGCTTGTTGTAGAATATTTTAGAAGGGCTGTCTTTGTCAGGGAAGTCAGTTGTATCTGTTACAAACTGAAATTTTCTGGATCCCAGAAAACTTACATACTCAACCGCGTGGAATGCATCTGAAATACCTTCCATAGGATCACCGTCTACCGGAACTACCTGCGGAATAAATTCCCCGTCTGTATCGACAGCACAGAACAATTTTATTTCCGTTAGTTTACCAGCGGTACTACTTTTAGGAGAATAGACCCTGTGTGGGTGCTGTGAAAGCACCGTGAAATTACCAAAGGCTTCTCTTCCTCCTCCTGCATCTTTTCTTGCATAACTCATTATTTGTTTCCTTATTGTTGTGGGGGATCCCACTTAAGTAGAAATCCCTGTTCATTATGTATCGGTTCCGCCTCTTTGTACCAACGGTCCATCAAAACCGATTCTGTTCTTATCGCGACGTCCGGAATTACCTTAGTCATTCCTTTAATCATTAACTCTTCTACATGCCCTACCTCTTCAGACATTTGTTGTGGGTTGGTTATTTTTATTTCGTTGATTGTCTCATCATGGATAAATGCAACTGTTCGTATACGTTCTTTAAACATTAACCACAGTGCTTCTTTAGCTCCGTCACTGGCTAAACTCTGGAAAGAATTATTACAACTCTCTGTGTATGAACACATTCCACGAATTCTACCGGTTAGTGTTTTACTAATATATTTACCGGGATACTCGAGCTGTTGTTCAGGACAAAGATGTTCTTTCATTTCCGGAAACGCTTTCAACCACATATTCCTCATATGCTCCGCCTCCATATACGAGACAGTTAATCCAAATCCTTTAGCATACTGAACAAATGTTTTAGCAGATAGGCCTCCTGGAAATCCAAAATTCGGAATCTTAGATTTCTGACGTTCTGATTTTGTTATTTTATCCTCATCTTTAGAGAATATAAATGAACCTAGATATTTATGACAATCTATACCTTCATTTATTTTATCTGCCAATACACTCTTTCCCTGCTTAATCAAAGTATCCTGTGCTAAAGCACATAATTCTACCTGAGAGTAATCACTAGCATTAAACCAATGCCCCTCTGTCGGAATAAAGATTCCTCTAAGTCCTTCAGCCTTTGGAAGGTTTTGGCAGTTAGGCTTTGAGCTGGATGTGCGACCAGTTACAACACAGCTATTAAACCGTGTATGTACCCTACCGTCCTTTCCAATAACATCTTCGCCAAGATAAGTCTTAATCATCTTATTGAGATGTGCCTGCTTTGAATAGGCATCCAGAAAGGGATCCGTAATATCCAGCCCGTCCAGTACTTCCTGACCAGTCTTTATTTTATTAGTCTTAACAGTACGGGGCAATTTAATATTATACTTAAATTCCAAATCCTCCATATACTGCTGCATAACCAATTGATTGCCCTTCTGTCCCGGAATGAAGCCATTATCCTCCATTATAAGAAGACAGTCATATAGTGCAGTCTGAAACTTTGTTTCCAAACGACTTCGTTCAGACTCATCAACTCTCAGCCCCAATCGGCTTATATAGTCAAGAGCGATAGCACCTTTAACCTGTACATCCTCTGTAGCCTGATATTCAAGCTTCATAGCTATATCATATGTATGTACCGGATCATCAGCCGCGTATTCAAGATGGGCTGTGCTGGGGTCTTCACTCCTGCTGAATGTAAGACGTATGTCCTCATTCTTATCTATCTCTCTATTCAGAACATGCTTACATACATATTTCAGAGATCGCTTTGTCAGATAGCCTTGTCGTTCAATCTGCATCAGAACAAATCTAAGCATCGTGTCGACTATTCTTCCTTCATCCACAGCTTTTATCAGAAACTCGGGATATCCTAACACAGCCATATCAAATGCCGCGTTATGAAATATGAATCTTCCTTTAGGATTCCACGTATTCAGTTCATTCAGATATCCTGGGATATCAGGCCACTCTACCAGATGCACTATATTCCCATCGTATACCTGCATCAGAACTACATTGGGGATTGTATGATCGACGATAAGTTCTGTCTCGGTATCTATGGCTATGTCCGGAGCACAATGTACACTTTCTCCGGGGCACCACAATACATATTTAGCCATTATCTACTCCTTTTTAAATTCTCCACACCATTCGGTACTCTCTGTTTCAAGCCATAGACCTATTAAATTACTCTGCGCTATGGGAGGGGGGTATCTTTTACACTTTCCCCATCTCAGTTGTATATTAGCATATTCTTTTTCAAACCAGAATATACATTCAGAACACTCTTCTCTATTCATCTTCAGCCCGCCCCTCCTTTTTATCTGAATCCATCTTTTCTTTAATTTTTCCAGTCGTGTAATCCATCAGAAGGTTAAACCCCTTCTTACATAGATCAGCTGCACTGTCTATCAACTGTTGTATACTACTTACTGTCTTGTCCATTGTTTATTCCTTTTGTTATTTCACCACATCGTGTACATACATCATGCACATATATTTTATCTTGAGAGCGTTCTATTTCATTAGGAGTCTCCCATACTATGTTCTTGATATCTTTTGAATCTAGATTATCAGGCCATATACTATGATATCTAGGTTCGAAATTATGACAATCTCCTCCTTGATATATACATTCAGTCATTTCAACCACCTTTAACTTTCTCAATTATAAGTTCCCACAGTTCATCAACTGTGTAATCTGCGGGGTCTCCTTTAGATAATTGTACTAAATAGAAACCTTTATCGAATAGCCCTTCCCTGTACTTCTCGTAGAATTCCAACGCCTCTTCCGCCGCATCTGCATCCAGCAAAAGTACTCCGGCATTACCTCCCAGAGAATGCTTAATAATCTGAGCCTGCCGGGTGGAAGGAGATTTACCCAGGCAGCTAATAGCCTTCGCTCCTATCCTGTGTACATCGGTTATACCTTCAACTATGATTGTCCACAGTTCCCTGCGATTCATGTCTCTGTTGTATATAACCTGACTTTTAAGAGACCCTTCGGGAAAGTAATACTTGCGAACTCCCTGCCTCTGCTGATCCTTTGTTGGCTCCCAACACAGACGAGCCTGCCAAAAGGCCATTTCCCCGTTATAATATACAGGGTAGATAATCTTAGGCCCGTTGTACGGATACTCTTCCAGAACCTCACAGCAATGTACGTCCCAGCTGTTATACAGAATATCCAGATCAAACTTTCTACCTGTAAGGTATTCTTTGACCTGCCCCGGAGCTTCCGGAGAGTTTACCGGAATACAATTATCCGGAAATTTAAACGCGGCTACTTTCTTCTTCTTATAATTTGCCGGTAGTATCTCTGCTTTATAATCATCAAAATTTATTTCCTTTCCTATCTGTTGTTTAAGTTCATAGTTAGAACATCTTTCATTATGACAGTAGAACAGACTGTTGGTCTTTACTTTGAAATCACCCCTCTGAACCTTTTTAAATGCCCAGTGGCTGATAAACAGTCTGTGTTTCCTATCACCGCAGGACGGGCAGTTTACCTTATACTCTTCCCCGTCCTGACACCGTACAGCCCTTAGAGACTTACCATCCTTAACCGTCTCAAGGGCCCCTTCACCTCCCATGTTCACCACACTCACATCATCATCGAATATTGTGCAGAGCGCATTGAACAGGGGTACGTTCATTATATTTTCTTTATTCATAAATACTCCTATTCACCGAACTGAGCCGTCGCCGACTCACTGTCCAGCCCTTTAAGATGTCCGACATCCGCTTTACTGCGGTTACCGGAATTATCACGGTTGTCCATTGTTTTAACTTTAGGAACTATCTTTCCGTTTGTAAGCATAAAATCATTATCCGCTTTCACAAACTTTATATAATCCCCTCTAAGTTTTACGAGTATATCAGAAGACGCTGTAGCTCTTACTTTAGAAGCACAGAACCATGCTATCTGTTCCTCAGACAATACTCCTATCGCAAAACAAACATCCATATACCACGCGAATCCTTTCCATTCAGCCGCATCTGTCCAGTTAGGTTTCCTGTTAGAGGAAGCTCCTGCCTTGTCAGCTGTCAACTGGTGATTGACTATTATTATTATATTACGGTTGTTCTTCATAACTTTCAGAGCATCCATAAACTGTGTCGAATAGAGACGGAAAGACTCGTTTGTTAAACTTGTCACTCCTTCTCCCACCATAGCTCTCTGTACCAGAGGAAGCAGCCAATCTATTACTACCAACGTAGGGGGGCCTTCTTCGGGAAGATTAAACTGGTCTAGAATATACTGTATATCTTCCAGACCCTTTGTTCCCGCTATCCCCTTACTCATATCCGCCATATGAAATCTACCTTTTATTCCTTCAATAGACTTCGTATACTTTTCACGGACACCGTCTTTCAGCTCCTCCATTGTCTTCCCTCTGAATAATTCAGTGGAAAGACCTGTTACAGCCGAACACAGTCTGGAAGATATATCACCCTCCAGGGGCTGTTCGTACGATAGTAATACAGAGTGTCTGTCCGGATGCTGTCGTATCCATGAGATAAGAACTTGTATAGCAAAGGTAGTTTTACCTCCGCCGGAGGGTGCCAACAACCCCAGCAGATCGTGTCTCCAGGGGCCTCCTCGAAGCATTGTATCTACAAATTCAACACCAGTAGGAAATACTTCACTGTGCGTCATGTACTCCCCCATGTTTTCCAGAGGATTCATAATACTCATCTGATCGGACATCCCCAACCTGCGACTGTCGATCTCCGAAGACATTTCCTTCAATATACTTCCAGTAGTTGTACCTCTTTCAAGAACCATTTCCAGCTTCTTCGTAGTATCCCTGGCTATCTGGTTATTAATAACTTTTTCAAGTATATTATTAGCTATAGAGGGACTTAGTTCTTCGGTGTCAATTTTGGAAGCGTATTCAAAAGTCTGTTTTACCAGATTTTTTATAGTGTCGTCAAACCCTGATTCTTCCAGACGTTCATATACTTTATATTTAAGACTTCCTACCGCCATAAACTCATTGTGCTGGTAGTAAATATCCCGGATGACCTTAGCTATAAAGTCATGGGCTGTATACTTAACCGGATCAAAAACCGGCTCATCTGTTTTCTCAACAAAATTTAAAAATGTCTTAGGGTCTTTCAGAATATGTAGAAGAAGTATATCATAATCGCACTTACTTAAAATATCACTCATGCGCTACCTCTTTGTATTCCGGAAAATATCTCTCGCCAAACTCATCAAAGTATTGCCTCAACTCAGGCATACTTCTCAGCTCATAGATAGCTCCCTCATTATATTTTTCTTTATCCTCCAGCCCTTCTATAGAGGCTAGGATGTATTTGAACAGGGTGAAAAATGTCTCCAGATTTGAGCTGATTATCTCTTTTACAGACTGTCCTGACTGTAATAAATATCTGAGACGTTTCTTCTCCAGCTCTGTCTTTATTCTATTTTCACCGATACGAATATTTCTGAATGCCTGGAATTCCTCCCATGCCTTATCAGAACATACTATACCTTCCACAAGTTTATCAGGCCCCCAGTACCTGTATACATAATGACAATACTCGTAGGGGGATATACCTGTAGATTCCAGTTTGACAATAAGCTCTTTCACCTTCTCACTGTCCTTAAGACGGTACGGAACATTGAATTCATGTACCTCTCTGTTTATATCATTGTATGTCATTATTTATTCCTTTTTTCACCAAACATCACATAGCGGTCCCTATGAAAACTATACTGCAGAGACCCCTCTTTTTTAATATCTTCGTCCAATAATTCTATCATATCCTTGCTACTGTTTACTATTTTAAGAATATGGCTTAGAAAAGAAGGTATTGAATGAGCCGCTTTCATAATATTACACACGGGACAACAACTAACTGTATTATCTGTGGTATATCCTTTTAGAGCATTTTTACAATCTATTCCACTTCTAATTAGCCCAGCGGAATCTACTGCGGGAGGTTCACTACAATAAAAACAATCGCCTTTAAAAAGAGACATACATTCTTCTTCTAATAATTCGAAACATCTACCTCTTTTTAATGCATTCTTTTTATAGGTTCGTATTATTCTATGCCACTTAGCTGCATCTCCCTTTAATAAATTATGTTCTATACGATGTTCTTTTCCACATTTGCGACAACTCTCTTTACCACTCACTAAAATAGCTGCGGCAACTAATTCTTTTTCCCCACAAGAGCATCTACACAACCATTGCCAAGGGTGTATAGCATTATCTGTTTTAACAGGTTTTAGAGCAGTTAAATTACCATATTTTATACCTGTTCTATCAACAAACCTGATATTACAAATACCTTCTTTACAACTAAGTTTACTTTTATCACAAACTATTTTTTCATGCCCACATTTCTTACATTTAAGTTTTACCATATGTTGTTTAGCGGGACTAAATTTACCATATTTATCAGTATAGTTATACATTTTAATAGGTAATTCTTCCAGCAATTCAAACTTAGTATTATCAAATTTATAAGTATATTCCTTCTTTTTACTAACTTCTACAACACCTGCATCAATATTTGTTGTATCCATGTCTGTATCCTTTTTATTAATAAATTAATTATAAGATACAATACACTGTATAAAGAAGGTTGTCAATTACAATTTATCATCATATATCACTTTCCACCCTGCCTTTTGATAATGCTTTATACGGCTTTCACTACTTCTTTCCAATGTTTCGTTAAAAGTATCCTTAAAGTCAATAAGAATTCCTTTTTCCTTGTTTTTGTCCAGTCTGCTTAAACGTCCCGGTATCTGAATGTTAGGAATAGCTCCAGACAGCCCATCTCCCCTCACAAGTGCTCTTAAATGAACAAAATTTACCCCCTCACGGAACACACTTGTTGAAATCACTTTAGTCAATTCCGCCGTCTCAAACTTATTCTGACACTCCATCATCTCTCTGTCTGACATACGTTTATCGGAAGTCAGCCCTCTTTTGACGAATCCCGCATATCTCTTCTCAGAGCAATTGGAATATACAACTGTGTAGTCAGGGAGTTCCTTCTTCAGATTCATAGCATGCTCAAGTGTCTCTACCATTATCAACACCTGCTCGTCGGGACCGTACTTATTAACTATCTCGGCAATCTTTTTATTACGATTGACGTTCTTCCACAGCCCCCACCTTTTTATAGCTATTCTGCCTGACGTGTCCAGAGTGTCTCCACGCATTGTATACATATGTACTTCTATAGGTACTACAGAACCTGCGTCAACAGCTTCCATATATGTATAATCAAAGCGTACCGGTCCGAACATAGATTCAAGTGCCATATCCGCTCCATCACATCTGCCTTCAGGGGAGGCGCTGAAACCAAACTTCCTGGCTCTGGAAAACTTAGCCAGCGCTCCTGAAGTTGTAACAGCCCCGACACCGTGGCATTCATCGAACATCAATAGATCAGTCTTCTCATAGTCTGTCTTCAGAAGAGACTTTACTGTCGATACAACTATCCTCCAGTCAGAACCTGTGTTCTTCCACGAAGATATTATACCCACGTTTTCCTTAAGCACAATATCAGATATCAAACGTTCATACAGAGATTTAACTACCGACTTACGTGGAGTACATATTACTATCTTCAGATAGGGATACATCTTACAGATCTGTTGTATCAGATAGGATTTACCAAACGATGTCGGAGCCTCTATGACTCCATTGTAGTTCTCAGCTATTCTGACAAGCGCCACATCCTGCCCATCCCTCAGTTCAAGAACATCCACCTTCGAGAAGTCAGGGACCGGGAGTGTACTCCATACTCTATAATCTTTAAATGTATATACAATATTACGCTTATTCAGATAGTTCCTGACTCTGTCCAGAAGACCCTCAGGAATATATCCTACCTGTTCGCCATCCACCTCGTGCGTGTAATACATTGTTTCCTTACGCATCTTAGGCTTGCCTCCGGAAGGGCTGAACTCCCTGCGCCAGAAAAAGAGCTCCCCCTCCAGCTCAGGCATCCAGGGTCTTATCATCAGAAGGTTTCCAGATAGACTCAGTTCCATTTTACTACTCCTTTGTTTTAAACTTCAATTACATAGTCTGCAATATTTGTTATCTTCTCTTCGTGCGTTGCCACTATCATCTGAATATCCTTTATCTTCAAGTACTCCTTGACAAGACTGAATGTCTCAGCCAGATAGTCCTTAGAGTCAGAATCCATATGATTAGTAGGTTCGTCAAATATTATCATGTTTATCTTAGAAGCAAGCATTTCTGATATAGCTAAACGAAAAGCGATAGTTAATAACATCCGCTGTCCACCTGATAAGTCCGAAATACTAACTTCGGGATTATCCGGGAACGAGCAGACGACAGCGAGATCTTCATTGATACTAATACAGAAAGGTTGTTTAAAGACATTAAGATATTTACCGACCAATCCGGTCAGTATACCTCTATATGCCGATATCATCTTTCTGGGAAAGTTATCAACGTGCAATACTTCACGCACATTTCTGAGAAAGCCACGATATTCTTCGCACAGCCCTCTCAATTGTATATAACCTTCCTTCTCTATTAGCTGCTTATTAAGCATCTCAATTTCTTTCTCTTTACCTGCCAGCTCACTTGCTGCTGACATTATAAGAGAATCTCTAAGTTCTTCATAATCTTTAATGAATTTTATATCGGAGGCACTTATTTCAGTGTGTCCTTTATCTATAAGTTCTTTCAGATTACGTTGATCTATTTCTATCATCATTTTTAATTGGTGTATTTCTTCAACCAATTGTTTTCTAAGCTCTTCTGTATTGGAGAATGCTTCCGCTTCTCCTACTTTTTCCAGATATTCCTTCTCATTGAAATTTTCTACCATGGTAGATAATTCAACAAATATTTTTTCTTCTCTTGTACTCTGCTCCGTTAAGGAGTCATACATCTGTCTATTCTTTAGATAAGTTTCCATCTCACCGGAAGCTTCCTGTTTAGCTCTTTTCAAATGAGAGACAAACCTCTCAGAAGTTTCCATCTCACCACATAATACAGCCAGTTCCCCATCTGGAAGACTTGCTTCCTGATCGCATGTAGAACAGACACCTCTTGAAAACGCTTCGTATTTCTGTTTGTAATGTATAGCGTTCTTAACAGCTTCCTCCAGCCCTTCTTCGGAAAAAGCATCCGGCTTTTCAATGAAACCTACCTTTACTAATTCTTCCTGTATACCGAGAAGTCTTCTACCGGCATCCATAGCCTTCGTATACGTGCTGTACACAGCCCTCTCGGCTTCTGTTACGATTACCGTATCTCCACACCCCTTTAGATCGAGCGCCTTCTGCTGATGCTTAGAAGCCAGTCCTTGGATATCAGCTTCTATACCTTCTACAGCATCTTCCCATTCCTTCTTTGTATAGGATACAGATACCTGTGTAAGATTCTCGTATCTCTCTTTGAACTGAGCGAGTTGATCTCTGTGTCCAAGTAAGGTACCTCTGAGAAGATTCGCCTCCAGTTTAAACAAAGCTATGTTTTCCCCGATAGACTGTACTTCTTCTGAGAAATCCTGATACGTATCTACCTGTCCGCTTAAAGACTGCAGTAACTCTCTGATCTTCTCGAAACGAAGATACCCGAACAGTCTGCTGTATTCCTTAAGACGTTCCATGTTGTTACCGAAAATAAGTTTCGTAGTCCCTGTCTGAGACATGAAACTGGATAACGTCAATAGTCCTGCATCCGCCTGTAACAGCTCTGATATCTTTTTATTGATATCCGTAGCTTTATTAGCAGATAATTTAGTATCGTCTATTTTCCAGGACATAGAAGCAGAAGCATTATGCATGTTACGCTTAACAGTATATTCAACTGTGTCCACTTCGAATAGTAATTCGATAAATCCTTTTTCAGTACCCCACTTAAGCATGCCTGAACGTGTCTTCTTTTCTGTGAGGCTTTCTCCGGTAAGCGAATAGAATATTGCGTTCAGCAGATTCGATTTACCAGCCCCGTTACAGCCCGTTAATACTGCCAGACCCTTTTCGAAAGTAATCTCTCTATCGGAGTATTGGCAGTAATTAAACAGGCGCAGCTTTTTTAATTTCATCTTGTATTCTTTCCAAACGTTCTATAAACGCTTTATTTATATTCTCCAGAATAACCTGATAATTTCCATCGGTTAATCCCAGAATCGTTTTATACTCCAGACTGTGTTCATCGATACATTGTTTAAGAATATCTTCCGTAGATGCAGCTATACTTACTTCCACCTCTGAAACATCGGGAACCTCTGCAGTCACAGCTTCTATAAACAAGTGGCATCTGGATTTAAACTTGGAGAGTTTTCTGATAAGCTCGATAAGTTCCGAAGCATATCTTATCCTGACCAGAGGCCATTCGTCCGGAGATTTATCCTCCAGATATTTAAGACTTTCCAGATATTCCAATACCCCCTGTATATCTTCTTCCTTTTCGATAACCAGCTTTTTAATAGGTCTGGATACCGGAGTACTGATATGCATGAAAGCAGTGCCGTCGTATTGTATGTACGTTCCGGGAGGCTCTGCTATATTACAGGGGTGTGTGGCTCCGGGAGACACAATAGATACACCGGCGCTGTTATCCCGCTTGTCGGGAACATGAATGTGTCCTGATACTACCGCTTCCAGAACAGACCCGGGTACATCCTCTATACTTAAAGAGAATGTGTCGAAGGGACTTAAATGTCTGAAAGCCTGATGTATTACCAATATATCGCACTCAATTTCACCGTCAATACGGTTCAGCTCGTCAATGATCTTTGTGCCCGGAGTGTAGTCCAGCCCGCACACCTTTCGTCCTTCTATATCGTATACCTTCTCTGTTAAGTCCAGAGCTCCGCAGATATGCATCCAGGACAGCCCGCAACATAAATCGTGATTCCCCTGTACCGCATATACTGGAATACCTTTTTCTCTGAAACAATTGATAACATCCGTCATATGCTGTACATCTTCCGGAGACGGTTTCGGTGTATTGAAATTATCTCCACAGAATATAACAGATCCGGGCTGGTCTTTAGATAAAATATCAGCCGTTATACTATCCAGTGCCCTGTATGAATCTCCCTTTATAAGCGGACGATGTACATACATTCCTCCGGATAGATGTGCATCCGAGATAAACCATATCATGAGTTAATAACCTCTATTGGAATATTGTTTGAAATAGCATACCGTATAGCACCCGGTCCGAAAACAATAGAAGCCAGTTCGTCACCTCTTACAATACTTCTGTTTCCTGTAAGTTCTTCGTTACGGTATAAATAATTGTTATACTGATAACCTGTAGAACGATAAAATGTATAGTGGCCTGAACTTAGTTTAATAACATTCTCTGTATTTGATATATATAGACCCCTGTCTAAGGAAGTTCTTAATTTTAACAGATACTTCACAGGTACCCCACATAAAGGACATGTTATCTTAAATCCGACTAAATCCCCCGGATTGCTTCTAATCAGACACTGTATATTTGAACTGGCAATATTTCTAATATAAGAGTGTTGTCCTCGAGCACAGTCGTGTAATATAGTATTATAAAACCCCCGATTATTCATTATAAATTCAGTCCATTTTTCCCAGGTAAAATTAATCTCGCCTGTATTAGATACCAGATAAGGATAATGGGCTGTTAAATCGTATGTAACTCTAGCCCTGTACTTTTCTCTGGGTTTATGATTGTATCTAATATATAAAGGTCTTAAAGGAGGAATTCTTACACTATTAAGACAATCCCAGGATTTATACTGTGTATGATTACCTCTAGCTAAATATACGTTAAACATCTCTAATCCGTTAAACACAGTTTGTACCGCTCTTTGAGTACGCTGTCTATCATTTGCTTCTACACTTGTATATATATGTGCTCTGTCTAAAATTATCCTATGAGAATTATCTAACTGTGTATTACTCAGCTTATTGTCATGATGAAACTTTGATAAATAATACAGATCACCCTTCTTTGTATCACTGTCTGCTTCTAACATATATTCATTACTTTTTATTTTTCTAACTCTTCGCTCAATACTTGTCATATTACTTCCTCTCTTTTTTTGTTAAGTTTATATATAGTATATATATAAAGGGCTGTGCTTTTTAACTTCTCCCCCCTGCTGATATGAGAGAATCGAAGCGCCCCAAGCGCGGAGATTCTCGACAATATCATGTCTATATATATTACATATATAGCCGTATTTTTAATACTACAGTTTAGAATACCCTTATGAGTATTTGGGGACGTAGTCCCCCAAATACGAATATTTCTTTTTTGCTACTTTTTTCTTTTGAAATAATACATCTTGTAAAATACTATTATTATCCCTGTTGTTAAAAAAGATATATTAATAAACTACACAATCTCTCATACAGCCCTTCTAAGCACCCTCTGAGAAGACTTAACACAGTTCCTGATAACAGTATAGGGTCTGTCCATTAAATAGCTTAGAAGGGCTGTTACGGCCATGTCTGTTTTAGTTCTTTTTTCCGAATATTTTAACAAACTTATTAAGATATACTCTCGCTAAGTCAAAAAACTTTATTACACCTACCACTACAGCTCCCACCCATATAATAGGTCCTGATATAAATATTCCCATTACATATTCATATCTTGCTTCCCACTTATCAATGTAATTAGCAAAAAAAGACAATCCTAGAAAAGACCATAGAAGGCCTAATATTAATAATAGTTCAAACATAATAGTTTCCTTTTTGGTTTTTATTGGAAAGAAAAAACGAACCACCGGCAGGTATTATTAGAAACAATACCGATCAGCCTGGAGAGAGGGAGAAATTGACTGATATACCGGTGATTCGCAAAATGTACTACTGATTGATGACAATACTTATGTTAACTTCTTTATGCATTGTCTGTTTACGGGCTTCGGGTTTTTCGAGATCAGCTGTTTTATCCTCTGTAGGTACAGGTGTACCCCCTTGGAATTGTTTTATCAGCTCACACAGCTTTGAAAATGAGTTTTCGTTACTCATCGTCTGTAGAAACAGTAAGTCCACGTTGATCCGCAGCCCGTGGCAGGATCTCGTCTAACTGTTCTGTGTAAGGTCTCTTTGTGGATTTCAATTCTTCCAGGTTATACCTGTCCGTTTCAGAAGGATAGGCGAAATCCAGCCCTTCCCTTCTCATTGCTTGTCTACTGTTGGTACTCATTGTTACTCCGATTGGTTACAAGTTAATATACCGCATCTTTCCGCGGATTGCTTGCCATAGTGTCCAATCATAAAGTAAAATTCATTCTAAAATTTCATTAAATCTAAAAAGTTTAGCAGATAAACCTCTGCCAGGTAGTTTATTATGCCAAAAAAACAGCTTTTTTTTAGCATGCGCTTGTATTTCCCGGAAGGGCTGATATATTGTTTCACATGTCAGAATTATCCACACAATTTAAACAAACTTTACAGGGATATCATAGCGGAGCATACAATTCCTACCTCCCAATGCTTCCATATCTGCAGTTAGACGGTAAGCCTATGACTCTTAATCTGCATTATCCACTGGAACCCTTCTTTAAACTTACAATGCCTCGTAGGGTAGTGTTTATGGTGGCCCGGCAGTTGGGAAAAAGTATATCGCTTGCTTCCAGAGGTCTTTTAGACAGTGCAATGATACCTAATTTCCATACTTTATACATTCAGCCCCGTTATGATCAGATAAAAAGGTTCTCCACTAACTATGTAGGGCCTATTATCAAGGAAAGTTACCTCGGTAGGGTGTTCGAAGACCCAACCAGAGAGCAATCTATCCTGCAGAAGAGCTTTAGAAACGGTTCTAACATGTATTTCTCGTATGCTTTCCTAGATTGTGAGCGTTGTCGTGGATTTGCGGCAGCTAAATGTTTAGCGAAAGGTACTTTGATACAGGGGACTCCTATAGAAGATTTAAAAATAGGGAGAATCCTTGAATCGGTCACTAATGAAGGATATATTATACATAATAAAGTCCAGAGAGTTGAAAAAACAGGGGTAAGACCTTGTTTTCGTATAACTTTAAATACTGGACATACTTTAACATGTACAATAGATCATAAATTATTCAGCGATGTAGGTTGGATAACTATAGAGGAAATGGTGACTCATGCTTTCAGAAAAACAAAGACAGATGTTGTTGGGAACTCTTCTAGGGGACGGACATTTACAAATAGGAAGTTTAAAGAAGAAAACTTGCCGTTATCAATCAGCGCACGGATGGATTCAACACGACTACAATACCCAGAAATACATAATAATGAAAAATTATTTAACTCCGAGACAATTGGGGCTGGGAGAACCACAGAAAGTCGAGAACAGGGGGTTCGGGGAATGGTCCAGTCGATGGGGCACGACAACCAATACGGATTTGTTCTTTTTACACGAACTGATACACCTCCCTGGAAAGAAAAAGAAGACGATATCTCAGGAATGGTTAGACTTGATAACTCCCGAAGGGCTGATGTGGTGGATATGCGACGACGGGAGTTTGCGAACAAAAGATCGACGATCTATACAGATACATACCGAGGGATTTCAAAAAGAAGAGGTAGAGCTCCTTTCAAAATGGCTCTATCAAAAATTCGATATAGAAAACAATGTTGTTCCTATAAAATCAAGAAGAAATATAGGGAAATATTATTATATTCTATGTTTATCTGTTCTAGGAACCAGAACCTGCGTGGATTTAATTCGGGAATTTACTCCGAAATGTATGAATTACAAGATAGATTATCGAAAACTACTCTGCGTAGAATGTGGGACAGAGATACAGAGCAACAACAAGACATGTTCCGAAAAATGTTTTACCGACCATCATATAAAAAGGACGGCTATTTATACTCAGAAAAACCAGAAGAGAATAAACAAAAGAAAGAGGGAATATTATGCCTCTCATCCGGAAATGAAAGAAAAGAAGAGACAATATATACAGGAGTATTTAAAGGATCCTCAGAAAAGAGATCTCCACAATGCTACTCGAAGGAAATGGAGACATTCAAAAAAGGGAGACCCTGTATACGAACAAAAACTAAAAGAGGAACGGAAATTTTATTATCAAAGATTGAAAGAAGATCCAGAAAAATACAACAAAAGAATAGATCATCACAATGCTTGGCGTCGAGAAAAACGAGTCAAAGGGGATACCTCCGAGACGGATTATACCAGGGAATGGAGAAAACGAAACAAAGAGAAAGTAAAGATTCAAAAGCAGAATCAGTACAAGAAATTAAAGAAACGTATGGAGGAGGATCCTCAATACAGACAGGAATTTTTAGCTCGGAAGAGGGAAAATTATCACAAGGGGAAAGAATCTCTTCAAAAGGGAAAGTGATTTCTATTGAATATGTGGGTATTAAAGATGTGTATGATATTCAAATGGAAAAACAACCTAACTTCTTTAGTAACAACATCTTAACTCATAATTGTTGCTTTGACGAGATTTCTGACATACAATACGACTTTATTAGTACAATAGGTGAGGTTTTAAGTGCCCAGACCGAATATGGATTTTATCAGTTTACCGGAACCCCTAAAACTATCGATAATACGCTGGGTGTTCTGTTTTCAGACAGCTCTCAGGCGGAATGGATCATCAGATGTGGGTGCGGTAAACATAATATACCTAGTCTGGACCATGATTTATTACGGATGATAGGAAAGAAGACCTGTATCTGCGCTAATAAGAAATGCGGTAAGCCTCTGGATATAAGTACAGGAGAATATGTGCATGCGTACCCCGATAGACAGCATTCGTTCGCCGGATATCATTTATCGCAGATAACACACCCTCTGCATGCTGAATTTCCTCTTAAATGGAGTGAGATGCTTTATAAGAGGTCTACTTATCCGGAAGCTAGATTTAATAACGAGGTATTAGGGGTCCCGTGTGATGAAAATGTTAAACCTCTGACAGTAATGCACCTTAAACAGGCTAGTAACGGGCTTATCAATGATTACTCCAAGGCTGTTAAAGAACGTAAGAAGTACGATGCTGTAGTTATGGGAGTGGACTGGAGTGGATACGGTGCAGATAGTATATCGACAACGACAGTAGCTGTAATAGGTATAATACCCGGAAGCGAAACGGTACACTGTATATATGCTGAGAGATTTAAAATAGGGATAAAACCAGAAGACGAAGCTAAGAAACTTATTGAATATGCTTACCAGTTCGAGATAACATATTTTGCACACGATTTTTCAGGGGCTGGAATGATAAGGGAAGCCACAATAGTCCAACGGGGATACCCCGTGGAGCAAATAGTACCCTTCCAAATCGTCCACGCCCCTGTTAACACTAGTATCATCAACTTCTACCAGCCCGCAAATGGTGGTAGAAGTTGTTACAATATAGATAAGACCCGTTCTTTACTGGTTCTGTTCGAAATGATTAAGAAACAGCAGGTAACTCTTCCCGACTGGGAAAAGAACGACGGGAAGACTAAGGATGTATTGAGTGATCTGCTGAATATAATGCAGGAGACGAGAGAAACTCCCCGCGGTAAGGATTATACCCTTATGATTAAAGTCCCTAACAAAACAGATGACTTTGCTTTCTCTCTTAATCTAGCCTGTTCCGCTATCTGGCATATTAGGGGCAGGTATCCGTCGCTGGTTACCAGTGTACAGGGTCCTTCCTACGAGGATATGGCACTGGCTGACCCGCATCTAGCTAACTGGGATGTATAAAGGAAAATAATATGAGTGAAGTAAAGATAGTGTGTGGGGACGAAGAATTAGTAATAGGTGATGTTCTGGATACAGTTGTCGTATACAGTAAAGATAATAAGGATAATGAGATATGGTTCCAGACACGCTGTAAGGATTATTATAAGAAGGAACATACAGAGGAAGGTTACGAAAATATGATAGTCATTGAATTTGATAAAAGATTCTGGAAGAATAAAGATGTATTAAAACAAGTCGAAGATAAATTCGGAATAGATAAGGTGGTAGATTTATAATGAAAATAATATCTGAAGAAAGAATAAATGTTCCGACAAACGCCTGTCATGCAGCATCTATTGTATATTATGAGGGAAAGAAAATAACAGCATGGTTCGGCGGGGAGAGAGAAGGATACCTCTGCTGTATCTATACAAAGGTGGATAATAATCCTATACAGAGAACTTTCAATCCATCGTCGAGAGGCAGCTCCTGCTGGAACCCTGTTCTATTCACACATAACGATAAATTGTATATGTTTATGAAGGATGGAAGATTCTGTGACTGCTGGCAGACAGTTCTGTTTACGCTGGAGTTAAAGGGCGGGAAAGTTGTCCCTAAAGATTATATAATGTATCCCGCAGGATTCAACGGCTGTGTCAAGACGAAGCCTATTTTTAAAGGCAATATGATGGTATGCGGATCGTCCGTGGAAACTGCTATGAACTGGACATCCTATATAGAGGCTTATAAGGAGCCCTTCAACGACTTTAAGGGTAGAAGGCGCTCTAACCCTATAATTGGACCAATCACCTCTCAGGGGCTGTTACAGCCCGCTATATGGTATGCTGATGAAAAGTACCATGCATTAATGCGGAGTTCCCGGGATCTTCCATGTATATATTACAGCTCTTCCAGTAATCTATATAACTGGGATAAAGCTGTTCCTACAGATGTAATGAATCCTAACAGCTCTATCGATGTCGTCCACCACAGTTCCGGAAAAACATATCTGGTATGTAATCCGGATAGTAGAAACCGGTGTCCTCTGTCTCTGATGGAATTTACTGTTATACTAAAAAAAGGATTAGTTCTTAAGAAGATGCGGGCTGATCTGGATATAAAAGAAAGTATTGTTATAGACGACGATACTTCAGATACATTCTATCCGGACGCTGTCAGCAGAGAACTGTCGTATCCTTTCGCCATAGAGAATCCGGACGGGAATATAGAAGTCGCGTACACGTACCACCGTTCGGAAATACGTGTAGCGACTATCAAATGTTAAGGATTCTTTAAATATCTTTATAGAATCCTTAATAAATCCGCGAAATATACCATGTCACCAGCTTCTGTGTTATCATGGATGTTTATTTTTGATTCCTTTACCAAATTTCTAATACTATCAATAGAACATGTACCATAGGCATGTTGTTCGTTACCTACTCTTGAAATAATACTGAGTTCTTTTATATCACTGACATAGAGATAATAATCTCTGTCGTTTCGTGTACCTAAATAGATACATTCCCAATCATGTTTATTCCATTTCATCTCTCCTCCTCTTTAGGATTTTCTCTTGTATATAAGTGTGCTACAGCTTTTTTAGCATACTTATATAATTCTTTCTTTCTTTTTTTCTCAGCCTCCTTTTTAAAATCAAACACAATAGGAGGTTTTGGTTTATTTTCCATCACAATTTATCCTGAGTAGAGTGAAAACCTGTGTCCACAATCACATATACCGACACATTCGCAGCTTCCATATCCTACTCTAAATTTATCCCTACTGCACTCCGGACATTTCACGTCTGGGTTAATATCTTTAAATTCATTGCGTTTATATATTTTATTAGCTTTTCTTATTTTATTATTCATTTTTTGCTAACTCTTCTTCGAGATCACACGTCAAATCATCTGCGTTTCTAATCTCGACCGTTTCATTTAAACCATTTTCCAACACGTTATCCGGTTCAAAGTCGAATAATAAAGCATCGCATATTTTATCAATATGATTATCAATCCACTCAGGATTCTTGTCCGATTTGAAATAACCGTAACAACATCCATATTTATGAGTGTGTTTAACCACATACAATGTCTTTTTATTCATTAGCTTCCCCCTAGTGTAATCTGAGTTTTCATTGGTACAATCTTTTTATTACAATAAATATTGTATACCTCAACATTATGTAAGGAGGGTAGAAAATTATTAAGATAATCTTCTACCTCTTCTTTTTTATTAAATCCCACCACCTTATATGTGTACCTACAGCAGTCTAAAATAATATGCCATTTTTTTTCAAGCTCTTTAAAACAACCGTTCGCTTTTATATTTGACACTATAGAATCATTCAGATATTCGAACCCTTTAGTTTTAGCAAATAAATATTTACGCCCTTCATTTATTTCATTTTGTTCTTTATCAATATTTTGTTTTAATTTTTCAATAGATGTATTGTATATTTTTCTGTGCTGCTCTACATTTTCTAATATCGCAGAAAAAGTTTCCGGTACTTCTCGCTCTAGATCTATCCATATTTTTATAAATCTATCTGCTAGATCTCGGGCATAAACGCACATATCCTGGAAATAGAAATTGCGAGGGACAAAATGTACTATATAATGTCCTAGCAAATCAGGAACTAAAGTTTTTAGGCCTTTTTCAGCCATTTCCTCTAGAACATACAAATGACCTTCTTCTAAACCTCTAATGTGATTTATATCTTCTTTTGATAGTTTTAAATCGAGTTCCCAGTTGTTTTTTTTCATTTTGTTACTCCTCCGTCCCACAGCCAATCTACAGCCGGTTTAATTCCGCCCCACTCTATCACTCCCGGTGTGGGTTTATTTTTATCATCGTCACATGACTTGGCGAATAGCATTATAACAATACAAACTATGATAAAAGTAGCACACCCACATCCACAATCTATATTATCTTCTTCAGAATCTTCACTCATTCTTTCTTCTCCTCTGTTGAAGAATAGGAAGGGAATATAAAGAATGCCACAAACAGAAACCAGCCCCAACCTTCTACATCACTAACAGCCAGATATACTGCGGACAGTATACAAATTATACTAGCTGTTGTTAAATACATAAATGTCTTCATATAATCTCTCCGCAGAAAGAACATACAAGATGTACGTCCTCGCCTATCGTTGCCTGCAGGATAGGTCGTTCTTTACGGCATCTCCTGCATTCCTTCTTTAGGGTTGTTTTCTTAATTACTACCGGCATGGCCTTATCTCCCCCACTACTCCACCCATAATAAAGCATATAAAGAAGGTTATCCAGCCCGCTACACCTGCAAAGACAATCTTTGCTACACCTAATGCGACATCCATAGGTATAAGAACAGTTGCCCGGGCAGCTTCTACAACATCGATGATGCCTCCAATAAAACATACCCATACTCCTACATACAGCCCAAGGATAATCCCTATGGTCCATATAATTATTACTATTAACATTTTCATTCTTTCCCCCTTAATTCCTTGAACCGCTCATCGGTCCCCCCGGATGGATCCTTTACCCACCACGAGCCTCCTACCTCTATTCCGCCTTTCTCCTTAAAGCTTTTCTTATTCATTGTCATGTATCCTGCATACACAGCACATTCGAATGAACAAAAAGCTTTTGCTTCTTCTGGGAAGTCATCTCTGACTTCTACATATTGAGGACCGCGGGGCTTGAGTGTACTCCACCGCTCTACAAACTCACAGCCCTTTGCTCCGCATTTAATCTTTTTCATCTAATTCCCAATCGTACATTGTGAAACAATTAAGACGTTCATCCTCTTCAGGGAACTGGGCCTTCATTGTTTTTTTTACTTTGGCGCGTTGTTCTTTATCGAGACCAAATATTAATCTCAGCGTACCACAATTTGTACATACAACATGAATGGAGGGGTGACTACTACCACCACCTATAGCTCCTCGATCTTCTCTTATTGTTATGTACTTTTCTTTATGGGAACAACTTTCTCTTAATTCTTTGATATCAAGATTAAGTTTTTTTCTTAATTCACGTAGTTTACTCTTCATTCTTTATCTCCAATAGTCTACCATGGTAGACTATTTAGTTTTAAGAAGATCGACAGCCTTGTCTATCTTCTCATCTACTTTTGTGAACAACTTTTCCACATTATCTGCGGTTGCCAACTTCGATCCCTCCACCATCAGGTAAGCCTTAATGAGACTCTGCTGGGAGGGTATAAAAGCCAAACATATTAAACATAATATCCCAATAGGTATCGAACATCTTAATACCCAGCGATTAATTTCAAAAGGTACGTCGCTGCACCTCATGATTACCGTTATTATGGTAATTACAACACAAAAAATAACTGATATTATTAGCACTGCCTGGACTGAATCCAGTATGGATAACATATAAGTTTCCATTTTACTCCTTTGTTTTTAGGTTACAGAGCTCAGCCCTGAGTAGGGTGTTCTCCTCTTTAACCTCTTTAAGCTCTTTTTTAACTAGAACCAGTTCCAGCTCTGTCTGGTTAAAGTCATCCCTGATTGTCTCGTCCTTCCACCAGGTGTCCTTCCTAACTTGGGACATTCCTCCTCCTCCTCCTGTTAATTGGTGTATTTATAAAAAAGTAGACGGGGATGGGTTCTTACGAACCCCATAACTCTTCCGTAACATCCTCCTGGGTGGTACCCTATTCACAGGGTGTGCCAAGAGCGTGAATAATGTCTAAGAAGTAAACTCCCCGCCTATTATATTATGCCAATAATATGACATTAATTAAGTAGCTAAAAAAAGGGCCTAAGCCCTCTTTTTATTCATTACTCCAAACTATCTGAATATTAGGAGATGTTTTTATAATCTCAGTAATATGCTCATCGCAGTACGATACATCCACCCGTACTATCTCATTATCCTTAGATAACTTTCTAATCTTTTTCTTTATTTCATTTAGCTTATCTTCCTCCATATAACCTGATTCTAACCACTCTTCCGCCTCTTTAAGACCTTCACCCCTAAATTCAGTGTCCGAGTCGTTAGATCCTTCTATCATCTGGATAAAATTATCATATGTTAAATCACTCCTCCCGCAAAGGGAGCAGGGGATAGCTTCTTTAATAGCGAGTATAAAACTACTGCTCGAACTATTACTTACGAATCCTTTTCTATTCTTCATCTTCTATGATTTCCCATCCTGCACCGCTTCTTGGATGTTCCAGACAGACTGTGTTATTTCGTCGGTCCAGAGTAAATCCAGCCCCGAGAACTTCTCTGCGAATCCACTCGATTATTTTCTCAGCTTCTCCGTCAGCACTAAAGTGTTCCTTCATTATCCATACACCGGCATCCTCCAGCTCATAGTAATCCTTTTCACTATAAGGATGTCCATGTCCACCATCAGCATAAAAGTGTATCTTATCTCTCGGAACTTTCAGAACCTCTGTATCACCTTCACAGACGAAGTCAGTTAAGTACACTACTTCATCGTCTGGGATATCCAGCTTAAGATATCCCAATACTTTTTTACGCTGTTCTTTTTCCAGCAGTACAGAATTACATCTGGAAGGCTCATCCCCAATAACTATAAAACTGCTACTGGAGCTGTTGCTCACAAATCTTATTCTATTCTTCATGTTTAGTCATCCCATTCAATATGGTCTTCATCAACCTTGACTATCTCGGTAAGGAAGTAATGCATATCGAAATTATCCATCATTGTACTTCCTCGAATGTGATCTTTATGATTCTTTATATCCCAGGGCATATCATAATCCATATCTTCCTTTAGGATTCCCTTGGCGACATTGATATGATCATAAATCATATTTAACTGCTCATTATTCAAATATTTTTTCTGTATTATAAATGAACTGCTCGAGCTGTTACTTACAAATCCTCTTCGATTCTTCATCCATCACGTCCTCCGTCGACACACCAACCTATATCTTTATACTCTACGGCAATTCCAGCACGTGTGAGTTCTTCCATAATTCTTTCTCTAAAAAGGTTGACTGTTTCATCGTCTTTCATGTTTTCAACATGCATCCCTACAACAACCTGTTCATAAAACTCATCTATTCCATGACAATACGTTAAGGCAGAATCCTGTATAGATATATTCTCCCAGACCGATTCTTCTAATACAATTCCCATAATACAGAAACTGCTGCTGGAACTGTTACTTACAAATCCTCTTCTATATTTCATAATATTCCCTGTTAAATGTTAAATAAAGGACAGTGTCGAACACCATCACGAATTGTTCCCAGACTTATCTTCCTCCATTTATTTACTAGAGGAGAAAACCATACATCGTCCAGAAAGTCATTACAATTAATTACATCAATACCTTTATCCCATCCTCCTTCCCCTTCTGCGAAGGAACATGGAAAATATTTTCCTTCCCAGTTAAAATAACTTGAGAACAGCCCGAAGCTTTCGCAGGACTCGCTCATCTTAAAATATTCCGGATACATATCACTATCCCGCACAGCATCCAGAAACTTAGGCGCGGAACAACTGTCGAAGCCGAAATCTATTTTGGCTTTCAAAGCTATATCCACTAATACTTTAAACTTTTCAGCAGATAGAGGTGTAAAATTAACTCCTCTTCCCTTCTTCTTTAAAGACAGCATCACAACAGCCCCCATCTTACTCAGACGTTCATCACTCTGTATATCTTTAAACAAAGTCAATGTATCTTCAAAACTTTCTTCATAGATACAGACATGTATATTTGTCTGCTTCAGACCCCTGTCAGTCAGCTTCTTCACTGATTCATAACAGCAGTTCTTATTCTGTGTCGGGTAATAGGATACACTCACAGCCCCTACATACTCCACTAACTTATCCGCGGTCTCGTCCGATATATCAGCCACGGTTATATTAGGAATTACTTCTGTATAGGGATTATTACGGCAGTAATACATCATCCTCCACAAGTCGGGATTAGCTGTAGCCTGTGCATCTGCTCCGAAAGCTATCTGAGTCAATACCTTCCAGGGCTTTATCTCCCCGTCTATAACTCTGGAACATAGCTTATCAAATAATTGTTTAAATACCTCGAAAGACATATTAGAAGTATTAGACGGATTATTTCCCTTATAGCACATGGGGCATACCTTACGGGAAGATTCATCGTTAAGATCACATCGCACTCCATGACATATTTCAGTAATCTCAATATCAGCTATCTCCGGACCGTATACAGACATATCCGGATCCTCTTCCTCTGTCTCGCCCCAGCGCATAAAATCACCGCTTATCTTATTAAAAACATAATTATACTTTTTTGAGGATAAAACTTTTGTATCCTCTGTTTCTATAAATTTCATACCTATGTAATTTTTCCTTTCTTTTTATTTACCTGCCAGTTCAACCACACAACAAAAGGCTGTTGATTATCTTCACTTACCAGACAATCCGAACATGCACCCTGACTACAATTATGACAAATTACTTCATTTATTTTATCGTCCAGATCTGTCCAATCTCTTTTTGTATCCGGACGATTTAGCTCGTCAAAATATGTAGTTACAAAATCATACATTTCAGAAGGAATTGTTAACCCTTGGAATGCTTCTTTACTCATCTGCCTTAACCTTATTCAACTGCCATTTTATCCACACTAAAAATGCCTTTCTATTTATTGAAGATACCAGGCAGTCGGTGCACTCACATTTTGTACAAACACCGGGACAGCAAAATACATCTCTCTTTGCCCTAATCCAAGCAGGGTTTGTATTATAATTACAATTACAAAAATCATTAAAAAAATCTAGATTATCCATAAAAAAAGAAGGTAATGCTGGATGTATATCTTTATCTTGAAATGTTCCCACTATTTACTCTCCTCATAGTTTATCTTACCCATTTTCTCCACGGGTACAAATACGTCGTATCCATCATCTTTTTCCGGATGCTGAATAGTCTCTTCGAATACATGCTTCCACTTATGTCTCCAATAAATAAATTCCTTCCCATCCCATCTGGATACTTCAGCATTCCTGCAAATGCCTTTATATACCCCGTCCTTTTCCAGATCCTCAAGAGCTATCATCCCCTGTTTTTTCAACTGCTTTATTACTTCGAGAGTTAATTCCTGCGGTAAACATCTAAAATTAATTTCCTGCATATATATCCCCCTGTTAATAATATGTTATTTTTAAAAAATAGTTATATCACTATTAATATATTATGCCAAAAAAAGGGGGAAAATTTAGGTAGAACAGCTTTTAAGCGTATTCCATTTTTGGTGAGTCTAGTTGATGTTCCATTTTCTCAGTGCATGGAACACACACGTGTTTATGGAACATATTATCTGTTGAAGGAGCTTCGACAGATATTAAATACATATCTCCGCAGGTGGGACATAGACATACTATTTTCAGTTTCTTTAAAAGTGTTTTCATTCTGCCGGAAGCTCCACATTTTCTAAGAAAGAGAGGTCCCCATTTTTAATAGGGAGTTGTCTAAGTTGAACAAGAAGTTCTTTGGTTTTATCTATAGCGTCTTTTTCGGAGTCTTCCAGCAAAGTTTTGTGGCTGTCCCAATAAGACTTAAACGTAAATTCATCTGATGCTAACATAATATCTCTATTATCAATTTCACTTTCATTAATCTCTGCGAAATTAAGAATAGAAGGGGGTTTCGTCATACCATGCTGAGTGAGGAGAGTTCCTGTATACACAGCTATGTCGTGTGAAAATCCCTCAGCATCATATGTATCAGGGCCTTCCAAAATACGCGCTTCGGAACAGCCCCATAAAATATCCTCTATCGACGCAGGTACCAGCATCTCGGAAGATATTCTACTGAAGTTAAAAATCTGAACAAGATTATTCCAGGTCTCAAAAGATACATGGAATAGGTTAGTACTCATTAGAACGGATACAGCCATTAGCTTATCCATCAATCCGGTAGTGACATCAACGCGTAGTCCATGCAGCTCCATCTCAACGGTTTCCGGTTCCCAGTCCACCCAGCCCGCATCAAAATTATCCATCATCAGTGCTGCGGCACATGTGCTGAATAATCCAGGGTCGTTAAAAGCGTCTTGCTGTGTCCTGTATTCCATCGGTATTAGTCCTCTATGAAATTTAGAAGAGCATCTGCATCCGGAGATGGTAATGAACTTATAACAGCTAGTTTTTCAGACATATCTCCTTCGGGCATTTCACCGAGGTAGTCTGTGAAGAACTGATTCACCTTATCTTCAGCTAGTTTAATCAGGGCTACTGATTTACCGTTCTGGAGATTGATATAATCCTTCTTGATTTCGGAAGCTCTTTTTTCTGTAAAACGGAAAAGAGTTTCTTCGGGAGTATCCAGAATATCTTTATGATAAAATCTGGCACAATTTGATGTATCGTCACATATGTCTAATACACACGCTATCTTGTGTAGTATAGTCGGAGTAACTTTACTCTCTGTAAGAGTGTCAGCGGCTTCTGCAAGCTTCTCACTCAACTCGGGGTTCTTTCTGTTGTACAGAGCGGCTCTGTCCGCAAGTGCCGTCAGAACCTGCTTTCTGGTACACATACCGTATCCTGCCGCCTTCTCCAGATATTCAGATACTTCTTCTGTTAAAGAAGCTTCTTTCTGTAAAGGAATATTAAGCATTGTTCTTGCTAGTTTTCTACGTTGAGGATAGGTAAATTTTTCTTTATTCTCAAATATCTGGATAGCTGCTTTTTCGAAATCTCTAGGAGTATTAAGAATCCACTCGTCTATCTGACCGCCTTGATAATCAACAATAGGTAAATGATAAGCTGTTTTAGTCAGCATTTCCTTTACTGTATAGTCTTTATCCAGCCCCCAGAATTCAGAGGCCTTATTAATATTCTCACTTACTTCTTCCAATAAAGCCGCGTTTTTATACATATCCTTATTCTTAGTAAAATATAATCGGGACAGATAGGTATCCTTTTTTGTATGCACAGGATACTTACCATTGGTTTTATCTGCGAAGCAGTTTGAGGGTATCTGGTCTTTTTCTTCCGGATTACTTGCTTCCGCAGTCTTGACAAACCCCGGAAGGTCGATTACCTTATAGAAGCCATAAAGTTGTTTTCGACTTCGGTCATCAAATTGATCATACATAACGAGGTACCTTTTGTTAAATTCAAATAATTTTTTAATGGAACTTACTAATACGCGTATATCTTACAATAAACCATGTTACGTCAATTGTCCAGTCTGTACAGGAATAAATACTCTGTTCCTGCTGCATACACCCAAATTAACCTGGGGCTACTGTACAGGATGTTTGAGCGCGGGAGCAGTAAAGGATTGGGAGGACTGCTGTGTACACGGGAAACCTTTCGATAATTTTTATTACAAAGCAGATAAGATGTTTCGTAAGTATGCAGCTCGGGTAGATAAAAATATAGCTAACCCCCAACAGGTTCAGCTATTAAGAAATCTAGGCTACGGTTTATTTGCATCTTCAGCAGAGAGTCCGGTAGGTCTGACTTCAATTACAGAATTTTATGCTGATTTAAAAGATGCTTTAATTAATTCAGATATAATCCTCAAAAAAAGAGGGTATTATACTATCGAGGATAAGCCCAGTGTTATTATTCCTTTATATTATAGTAAACATCAAATAGTCGGATTCACCATATACGATGGAAAATGTTTTCATAGTTTTTATCCTGAAGAGTATAGATACAATATATATTATCAACAAGGAAATCAATATAATGCAAGAGAGCTTTTTATACCTGAGAATTTAAAAAGTATGCTTCATCTTCAAGCTATACGTGCAGACCTGAATAAAAGCCCGGCTAATTTAATAGTTCCTTTTTATCCATTCAATTATATAAATAAAAAAACAGGTAAAACCAGTTCCACTACTCATCTAAGACACACTGATCCTCAGAAAGCTTATTTTATGACCTACAATAAGCCATGGGCTATTCAACAAGGTTGTCGACTCAGCCGACATTGTTCTGTTTATTTTTATAAAAATACAATTCCACTAGAACCTGATTTTCCTATGCTGTATGTGATACGGGAGCCTGAGAAATATTTTGAACCTATAGGAGACCACTTTAAAAAATTGGATATGGAAGACAGATTAATAACAGATTACTCAAAGACTCCTAAAGATGTACCAAAATATTTTATTCATGAGAATAGTATTTTTCAGAATAGTAAAAAAGGACTTTATAAAGTAACAAAATATGTTATTCATATAGAACATGAAAAGGATCCTCAACTATTTTCCTTATATATAAGTACAGATAAGGAAATACAGATTCACCGATATATTAATGTAAGGGTATTTGAAGATATCGAATGTCTTAATAGTTTACTTAATTTATGTAAAACAGGAAAAAAAGAAGCATACTTCCTTGATTTTCCAAAAAAGCAAAGTATATTGTTAGTGTTACTAAGCCTACAATCCATAACCAGGAGATATATTCATGAGCAGAAAAAAGAGAAGAGACAAACGGAGTACCCGAAACCCCTCCCTTAAACTCCCTATAAGCGGAGAAACTATCTTTATAAAAAAGGCTAAGCCGATAAATCCCGGAGATACAGGAAGTATGTTTATAGACCGTATGTATGCTCAGGGAGGTTTTGTTATAGTTCAGATATTGAACTACACTACAAATAAAATGCAGAAGAAAATGCTGGATCCTTCTGATGCTGTTCAGAGACTCAATGCTATTCTACAGGGATTCCCCCCGCAGTATGTTCCGGATGGATTTAGAGAAGCTGTTATAAAGGCTGTTATTGCTGCTAAGCGTCAGACATTAGAAGGGGAAAACGAACTGTATAAACAGAACCTGGACATAGACGATCTTACAGAACAACTCAAAGCGGATATTAAGGCTGAGCGTGAACTTGATCCCGAGCTTGATAAAGAAATGAGAATAATCGAGTTGGCTAATAAACATTAAGTAGTAGAACTACTGGAAGGCATGGCTTCTGTACTGCTTGAAGTCATTACTTCCGAACTACTAGAACTAACAGTAGGTCCTCCCCATCCCTCAGGTATTCCGTCCCAGTTAGTTAGACTACTATCGTTATGTCCGGTAAAGGCGTTCGTTCCAGTTAAAGTTCCATGTGCGTTCCATAAGTCAGGTGCAGTTCCGGCAGATGCCGCTGTACTTGCGCTAACCCTAAAGAAATTAGTAAAACTAACCGTTTGTCCACTAAACCTTGTAGTTTTTGTTACGGCCCCCGATTCATCATAGAATAACCACGGAGACATAACTAATTTAGAACAATTTTGGAATGTATTTATAAATGATGGGGCAGTAGTATTGTATTTAAACAATCCATCGGGGACACTCGTTAAACCATTACAAGTATAGAATGTATCAGTAAAACCATTATTTGTAACTAATGTATTATAACGGAATAAATCAGCAGGCAATGTTGTTAAACCAATACAATTATAGAATGTTCGATAAAAACCACCTGATGAAACTTCTGTATTATACCTAAATAAATCAACAGGTAATGTTGTTAAACCAGTGCATCCAAAGAATGTTACATTAAAACCCGCCCCTGAGACTAACGTATTATATCGGAACAAATCAACAGGTAATGAAGTTAAACTAGTACAAGTATAGAATGTTCCAGAAAAGCAATTTGTTGAAGCTAACGTATTATATTTAAACAAATCTATTGGTATTGATGTTAAACCACAATTTTTAAATGTCTGTGTAAAACTGTATATTGAACTCAGGGTATTATATCTAAACAAATCAGTTGGTAATGATGTTAGGTTAGCACAATTATTAAATGTATAGGCAAAAGCATTTGATGTAACCCCCACATTATATCTGAACAAATCAACAGGCAATGAAGTTAAACTAGTACAGCCAAAGAATGTTGAATTAAATGAAGTTATACCTGTTATACCTCTTATTGGACTCAGGATTGCAGTCAGCTTAGACGGATTCGTTAAAAATCTAAATACAGTACACTCCCCCCGCATTGTTAGAGTATAAACATTAGTTCCAGAATAAGTATGTTGTGCGGTGCCTGCTCCATTAACAGTAACAGGAGCACCTTCTCCCCAATCAATTACTAAATCAACTGCATTAGAATATGAAATACCAACCAAATCTGCGCCCGTAGTTGTTATCTCAAAATTACTACGTTCATCGAATGAACTGGAACTGCTGGAGCTGGTAGGTAATACTCCAGGAGTACTGGAGCTGCTGGTGCTTGTTATACCTAAGGAACTGCTAGAGCTAGGTGAACTGGATGAACTAGATGAACTGGAGCTACTTGTTATACCTTCTGAACTACTGGAACTACTTGAACTAGAGCTGGATGAACTAGAACTGCTAGAACTACTTGTTATACCTTCTGAACTACTTGAGCTGCTGGAACTGCTAGAACTGCTGGAGCTTGAAGAGCTACTGGAAGAACTGGTACTGCTGGAACTTGTTGTTAAAGCTTCTGTACTGGAACTTGAAGAACTGCTTGAGCTGCTACTGCTAGTACTACTACTCGAACTAGTTGTTTTTATCTCTGTACTGGAAGAACTGGCGCAATCCCCGGACGCAACATCAGGTGCAGGAGCCGTACCTGTATAAACAGCCCATGGTAATTCATCAGGAGACACATAGGGATGTGTAACAGGTGTATGATAATCCTGAGTTATCCCCCTCTGTCCCAAAGCCCATTGACTTGTAGATGTAAAGTAAAGTTCCTTGCCTTCTGAATTAGTAAAGTATTCATGTGTATTATAAATACCCGCCAGCCCATAATCTCCATCATAATCTTCATCCCCAGCCCCACTTATACAATAACTATTAGGGAAAGAGGAACTGCTCTCGCTGGAGCTTGAATTGGTACTGGAGCTTGTAGCAATACCTTCTGAAGAAGTACTGCTGGAACTGGAGGTCAACTCTTCTGTACTGCTGGAAGAGCTTGTAGTTAATTCTTCTGTACTGGAACTGGAGCTTGAACTGCTGGAAGACTGTGAGCTTGAGCTGCTTGAAGAGCTTGAGCTGTTCAGACTGCTTTCAGATGCACTGCTCTCGGATAAACTGGTTCCTGATAAAGTAGTCTCGCTGGAACTGGTAGAAGAACTACTGCTTGTACTTGTTGTTGAATTAATAGAACTGGAAGAACTGCTGTCATGTGTACTTTCTGAGTTACTACTCTCGGACTTACTGGTTTCGGAGGCGCTCGAAGGAGTCTCTCCCGAAGATTGAGAACTGCTGGAACTGCATGGATAATTGGTAAATAAAATCTCGTCAGATACTTCTTCTATCTGATTATAAATAACATATAGTTTATTAAGGTCTACAGTTATAGACGCAAGCATTTCCGTAGCGAAATCATTTCTTCTGTAATAGAGATCGATGCTATCTGAGCGATATACATCTCCTGTATCTTCCGGTACCAATAACATATCGGGAAGAGAAGAGACTTGAGCATATACTCCGTCTACATAAGTAAAAGGATTAACTTCCGCTACACTTATTCTAAGTCTGGATGTATACAGGTCCGGAGCGGCAGTTACTATACTGGAGGTGATAGTCCACATACTACACCGTCCTGTCCAGAGCATCACAAAGGTTTTCTATGTCCTGTGCCATCTGCAGTAAAGTATTATATACTAATTTAGAATCCTTTATAACGATATCTATATATTCTTTCCGGAAGAAAGAGAAATCTGTTCCCACGGTATCTTCCGGATATTCTGATATATCTGAGGGCTGTGCTATATTTACAAATACATTTCTCAGACTTGTGTTATAAGGTACAGGTAGTTTATGCTGATATACAAATATCTTAGCTGTCATATGGTCAGTCTCAGATGTCCAGGCTTGAAGTCTCCATTGTCCATCTATCTGAAGTGTTAAATTATATTTTACTGTTATTTTGTGTTCCACAATAGTTCCAATAAGGCTGTTGGGAATACCCCTACGAGCATTTCCTTGTTTCTACCTTCTACAGGTAATTCGAATATCTTAGTTAATATAGCCCGTCTAAGTCTACTTTTCCTGCATTTTCTACATCCGCCCCCTTTATTCTTTTTTAACTGATCTGAAATTTCAGGGTATACCAGAACCAGAGCCCCTCTATTACTCCAGAGTTGCTCGTAGGTTATCCTATTAATATAGGAGTATTTATTCTGGGGATTTATCTTGGACATTAAGTATGGCTTTCGCTTTATTTAAGAGGTATTTTATAGGAATGTCGTATTTAGCGCTTTCCATGAGCTTCAGGCGCTCTTCCCTTATTTCCATAGCCAGTTCCGGATATGAGTCTATGCACTCGTCAGAGGCCTCTGCAAGGTGTCCTATGGCGATCCAGATAGATATCCCTATTTCCCTGTCCAGAAGAGTTAGATTACTCTTTAAATCCATCATTACCTTTCTAAGGTGCTGTACAGATTTATGTTCTAAATCTTTTATGTCTATAATAGCTGTAAGATCTTTATGTATCCTTTCAAGATCAGGCTTCCTATCTGCAGGACATACCTCGACAGCCTCTTCTATATGTGTCAGAGCATATTCTACGTGTTCCGGATATGTCTGAAGGCTTTCCTTAAGTAAAACATATGCCTGAGCTAAATGCTTTCCGGTACATTCTATACAATCTTCTCTGGGAATTCCTGTCTTATCGTTGATTCTATTTGTTTCCTGTTTAAGAGATGTAACGTACGGGGCTAATTGACCGTGAATCTCAGCAAGAGGTGTTATATCTATATTCGGGTTTTCTAAAATATACCCTGATAAAGCCTCTATCAATAATCGTTTCTGACTATTTCTTTTACAATTAGAACAGTTCGGTTTTTCTGTAATTTTTAAAGCTTCTCTAAAGGCTTCTGCCATATCTGGAAATAATTCTATTATTTTATCTTTAAAATCCCATATCGTTTTAAAGGGCTGTGGAGGTGCTTCTCCTCTCCTGATAACATATGTATTTTCTTCATCAGTCTCATATATAGAAAATATACGGATGTGTGCTACTTTTTTTATAACATCTATAGGTATTTCTTTTTCCCCCGAAAACCTAGGCATGTTAGAATGCTCATCAGTAATAAATTTTTTAGCTTCCAAATCAGCTAATAATATTGGAATATCTGTTATTCTTTTTAATACTTTCATATTAGCTGCCTCGGTTATATTCCTTTGTTTAAGTATGTTACCAGTCCTTGAAATCGAAATAATCCTCAAACTTATATACAGCCTGTGCGGTTGTTCCTAAATACCAACCATTACCACCAGTTACAGGGGCCGTGCATGTGACTGTCTCAATTTTTCCCATTAACACTGAGGTTATATAAGCACTTGCCGCTATATCAACGCCCGATGCAATTTTCAAATAATCGCCCTCACCATAACCAACATAATCATTATTCTCATATACTGCTGGAGTTGGTGCGCCGATTCCACTAAATTGACAATATGCATCGATTGTTGCTATTTCACTACGAGTATTTTGAACTTGGTATGTATTACTGTGTCGTGCGATTACCCAACCGCTACTTCTTTTTACAAAATAATGTCCAACCAAAACGCTCTGATTCCCCCATGGAGCGGCGAACCATTTTATAATTGCTTGTGCCGGTGTTGCGCCTGAAGTTCTACCCTTTACCAGTGCATTAGGGTCTAATAAGCAGTCTTGAGTTTCATTGGTACTTCTTAAAAGATTTATAATCTTATATTGCTGAACAGCCCAATCAGCATCAACAAACAATCTACCGGGAATTAACCTTGAAACAGCTCCTATCGCTATCAACATAGTTGCCTCAGACCACATTGGTATAGTTGCTTCATTATCATAATTACCCGGACTTCCAACTGGTAAAGTATGATTTACAAACAATGGTATAAGCGCTGTAATCTTTGCCTGAATGGCGGCTTGAATAGCATATAACGTATATAATCTGTGTGTCGTTGATAATAACGCGGTTCCGGTAGCAGTACAACGCTCATTCGCGCCAGTAATAATATTATCAAGAACTGAAAACTCAGAGCATAATCGACATTCATTTGTTACAAATATATTAGAATCCCAAGGCATTATACACTCTTTCCTGTTACCAGTGCCGGTCCCGCAATCTGTCGATTTACAGCTGTTATAGCCCCATATGCCCACTCAACCGTTGCTATAATAATCACATCATTGCCGTCTTCTAAACCTGTTATTGAATTTTCAAAACTTAATTCCCCTAAATACCCTGAGTCATAAGTCACTGTACATATTACAACTCCTGCCCCTGTTGCTGTGACAGTATCCTGTGCGACCGCGATAAAATAGTTACCAGCTTTTAAATACCCAATAGCTATTGTAATTTCATTACCTACATACGACAATGAAAAATAACCATTATAGAGATCACCAACTTCTTCTAAGCAATGCTCAAATGTTAAAACCTGCGCTTTAGACGATTCATTGGGATATAGATCGCTACATAACTCATTGAAGTCGTAATAACTCGGAGATAGAATAGCTTTATCATAAGTTTTAGGAGGTGCGGGCTCTATAAATTCATCCCCGGCATATACTTTATTATCATCAACATCTTTATACCAGGCTCTTCTTTCCCCCGGGGGATCTTCATCTTCGTATTCCCAGCAGGTGCTACAGGTATCTGTCGGCTTCGCTGCGGAAGGGCGTAATGTTATTCCACGGGTAGATACAGGAGGTACATCCGGGTATTCGACTTCCAGGTATCCTGTATCTAGTTTATTCTGACAAAGATGTGTATATGCTGTAGGTATAGGAGTTTCCCGATAATCAGTCCATATTATCTGATCTATAACACTCTCGCATTCGACAGGGACTTTAAGATACTTGTTTCCTGAACAATCCATACAGTATATATGTACCTGCGTAATGCCCAGACATCCATATCCATCAGGATATCCTACTACATCCCCATAGCCTGTTCTATATTCTGCAATTCTTCCACTCATGTTAAATCATCTCTATCTTAAGTTCTCCGTCTCCCGGTACAAAGAATACAGAAGGGCTGTGTTCAAAAGGTATATCTCCATCTTCGTTAGGGAGTATTCCGTTTATAGATATAATCCCTGTAGCATCCGCCTCCCATACCGGTCCCACATCCCACATATTGTCCGGAGCCAGCCCCAGCCCGTTACTGACGTTTCCATCTATATCCAGTATATTACTTGCTTTACCGTACCTCAAAGTCACGTTATACCCCGAATTAATTTTTATAGCAGCGGGAGCATCAAATGTTTTAAGATGGGTATTAGCCAAATCTATCCTGTCCTGAGTATTATAATTTCTATATTCATTTACAAACGATACAGACTTAATTGTCCTGTTGAACCAGAAATTCCTCGCAGGCTCTATTTCGTATGCTTCTGTAGCTATAGTAAGATCGCCTGTCTGATAGGTTAATTTATCGTTAAAAACTATATAGCTTTCAGTTTCTTCCGTATTCGAATTATTATATCCCACCACCCCCTCTGTATCTTTAAGAATAGTAAAAGTAGATAAATAAACATCTTCGTCCCCGTCGTCTTTTTCGTATATAGATTCAAATACATACACTGTTTTAGGAACAGGAGGAAATCCCGGCACGACTATTTGAGTTATCGATTTTAATATTGTATACGCTTTTTTATACGAAGTACCTGTTGCTCTTGTGGATGAAGGAACTCCCTGTACCTGAAATCTGGCGTCCAGTATACCTGCTATATATTTTCTGTCCGGAACTTCCGGTACAAAAGGATAGGATATGTCAGATGTTGTCAGTCTATTAGGCATCGCTTATTTTCCATATTTTTATAGCGCTTCCTGTTGTCTCTACTTTCAGAGGAGAGTTGGGGTGTGCCGCCAACCATACATGCTTAAAAGGTATTCCGTTTACCGTTTTTATAGGCCTGCGAATCACTTCTTCCTCTCCCAGTAGATGTATGAATATCTCTCCGCTCTCCTCAGTAAAATGTACTCCGTTCGCTCCCACTATATATACTTTATCAGAATAGCTGCTGTTCCCGGATTCGATAACAGATAAACCCGTCGATCTTGTAACATAGCATCTTTCTGCTAAGAAGGAGGTCTGGTTTTTAATAAACTGGTATTTTAAAGAATTCACTCGCTGTACTAACTGCGACATCGGTGCGGGCTGATATACCAGAGTACCGCTCAGTCTGTTATATGTGTCATACAGATAAGATGTGTCTATAGGGGCTGCATCTGTTCCGTAATCAACAAGACCTGTACACACTACTTTATTGTTATTATCTTTCACAGTCATCTGCATCTGTGTGTCAGTACCTATCGAGCCATCCAGTTCGGCTATAAAAAAGGGAAGAGTCACATCCAGTACAGAATATATAACAGCATCCAGAAACACATCTGTATTAATAACAATACCCTGTGAATTTACCAGAAGGGAAGTATCCTGAAAAGGGTACATACACTCTTCGGACCAGTCTCTGAATTCTCTATCTAATATTGTATTATGCATTATTCACTTGTACTTTCATCATCACAGCCACAATCTTCTTCCAGATATTGTGGTTTTAATCCCTCTACGACCGAGTCCAGAGGAAGTCCGTCTTCAATATCTATACCTTCATCACACCTACCGTGCTTAATTTTTGTAAGAGGGTTACTTTCATTACAGACACCCATCCCCACCCCATCCTCTGAACTCGTCGATTCAGCTTCAGGATGCAGTAACAGCCCTATGAAAGTTCCTCCGGTAGTAATATCTAAAGTGGAACCCACATTAACATCAGGCGATTCTATATCAACATTATAAGCTATGTCAGGAGATACTCCCCCAATACTGGTAGCTGGAGAAAGAGTCTGTTGAGTACTTTCAGTAAACCCGCCATATATAGTATTCAGAGGTACGTTCCCATCGTCCCGACTTAGTACTAGACATTTTTTAGTTGCTGTACCTCCCGGAATACCTGTCAGAACACGATCCTCTTCTGTTATACGTATATATGGATTGTTAACTGATATCTTAAGACTGCCTGTTATATCCTCATAAGAGAAACCATCTATTTCCAGAGTATCAAAAAAACTAGTCGATGTCGGTTTTTTCAGTACAATTGTCTGATCAGGTTCTAAATCCAGTTTTCTATTTTCATAAGGGACACTTTTACCGGGCCCTAATACTACCCATCCGAAAGAACCATCCATTGTGGCTGTCATTTCATATATCCTGAATATATAGGGTCTGGATACTGCTACATGCCCTACAGCTAGTCCGGAGACAGAATCCTCAATCGCCATAAAGAACATAGTCGGAGTCACAGATATCGCAGTTATTATCGGGTTTACGGTATCAGGCACCGACAATGACATATCCAGTACAATATTATCCGGCACATCATATTCATGTGTGTCGTCGAAAGGATATTTAATATTCGAATTCGAAGAATATAGTTGTTGTTTATCTAATCCCATATCGATCTATTTATAACCACCATTTTGTTCGTATTAAATGTTGTATTATGAGTTCCTATTCCTGTGCCGTCAGGCATGGTCAGGGAAAAATTAACTGTTACCCGTGTATCTGTATCAGTGTAATAAGGGCTTAGACTTCCTGCATAAAAGCGTATACCAGCCCCAGGAGCCATTGTGGACGTTGTTGTCAGTTTAGCAGTGTTAGCGGGCCCCCCGCCTCCACCGCCGTCAGCGGTCGTTGTAACGGTAACTGAGCCCTGTATAGCAGTATCTATAACAAATGCTTTTGTATTAGCAGGGGCTCCTGAAAAATTCATAGACATCTCTAAACCTGCCGCAATAGTATCCAAGGTATGATTTATAAACTTACAGGAAGAATGTATTTCCTGCCCCTTGGCTTCAGCGTTATATCTCCAGCTCTTAAGATGAACTATGTAATTCCAGGTTTCCAGAAGTTCCATATATTTATCAAGCATTCCCTCTGGATTTTCCACCGAGGTAAGTTGACTGTCTATAGCAGTCTGAACTGTTTCTACATTGGTCTGTAATTCATCATAGTCTGCACAGTCTACACATGCCGGACAAGTATCATATACAGATAAGGTATGTCTAACTCCTTCCGGAACTATATTATTCCCGAACTGCCCGAAATGATAGCAGTAGTCCACGGTAAGAAAAAAAGCTCCATCAACAGTACCAGCCTGATTAATCTTAGACATCCAGTACGGAGCTCCTGTAAATAACCCTCCCCCACTGATAATCTGATCGAATTTAGCTTTTGTAACAGCATTATCTGTTCCCAGCCCTGATCCTGCAGTAAGGACTATTTCGTCCTCTTCAACCTCCATCTCCATATTGATACCGGCCTCCATTACAATATTAGAGCCTATTGTGACAATATTGCCTAAGTCATCTTTTTTTTCGATTCCGTCGGCATCGACAAATTTTATGGATGTTATGTAATTATGAGACATTTAGAAATATCCTGTCTGTGCTTCCAGTAACGCCAGTCTAGCTTGTATCTGACTGATGTTGGTATCTGTAGCGGTGTAGAAATCAACAAGTCGGGCGTATCTGACGTTTATCTGATTTAACGCTTCATATGCGGCATCCAGATAATCCGTATCACAGCAGGGTGTACTGCATGGGTTGCTTATATTTACTCCATTGGTAATATTACCTACTACTACACAATCCTCTCCTTCGATAATAAAATTACCGGAACTGTCCGGGTCTATACCGTTAACTGTAACAATAGGGGCCCCGTATATATCAGTAATAGCATCTATAATATCGGCATCGGTTTCCAGTTTTATATCGGAAGATGTTGAAGAAAGTCGGGCGGATACTACAATAGTTGTTGTATCTGTAACAGCATCGTAGGTGGGAGTGAAAATAACGTTGGTTCCTTCTTTGAAAACAACATTGTTTATAAATCTTTCGGTACCTACCTGTATAGACCTGACCTGTGACAGCCCCTCATCAATAGTTGTCGCCGAGAGAGCTGTAGCTGTTTCATCAAATTCCCAGGACCCCGGCTCTGTAACAGCTGCTACATTAGTTCCTATAGTCACGGAACCTGACATATCTGTAAAGAACTGATCGCTTAACTGATCCTGAGGGAGAGCTACAAAGGTGTAGTCTGTATTTACATTAGCTCCTGTATCTATATTGAAGAAAGATCCCAGAGCATACGCAAGTTCCGCGGTAGGTTTATAAGATATCCCTATATCCACAGTATATCTGCGTATAACCAGAGACGCTACAAAGAATGTACCTGCGCTTAAGCTTCCCGAAGGAACAGCTAATTGCATATCCACCATCAAAGAGGTGGGGACATTCATAGAGTCCGTCAGATCACGGGCGTTAAGAGCGTCCTGTATAGGATAATTGCGATGGGAGTTTTCGTTTAAAAATTCTGTAAGTGTAGGCATGTAGGCTCCTGTTATGCATCGTAGATTATAATGCCCTGTCTTACTACAAGATAATCGTAGGCAGTTGCGTTATCAAGGGATATTTTATACTGTACCTGATCTTCAGATGTAATACTGATCCGATCGGAAACAGCAGCTTCCATAAGATAATATTTAGTATGGACAGTTGCTCCTACGTAAGTCATAGTATATGTAGTTGGAACAGTAGGAACTGTCTGCGGAGTGGTTGTAGGTGATGGATAAATTAATACCTCTACCGAGATAGTTGGAAGGGCTGTTCCACCGTCAGGGCCCCGCATCCATAACCATACAGCTACCTTTTTAGCAGCGGTCGCTGTCCATTTAGAAGCGGTAGCTACTCCCATCATAGAGGACTCTCTACTTGCCGGGAAGGCTGTGTATATAGCTCCGTCCACTGTATATTCAAGAGCGTTATTAAGATTCAATAACTGAGCATCCATATACTTAGAGGAGAAATCAGTAAGAGCCAGTTCAATAATACCCTGCCCTGCTACAGTAGCAGAGGAGCTTACTAATGACAGCCCTTCTCCGGCAATTACCTGTTCTACAACAAACCCCCTGCTTTTAGCATTGGCATTTGTAATATCTTTAACTACATTATATCCGGCAACTGCTCCGGTAGCTACAAAGTCTTTCTTATCCACGGTAGCCAGCCCGTTCACCAGAGTAACATCCAGAACATCTGTAGTGGTAGACTGAATAGCCCTCACAATATTAGGTCCGTGTGAGTTAGGGGCTGTTAGCCACATATAAACATCGTCTGCGGGGGCTGTTGTATCCAACCACCACACGTTATCTTCGTTTATAACAATAAGTGTTTCAGGGATATTAGCCGCTGTTAATACATAGGTGTATGCAGCTATTCCCGGGTAAAGTGTAAAAATTTCTTTAACTGCTGTGGAAGCATTTGTAAGATCATACCCGAAGTCAGCTCCTGCAGGAATATCCATATCCGGAAAGTTACCCACTGACGCTGCGATCCACAGAGAATCATCTAAAGTATATTTTTTATGATCATGTGTTGAATGCTCGTAACGTACTGTCGGCAACCATACATTACCATTACCGTCGTACGTTACAGTCTGTATAGCCAGTGCCGGAGTAGTTTGAGTTACCTGCCCCGCGACGGAGCCTGAAAGATAGTAGGTTCCTGCGGTAGGAGTCGCTGTACCGAATAGATTAGCTAAATTAGCGAAATCTCTAAGATATCCGTTTAATACAAGAGACCCTGTATTACTGGTTAATTTTGTTACTAGAATACCTATCACAGCTGCTGATTCGGCAGGTTTTAAAGTGCCGTCTGAATTAAGCAGAGTATCGTTCCATTGAGCCAGTGCCGGAGTAAACATATTAGTGGTAGAATTCCAATACACCAGAGTTCCAGCTACTGTAGCTGTAGATACCGCAACTGTTTTTACATATGTAAATTCGGAAGAATAATCATCGTTCTGTATAGAACGGAGATAGTCTGTTCTTTCCGCTAAATCGTTTATAGGTTTATTAACTACGGAAGCTTTAACCTGATCTGTCTCAGCTATCTGAGTAATTGTCTGTTTCCAAGATGCTACCATTTTAATCTCCTTACGCGGATACGAATGTTATAGTCCAGCGGATACCTATCTGAGCTCCCGCTATCTTAGTGATTTCCGTAGTCAGATCTGAACAGCTGAATATTTTATCTTCGTCCTGAGCCGCTCCTTCTACTGAGGCTACAAGGGCTGAATGGTAAAATACTGAGGTACCATCTGTGACAGGTACAGAGGGAACTTGAGTTGTTCCATCTGTTATACCCAGGAATACAACTTTATTATTAACATAATTAGATGTAGAGGCTGAATAAACAGGTTCCCCTATAGTTGAAACTCTTACAAAACTTCTGTTAGGAGAAGTAGCGGCATAAGTTGCTGCATCATTTGCAAGACCTTCTGATATCCGGACAGCTGCCGGGTCATTCTCAAAAACCAGATACATCAGATTAATATTTAAGTCTCCTGCGAGTGCTTTAGCTAAAACATCCGAACCATCATAGGCTATAAGATTATGCTGTTTGTAATTAAAAGTCCAGACATCGTCCTGAACACTATACAGTTCTATCTCGCCCTTCATATGAGTGTGTTTAAAAGTATCATTCATTTTAAATTGAAGTCTTTCTAGTTACGTTATCTGTAATATTAGTGCTGGAATAACTGTCTGAAACGCCCTGCGTGTGAAACGCTTCCACAGTTTCCGATATGTTGGAAGCATTATACGTTAATGTACTCCCAGCTTCCATAAAAGTCAACATTGTTGTGTACGCGGGAATAGTAAATTTGATATATGTCAGAAAAACAGCCGGATCAATATTATCTGGAACATATTCCGTACTGAGGGTAACAAAGAAAGCGTTGTTTAGAAACGCCCTCTGCTGATACTCTGTAAATAGGTTGATAGTATCAGGAACTTTATTGTTATTATCCTCTATAATAATATCTGTCAGGTCTCTCCCTAGAGAGGCTGACAGCCCTAGTAAATGATTATTGAAAGCAAGGACTGTTGAATCCCGCCCCTTAAAAGGAAGAGAACCTCCTCTGGAGGTGACAAATGTATATGTAAGAGTTGCATCGCTTACCAGCAAATCTATAATAAACCCACTGACATTATCAGCCAGATATGTATATGCAGTGGCTGATATATCTTCGACATAAAAATACCCTGTACCGTCACTGACCAGAATATTATCTTCGGCAGAGGGGAAAGGATAATCTATATTCTCAACCATTACCCCGTCTGTAAAACTATCATCCAGAAAGTTATTACTGAGATGTAACGCAGGAAACGAGGAATAAGGTATATCGTCCCGTCCCGTGAATACCTGTACAGAATCAAATATCATTTCCCCGTCAGTTATTGTATCTAATATATCCTTGGTTATTGATACCCCTGTTGGGGCTGAATAAAGGTTACTACCTATCTCAGCCCATATACGCCCTCCTTCTGTAAAGGTTCTTGTGTATGTACCTCCGGTAGTAATAAAATCTGTATCCACGGAATGGCATAAAAGTTTATTGACATTATTTATAGTTCCGCCTTCTACCCGTAAATCCCATATATCATTAACTATCTTTTTAAAATATTCGGAAGAGTCTCCACCTATTCTAACAACCTCTCCATAGATATCTTCAACATCCTTAAAATCTTTATTAGCGCCGAAGAACCACATACTTATACCCAAAATAGGTTCTCCTGATGTATCTATAAACCGTTTATCGAATCCCATATTAAAAGGATTGTCTCTAAAAAATATTAAATTACGGTCATTATCCACATAATAGTCCACATTACTTTCGAGGACTATTTCAGGGTTTTTAGGACCGGACATTATAAAAGGAATCTTTTCTATATTTGAATCTATCGGGAAGGTAAAATAATTATGCAGTCGATCTCCGAAATTATAGAGTCCATTAAAATATACAGCTTCCTGATTGAACTGCATAGCATCCTGATTCATATCATCTTCATCGTACGTGACATAAATCCACTTCTGTTTTCGATAGACATCTATTGTATGTCTGGATAGAGCATTATATAAAGTAGCTGTATCCAGAGTCTGCTGATCATACATATCCTCTGTGCCTGATAGCAGAGCATTTATAAATAGAGAGTCCGTAAAGATCTGAGTCCAGAATTTAGATATATATTGTTCGAGCATTTTTATACCAGATAATCGTTAGTTCGATTTAATGAAATAGATACTGAAGATGAGGTGCAGAAAAAAGAAACTGTATTAGCGCTGACAGCCTGAGTCAGATCTGCTTCCACTGTTAAGGTATCTACACTTCTATAATAGTGCTGTTCTCCCGAAGGATCATACAAAAACCCTGTAAGAATCATGGGGGCGACAACCACAAGATTAGAGTCTGCTTCCAGAATAGCATGCGACAGTTCGGTTGTAGTAACATATCCTCGTTTAAGGGGAGTGCTGTTAACAGCCGCGGCAACCGCCGCTTTAAGAGTGTTTGCATCCGGAGTATCTCTGTAATCCGGATATTTAATGAGAGCTTCTACACCTACAAACATAGGGATAGGAGCTCTAACAAGATAATCTCCAGCCGGGTTACGGAACTCTGGATCTGATATAGCATCCTGCAGTACGCCTATACTGGGGAGAAGCAGTACAGATACACTGAAAGTGGTAGTCTCCCCGACAGTTGTTCCACTCAGCCCTTCGAATATAAAAGTCGCTTCGGCTGTCTGATACTTAGTATATCGGGCATCTTCCCCTGTAGTACAGTCAGGAACATATACTTCATTAGATGTATCGCAGGAGAAGGTGTAATCCACATCTCCTGTATATGTCATAACTCCGCTGACATCCGCATGGGATACACTGTTTACCATATAGAAACCGGGAGCGTCCGTTTTACTTATAAGGACTTTCCATTTACTTAAAGCAACATCCACCAGTGTTCCTGTCAAAGATAATGTTGTACTGGTTGGATAACTGGCAGTTCTACTGTATATATCTACTCTTCCTCCGGGATTTACTCCATAAACATTTGCTCGTCCACGAAGCATTTCAGAATCTCCCATTCCTATAACTGATACGTCCTGAACATTGACAGAGGTATAGTCAGCAAATAAAGCCTCTACATGGGCTTTTCCGGAAGGTACTTTAGCTGTTACGCCTTCTGTAGCCCTGGCTTTCATTTCAGTCAAAGTTTCCTGAGAAGTTCCCCCTGAGAATGTGGATGATATTTCAGTACGTACGACATCTTCTAAAGTTATATTTGTTGTAGCCGTCTGCCCTATGGACAATACATTATTGGTGGGATCAACTGTGTTCGCCGGTATAATCATATACCAGGTAGTTGTATCATATTGTTGTAGAACTCTATATCTGGAAGCATCCAGAACATCGGTCACATTAGCTACCCCTATATAAGTGTTGTCAATCTCCAATACATCTGTACCTACTGTGAATAAAGTTGTCGAGGGAATATATAAATCTGTATTACTAGAGGTGTATACGGCTAAATAACCACTGGATGTAGAACCCTCTTTTCTTGTCACATTATAATTGGACAGAAGAGCTTCTACCATTGTTTCATTCGTACTTTCAGATAGAGACAAGTTTGTTATAACCGTATTTATATCTTCTTCCTGAGACGTGTAGTATCGGGCAGCGGGCTTTATCATCAGCTCCCTTAGGGCTGTACCGACAGATGTATCCAGACTGCTGTTATAGGAGGTCAACCAACCTGACAGAATCTCTTCATTTTCAAAAACTGTCGCACTATCTAAATTTTCTAAACTCATTATTAAGCTCCACGTAAATTATAGGGTATTGTACTGCTTACAGCATCTCCGGAAACAGTAGTTATTGTTACATCAACTGAGACCGCCGAAGGATCCACACTGCTGACAGATGCTGTGACGTCAATACTGTCCAGCTGTTCATTCTCGGGAGTCGTGGAAGTCACAGACGATTGAATATTTTCCCGAACTACATCAGCGGCTATTATAAATTGATTCTGAAGATCACTGGCTTGTGTAACATTACCTGTGATAAGCTGTATGATATCTGTTCCCATTTCAGGTATAAGAGCAGTTTCTTTGTCTTTGAATAACAAAGTTATAACTCTCTGTAGTAAAAGGAATGATCCTGTATTAACAGTATTATCGAATGCTAAGTCTATCTCTGCCGGAAGAATTGTCGGCTCTGTGTAATTAAGATCCAGCATGAGGTCCCACCTGATCTCCGAGTTTTTTATATTTATTTTCCATAAAGCCGTCTTTCTGATCTGCCAGTCCAGCTTCCAGTGATTTGTTAACAGCTACCGCTTCTATTCTGCTTCTGGAATATAATCGATTCGCTTTTTTAAATCCCAACAAAAAATAATAGGAGTTAGAACTAGTGACTAACTTCTCCGCATCCTGCTTACTTTTTTCTTCACTTATTTCCTTTTTGTATAAATCTACCGCCTCTTTCTCAAAAGTAGTTTCGTCTGTGTTAGAAGGGGCAGTCCATCTAGGATATGGTCTTTCCTGATCTACAGTACTTTCTACAGTTTTATCAAAAAAGTCTATAAATGAATTAATAGCAGCTAATGTAGACTTAAGCGCCATATGCTTCTTCCAGTTTTTTAACAATCTTATTTATACGAAGGCTTACCGCAGCTGGAGTAATATTTAACTTTCGAGCTGTTTCACCTTTGGAAATTTTTCTAGCTCCCCCATATCCCGTAGTCCATTCAAATATTTTCTTATCCAGAGGGTCCATATCAAAGTATACGTAATCAGTCCAGACCTTTTCGTAATCTGCCCCTTTTGAAAAAAGAGTATCTCCTTTTTCGGTAAGAGCGGATGATGCGGATATTGTTCCTTTGTACTGTCTGGAATGTTCAATAGCTTTACGGGGAATACTTGTTATATCCGCCAACTCAGTCAAATTAGGTTCACGCCCGTATTCACTTTCAAAGGTTTTAGTTGCCTGATATAATCTATTCTTATTAAGAAGTACGTTCTCAGGTACATGTACTGTGTATGTACGTTTGGCCTTTTCTCTATTCAAACCTTTTAGATTCTGATAGATATATGAAGGTAAAGCCATACCTTTTTTTGGGTCATACATATTAAAATAATCAACAGACATAAGTCTTGCTTTAGTTCTCAAAGCGTCCGAAGAAGTCCCACCGTATGACTTAAGTGCTTTATCTATAACAGGATCCATCTTTTTTAATAGAGGGGATAATGTTTTAGGGGTAGGGTCTGCTTTCCAATCCACATATTCCTGTGGAAGATCCGCTGTCTTATTTCTGGACGTTATACTCCTTGGAAAAGGATTATGAGTATATGTACTTTTAGTATCTGTCATTTTATCTCCGATTTTCTACCATGGTAGACTTTCTAATAATGTACTACTTTTTTAGGTATTCTACAATTATTTATGCTAAACAGCCTTATGCTTAATCAGTAAATAAAGATACCTTTTTCATAGTGTATTGATCATATAGCGGGTGCTTATCGAATCCGAATTCTTCATTCTGGGCTTCATTACGAATATATGCTACATTGGCAGTCAAGCTGAATTGACCGACAGCTGACCTTATAGACACAGACTGTACCTGTCCATATAAAATGCTGTCTCCAAATATTTCCTGAGCTATCTGATCCCCTGTAATGTCTATTTTTATTACCATCCCAGGAGCGCAGTCAAATGTCAGGGGGAGTCCAAGTGTCATTGAATTCTTTCCCCATACTCGGGTATTGTACAAGCTTTTAGCTACTTTATTCATAAAGGTATTTACATCTGTCCGAGCTAAATCCTTATACTTATCTTTAACAGTTATATTTTTTGTGTGCTGGGGTTCCCCTTTAGTTCCTACCTGGGGAGGTTTAGATGATTTACCGCGACTATGTAATCTGGTTAACTGAGCCCACGCTGGCAAAGGTAAATATTCATAAACTCCTGATACTGTAGGATCGGGCCATTGTATAAAACCATACGCCAGTGAATTAGTCTTCACTCCCTTATCATTAGAATTATCTCCGAAACATAAACGGACTCCGGCTATGGGAATAGGATCTAACATTGTACGACTGTTTATACTGAATATATCTTTCGCCTTGACAGTACACATAGCATTTTTACTTAAAGGCATATTAGGGGCTATTACAGCTGAGGTAGCTGTAGGCATTAAGACTCCTTCATATTTAGTAGTGAGTTTACTCAGCAAAGTCCACCCATTACTATGCATCCACGTTTTTCCCAATGTCTTACATATTTCCTGTTTCATGTGCCCATTAGTTGTATTCGTAGGAAGACCTATCCACATATTAGGGGATACTGTAATACCCGCTAATACCGCAAGAGATTTAGGCATAGCAGTTCTACCCTTACTTTCCCCAGCCGCGTTTTTAAATTGATCTTTTCCTTCAGATTCATACAATTCTTCTAAAGAATTTACTAAATATTCTCCAACATTAAACCCTCCTAATTCTGTGTTATTTTTCATACCTGATATAGTCTTAACTATTGTTGACTGACGTCCTTTTTGGTTCTCCCTGTAAGCATCGTATACTACTGTAGCTGTATTAGGTATCATCATAGCCCGAGCCATTGTAGCTAGTCCCCCTAATAAAGATAGTTTGTGGGTACAGGTAAGCACAGCCCCAACACTTGTTCCACTGGCATTGCTTGCCTTGGAACCCCCTATTCCGGTAACCACTCCTTCAAATAGTACTCCACCAGCCCTTCCACCCCCGCGTACATGATTGTGGTAATACTTTATTTGTATTTCATCGCCCTCCTCAACTTCTGAAATAGTAAGCACAGGCACGGCATTCTTACCAATAACTTTAAATACATCCTTACCCACAGCCAGACGTATCTGACAGGTAGGTATTCTGTTTACATTAAAGTTAACAACGAATCCCGAAACAGCAAACTCTTCATCATTTCGGAAGACGTGTGCCTCGACATTCTCAATATTTTTAATCGGAGGTGCCATTTAAAAGACCATATAGGTTCATACTTACTGTGGCTAGTTTATTTATAGGGAAAGAGTCGTCAAAATAATTTGCTTTGTAGGTTTCATTACCCCATGGGATTTCTATATTTTCCAAGGAGCTAAGGATTCCCGTTACACTACGGATAAATTTTTGATGATAATCTATTCCTATGACAAAAGAAGATGCGGGAAGTGTTCCCTGCATACGTAGATATAATTTATTAGATAGTAGTATCTTATCTGATAAATTATCTGTCATAACAAAAGTATATACTACAGTTCCCTGTCCTGAACTGGCTACTGTCGCTGTGAGGGCTGTTGGGTCTATATCTACTGAGAATGATTTATCGAGCCATACAGGATCATCGTCCGATTCATTGAGGACGTACATCTGCATGTCTGTGCTGTGGATAACTTCATAAGAGTCATCACCCATACTTAGAATATCTACGGCATATGTATTCAGGATGTCATCAGCCAGTAGCTCGTTCTTGTATATGGATTCCGTGATAGTCTGTAGTAATTGCTCTGTACAGTAGGAACTATATTTAATCTCCCCTACAGGGACCATGAACTGATGTAGCTCTTTATACTTATCATCATATGTATAGGTATTGGGAGTTACAGCCCTTCCATCCGCACAGGTCTCTCCTCTATTTAATAATGTCCAGAATTTGTTAATCATTTACTTTACCTTTCCTAGAAATGAAAATGAAAAAGTATATGTATTATCTTTACCGCCCACCAGATTAATATTAAGACTTACAAAGTACCCAGAAAGAGTCATACCACCTATTGCTATCCGAAGGGCTCTCCTAGCTTTAGTCGATCCTAGTTTATATTTTTTATAATACTTTACAAAATCTTTAGGGGTGCTTTTTAAAGTAGTTTTACAGGTTTCGTTCTGGAAAGCTATTCCGGTAATTCGGGACATACTTAGCTTATCCCCGAACATATATGCATATACATCTGAATTAAAAGCGTAGTTTATCTGGTAATTAAGATCAGTAGATCCCTGAAAATTTGTAAAAAATAAAGTACCTTTCAACCCTTCTATCGACATAGGGAGAATACGCGCTTTAGGGTATCCTGTAAGTACTTCTTCTGTAAATAAATCAACAGCCATGTTATTCGATTCCCTCTTTTTTAGTTGTTACAACTTTTCCTTCAAGCATACTTTTAAATAAATTATATATCTCTTCCAGCCAGGGCCTGGTTATTTCTTCGTTAATAAACTCTTCTTCTTTACCTTTAAATAAATCTTTATTAAGTGCATCCTGCTCCTTAGCAAAAGTCTGCAGTTCTTCCAGACTCATCTTTTTATCCTTAGTTTCTTTTGTGTCTATCTCAGCATCCGCTAACTTCTCTCTTATATATGCTGCTTTAGCTTTCCTTTTACCTGCATAGTCCAGCTGACTATATGTTTTACCTTTTTTAATGTTTCCTGAAATTCTGTCCAATGTACCTTCATTGCTGCCCTCATAATCTTTAAAATCAGCATCCATATTATCTTTAAGATTATCGATTTCTTCCTGCACATCATGAACATCACCTTTGGAATCTATACCCCCAGCAGCTATAAGCTGTATTTTTTTCATAACTATCTGTTGTCTTTTAGCCTTTTCAGCTGCAGTACCTCCTTTTTTAATAAAATCAGATATTACTTTTTTACCTTTCCCCTGAATCATTTCCTTCATAGCAGCCTTACTCTCATCAGTAGTCATTAATGCCAATAAATCCTTTGTAGCATCTTCCACACTTTCTCCAGCAGCTAATTTTTTTAAGAATCCGGAAATTCCACCCGATGTTTTCGATAGTTTTGTAGCTACCTCTCCCTGTATAGCAGCTTGTTCTGTCATACGTTTTGCTCTATCTATTTTAGCCATGTGTTCAGACATTTGTTCCGCATTATCATACCCCTCATTAGTTGCTTGATAATTGTAGAATTCCCGTATTTGCCCAGACTTTGCTACATCATTTACCTTTTTTTCTAAATCCACTACATTGAGTTTTTCCATACCTTCTTTATATACACCCATTTCTTTGAGATACTCTATTCGTCTTTTATACATTCTCTGACGGGTTTGATTTATTGCGGTGTATGTTCCAGTATCATTTTTTGTGGCTTCATCTCTAGCAGCCATAGAAAAACGCCCCATTTCAACATCCCTGGCAGAGACAGTACCTGTGGCGGTAGCGCCTTCCCCCGCCAATTCAGCTATTTTTTCAGCATTTAATACTTCTGAAGTAGTCATTGCCTTTTCTGAAAAAGTTTTTATTTCCGCTTCGGTATATCCTTTTTGACGCATAGCTACTTTAGCTGCTCCAACCATATGGCTCGTAGTACTTAATTGAGCTCCAGTCACACGGGCTGATACTACCTGGGCAAATCTATTAAGATTAATACCATGTAAAGCTCCCTCTCTGAAGCCCCCTGTCATAACACCTCCTATTATGAGTCCGGCACTTCCAGCCCCCTGAGTGTGCCCTGATATTTGTTGGGATATCATTCCACTGGCCCGAGCATACTGAGCTATCTGCCCTGTAGTGGTTCCGGTCATTTCAGCCATCTGCCGATATTGCTGCATCTTATCAGCAGCAGCTCCCAGCCCGAATGTGTTTATAGCCTGTCCACCGAAAGTAGATTCCAGCTGGCGTATAACCTCTGTCATAGGGCCTTTAATAATATCACGGATACTGCTTATAGATTTAGCAGTAGCCTTAAGATTGTCTTTTATTTTAGTGGGATCACTTAAATCCCCTAACCCCCCACGCTGTGCCTGAAATTGTACAAGAGACCCCACATCCCGTCCGGACATATTCCCATACCGGGCTCTATTCTCCATGAAGTCTGTTTCGACCTCTTCTATAAGACCTGCAGTGCGTTTCTCACCTGTACCTGTACCCAGTAGGCGTTTTAAAATAGTTGTATTAGTAGTGTTGTCCTGAGGTCCTACAGGTGCTCCGTAGGTATATTGCATCGCGGCTAAGTTATTCCCGAACGCTTTTCCTATATTTGATGCACCGGACATGCCGGTTGTCATTTCTATAAGAGCTCTATTTATATCTGCAGGACCTTTATCCTCATTACCTGTCCTCTTTAGATATGCCTTAAAAACACGATCTTCTTCAGTTTTTCTGGCTCGGGCACTTTGAAAAGCCACCGATGCATTTACAGTTTGTTGTTGATGCTGGATTAATTGGGTTGCAGGATTCCAAGTAGAGTTATATCCCCCGACTGCTTTAAAGGGATCATCTCCAAATAATTGCTTACGTACAGCAGGGGCAAGATCAGACTTTATGATATGACTGCCTATCATACCAGGCAGGGAGTTTGACGGCACCATCATACCCCAGGTTGTCTGCATAGACTTATTTACAATATCCTGCCCTCCGACAGGATTCTCGTTCATCATTTGAAGTAATGTGTCTTGCACTTGAGCCATTATTTATTTTTCTCGTAGTTTCTGTACATTGCTATTGTTTTCGATACTTCGTCCTGAGCTTCGTCTGGAACTCCCCTTATATGTGTTTCTTTTTTAACCGACTCAGGTTTTTTCATTATCCACGGAATATTTGTACTTAGTAGATTTTTTACATTCGCCTGACTTGTAGCCCCATTATCATCTACTGTTATAGAAGTAACAAAGGCTTTAAGTTTGTATACATCAGCTAATAAGTTACGCTCCAGATGACTAAATATGAAATGTTCTTTTAAAAGAGAATTTGTATCATTTCTTGATATCTTTGAAAAATCAAGACTTCCACCAGCATGGGCACTGACGGCTAAACTCGCCCAGCGCCCTTCCAAAAATTTTCGTCAAAACAACCCTCCGCGAGAGATACTAGCATTTCATTAAATTCACTATGCAGCTTACCTACTATACCACTCAGTGTTTCAGGCCAGTTACCGAAACGCATATTATGTTCTCCCATAACCACTTCCAGATTGGATGTTGCCAGAGCGGATCTGTCAAATTCTACCTTTTTATCCCCCTTTATATAATACGTAGAGGAAAATACCATTTTTACTTTAATAGCCTTAAGGACAAAGAACGGATCCTCTTTAATTTCATTAAGGACTCCCATCATAGCATCCGATTCTCTCGTGGATATATCCGTAAAGCATATTCGGAACATACCATCACCAATAGAATACTCTTTAGTAAAGAAAGTATCTCCCAGAATAGTTCGGAGATATTCTTTCTTATCTTCTTCACTGACGGGAACTATATTCTGTCTTGTATCCCATTGACATCTCTGACATAATACCTGCCCTCCCATTGACGAATCATTCATAGATACTTCATCAACGACAGTCTCCTCAACTTTTACTTCCTTTGCTATATCCTGCTTTTCCATCTCGAGCTCCTGTTTGTTATACTTGTGTTAAATTCATTGCACTATTTATAATATACTGCGTCGCTAGGTCTTTTTCATCTATTTCATTATTAGCGTACCCTTTAAGAGAACCCTTTTCTTTCCAACGATCCTTACCCGGGAAAGACATTGTTGTCTGATCTACTCCCTTAACTTCAAGTTCTTTCCATTTAGTACCCCCAGTTATAATAGCCTGCCACGTAGATACAGGCAGGTAAAATCCTTCTGTCAGATAATTTAGAGTTCCCGGGAATACGGTACCTATTTTCTTAAGATTCTCCATAGACTCCTGTACAGAATCTTTGAATATTTCAAAAATAGGTTGGATGCCTTCCGCCTGCCCCTCTATCTGCTCTCCTACCTGATTAGGAATAGTTGCATAGCCTTCCTCTCCCGCATCACCTACTTTATCTCTTAGACCGGTAGCTATAATACTGTCTATATTTCCGGTAACTGCAGTAATGCTTTTAAACCTTGTGGGACCCTTACAATCCAATACAGGATCACTTGTGGAAACCACAACATTAACATCTTCCCCTTTATGATCCAAAGCCGTAAAATCAGCGATTCCTTTTGTTATTGTTACAGCAGATGTACCTATATCTACCCTTTTTGTTAATACCTCAAAGATACTATTTGTTAAAGATAATGATCCTCCGCTTAAATGAGTAACAGCGAAGAGACCTCCTTTTTCTATATTAATAGCATTTACACCCGTATTGGTTATAACACGTCCCGAATTTATCTGGGTAGTAGTTGCATGATAGTTCGAAGAACCCCCATACCCTATATAGTTATGCTTGGATAGTACAGCCAGATTAGACGCACTCTTAAGTACAATACCTCCCCCAGCCCCAGTCAACTCCTGTATCCCCCCGTCTTTAGTAAAGGCAGCTATATCCAGATTAGATTCGGATTTATTCTCTATAAGCATAGTACCCTGTTTACCCGAAGCGGCAGCTGTTAACTGTACATTCCCTGCTGCTACAATACTAATAGCATTGTCCGAGGTTATCTCGGTAACTCCTTTACAGGATTTCTGGATATTATGCCGAGGAGCGAAAGTTACTTTATCTCTTCCGGGCTGTTCTACAATATCTCCGGGGCATGTCAAATATATATTACCTTTAAAAAATCTTATTTCTTCCCCGTACCCCCCGCTTATAACAATGCTCCCATCTTCCAGCTGTCTTATAGCTGTAGAGACATCAAACACTTCGACTCCGTCTGTTCTCTGTCCGTCCGCATTTACAAAGGGAAGTATAGTAGTTCTTCTCGGAGGTTCCTCGTAATGTGGGAGTTCATCGGTTAGTGCGGCTAATGTAAAGGTCGAACTAAAAGATGCATCAGTAGCAGCATTAAATGATTTATATACATCTTCTCTAGAAGTCTTAACATCCCAATAATCTTTGGTCTGTGCTCCGGCAAATGAATTCTTTGTAGCTTCGTGTTCGTCGTATTCATCCAGAATCTGCTTACCCAGGAAAGCTAACTCTCCCAGCTCTTCATGATTCTCAGACCACGCTTCTCTTTCGAATACTGTCTCTGCAGAAGTATCTTCTGTATCTGAATCTTCTTTTTCTTTAGGGGCAACTATATAGACTGTTTTTTCCAGAGACAATTCTTTAGCTGCTTTAACCCTGAATACTCCATCAGGTCTTTTTTCAACACTTAAGGTTGCGGGGGCTGAAACTGCGTCATTCTTATAGTAATCTCCGGGAGAGGGTACTGTCATATATTCATAAGATCCGTCTACCAAATATCCCTCCAGAATATTCATAGAGAAATACCCTCGGACAGTATCTGAATCTTCAGGAGTCCATACTCTGGACTTCTTTAACTTGGGGTCAGACGACTCACTATCTACCAGGGCTGGATTATCAGATAGAGCTCCCAGCCCCTCATTTATAGAGGAAGCAACGCTTCGTATACTGGATATACCATATCTGTCATAATATGTCCGTTCGTCGTAAGCGGCATTTTGGGTTATAAGCTTCTCACCCGTTATACGGACTGTGTTATCAAATAGAAAGCATTCCACACGGGCCATATCGGATGCCTTCATAAATACTGTAAAATCATTAAGCAGCATCCCCCCACCCAGAGCATTGATTTTACACCACTCCCCGGGAACAGTATCCAGAGGTCTGCCATATGAAAAATCACGAAGCATCAGAGGATATGCGTCTTCAGACAGTGTCTGTTCTTTCTGATCAGGTCTGTTTAGAGAGGATACTCCGCTTCTTGGAATCAAGTCCGCATATTTATTAAATAGATGTTCGTTATCCGGTTCCAGAGCTATTACATTTGCACTACCTAAAATAATATTGGGCAGCATTATATCTGATTCCTTACCGGGGACAAATATCAAAACGTAGGTTCCAGGGGAAAAATTAGTGACGTCCTTATATCCATATACTCTATCACTGCTCTGATTGAGGAGTATAGCATAGTCATTCATCATCCCTTTACCTACAGACACTCTGTATACTCCAGTGGTGGGAGCCATTGAGATAACTACAGCCACGGTAATAAATCCTGAAGGTTCCTCGTAATGTTGTATTCTGGACAGATCCTCCATAGCTGCAGCAGCTGTTTCGGATGCTTGTACGGCATCTCTTCCATCATCTGAAGAAAGAGGGGGATTAATATTGGCAACAATAGTAGGTGGCATATGTGTAAAAATAAGGCCACTATTTCTAGCGGCCTTATTCCTTTAATTACAGCTTGGTGATTTTACTTGAGAGATAAACCGCCTATAACGAGTGTCGTTCCGGCACTCAATATAGCTAGATCCCCGGCCTGGACAGACGCGGAGAGTCCCTGCAGTAAACAGTACTTACAAACGAACTGAAGACCGCCCCCTGTAGTATCATCGTCACAGGTTACGTTGGCCGCTTTAATAGTCAACACATTACCCGCGATTTGACAGGGATCTGTATAGCGTTCCAGGAAGTCTTTAATACCGCCGGAAGGTCCGACGATTATTCCCAGCTGGACGGTTCCATTACCCCGTCCTGCTATAAGATATTGCTTATTGTTATTCAATGGATTTATTTTGTTAATAGGTCGGTTGTACTGGATAGCGCACGTGTTGACGATTAGATCGTCGAGCCCGCCTGCCAGAGATATAATAGCTCCGTCGAGTTTCCATGCACCGCCATGTTGTACATCCTGACCGAAAATATCGTTAGCCATTGCCTTATCTCCTCTATGATATTAACATTGTGATGCTTAGATTATTCAATGGATACGGCAGTGTAGGCTCAATAGTCAGCCAGATATGGTCGCGAAGTACTGCATCGACTTCCAATCTGGTGATTTCGTAATCCTGTAACTGTGGACCCAATGTCAGAGAATAAGGTAAACCCTCAATATACTCTGCTGTTGAATGCGTACGTGTCCGTATGATATCAATCATATCTGCGGATACGTTGCCCCTACCTATAATATCGCTGAACCCATCTCTGAAAATTCTGGAAATACTGTCCAGATTAGTCGTGATGGTCTGTTCACGCATATTAATATCTGTATTATCAGTAGATACCTGATGTCTGGTATATACCGTTCCTGATAGATCTTTAGTAACAATCCATACTCCATTACCTGCCATGATATTCAACTGAGTTGCATTAAACATCAGAGACCTGGTAAGTGTAGCAAATCCCGTTACTGATACATTAGTAAGAGGTGCATGTGGAGCTACTCCGGAACGTAATCCGGCTAAAGCAGCACATAGATAAATACCACTTACACTCGCAGTACCGTCGGATACTGTATCAGGCCATACGTAATACATACGTCTGTTACTGATAGTTCCGGCAGCCTGTCCGATAGCTGTTGCATATTGCGTCAGAGTTAAAGTACTGTATACCTCTATCTTAACTGCGATAGGATACTCAGAACTCAACGCTGTTACCAGAGTAAGCTCTTCTTCTGTATCCACACTGTCGATGACAGCTGTATCGTAGATAGTTTCTCCGGCGTATGGACGGTAATTTATACGTAGAACATCTCCGGCGACAACGCCGTTTGTAATAAACAGCCCGTCCTCCAGTGTTACTTTAGTATAGTTAGTACCGCTTGAAGGATCTGTAACAGTTGCTTCCAGATCTTCTCCCGAAGCATCCGCTATATATACAGAAGCAGATTGTTCCTCGTTTGAGTTAACCCATCCGATTCGCCAGTTATTTTTAGTAGCTGCCGATTGAGCATCAACGTGCCCATCCAGAAGAGTTATGACAGATGCCAGTTTAGTCATCGGCACCAGTGAATAAACATCCTGATTTGAGGATAGAGTATCCAGAGCCGTAGTATACCCAGCTAAATCATCAGAAGCCGTACCTATATAATATACAGGGGTTCCATTTGAGTTTAGAAGGGCTGAATAAACACCTTTAGCCAGTGGATTATCCGTTGAAACAGTCCCTAATGTAGCGGCTACTTCTGTTGGATCTGACAAAGTATTTATGGAGGTAGTATTGGTAGTTAATAATTCTCTGTACTCAACACACATACCTGAATTTAAAACAGGAAATTGAGCTGATGTTCCTAAGTAAGTTCCGGTAATTTCAGCTGATCCCAGCATAACTATACTGGAGGCTGCAGTTGTGTAATAAATACTTGGACAGACAACATCATCTACAAGACTGATAGTGACTGATAAAGCATCTCCTACAGCAGCTTCTTCCGAACCTACTACTAATTTATCCGCCAGAAGAATTGTTCTGACAGCTCCGTCAGCAGATGCCAGAGCACTTACTGACCATGAATCTCCACCACAATATTGTGCAGCACTAGCGAGAGTCATTGTTACTCCGTAGTTACCTACCAGAGTTGCTCCAGCTGTGGAAACTACTGTATTACTTTGAACGTCATATCCGTTGTTGGTGATAATATCGTATATAATATTATCTGTTCCGACAACTCCACCCTGTACAATTCGGTAGATATAAGTAGTATCTGTAGCACCTGAGAAAGTTCCACCAGCTACAGGAGTTGGTTTAACATATAACTGAGTTGCTGACATTACCCAAGTGTCCCCGATCTGAAGATCATTATAATCGTTATCAGAACTGGAACTAACACTTTCTGTAACAGAAGAAGAACTTTCTGTAATAGAAGAATTACTCTCGCTTTGAGAAGAACTGCTGTGTCCCGAAGAAGAACTGCTTTCCGCGTTAACAAGGGAGCAGGTAATTCCTCTGGTTCCAATGGCTGTTGATGTATAATTAACAGTTACCAAAGATACATCATCTGTTCCCGATGTGGAAACAACGGATGCTTCAGCTATTCCGGAAGTTCCGGCCTTTGTGACAGTGACGGTGTATGTATCACTTATTTCTCCTTCATCCAGTCCGTCGTATGTTCCGCCCGCTGATACAGTTAAAGCAATATCCGCGATAGTTTGTGAATCTACAGCAGGTGCTACAGCTATGGCAGCATCCTGATTGGATGTGGATGCTGTAGCTGTACCTACTGTAGCTACTGTTTCAGCATCAAAGCCCGCTACACGGGTGCTTAATACATTAGCGTCCCATGTGACACTGACTCTATCCCCTACAGCTACATCCCTTGTTCCGAATGTTCCTGCAGTACGGGAATACCCGTTAGCTGTTTTTAAAATTAAACTTGCGGCACGTATTTTATTACTGCCTGCAGCTTCCCCGGCGGGTACCGAAAAACCAGTCCCGGAGTAGTATCTCAGAATAGCATCTGTGAAATTTACTACTACCGTGTCTTGTTCAACAGTACTTCCGGCACTTTTATCCGGCCAGGAATAAGTCGTCGACGTTGTTCTGTCGTACGCACCAAGAGATTCGCAACCTGTAGTTCCGGTATGCACCCCGTACTGTGGCCCGATAATACAAGCGTACAGAGGAGTGATGCCCGTAGTCAGAGCGGCTTCGAATTCCTGGAAGATTTTTAATTGGGGCTGAATATATGCCATTTTTTCTTCCTTTTTTAAAAAATTAAGATATATCTGAGTTAATAGCTACTCTCTTTAAGATAGGTGCATCTTGATACAAAGTCCAGTCATATGAATAATTCCAGGAAAGTTTTATAGAAACCATCCAATTTTCTTTATTTTCGTCAACTTTCTGCACTGGGGATACTTCCTGAACACTGAATGCTCCAAGTTTAGCTTCCTTCTGCAGAGGTTCTTTGTATGCCAGATACTTAAAAAAAACTTCCAGGCCGATTCTATCTGCTTCGGCCCCCGACTGTCCTACGCATATAAGAGTATGTCCGCCGGTTACAAAAACGGTATAATCTACTCCTTTATGTGTTTCATTTTTTTCGAAATGCGAAAGATGTCTACCATGTCCCAGACTATAATTCGAAATAACCTGTATAGCTTCTCTTTTTATATATACCGCAGGTCTCCTCTGAACAACCGTTGGATTCCATTTATAAGAAGGTTCAATCTGAATACGGGTAGTTTCATCAACCGTCCACAGATATTCCTTCAGCTGCTCGTTAATAATATTAGCTGCATTAAAAAAATGATTGCGGGTAAACTGTGTGAACAGCCCTGTTAAAATATAAGGGTCTCTTTTCAAACACAGAGAAGTTTTTTCTGTGTTTATTACCTGTCCGTTAGGATCCCATGTAGGTTCTGTATGTTCAGCCACTAATACATCCTTTCTTTAAGCTACCAGTTTTCATCTTCCAATCCTCTACGCCAGCCCTTATTGTCTGTCGTATCTGTTGATTTAATTATATCTGTGGATTCATCAGGGGCTTTTTCTGTAACAGCCACTGTCTCCGAAGGACATTCAGAGGTCTCTATTTCGAATCCTTCGTCTTCGTCCTCTACAGGGATATCCATAGATATATCTGTTTCCGGAAGTCTCCGCAGACTTAATTTAAATATAATAGGTTTACCTTCTATTTCCGCAGCGTGTTCTACCTTACGGATAACAAATCTTTCGTTACTCTGTGCATCCACCCATATATCTCCTGAGTCGATCCATGGATATGCTACTGCACGGGCTGTTCTGTCCTGCATATTCAGCATACCGATACCACCTTCGTTTAACTTGCGGTCTCGGGCTGTCAGTCCTACATCCAGCCAATATTCTATTCCGGGATAATATCCCCCTATAATGCCTGTACCGAAGCATTCTTCACAAGATCCGTTAACAACTTCCTCGATATCGTAATCTGTGCAGTCAGGGCATTTAGTCCCCCATTCCTTACGTTTAAGAAGGAACCCCTGTCTACCGCCCTTTTTCTTGAGGCGCAGATATTCTTTACGGACTATTTCTTTCATCACCAGATAATTATCTCTCTGTAATACTCCCAGAGCCTGTTCCGGTAATGATGTAAGAGTTTCCCAGTCCCCGCTATCCTCGCTGGTCTCACTGTTTGTGGAAGAGCTTGAACTCCCTGTAGCAGGATCGGGCCTGATAACAGCCCGCACATGGTAGTAGAGATTCTTCTCCATGTTGTAGTTATACTTAACAGTATCCACCAGAAAACAATCGTCGGTAACAGGGCTGTCTGGATTAATACAAGTCCACGGTCCCCCTGATCTAGCCATATCCACATAGAAATAAGCTGTATAGCCTGTGTCTACTGAGAAGTTTCTAGCCATCAGCCAATGGATAATCTTATGATTATCAGGAGTTGTCAATACATCTATGTGATGAAAATTAGCCATTATTAATAGTATATAACTGTACGTACTCCGCCGTAGACACCCTCGGCGTTAATACGAAATTTTTCGTGTTGCATCCATTCCAGATACTGTATGTGTATCTGTTCCGCTAGTTGTACATATACTTCCGCTCGGGACTTATCGTTGATTGAAAGTCCTGCAGCCTGATAATCCAGTTTATTCCTCAATAGATTACGGGAGGCCATCTTGAGCAGTTCTCCGGCAGTAGCTTCCATCCAGTAGTATCTATATGGGAAAGTAGCCGGTGTATACTGTGCATTCATTAAATGGGGCGGTCTTTCGTTCCACTCGTCGACAGGTCTGCGTATAGCGAACGCTATCTCGGAGTCAGAAAATTCAAGATCATCCAGAAGAGGATTATCCGCGGGACATCTGTCCAGCAGAAGTATTCGCACTTCGGGAATAGTTATAGTATTATTAGTCCGTTCCGCGGACGTCAGACTCTTTTCTATATACAGATAAATATCATACTGTGCTATCACTTCCAGAGAAGCGTCCTGTAGATGAAAAGCTCCGAGCCATACCCCCGCGTACGGGATATCCACAGCCTTCAGAGACAGCGATATCATTCCTGTAGCGGAATCAGTTATTGTACAAGTCTTATTCAGATAAAAATTCGCAGCGTCAGATGTTTCCTTAGCAAGGAATTTAACTCTACTTATATCAGTGAGTACTACGGGAGTTCCGTTAGTATGCTGTATCTGAATATTGTATTTACGTTTAGTCCCCGTGACTGCTGCTATTACAGGTCTGTTACAGGGAGTGCCTCCTATATCTCCGGGATACACTAATCCATCCGAAGGGCTGGTGGGAATTCCAGGGCCTATTCCGCCCCCTACTCCAGGGGGCTGACCTATTCCAGCCCCTGCGTCGGCGTCTCCGCCTATCAAGCAAATATCTGGTAACATCCTATATATCTCCAGTGACATGCTCCAGCAATTGTTTCTGCTGTGCACGTTGTTCAATTTTTGATAAAATCCGTCCTACAATAAGCATCTGGTCAGGCGATAGAGGGATAGAAGATCCCTGCTTACCCCCCACGTACATCTTAGTAGGATATAGATGTACTGTGTTAGCTCCGGAACCTACAGCTAGATGTCTTCCAAATACACTATGTTTTCCATAATGTACATCTGGTCCCAGTACAAAATGATCGTATTCGTATTTAGGCTTCTTTTCCATAAATATCCTTATTTAGAAAGTCTACCATGGTAGACTATTTATTTATCTTCCTCATATCGCTGTATATTCTTTCCCGACATTTCTTTATTTTCCTTTAACCACTCTCTTAGTCCGCATTCATTAGCGGAAAACTCTTCTTTATTCATCCACTTAGTATCAATAACAGCCCCTCCATATCCGTCTTTATCGACTTGATAATACTGACTGAAATCATAACTCATTTGAGTTATACCATATT
>Ga0307928_10000002_pt1 | contig 161556 bp, 235 predicted proteins | sample AceLakmetagen232_FD_201815 | JGI IMG/M metagenome (GOLD analysis project Ga0307928, IMG submission 201815) | Saline water microbial communities from Ace Lake, Antarctica - #232 | ecosystem: Environmental > Aquatic > Non-marine Saline and Alkaline > Saline | place: Antarctica: Ace Lake...
ACCAGGGTTCCTGGCCTGGCCCATGGGCCAGGTGCGACGCAGGATAGCGTAGGCCACTGGGCGTTCACGCCTGATGAATGCCAGTCGACGTTCTTGCAGGGTCAGGTGAGCCAGAGGGTCGGGAGCCTCGAGCCCGGTCCTTGTGCGCAGTTCGTTGAGTACGCCTCGTGGGCCGCGGCGAGAGCCGTCGCAGGCAAGAGCGGACACCATCGACAAAGAAAGGCTCATTCTTCGTGGCCCTCCGGCTCGTAGCGATCGAACTCGGGCCCATTGGACCAGCGGATCTCGCCGGGGACAGCCGCGATGATGCCCTCGGTGTCCCATGTGGGCTCTCCCGGGACGATCCGGAGCTTCACCACGTCCGTGTGACCAAAGTCGTTTCCGGCACCCATAGGCGCGTGTCGGATGGACCACAGAAACCAGAGCATGCGCCTCTTGGCGTCAACGTCGTGGATGGGTCCGTTGACGGGTCCCTGCAGGTCGGATGTGGCCATGGTGGTCGAGAACATCTCCCAGGTGGCCCTGGGCTTGCCGGTGGGGTCTCTGTAGGAGAACACCCGGGTCTTCCCCTGCTCGAGCATCTGGGGGTGCCCGTGTATGGTCTGGCCGATGCAGTGGCGCATCAGGCGTGTCTCCATGCGCAGCGCGTCGGTCCCGAACAGCTCGACGATCTTGGCACCATCCACGAAGATGGCCTGGTCGATCTGCTGTTCTTCGGCGAGCTGTTCGAGCTGCTCGGACTTACCCTCGAGGCCGAGCTCGTCCACGATCCTGTCGGTCTCTTCCTGGACGATTCCGTCCTCGTGAGAGCTCAGCGTCGCTACCAGGGCATTGTGCAACGACATGTCTTCGAGGTTCTCGTTTCGGTGAGCGAAGCGCCAGTCGAACATCATCTCGATGGCCGACCGCATGTAGGCAGCCCTGGGGAGCAGCTCGTGCTCCTTGGTCTTCTCGAGACAGGCCAGCATATGAGCCAGGTTGTCCAATGTCCCCTGGTGTTCGATCTCCTCCTCGATCCTGTCGATGAGCCAGTCGGTCCCGAGCGAGTCCTTGCTGAACAGGCGCAGCTGTGTATCGTCGGTTCTGCCGCATCCGATAGCCCAGTCGTAGTCGGCTTGGGTGACCAGGGGCAGCAGCGCGTCATCGATGGTGAGCTTCTTGCGGGCCCAGCCGCGGATGTCTGCCAGCGCACACACCAGCTCGTGCAGCTCTTCGGGGTCGTCTCCATGCTTCTCGATCCATCGTTTCAGGCACGGTGGGAGGGCGTTGTGGCGGTCCTCGACACGCAGTGTCCAGATCCAGTCCAGCTTGTCTGGCGGTCGACGAGACGAGGTACAGACCATCTCGACGGAAGGCACGAGCACCAGGCTCGGGTCATCTCCGCCCGGGACACCCTCCAGCGACATCTGGAGCTCGATCCGTGGACCGCTCGTCGTCCACTCGATATTGTCCTGACAACCGTCGATGTCGTGGTACTCGTACAGGTAGGTCCACCACCATCCATCACGGTCCTGATCGGCAGCCCAGCCGTCATGGTCACGTCCGAGCTCGGAGTTCGTGGCCTGTTTTATCGCCGAATCGACCGCCTCCGAGACCCAGCGCTCGACATCGTCTCGGCCAATGTCCGCTCCTCCGTCCATGTCGATGCGGAGCCGCTGCTCGGAGTGCTGGAGGTTGTACTCCAGATCGTCGTCCAGCCCCGAGGTGGCCCCGAATGGAGCCATGTCCTCCCTGTCTGGGATGTCCCTGTCCTCCTGGAGCCATCTCGAGAACCGATCCAACAACCTCGCCCTGAGGGGATCGTTGCCCGTCGTCAGCTCAGCGGCCTGATCCATCGGCCAGAAGCCGACGAGCATGGCGTACGCCAGCGGCCGCTCACGGCGGATGAACGCGAGCCGACGCTGTTGCAGGGTCAGGTGCGCCAGCGGGTCGGTGGTGGTCACACCTATCTTGGTGCGCAGCTCACCGAGCGCACCGCGGGAGCCGCGGCGGGAGCGCTCGGAGGCGAGGGTGCTGGCGAGGATGGACTGCACCCGGTGAGTATAGCTTACGGACGGGGCCCAGGCACCCTATGGGTCGTAGGTGAAGCTTTCTTCTTTGATCGTCTTCCGGACGATGACTTCGCACTGGATGACCGTCACCTCGTGTGCGCTCGAGCTATCTCGTGCGCAGCAGACCGCACCCCTGACGGGGCCCTTCGAGTCGCGATAGGCGCCGGAGAACCCGAAGGTGCCTTGTTTCTGGGTCCGGCACAGCCTCCTCGAGCGCTCGGAATCGTTCAGGACACCGCTCTCGATACCGGAACTCTCGAGCGCGGAGAGCGCGCATTCTTCATAGTAGGCGCTCGGGACGCAGCCGATGCTCATGACCAGGACACAGAAGAGGTAGGCTCTCATCTCTCGGTCCTCCCTTGATCGAGGTGTTTGCGCCAGGCCTCGATGCACTCGGACTCCACCGCGGTCATCTCTTCGGTCCACGGCACGTCATTCGCATAGCAAGCTTCTCGAGACCACTCCCAGGCCACACGCTCCCGGACCCGGCGTGGCCCGAGGTACGTCTCCCTGTGGGTCACGTGGTGTCCCAGCTCGTGTAGAGCGATGGCGAACTCGGCATCGGTCGTGATGGTGGCGCACCTCAAGGAGATCAAGTCCTGAAAGGGATCCGCGGCGTTGACTCCTACACACCAGTCCACAGTGATGTTGTTCACTTCGCATAGCGAGCAGAACAGCTCGGTGAGCCTCTTGTGTCGGTCGCTCTGCTTCATGGTGTTTCTCCTGCTGCCCGCTTCTGGGCGATCTCGGCGTGCTTCGACAACCTGGCGATGTCCTTCGCCCACTCCGTTGCCATCTCGTGGTCATGCTCCATGATGGCCTCTTCTCGGTGCCTGATGGAGTCCGACAGATCGCGGAGGATGTTGAGGTGGCACCGCTGCCAGGCCTGCCGCTTCGTGGCCCACATCCTGCAACCGTCCGGCCAGCTCGACAGCGGGAAAGACAGGCAGCTACACGGAGGCGCCTTCGGATCGTCGGGGTTCGGACCGATCCTGGCGATCGCTCCCTTGTCCTGCGACAGCTCGATGGCCTCGACCACGAACTCGACCATGAACGGACTGCTCTCCCCGGTCCCGATGGCCATGTACAGGGCCTGTCCGACGATGGGCGGCGCTACCGGCTGCTCGCTCATGTCACCGCCGGCAGCTCGTCGCCCTCTCCGAGCTTGGCCATGCGCCGCAGCGCGACACTGCGCACGACACGGCAGAAGGCGACGAAGGCCCTCTGCTTCTCGAGGTGCTTGGCGATGTAATCGATGTCAGGGTTCTCCGGGCTCACCTGGTCCAGGCTGAGCTCGATAGCGACAGGAACATCGAATACGCCAGTGTTGTAGTTGAAGATCATCCTGAGCGCGCCGCACTGTGGGATGGTCAACTCGAGACCGTGACGCCCGAGCGTCGCGGTGTACACTCTGGCTTTGGCCCGATCGTCACCCAGCGCCTTGGCGCCAGCATCGGCCTCTTTGACGAGCTGATCGACCTGCTTCCTGTTCAGCATCCTTCCTCCTCGGACATCGCTGCCCTCTCCGCTTCGATCCTCTCGATCTCCGCGGTGGTAGCTCTCGTGGCCTGTTCGAGACCGGCGAGCTCGCTGTCATGGTGTTCGATCCCGGCCGCCAAGTCCGTGACGAGCTTACGGGCTTCGTCTTCGGACCGAGAGAGACGCTCACGCATCTGGCCGAGCAATATGCGTTTGTACTCGATGGCGCGCTCGGCTCTGTCGAGGACGTGCCGCGCACTGTCTTGCCGAGTGTCCAGGTCCAGCGCCTTCTTCCATTCTTTCGTCCACAGGTAGCGTAGGGGTACGTTGATGGCTTCATCCATGACACAGTCCGGATAGACCTCGTGGGCGAGATCGATCCCGAAAAGCACAGAGACGGTAGCCGAGCCAGGATCTTCCGTCCACGACCCTGGTCCCCGAAACACGGGATCCATGTCCACAACTATCACACTGCCGATGATCTCGTCATGGCCGTACTCCCAGCTGATCCGCTGCTTCGCGATGGCACAGGCGACCTGGATGACGCGGTCTTTCAGCACGTGAGCGGCAGCCAGGGCTTCGATCACAGCTTCACGCGAGCCGGTTTCGTTGACGATCATGTTCTGGTCGTCGCTCATGAGTCTCTCCAGCAGGTGCAGCCGTCCCCTTTCGGGTTCAGCTTCAGATGGACCCAGTCGATGGACCAGTCCCACAGCAGGTAGAGGTCGAGCCTCTTCCATGGGCGCCAACCTCCCCAGTGGAACCGAAGCTGCAGGGACCCGCCATGGAGCAGCACACGGTGCCACCAGCGGAACAGCTTCTTGTTGCCCACGGGCCGTTTGGCTATGATGTAGTCGAAGATCTCGACGTGGTCGTGACCAAAGGAGTCGGTGGGGCCAGCGTGTCCCAGCTCGATGCCCATGCGGAACGACAGGCGCCGAGCCTCGCAGGACAGCCAGGTGTCTCCATTCGGTTCTCCGTCTGGAACCCACCAGCAGACTCTCTTCTTTGGGCCGAAGTGCACGAGCATGGTCAGCTCTCCTCGCGCTCGATGCTGGTGAGGCTCTTGAAGTGGCCGGTCTCCTCGTCAGGGACCTTGGCCATGGTGATGGTCAACCACTCGATGGCGTCGATGATGCTGAACCAGGAGCGCCTGGACGGCGGCTTGGGCTGACCGTGACGCTCATCGAGGAGGTTACGGATGGCGAACCAGGCCCGATCGATCTCTCGCAGGCCGTCGACGCGCCAGCATGAGTCGTGATCCGACTCCATCACGAAGGCTGCGGGGTTGAGCTGATGGGATCCGATGTGGCGATCGGAGACGAAGCAGAAGACCTTGGTGTAGCTGGTGGGCCGCTCGAAGATCAGATGCACCCAGCGACATTCGATGTCGATTTCTTCGTTCGGAAGGTGCTGGTTACACTCAACGCGCAGCCGGATGTACAGAGCGCGACGTGGCGTCTCCATGGGTACCCAGCTGATGCCCTCCGGGAGAGAGCCCCCACAGGGCAGCATGGCCTCGACGATGGCAGCGACGGAGAAGTCGGCGGCGATGGTGCAGATGGACATGATCTACTCCTGCCACTCGTACTCGTAGAACTCGAGCCGGCTGTTGCAAAGCTGCTGCAGGTTCTCGATACGCGCACGGATCTCAGGGAGCACGAGATCATAGGACTGCAGCCACAGCTGGTCGAGCTCTGCGCACAGCACCTTCAGTAGATCGTGCTTTTCGCCCGGGCAGTCGAGCGCAGGCGTGGTGAAGATCATCCCGGACTCGAGGCTCATCATCACGCCCTGCAGCCCGAAGAGCAGACCGAGGACCTCGCCCGTTGCGCAGTTGACATTGGAGGCCAAGGCGTACTCGACCTCTCTCCACCAGCGGTGCTTCTTGTCGGCTTTTGGGGTCCCTGGCATGACGTCTCCTGTTTCCGTCAGGCTAACACCTGCTACCATCAGTGGCAAGCCTCTCGGCGCGTTCCGCTTCGGTCAAGGCGATGGCCAGCTGGATGTCGGCCTCGGTAGGGCGGCCGTCCTGCTCGGTGAACAGCAGCATGATGGTCCCGTGATCCCGTTGCCGCTGTAGCTGCTCCTCCATCTTTCGGACGAGGTCTTCCATGGTCTCACCCTCTTCCACCGGGCGGATGAAGGAAGGGCCCAGGCACTGCCACAGGCACCACTCCCGAGCCATCAGATCGGCGGTTTGCTCGTTGCTCATCCTACTACCGCGATGGTAGATGAAGTAATCTCCACCCCAGCTCGAGAGCGTCTCCAGGTGGTGGGCGTACTTGAACTCATAGGGGTTGTCGGGGTGGATGACGCACTTGATCAGGTGGTGATCGCTGTCTCCCCAGCGCGGATCGTCCGCCGGGATCAGGCCGTGCATGGCCATCCCGGCCTCGATGGGCGAGAGCCACTGTGGACGGAAGGTGTCGGCGTCCATCAGGTGACCGTACCCCTTCTTCTCGTCGATCTCGAAGACGTGCGCGCTCAACACGGCGCTCTCTTCTCTGGACATGGCCGAGAGGATGACAGCCGCATCGTGGCAGTACTTCTTCTCCTGGCACACCGGGCAGCTCTCCGTGTGCACGACATAGAGCAAGTCTTCGTAGCGTGGCAGCTCGATCATCGCGGTCTCCGGCCATTCGTTCCGCGAAGCGGGCGTAAGGCGTAAGGCGTAGGGCGTAAGGCGTAGGGCGTAGGGCGTAGGGCGTAGAGCGTAAGGCTATTCCTGCCCTATCGCTTGCCACTGCCCGTAGCAACTGTTATCTTCACGTCGAACCATCGAACCACGTCCGCGCAGTGGCCGTTGGCTGTGAGCAGCGATCGGTGAGCGCGAACAGAGTCCGGAGACCCCTTCATGAGCATCACCAAGGGCGCCATCAACGCCAGCCTGTACCGCATCGGCAACCCTGTCGGCTCCGATGGGGAACAGGTGTGCACCGTCAACAACGACTTCGTCATCGATCGACTGAAGGGGTTCGCCTTCCGTGAACGCGAGATCACCAGCGCCGATCCGGTCTGGGGTTTCTGCGACGCCCGAAACATGCTGGACGTGTCCTTCGACGACATCAACGACTTCATCCTGGACCGCTACGCCCTGTTCGGCCTGCGCCAGGACCGCAAGCGTGTCCCGACGGCCTTGTTCAAGGCCCATCTACAGAAGCGCGTCAAGGCCTGGTGCGCCGAGAACGGTCGGCAGCGCTGCCCCGCGGCGGTCCGTGCAGAGCTCAAGGAGCTGCTCGAGTTCGAGATGCTGCAGCGGGCCAACACCGAGGTCAAGTCCTGGCAGGTGCTGTGGAACATGGTCGATGGCTGGCTGCTGTTCGACAACAGCGCGCTGGGCACCAACGAGCACTTCGTCAAGCTGTTCTTCGAGTCCTTCGGGCTCGTCCTGAGGCCCGTCACACCGCTGGATCTCCCCTCCGACGACATGCTGCGTGGCCGCGCCATCCTCACCGGCGGCATCGACTATCGCCCCAGCGAGACGCTGCGGACCATCGGCATCGACGGTGCCGAGCCGCTGCCCGTTTCTACCGCGGAAGACTCCCCCGTGCTGCCGCACCTGTCCTCGGAGTTCTTGCTCTGGCTGTGGTACCGCACCGACGTGGACAGCTGCAAGTTCGAGGTCCCGGGCATCGAGAAGACCTTCGACATGTGGAGCGAGGGCCGGGTCGTGATGCGTGCCCGGGATGAAGACACCTCCGCTACCACCGTGGTCGGCGAGAACCCCTGCGTCGCGCCGGAGTGCCGTCGGGCCATGGAGCACGGCAAGCTGCCCTCGGAGATGAAGCTCTCCCTGCGCAGTGATGATCGAGAGTTCACCTTCGTGCTCAAGTCGCCGGAGCTTCAGCCCAAGAGCGTCTCCCTGCCCCAGGTCATCTCGGGCAGCGACGACGAGGCCCTGTACGACCGCATGTTCCTCTACGAGGAGCTGCGATCGATCATCAGTGCCCTGTTCGAGCAGTTCCTCTCCAAGCGGGTGGAGCCCACCTGGGTCACCAGCGAAGGTGCGGCGATCCAGAAGTGGCTATCCGACCAGGACGAGCAGTAGCACATCCTGGGCGACCTACGACCTCAACACGGTGTGCAGCACCTACGACTTACGAGCTTTGCGAATGAAGGATGAAGACCAGACAATGACGGAAGAAGTCTCGAGACATCGTTATGAGGACGGTGAAGAAGCCAGGGTCGGAGACCGTATCGTCTGCGATGACGATCCTACGTCTGGATACCTGGGTATGCAGGCCGTGGTGACGGCTCTGGTAGATGAGACTTCACGAGACGGCGTCAGGCACGACATCGAGAATATCTGTCGTTCCCATACATTGCCTCTGGAGGACAGGTCCATCGGATGGTCCGGCGCCTGGAAACTCGTCGAGCGCTGGGGAGATACGTGGCCTGAGCGCTGGTTCTCTGAATCCAGCGCCCTGCTACCAGAGGGAGACGCGCACCGCTATGCCACGGGTGAGGAGCCCAGGGTGGGCGATGTCGTCATCGTTGATCTGGACACCCTCATCCCCAAGGGACAACAGGGTACCGTGACCGAGGTCTTGGCACCGGACACCGACCTGTCCGTAGAGAGGCCGTTCCATCCTGGATGGTGCCTCGAGCTATCGACCAGATGCTGGGCCTGGTACGGACCCTTGGCCATGAATGTTCGACTTCACGTGCGGCTGCTGGCGTTGGTGCGCAGGGCTCCACAGGACGAGGAATAGGATGACAAAAAAGACAGAAGAGACAGGGTCCAGGGCCTCGGGAATCGGAGTCATGGCCGCTATCGTCTGCATGGTGGTCGTGCTGTTCTTGTCCTTCGGGCTGGTCCCGCTGACGGGACTGAGGTTGATCTGCACAACCATCGGCCTCACTATCGGCTCCGGTGCTCTCGCTTTTCTTTTTGCCGGAATCATCATCATCACCATCGAATCGGTGTCAGAGGTGAACGACGAGGAAGACAAGAGCGGCAAGGACGACCTCACCCTCGAGAACAAGGGGTGAGGCGGGCCGATGCCTTGTGAATGCGACCTGAGACACCGACGGTGGAACCCGAACACGGGCCGCTGCGAGACCTGCCGCTGCAACTTCGTGGACCGCAGGCCTCCCATCCCCGTAGCGAACACCGAAGAGGAGCTGCCCCCGGAGGCGGACGACACCATGGAGCTTGGCGAGGACGTCTCCGAGCTCTTGCTCGAGGAGTAGACCATGCTGCTATTGCGAAGGGTCGAGTGGGGAGAACCGGAAAAGCCCGGTCAGCCCTATCCTACCAAGCTCGTCGGAGTGGTGGTCCCCGATTGCTGCGAGATGGCGGCCAAGAGCTTGGCGGTCATCCTGCAGTACCGCTATGAGGACTTCAGCGACACGCCCGCGGCCTGCTCACGAGCCCCTGAGGGTCTGCTGTGGGACACCTGGGACTACGAAAACGACCGCGAGATCGTCTCCACCATGCAGGCGTGGCTCGATGAGCTGCCCGAAGACGAACGCAGCGTGACCCGCTTCGAGGTCGCCGTGCCTCGCTGGGTCGTGGGCTGCTCCATGGACTTCGCCGGCAGGCAGCGTTTCTACCCGATGGGCCACTCGCCCCAAAAGACCGAAGAGTTCCCGCCGACCCACTGTCCGCACTGTGGGACAGGTCTCCCCGACATCGAGCGATACCCTTCCGAGGAGCTTCCAGGTCCTATTCATCTCCCGGTCGCGGACGGGGACCACTGTGGCACCTGTGGCGAGAGGTCCTGCAACTGCGGCTGCCTGATGCCGGAGACGGCATGGCGCACGGTCCGTGAAGACAGCGACCATCGGGTACGGTGGCTGGAGCCGGAGATTCTCATCGACGGTGCCTGGCCGGAGTCCGTGGGCAAGCTGTTGCGCTATGAACACCTGGGGTTCGGGCGCTACGAAGCGCGCATGATCTATGGGCGCGACTACTACATGCAGCCCCACGCCTTCCCTCCCGACGTCTACGTGATGAGCGGGACGGAGATGACCGAGGGGCCTCACGCTTTCGTGGCGACCAGCTTCGAGCACCTGGGTGATCGTTCCAATGAGGAAGTCCTGGTCGTCAGTCCGTGGGAAGACTGTTCGCTGGCTCCACGCATTCTCATCCCCAGGACCTACGCGAGATCTCTTCCTGACCATCAGCCTCAGTGGCTCATCCTCACCGAGCACCACGCTGGCCTGATCGCCGAGGCCAGGGCTGCCGGCGTCCCTGTCTGGGTCGATGACGGCGATCCCAACACTCCGAAGCAGACCCCTGCGGTCGACCCCGAGGAGGCGTGATGAGCGCCGCTATCATCGCCTTCATCGTCCTGTGCCTGGTGCTCGGTGTCCTCGGAATCCGCACGGGCCGCGACCTGGTCTACACCAACAACATCCGAGAGAGCGCCCGGCACGTCACCACGAAGTTCGTCGTCGCCATGGTCGGCCTGTCGTTGTTCTTCGGGGCCTGTGCCGCGGTGGCCATGGTCCTCGAAGAGCGTGGGACCTTCGTCTGCGAACCGTGTGAGGCAGGACAGCCATGAGTGACACCGATCGAAAGGATCGAGAGAAACGAGACGCAGATGAACTCCCTTGGCTCACGCTCCCTGGCCTCATAGGGATGAAGCTGCTGCTGCGCCGTCAGCGCGACGGTGTCTTCATGGTCGTCGGGACGGCACGATCGAGCGAGGAGATTCCCGTCGGGGTCGACATCAAGCTCGAGTTCGTTCTCGACAGCCGGCTCTACAACGTCAACCCCGAGCTGTCTCCGCGCATGATCTCGGACGTCGACTTCTACGATGTCACCGGCCGGATTCCGCCGGGGCTGGACGCCTCGAAGATTCTGTGCTCCGGTCTCGATCTGGAGCGGAACGAGGGTGACAGCGACGAGACATCCGAACCGACCACACAGGAGTGAGCCATGAACAAAGGCAACAAGAAGAGCGACTGGGATGACACCGAAAAAGAGCACAACGCCAAGAGCGAGCTCGAGGCAAAGAGGAGCAGCAGGCTGAGCTTCTTGGGCAAAGCGGTGCTGGTCTTCTCCCTGCTGGTCTCCGTAGGGACCGCCATGCTCTGCGCAGGGACCGCTCCCGGCAACCCATGGCTGATAGTTGTCGGCACCTTCCTGCTCTCCTTCGCGGGCACCGCCGGGACGCTCACTGTGTGCGCCGGGATCTACCATGCGTTCATGGCGTTGGACGAGAACCACGGGCCAAGCTCATGAAGAGACGGGAGCCGCTGCTGAACCGACCTGGAACCGTCTGGTCGGTGTTCTACCAGGTGGAGGACCCCGAAAACTGGGACGACGACGAGGCCTGGATTCGAGTGTGCCACAACGGGCTGTACCTCGAGCGCAGACGAGAGCTGAGCGTGGATGGGCCCTATGTGGAGCCGGAGACCATGCCAGCGGACGTGGCTGGCTCTGCCTCTCTATCTTCGCAAAAGATCGAGGGTCTGTGGGTCTCCGCCGTGCTGGCCATTCTCATGGGCATCGTCTTGGCCATCTTCGGAGCCCTGGTCAGCGAGGATGCGACCATCGGCGCCACGATCGGGTGGTGCAGCGGGTCCTTCCCCACCATGCTCGTCATGTACCTGGTGCTTCGACACAGAACGAGTAGAACAGCTTGCCACCGACAGTAGCAGGTGTTAGCTTCTTCGTATCCACAGGAGGCCAGCCGTGCTCTTCGAGACCCAGAACTCGTTCACCAAGACTCGCAAGCTGCGACCAGCACGCTTCACGGCTCTGCTCAGTCTGCTGTTCGCGGTGGGTGCCTTCTTCCTGTGCTACGGCTCGATGCCGGTGGACGACAGCGGCGATGCCGTCATGCTGGCCATCGGCGCTGCCTTCATCACGATGGCCGGATCGGCTGTTGCGCTGTCTTTCGTCTTCTGGCTCCTCCAGGATGCCGCGAACAAGGGCAGCGGTGCATCATGAGCTCGCTTTCGTCCCACAGGGCCCCGCCCGACCTGGCCAACAGCCTCATGCGCGGGATGAGGGTCCTGAGGGGGTTCGGCATCGCCGAGTGCGAGGGTGCCGTCGTTCCCGATAGCTGGCCCAACGGCACCGCCAAACACTCCCACTCCTGCTACCTGTCAGTCATGGTCGATGACGAGGTTACGCCAGCCTCGGCAGACGTGCTCGAGGGGCTGGGCTGGTTCAGCGAGCAAGACGGACTCTACTGGCTGGTGATGCTCTCATGACAAAGCACGACGAAGACGACGTGGTCGGCGCCGTCCGTCCCCCCCCCCGAGGCCCAGGCTTTCCAGGACGAGATCCTCGAGGCTGCCTACGGTCCGGGCTGGAAGGAGATCATCAAAGACGAAGCTGCCGCTTCCAGAGAGGAAGCTATCGCCGGCCGCAGGAAGCTCGCCAGTCTGGCCAAGCGTCAGTTCGACTCGCTCTCTCTGTGGGAGCAGGCCCTCGTCCGGGAACACCACGGTGTCGGAGGCGATGACGGACCGCTGCCCTTCGAGCTCGATGAGATCGAGACAGGCCCGGGCGAAGAGGACGAGAACGATGAATAGCACCGCGTACCAAGCATTCATGTCGTTCTACAGCGGGTGGGGCACGGACAACTGGACACACTCGTGGGTCAGGCTGAACCGCCATCTCGCGGACTCTCTCCGTGTCATCATCTCTGGTGGGCTTCGTTTCGACGTGGCCGACTTCGCCGAGATCATGTCTATGACCAGCGGACATATCCCGGGCGACGCGGAGCAGTACCACGCGCTCGCCGTCAAGAGCGGGAACAAGAGCGCGGCGACCTCCATCGACACCTACATGGACCGCAAGACGCTCTACATCGGGCGCAGGTTTTTGTGGACGCCAGACAGGCACATGCTGCGCAGAGCTCACGTCGGATGCTGTCTGATCTGGAACGGAGACAGCACCACGATCACCAGCTTCTCGGAGGACGGCGAGTCCGTGGTGGCCTGCGCCTACCAGCCGCACCCGGACCACTACAAGGTGCGCCGAAGGTACACCATCACCAGGGCCGACCTGAGCCCGCCGAAGCCCAAGCCGGAGCAGGCATGACCGGCCAAGACGTCAAATCCGCCATCGAGCGCCAAGGGTTGCCGGAGGGGCTGAGGCTGAGGACCTACTACTTTGGGGTCATCCTCCAGTCGCCTGACGAGCCAGGTATTCACGGTCCAGGCATAGCGTGGCTGATGCTCAACGATCAGGACCATGCCGGCCCCACTGTTCATGTCCGACCCGACCACCCCCGCGCCCTCGAGTGCGCGACTCTGTTGCTCAACGCCTACCAGGAGGGTCAGCTGTGACCGTGTACTACTGCCAGATGTGCGGGGAGCCGCTCGATACCACGAAGAAGGACGGCGATGCGTGGTACTGCTGCGCGTGTCACTGCTGGTCTGCAGATCGGAGCAGACTGACGACCGGCCAAAACATCAAGGCCGCCATCGATCGCCAAGGACTGCCGGAGGGGTTGAGGCTGAGAGCCCACGACTTCGGGATCATCGTCCAGTCGCCTGACGAGCCAGGTATTCACGGTCCAGGCATAGCGTGGCTGATGCTCGACGATCAGGACCATGCCGGCCCCACTGTTCATGTCCAATCCGACCATCCCCGCGCCGTCGAGTGTGCGACCCTGCTGCTCAACGCCTACCAGGAAGTTCAGCCATGACCGTGTACTACTGCCAGATGTGCGGGGAGAAGCTCGATACCACGAAGAAGGACGGCGATGCGTGGTACTGCCATACGTGTCACCACTGGTCTGCAGATCCGCAGATGCCGTCAGCAAACAGGAACTATCTCGGGAACGCGAAGACGGATCCGAGGATGTGCAATCGCGAGAGGAACAGGTCATGACCATCCACGAAACTACCCTCCCACTCGACTTTTCTCCTCTTCGTGAAGAGGCCGAGAGACTGGCCGCTGAATACTACCGCGTGGAATGCAGTGCAGGGCTCGACGCAGACGCATACCGGAAGCAGCCGCGAGCATGGGAGTCGCTCTACTCCGACGACGTAGGGTGGCGCATCGAAGCCCAAGCCCGTCTCCTGGCCGACCTCACCCGTACCGCGTCCTCCGACTTCTGGCTTCGGTGGCTGGCCGCGGATGTCGGGATCTGTGTCAAAAACACCCCTCCACGGTGGATGATCCACGGCTCCGGATGGATTCTGATATCTGACGACAACATGAGGCAGAAGACGTTCTCCTACGTGGACTACGAGTTCGCGACCACTGACCCCCTCCAGATGCTCAGGGCGATCATCGTGGCGCGGGAGCGACGATGACCACCAAGCACACGAAGACCACACTTCCTCTCGACCTCGCCCCGCTTCGTGAAGAGGCAGAGCGGTCAGCGCGAGAGCACACCCTCGCGTGGGCCGACGCCTACTGCGAGCAGTTCGATGAGGTCCGCGGTCCTGACTCGGAGTACATCACGCCTGATTCCGAGGTCCGCACACAGGCCTGTCTCCTGGCTGACCTGACCCGCACCGCGTCCTTCGATTTCTGGATTCGATGGCTGGCCGAGGATGTCGGGATCATACCTTGGCACACGCCTCCGAGGTGGATGATCTACGGCTCCGGGTGGTTGCTGATCTCCGACGACGGGAAGGAGAAAAAGGAGTTCTCCTTCGCGGAGCTGGGGGTCGCGAGCGCCAACGACGCCCGGGTGCTCAAGGCGGCCGTCATGTTGCGGGCGCAGCGATGACCGCCGAGCCCACGGACGATCCCATGATGACCAATCCGCTCATTGGCCTGGAGCCACTTCGTGAAGAAGCCGAACGGTTGGCAAAAGAGCTGTTCGGGTTGGTACGATCGCACACCTGGTACGCTTCGCACGTCGACGCCTTCGTTGTCCATCTGGCCGACTTGACTCGCCCGGCCTCTCGCGACTTCTGGGCCCGCTGGCTGGCCGAAGCCGTAGAGCTCGAGGTCGGAGCTACAGCGCCCACGTGGTGCCTGGAGTTCGACGACCCAGAAGACATCGGAACGGTGTGGCTACTGCGTGGAAGAAGCCGCATAGCGTTCGTCCAGAGCGATGACGCTGCGGACCAGGCACGCTTCACCGGGCTCTACCATCGCTGTGTCGTTGTCCCTGGCATCGCCACCATCATCGACCCCGCTCGAGCTCTCGAGGTCGCCATCATGGCGCGGGTACACGACTCGTGAACCATGAGCCGTGATCTGGGAGACGGGCGGTGAGCTGCTGCGTACACGACAGGCCGTTGACCGAGGACGAGCGCCAGGTGGCCCGTGAGCGCCTGTACGCCGCGGTGAGGGTCGTGAAGGCCACGGGCCTGGCCACGTGTGCCTGCTGCGGGACGGAGGGGCTGGACCCCGTCTGGAAGGCTTTTCGCTGCTACTACTGCGGGCTGTGGTTCTGTCTCGGCTGCGCCCCGGAGCACTTTGGTGGCCCACGGGGTGTAGATCCCACCGCCTCGAGGTAGACTGTCCCCATGCGCACCATCCACGAGGACGGATTCATGTAGTGCCCTGGAACGAGCCAGGGCGTCTATCGAGGAATCCGAGATGTCCAGAACATACAGAGCCCAGGCGGCCTGTCCGCCCGGGTGGGAGATCCGTGACGGTGGCCTGTGGACCTACGACGGTCTCGCCATCGGCGTGCACTGTAGGCAGAAGAGGGACGATCTGCCTATGGCGGACTGGCCGTGGGTGAAGTGGCACACGCGTGACAGGAAGGACGATCGCAAGACGTATCAGCGAAGCTACCGGGCCAGGGTACGTCAGGCCATGGCCCATCAGCGCTGGGAGGGTGTCCCCCAGTGGCGCCGCACGAGCGGCTGGCTGACCTGGTGACGAGCCTGGGTGCTGAACCTCTTCCGAAAGCCGCTGGTGAGAATGCGCTCCTTGATGGAGAGCGCTCGTTCGATGGTCATGATGGCCGGATGATAGGTGCCGGTGCTGTTCGAGTAGAAACGCTCTATAGAGACGGCGGATTCTGGATACCAGACGGCACCGCGCCGTAGCGACTCGTTTCGATCGAAGTCTGGCTCCCAGCACTCGGGTCCGAGTCCGGCCCGTTCGGACCATGCTGTACCTGGCCAGAAGGCAGCCAGGGAGAAGAACGCGTTGCCCCTGGGTAGATGCCTGTTCATCCACTCCAGCGTCCGGTCGATGGTCTCGTCGGTCTCTCCGGGGCTACCGAAGAAGAGGGAGAGGTCGCACTGGATGCCAACATCCTCGCACGCCTCTATCATCGCGAGGACCGCTTGCTCATCTGCGGTCTTATCCAAACAGCGTTGCAGGTGTGAAAGGGGGGTCTCCAGCCCGAAATAGACATAGCGCAACCCACCCTGGGCCAAAGAGGGGAGCTGACGGGCATCCAGCTCCTCCAAACGGGTGGGCCCACCCCAGAGCAGGTCCAGCTCCTGCATGCCGGCACAGAAAGAACGAGCCCAGTCTGGCTCACTGGCGAGCGGGAAGGTGGGCTCGTCGAAGAACACCGCGCTGTAGCCCAGCTCCCTCACGCCGCGCATCTCGGTGAGGACGTCGTGTACGGGACGCAGGCGCCTGACAGGGCCGCCGCCCTGGGGGTTGCTCCAGAACCTGGCAGGAGAACAGAACGCGCAACGCGAGTAGCACCCTCGGGATGTGTACCCGCCAGCAACTTCCCGGCCACAGAATCCGGGCATGGTGTTGGCAAAGTTACGCTGGTAGACCCCCCGTGCGTGCCTGTGGAGGACTGGGTCAGGGGGCCGCAACAGGGCGCCCCTGTCGGGAGGGAGCAGCTCTCCAGCAGGGATCAACACGCCCCTGGGTTGATGGAAGACACCACCAGCCGAGCGCCATGAGAGGCCTGGAACCTCCTCGAGCCCTGTGCGGCCCTGTACAGCCCAGGCCAGGGCCGGCAAGCTCCTGTCGGCCTCACCTCTCAGTACGAAGTCGAACTGTGGGTGCAGCTGCAGCAGACACTCAGCGGCCACGCTGGCGTGCGGGCCACCCGCCACCAGAGGGGCATCGGACCGTGACCGCAGCCGCAAGGACAGGGCCAAGGCTGCCGCGTAGTTGGGCGTATTGATGTGCAGCCCGATGAGCGTGGGCTGGAATGAACGCAACACGCGCTCGAGGATCACCTCCACGTTATCGTCCCCGGCTTCTTGGGCTTGGGCAGCCACGTCCTCGTCCAGCACCGCCACCTCGGCACCCGCCTGTTTCAAGGCCGTCGCGAGGCAGGCCACGCCGAGAAACAAGGCGTGGTTTTGGCCACGGTAGCAAGGCATAACGAGCAGAACGCGGGGAGCGGACATCATCGAGCCCCATCCCCTCGCCGTATTTCCCGCGCAAAGTCGAGGAGCGTGAAGTCGGGGACAGAGGGGCACCCTGGATCGACGTGCAGGTAGCGGAAGAGCGCCCTGAGCAGGGCGGGCAAGCAGCCGCCGTCCTGGCTCATACCGAGCAGCGGGCTGAGCTGGGACTCGAGTGCTCGGCCTGCGATCTCGACCGCTGAAGGCATCGCCCGCTTGCGGCGGACGACCACGCGCCCGAGGCCCGGATGGTCGACCCGTCGGCGCATGATCTTTCGCAGGGGAAGCTTGGTCCAGTTGTCTTCTCGGTCGATGAGCACAGCTTCGTCGAGCGAGACCACCAGATCGTAGAGATCCTCGTCGAGGTAGGGAGGACGAACCTCTATGCCAAAGGCCATCCCAGAGCGGTCAACGCTGGGCAGGTGATACTCGCTGAGTCCTTCGTTCAGTGCCAGCATCCGCATCGACCGGGTGAGGGAGGGACCGCCGCCAATCAAGCCACGCCGCGCAAGCCACTCCTTCACCCGCGGTGTCGCTGTACGCGCCCGTTCGGCCATCGAGGCCGCCGCCAGCTCGGGAGCCACGTGCAGGCGGTGGTAGCCCATGAACAGTTCGTCCGCTCCCTCGCCACAGAACGCGACCCTGTTTTCGCCAGCCGTCTTTCTGGCCAGTGCGTGGAAAGCCACGCCTCCCAGCAGGTCGAAGGCTCCTCCGACGATGGGACGCTCGAAGTGCCAGGCGTAGTGAACGATCTCCCTGGACAGGTCTTCTGCAGTGATCCACTCCTCGGTGAGCGGGACATCGAGCGCGCTCGCGATCTTCCGAGCTTCCACCAAGTCGTCGGCGTCGCCTCGATCCGTGAGGGTCCAGGCCGAGATCGGACCCGCACGCCGCGCCATGTCCAGTAGGATCGTGGAGTCGAGCCCCCCGGAGAAGAAGACGGCCTTGCGCTGGGGATCGTGTCGCATGGCCCGCGTCACGGCCACCTCCAGTAGCCGCTCGACCTCGAACGAGAGCTCGTCGGCCTCGATGACCCGCCCCTCTCCCGGAGGGGGGATCGCGAGCCCTTTCGTGAAGGCTCGCTCCTGCATGACACCATCGATAGTGGCCTCTGCCCAGTGCCCGGGCGCGAGCGACCGGATGTGGCGGAAGGGTGTCGCGCCGACGAAGACGTTGTGGCCAAAAACCTCTGTGGCCGAGAGCACGTCCGGATCGGGCTCGCGAGAGAAGCCGGGCAGAGCGAGCAGCGCCTTCATCTCGGACGCGAAAACCAGACCACCCCCGTGACGCGCGTAGTAGAGCGGCTTGATGCCGAACCTGTCCCTCGCAAGCAGAAGGCTCCGACCGTCGAAGCGACAGATGGCAAACAGCCCTCTCAGGCTGGCCAGGGATCTCGGATCAACGTTCTGGGCGAACCAGGCCGCGAGCGCATCGGTGTCCGTGGACGTGCCACCCGCCTCCTGTCGAGGCAGACCGTACAGCTCGCCGTTGAGGGCAAGGACCGTGTCCTCCCGCTCGACGATGGCCGGGGCTACCATGGGAAGAACGATGGCGAGCCGGTGGGCGACGAGCATGAACGGACCCCGCCGGGCCACCTGGCGACCATCGGGGCCTCGATGAGCGATCGTGGCCGACGCCAAAAGCAGGTCGTCGAGCGCGAGATCGGTACCGAGAGCGCCAATGAAACCGCACATGGGAAGCTCGTCGACTCTACTTGGCGAGGAGGTGGAGCGCAGCGGTCCACCCCAGGAGCAGCCAAGCAGAGCCTTCCTCGATGTAATGGACCGGAAAGAGACCGTTGTCGAGTCGGGCACGGAGGCAGAACTCCACCGCGCGTTCGAGCGAACCACCGACCCTTGCGGTGCTGGAGTGCATGGCCAGAGCCCACATGACGAGGCCGGTGGAGAGGCAGTCCGTAGGCGCCGCATGATCACGCCACGGGCCCCAGCCACCATCCGGTCGCTGGTCTGCCATGAGGTGACCTATGGTCTGGTCGATGAGGCCGGCCTCATCGTGGTGTCGCCCGCTGGCCAGCAGGTACCAGGCAGCCTTGTAGGAGAGACGGTATTGACCACCCAGATCTCGGGACCAGGCCTCACGAAGCCATGCCGCTGATTCGGAATCCGCCAGGGCTGGGACCAGGAGGCGAACTGACGCGGTAATCGGGATGCACGGCTCGTCACGGCGGCAGTAGCCCCAGGCCGCACCGGATCGCTCGCTGGTCAGCCAGGATCTCCCTCCCGAGGTGCCCCCCTGGAAAACGTCCACCACATGGGAGCACCAAGCGCTGTCCTCGCAGTCTACCCAGCCACCATCATTCTGCTGACGAGCGCACAGGTACGCAGCGGTCGCCCGACGCAGCTCTGCGTCCAACGTCACACCCGCGAGGTGGAGCAGTCCAGCCAGCCGGGCGATCCGACGGTGAGGCAAGTCACGATGCAAAAAGTCCGTGAGCACCCCAACGAGCGCGCCCGCAGTAGGGGCGAGTTCGTCACGCAGGGCGCTCTCGTACGGTTCGATGAGGCGTATGGATGTGGTAGTGCTTACCGGCATCCATGGCAGCTCGCGCACTGCCTACACACCGTTCGCCAACCGCTCTTGATCGCGGAAAGTACGAAATCCAGTCCCTTCACGCGGTGAAACACTGGCTTCCGGTAACTACGCATTACTCTCTCCTTCTACTGAATCTCCCCGGAGGTCCAGCGTGACGAGTTGCTCGTTGATCAGCTCCCTCACGAGCGCCAGGGCGTCTTGAAGGACATCCTCGGCTCCATCGAACTCTGCTTCGATCTCGGATACAATGACGGAGAGGGAGCGGGTTCCGTCAAGCCGACGGATGATCTCGTAGGAGACCTCGTTGAGCTCGAAGCGGTCCCCTGTCGATCCCTGAAAGGCAAAAAACAGACCTGTGCCCTCGGGGTTCGCGAGGGAGATACCGACCATCAGGCCGGGCTTGGAGTGTTCATCCAGCATTGTGGATCCTCCGCGAGCCAGTCACTGTGAACCGCGAGGGCCATCGCCCTGCAGCCCCGACAAATGGGGACATGCTGGCAGGAGGCGCAGCGCCCCCCGAGGTTAGAGGGAACGCGGGCCTGCCAGAGCACTGGTGATGCGTACCAGATGTCGTGCAGGCTGTCGGTGAGGACGTTCCCCAGAGGGATGGGCAGCCTCCGGCATGGGTAGATGGTTCCGTCATGCAGGACGGTGAGAGCGTTGACGCCCACCGAGCACATGGCGCCCACGTGAGGCGAGTCGGCGTCGATCAGACAGAAGAGTGGCCGGTACATCAACGTGCGCGGCAGATCGTGGCTGATGCCCCAAGCATGGACGCGCTCGAAGGTCTCGCGCACCTCATCGGAAGTCAGCAGCCAATCCAGACGCCCCTCCGCCTGCCCTTCTGGGATAAAACGGTCCACTGAAAAGACATCCACCCCCCACTCCGCCATGCGCTCCATGGTCGGGACGACGTCGTGCGCGTTGTGCCTCGAGATGGTCATCATGACGGCGACGACGAGATCGTGACGCTTCATGCTCTCGATTGCCGCCTTGGTTTCCGCGAAGGAGCCTACACCTCGCACCGCATCGTGCGTCGCGGCAGTAGAGCCCTCGACAGAGACCTGGACCCTTCGCAACAGCGGTCGCGCGGAGAGCTGTGCACAGGCCTCGTCATCCAGCAGCATACCGTTGGTCAACAGGTCGACCCGCTCTACACGACCGCTGGCAGCGAACCTGTCGATCAGGCGAAGGATCAGCTCGCTTCGGAGCCAAGGTTCGCCGCCGGTGAGGCTGACGGCGCCTGCGCGGTCCCAGACCTCCAGCGCTTCCAGCAATCTCTCGGCAACCGCGAGGGCCTGATCGTCGTCGAGCTCCTGCGTGGACTCGTAGGTGCTGTGGTAACAGTGCTTGCACCGGCGATTGCAGCGCTCGGTGAGGTGCCACTGGAAGTAGAACTCGGTCTCGGCGGAGGGTTCATTAATATAATCGAGGTTGGATGAGCCTTTTCCAGCCCAGCTCTCATGCTGAAGGGTGCCTTGATGGTTTTCGATTTATAGCAGAACATATCCGTAGAGATAGCCGGAACTCATCTGTCACCATCTTTTTCATGGCACAGCTCGATAAGACGCTCAACGCCTTGTTTATGAGAGCTTTTTTGTTCAAACTATCTCATCTTTCATCCATCGAACCGTTCTGGGGACCGCGGGACCTACACCTGGGTCTCTTCCCGGAGAAGCCCGAGACCGACGAGCGATACCGAGTCCTCCCAACTCAACGGCGTCGAGAGCACCCACTGGCTGCCAACGCTCTCGTGGGATAGGCGAGATGGTCCAAACCAGGAGCCTTCCATGCGATTCCGCATCTTCTCCCTGATCTTCTTCCTCTGTGCCTGCACCACCGAAGACGCCGACGTCTCGAGCGAGGTCCCGCAGGAGACGCCAGTGGTCGAGACCGAAGAGGTGGCCGAGGCCGTCACCGGCTGCCAGAGCGCGAAGAACGTCTGTCCCGACTACTCCGTCTACTGGGTCGAGGTCTGCCCCGAGAGCAAGCGCTGTCTCTCCTTCCACAACGCCTCGGAGACCGAGACCGTCAGCCTCTCCTACCAGATCGGCTGCAACGGCGACGGCACCAGGGGTGCTCCCCAGTGCGACTGCACCGCCGGCCCAGAGCTGAAGCCCGGCACCGACACCTTCTTCGTCATCACCGACGGCGACTACGAGAGCTGCCTGCCTTCCTGGCAGCCCCCCTGCCTGACCGCGGGCCTGGCCGTGATGGCGAACACCGAAGGCGTGGACTGCACCAAGGGAACCCGCATCGGGCTGTCGGCCGGAAACAAGGCCGATGACTACGGCAAGTTCGACAGCTACGACATCGACGTGGAGAAGGACTTCTACTCCATCCCGGTGAGCTTCGCGCCCGATCTGGACTGTGCCGTGGACCACGCCAGCCACGACTGCAGGCCCTTGTGGTGTGGCTCTGCAGACTGCCCCGATGCCTACGGCACCCCGACCACCGGCGCCTGCAAAGACGACCGCTCGCCCCAGGCCGGCTGCCAGGACAGCTTCGGCCAGTCCAAGGGCTACACGGTCACGCTCTTCCCCGCGGACTGCACCGCCGAGAGCTGCCCCAGCTGCCAAGACGCCAAGCCCTGCGAATAGGCGCGTAGCTACCCGCCACCGCCGTCGCGCCCCCTGTTGCCGAGGGCTCGAGAGCCCGAGATCCAAAAAGATGAAGCTTCGCGTCGACGAAGAAACGTGTCAGGCGCGGCGAAGCCAAGCCCTGACCGTTTCGTAGTCGACGTGAAGCCTGCTCGTGTAGCACTCGGGGTAGTCGCTGCGTCTCTTCTGCCAGGTGATGTCCTTACGGGCCTTCTTCGCCCAGTCCTTGCCTGGGTTGTCCACGTCCCGCAGGTTCCCGATGCCCTTGAAGCCGGCCCCGTTGATGGTCCACGAGCTGGCCTCGAGCGTCAGCATCTTGCCGGTCTTCGGATCCCAGTCGAGCACCAGGTAGCTGTGGCCCTTGGGCCAGCGGGTGAAGTCCTGCACCAGATAGACCCCGTCCTTCGGTGCGGTCTTCTTGGGCTCGGGCACCATGGTGGCGAAGCCTGCCGCGACCGCAGCGCCCGGGCCATGGCTGGTCCCCTTGGAGCTCGCGTAGACCTGCCACCAGCCGTACAGGGTCGTGGTGATGGCGGTGTCCATAGCGTTGGTCACCAGGCTGCAGGTGAACAGGGAGCAGTTGGTGTACTTGGACCCGATGTGCCTCTTGGCGATGCACCGCTGAAGCCCCTTGGGGGCGATGGGCATCTGAGCGCCCTTTTGTTTGTAGGTCTGTGGGTGGTAACTGGGCAGCAGGCCGAGGAAGTCACCCCAGTCGACGAGGTCTCCAGAGATGGCGGGCGGCTCCAGCGACGGCTGCTCGATCCCCTCTCCGTCCTCGCCGTCCACCAGGTCCACGTAGTTGTGGCGGTGGCTGGACTCCACCACCCAGGATTCCTTGCCTTCGAACTCGATCTGGTACCAGTCGGTACGTGGGTCGTTGACGTCCTCCTGCTGCTTGACGAAGGGAAAACGTTTACCCTTCTGCGCCCTACCGAGTCTACGGCTGGAGGTGCTGGCGTCGTCGAAGACCGGAACGGTCTTCAGGATCAGGGCCATGGTCTTGGGCACGAGAATCTCCTGTTATGACTGTCACCTCGAGCATCGTAGCATAGAGCTCCAACGGTCGGCGGCGACAGCTGGCTTCATCGGGTGACCCAGGGTATCCTTCCGTCATGGTCAACTTCGCCGAGATCCTGATGTGCACACCGCACCGTGAAGCGCGGCACAACGTCCTCTGGCGTCTATCCGGGCCTGTCTCGGCGATCCCCCAGAGGAACAGTCACCGTCACACCGAGCCTGTCTCCGGTGGCCTGTCCATCCAGATCGACATCGACCCGGACGACGGAACGGTCAACGGCTGGCTGGTGGACGATGACGATGAGATGGTCGAGGACTCCTACGCCGAGGTCCGAACGATGTCGGCTACACAGCTGCAGCGGCTCTTCCTCGATGACTACTGCATCGACATCCCTGTGCAAGCCCTGGGCGATCCAGAGGATCGGGTCGGCTTCGTCACAGGGGTGGAGCTCCCCGATGAGCTTCGAGGGAGCGGCCTGGGGAAGAGGCTGGTGGACGCGGTGTTCTCGAAGTGCATCTCGTCTCTCTCGGCGCAGCGCATGTTTCTCGTCTCGGTCCACGGATCTGTGGGCTTCTGGGAAAAGATGGGGTTCTCCGAGGTCGAGTGGCCCGGGTTCTATTCCGTCGTTATGCCGCTTATGGTCAAAGGCGGAGAGGTGACGACGTGACGAGCACGACCTTCGCGAGCATCCTGGCCTCCGAAAGTTCCCGTCGTGGCGCTCGCGGCGTGCTGCGCGAGCTGCAGGGTCAGCTCGGACAGCTGCGGCGCGCAGAGCCAGCGAACACCACCGGGTGGCTGAAGTGGATCGCCGAGACCTACGGCTGGCCCACGGCCAGGCTCACGGCCATCCTGCTGTGCTCTTATCCGCTCGACCCGGGGGTAGGGTTCACTCACCCATACCATCTGATCGGAGTCGCCTCGCCTCTGGCTGATCCCAGGGCTCTCGTGAACGACGAACGCTGGAACCCGATGATGCGCTGGATCGGGAGAGAGCTGAACCGAGTGTGGGTCAGATCCCTGCGCATGGCCAAGCAAGGCGAGCTCACCCCTATCGCCAAAAAGTCGATCCTCGCCATCTCGAGCCCGGTTCTGCAGGTGAGCCAAGACCCGAACATGCTCGTGGGTGAGATGCTCGCTCTGGAGAGGAGGGCTATGGGCCCCCTCCGTGGAAACCTGTGGCTTCCGGGCGATCCGGGCGACATGGAGACCGAGATAGAGACCGAGTCGTTCCGTGACCTGCCCGAGATCCGCGACTGGCACAACGGGCTCCTTCCCACGCCGCAGCTGTCAAAGTTCACCATCGACACCGCGGCAGAGGCCGCTGAAGACTGGCACCATGTCCTGGGGGGCATCACCTTGCCGAGAGGTGCCGTGCGCCGTGGTGAGTTCGTCATGGTGCACCCGGACAGCGACGCGGAGGACGAGGACGGCTTCTGGACCATCCAGCGGCTGACCAGCAGGCACCAGTACGAGGACGAGGGCAGCTACATGAGCCACTGTGTCGGCGGCGGTGGGTACTGGAGAGCCCATGAGCAGGGTGACATCGACATCTACTCGGTGCGCAACGAGAACGGCGATCCAACCATGACCCTCGAGGTGAAGCTCGATGCGGATGGTGAGCCGACCCATATAGTGCAGGTCAAGGGCAAGAACGACGAGACCCCCGTCAACATCATCATGACCCAGAGCACCAGGACAGGGGACGACTGGGAGATGGTGCTCTCCGGGGCCAACGCGATCATCGAGCACCTCGAGAAAGAACACGGGGTAAAGCTCACGCGTGGGTCCGATGCCAATGAGCTGCAGCTGTTCACCGAGGGAGAGGGCTTGGCCAAGGTCATCGCCTCGGGTGACTTCGAGATCAACGAGGCTATTGGGCAGCAGATCTCCAGCATGATGGGAGAGGGCTACGACCCCGAGATCGTCGAGGCTTGGGCCAAGGCCGTGGAGGCCGGATACACAGAGGTGATCGCTCCGGTGATGGCCTGGAACCAGGTCGCCATGTACAAGGACAAGCTGCCCGCCGGGATGCAGAACCTCGAAGACATCGTCTGTTCGGGCTCCGACCGCATCGACAGGAACGGAGGAAGCGACGAGGTTACCCCCTGGATCTGGCGCTTCGACAAGGTCATCTCCAGCTTCGGCGACGCTGTCCTGAAGGTCAGGGGCATCATCGTTGTCGGGTATGCCACCGATGGTGACTACGACACGGACAGCCACTGGTTCTTGCTGGCGGACTCCGAGCTGCGCTTCGAGTCGATGGACGAGTCTTTCCAGACATCCGAGTACTCCGTGTTCGACGAGCACTACGATCCGGAGTGGCTCATCGGGCGGAAGTCCTACACCGCCTACACCTCCGACCGGGTCTCCCACTACATCAACTGGGATCCAGACAAGCTGCACCCCCGCTTCCCTGTCCGCAGCTCCCGCTGGAAGGAAGGAGATCGCATCGACCTGCATGACGTGGCGATCGATGACTGGGAGGTCAAGTTCTCCGAGGTCGTCAAGAAGCTGAACGAGTGGTACCAGAAAGACTGCCTCTCCGAAGCCATGGAACAGCTCGGTGACTGGCAGCAGGCGGCTGTACTGGGAGCGTTCCCCAAGATAGACTCCGAGTGGCCGGAGATGTTCTCCGACACCGACACGGTCCTGAAACACAAGACCACCCCTGGGACCTGGCGCCCGGCTATCCCGGAGGACTGGGTGTCCGAAGAGACCAATCCACAGCGAAAGCTCTTTTTGTGGGACGAAGAATAGCCAACAGCAGCCGACTACCGCTTACCGCTTACCGCTCACCGCTCGCTCGCCTTGCTCGCTCTGCCGGGACGAGGATCATCGTTTCGACAGAGTGAGCAAGAGGTTGCTACGTCCCGTGGCCGTGGTTACCGTCTCCGCACACCCATGAGCGGAGTCCAACATGTCCGAAGAGAGCGCCCCCCTCCCCCAGCCTGTCCTCGACATCCAGCGCACCCAGTGGATCGAGCTGACCGGAGCCGACGACAACCGCCCACTGCGGCTCTCGTCGAACTCGATCGTCCGCTCCATCCAGAACGTCTGCGTCTCCGATAGCGATAGCCGCAGCCGGATCGAGGTGGCGTGGCCCATCTCCATGGGCCTGCTCGATGGCCTCGGTGGCAAGGCTCCGTCCGTCGGCATCTCGACCTACGAGGTCAAGGAGACGGTCGATGAGGTCATCGCCGCCATCGAGGGTGTCGGCAAGCGGGTCCGCAAGGCACGCCGAGACCTGGCCTGGAACCAGCACATCGCTCAGCTGCGCGCCGATCTGGCCGGCTACGGTGACGACGAGGAAGAGATCATGCCCGACATCCCGATGCCCTCCGGTTTCAGCCACCAGGGCCGAGCTCGCATCCGCAAGATGCACCACAGGCACATGAAGGGCTCACTGAGCGGGATGATGCCCATGGGCCTCGAGCCCAGCTTCACCTTCGGTCCCGACAACGACGACCTGGACCTGGACCCGGGCGACTGCGGATAGCGCTCACGACCGGCGGCTTCGTCTCCTGTTCCACCCGAGAGGATGTTTGGATGTTCACCTTGACCTCACTGAGTCTCCCGCTCGAGACCGAGCGGCTGGTCCACCATGACGACGGTCCGTACAAGAGCGGTGAATGGATCTACTCGCCGGCAGATCTTCCGTCGCCCAAGAACGAGCCTCCGTGGCCGAACATCAAGGCGCTGATCGTCAAGAGCAAGGACGGTGAACCCGTCAGGCTCAGATCGTGCAAGATCGGCGGGGGTGGCGAGCTGGTGAAGGTGCACGTCGGACTTGGAGCCAGCCATGAACTCCGCGGTCCTCCCTTCGACATCGTGTCCGGGAGAATGTACGTGTTCGAGAGGTTCCCGTTCGTGGGGGCCCCGAACCAGGCGATCGTGGTGCTCGCTGAGACCGATCGCATCGAGAGCGTCGAGCTGGTGTGCGAGCGACCTCCACCGCTGGATTGACCACTGCTCGTCCGTAGATGCTCACAACCAGCGAGCAAAGCGAGCTTTCAGAGAGCGGTAAGCGGTGAGCGGTGATCGGTAAGTGGCGAGCGCAGCTCGCTACACAAACGCGGGTCCGACATGCGACCTCGCCGGCATCAGTCCCTGTTCCCTAAGCGAGACGTAGCTCCCAGGCGTCACTACGATGTGATCGAGGAGCTCGACACCGAGCGTCTTGCCCGCGTCCGTGCACCGCTGCGTCACCTCCACGTCCGAAGAGCTCGCCTCGGGCCTGCCGCTGGGGTGATTGTGGAACAGGATGACGGAGGAGGCTCCCAGGGCGATGGCGGGCCGGAAGACCTGCCTGGGATCGACGATGGTGTGAGCATCGTTGCCCTGGGTCAGGGTGCGCCTTCCGAGGACGTGATGAGCTCGGTTCAAGTACAACGCGACCAGGGTTTCGTAGTTCTCGAGCCCCATCGCTCTGACATGTGCAACGGCCTCTTCAGCGCTGACGATCGTATCGTTCGCGGACAGCTTGCGGGTCGCCATGCGTCGGTACAGCTCACCGGCCGCCACCAGGCGGGCGTAGGCCGCTCCCTGGACGCCTGCTCCCTGGGCCACACCCAGGTTGTCGATGAGGGTCAGCCTCCCACCAGCCTCCATCAGCAGCCTCTCTGCGACCTCTCTGGGGGAGGCAGAGCCGGTGGATCCCGACAACAGCACGGACAGTAGATCCACGTCCGATGCGTCGTGGGGGTCGATGATGAACAGTCGTTTGTACAGCGGTAGGCTGGCCATGGAGATCTCCTGTCGCTGACAGGGTAGCCTGACGGTGGGCTATCGCCCACCATGCGCCTTACGCTCTACACCCGTTCGCCACAGCTCACGCTGCCGGAACGAGGATCATCGTTCGCGAAGCTGACCGGCTGTTGGCTGTAGGCTGTAGGCTGTTAGCTGCTGACCAAAGGTCAGCTACCATTCCAGCAGGTCCACCCCCCGCCGGCTCGCCTTGACCTGGCTGCGGCGTTTCTTCCCCTTGGCGCGCTGCTGCCCAACGGCAGGCCTTGGCGCAGCCTTCTCACGGGGTGGGTCGGGATGCAGGCAGGCCTTGACGATGTCGCACAGCCGCTGCCTCACGATCTGCTCGTTCCTGGACACGAGGCGACGTTTTTCGTGCATCAGCACCAGCTGACCACGCACGTTGACGTGGGATCGATAACGCTGTCGGATGCGAGCCTTGACGTCCTCCGAGACGGAGTCGTCAGCCGACATGTCCCAGTGCAGTCGGACCTTGGTCTTGTTGTGGTCCCGGTGCATCCCCCCGCTGCCGCTGGAGATTGCATAAGACCAGGCCAGGTGCCGGGTGGGGATGACGATCGTCTCGTCGATACGGATAGGTCCGCGGGCCATGATGTCTCCTGGTGAGGAGACCCTGCGCCTCCTCGGTTTATGTCGGGGTGAGGAGCGTGCGCAATCTCATGCGTGTCCGTTGCTCTCGCCAGGGGCGAGGTTGTGGGCTGATGGGCTGTTGGCTGTTGGCCGTGAGCGCAGCGAGCCATGGTGGTGGAGGCCCGGACCAGCAAAGGATTATGCCGGCCCGGACCCGAATAGGCTCCATCAGCATAGCCACACAGGTATCGTGAGTCAAGAAGTTTGCCACCACCAGTAGAGATGGTTACCTTCTGTCGGGTAAGGGCTGATGGCCGAGTGGTCCAAGGCAGAAGGCTTTCAATCCTGAAGTGCGTGGGTTCGAATCCCACTCAGCCCTCCAGATCCCCACTCAGCTCTCTATTTTTCGAACGACTCTTCCGTCGTTCCCACTCTGCGTCCGAGTCCAAAGAGCAAGAATGATCCGTCCACACACGTACACCCCAGAAGAGCGACGCCACTTCGGCAGGCTGAAGGCCATGGGCGTCACCCTGCAGCCCGGTATGCATGTGCTGGACCTGCTCTACCCTCACCCGGACGAAGGCGGGGGCTCCCCTTGTGATCACATCGTCCTCACGACCTATATCGGGGGAGACGGTTGCCACACGGGCCGGGAGAATGGGAGGGGCGGATCCTCGACGGTCACAGGCTACTACGTCCCAAAGCTGGCCCACCTCGAGACCTTCTGCGCCTGCCTGGCCGTCGCTGTCGCCCGTGGGGTCGAGTCCTTCCCCGTGAAGGGCTACAAGCACCGATACAAAGAGGTCGGAGGGCCAGGGGTCAAGGCGCTCCCCTACTTCGACGATGACCAGTACCACGTGAACTACCTGGTCGGGGTCATCAAGCTGTGGCGGATGCCCGAGTGGAAAGAGCAAGTGATCGAGGGCCTCACCGAGGTGCTCATCCGCACCGCACCCAAAGACGAAGAGAGGACCGAGCCATGAACGAACAGGTCAGCAACCACACGATGAAGCTTCTGCACATGCTGCCCTACGAGGTCGGTCAGACGCTGGCCAACAACACCGAGTACCCCACCGGCTGGCTGGTGGATAACAACGGAAAGGCCGTGGCCCGCTTCGAAGGCATGGCTGTCACCATGCACGGGGACATCCGCATCCTGCCGGTGGACATCATGACCATCCTGGACGTCGCCGTGGGCATCGTGAACGACCAGCAGAAGACCACCACCGCGGCATGGGAAGCCGAGAGCTACATCTTCGAGATTCTCTGGGGAAGTGACGCTGTCGGCCTGCGAAATGGAAAGCTGAAAGAACTGGAGCCGAGTGGAAGCATCATGCAGACCACCGTCGGAGCCCAGCACTTCCCCTCGAAGGAAGACATGCGCCGCTGGATGGCCCTGTCCTTGCTGGCCCAGGCCTGTGGACTCGAGATCGCCGCACCGAACACCTGTTGGCGCTGCGGTGACACCCCCGAGCTCATCCCTGGCTACGGCTACACCTGTCCGTGCCGGCCGGGACCCGATACTCTCGAGGGATGAACCTCCAAGCCCCGCATCCGCAACTGAGCGTCCAGGCCTCCGTCATCGAAGAGTTCCTCGTGGTCATCGCCGCCTACATCAACGTCTGCCACAGGCGCGGCTTCGAGCCGAAGCTGTCACGGGAGGACTTGGACGACATCGTCCGCTTCTGTGATCTGTACCCGGGCGGCTGGCAGCGAGCGATCGAGGTGGCCTTCTCCCGTGTCGGCAACTCCTGCGCGGGCGCCAGGGACCAGATGGTGGCGCGCTACGCCCAAGGGCGCGGCGCTATGGCTTGACTCCGAGGACAGCATGACGACGAGTCGGAAACACAGGATCGAAGCGATCGACCTCTGGCTGAGCGTCCACGCCTCGGGCATGGTCATCTACGCCGACCGCGGCTGGGAAGAGGACCTCGAGGTCCAAGACAAGCTGGACATCGCTCGGTTCTGCGACGAGTACCCGGGAGGATGGCAGGCGGCCATCGACAAGGCCTTCGAGGCGTATCCCAACCAGGACACCGCCAGGGCTATGATGGAGACGGCCTACGCCGAGGGAAAGGGACTGATGGCTTGATGGCTCCGTGATATCATGGATCTCGACAGGAGAACCCCATGATTATCGAGCTACTCATCGCTGCGGCCGCCATGGGTGCGGCCTACGGGGTCAGCCGTTCGAGATCTTCCAGGGACGGTTCCAAGTCAGCACGGATCGTCGACGACGAGTACGGTCGCACCGAGTCCGAGTACAGCAGGCTCTCGTACTTCGCTGATGTCTTCATGCACATCGAGGAGAGAGGAGTCATGATCAGGCTTCGGGGCGCGTTCTTGGACAGCGTCGTCTCCGCGGTCGACGAGTGGCCCGGCGGCCCGCAGGACGCCATCCGAGAGGCGTTCTCGAGCCTCGATGGTGAGCTCGTGCCTGGAGCCAGGAAGCAGATGTGGACGACCTACCTGGAGCGGAAAGAGTATCTCGACAGCATAGAATGATGTCGATGGCTTGACGCTGCCACCAGGAGTGGCTACTCTCTTCTTGTCAGAGAGATCGACACGCCCGGTCAGAGAGATCGACCACAAGGACACCCTCATGAGACGACACTTCCTCGGCTTCTGGTGAATACAGCGGCCCTGACTTCAGCAGGGGCCCTCCGGCCGTTCGGAACCAGGTAACGAACCACTCGTTTTACCCCCTTCCGAACATCATTACCCCATTCTGCACACCCACGCGGCGACAGTCCGCGTACGCAGAGGGGACCGGAGAGCATCATGAGCATCGAACTGAAGATCAAGTGTCACACGCTGACCGACGAAGCCCGCCACATCAAGCGCTGGGAGCGGAAGCTCAAGCGCAACCGCCGCAAGGCGGTCAAGAAGATGGACCTGACAGGCGAGGACAAGACTCGCGCCCAGAGTGGGGACTCTCGCCGAGAGAAAGAGCTGCGCCTGCGCGAGCACCGCATCGAGGTCGTGCGCCCCGCGGCCCGCATCTGCCATCTGGCCAAGGGTTTCCTGCGCGGCACCCCCTACGCCAAGATCGAGGGACGCTGCGAGCACCGCCCGAACTTCGACAAGATCGAGAAGGAGGCGCGCCGCTTCTCCAGCCCTGCGGACTGGGGCGGCCCCGACAACGAGCTGAAGACCTCGTGGAAGAGCTGGCTGCTCGAGGCCAAGCACCACCTGGACCCTCAGCAGAAGGCCAAGTGGGCCGCAGAGAAGGCCCGTGACAAGGCCCTGGCCGAGCAGCGGTACCAGGAAGCGCTGAACAGCCACAGGCGCCGTGAGCTGGCCCAGCTGCGCTCCCTGGCGCTGAGTCACCCTGACGCCCTGGCGGCCCTGGCCAGTGGTGACAAGGAGGCCATGGAGGCTGCAGGGGTGCCATCGGCGTTCGAGACCAAGAGCCTGGCGCGCCGCACCCGGCCCGTCCGCACCGTCCGCGTCCGCGAGGCGGTGTAGCCATGCTGCGTGCCATCGGAGACCTCCTGGGCTTGTGCGGTGCCCGGGCGGATCAGGATTCGTCCAACGCCGAGAAGGCGGCCAGGTCCGAAGCGCTGAGAGCGACCAGGGCCGACTACGAGCGCTGGCGACAGCGTGAGCTGCAGCTCATAGAGCTCGCCTGCCAGCCCATCGATCTCGAGAGCCTGTGGAATCGTGTCGAGGAGGCGGATCCGAGGGACGTCTTGCCAAAGCTGACCGAGGCCGAGGTGGCGCACCTGTGGAGGTGCTCCGAGCTGTTCCTCGACATCGTCAGGCTGCGCACGGCGATGCGCGACGACGCGGAAGAAGAGGAGGAGGAAGGTCGCTTCTCCAACCTGTCGCTGTACGAGCTGTCCTATTTCTCTTTCCTCGATCCCAGGCGGCTCGAGCAGATGGGCAAGGTCTGGTGCGAGGACGAGAAGACCGGCAAGATGGGCTGGAACAAGCGCATGTTCACCTTCCCTCTCTCCGACCTGTGGACCCTGTCGTCCACAGGCGAGGGAACCGAGCCAGCGGTGAGCGGTGAGCGGGAAACGGTAAACGGGTGCCCCAAGGACACCGGAGGTGCCCCATGAAGATCGACTTCGATGATCTGAAGACCATGATGTCCAAGCTGATGGACGGTGAGGCCGAGGTCGAGCTGCCGACGTTCACCGAGGAGCAGGTGCACCACCTGTGGCTCGCCGCAGAGGTCTACTACGACCTGCTGCAGCTCAAGCTCGCGGTCGACGAGAAGGCCCGGGGCAAGGTCAGAGGACGGTTCACGGAGCTGTCTGAGCTCGAGCTGCACGAGATGAGCCACATCGAGGCCATCGGTGACCAGATCGTCTTCGAGGGCAAGGTCTACAAGGGCGCGATCCACGAGGGCCGTGATGAAGGTGGGTGGGTGACCGAACGCGCCACCTTCCCCCTCTCCGGGCTGTGGACCGAGCCTGTGCCGACCGACAAGGCGATGGTCCGCTACCGTCAGCTCGCAGACAAGCTCACCATACTGCGGAGATCCGAGACCGAAGACCCTGAAGAGGACGGCATCCTCGATGAGCTGATGGATCTCTGGAACGACTTCAGCGAAGCCCAGGTCGTAGCCGCTGACGCCTACTCGAGAGAGATCAGGCTCACATCAGGCGAGGCGCTACACACCGTCAGCGAGCCAACGGTAAGCGGTAAGCGGAAAGCGGTGAGCGGCGCCCCCGAAGGGGGTGCGTAATGGGCTACCTCGTCACCATTGTTCATGGCAACGGCTACTACTGCTCCTGCTGCGGCACCACCTACGAGAACACCCACCGGCAGGACGAGCTCGAATACGCGCTGTCTCACCTGCCCACCATCGTGCGCCTGACCGAGGACGATCCCATCGAGGACGAACACGGTGAGGACGCCATGGATCTGAGCGGAGACGATCCTTTCGATCTGCACGATCTACGTAAGGTGGAGATCGAGGATGCGGCCACTGGAGACGCCGTCGCCTGGGGCCGCATGAGCAGCACGCCTCACGACAGGAGGGTCGCCGGGCCGTCCTACCACCGCTGGAGCGGCTGGGGACGGGATGGGCTCTTCGAGGTCATCTGGGCCAGCGGAAACGAGCGCATCACCGATCGTAGCTGGGATCAGCTGTACCACGAGGTGGAGGTCCACCAGGCCGAGGCTGTGCTATCGATGAAGGAGCGAGAGCTCGAGCGCAAGCAGGGTGAGGTCAGCGCCGCCAAGGGGCATCTCGAGACGGTCAAGGCCAAGGTGGTGGGCAGCTAATCCGAAGGCCCGCCTGGGGACGCCTATGGGCCCCGGGTGAATCCGCGTAGCAGGGTTCGGGTCACGTCGTCCAGGGCCTGGGCGACGTCTGTCGTTGTCTCTCTCGGGGTCCAGTAGTGGAAGACGTCTCCGGGGTCGTACTCTTCGCGGCGTGGTTGGAAGTGCTCGTTCTTTCAGCTCGCCAAGCACACCCCGGGGCCCACGGTGGGAGACCTCGGCGGCGACGGTGGTGGTGAGCAGGGTATCGAGCATCAGCCCATCCGCTCGCCAGAGACGTGACCAAACCCGTGCAGCAGCTGGTGGATGGCGAGGACGGTCTCTCGGTGGGCGTCATCGTCCAGCTCTTTGATCTTTCGGACAGCGGTCCCAATCTGGCGTGCCTCGTATTCGTTCATGATGAAGGCTCGCTCGAACTTCGCCGGGCTCGTCAGCCAGATCTCTCCGGTGACACGCCCATCGGGGAGCAGGGTGTCTGCAGGACAGATAGCCGTGACAGTCTCCGTGTTGGTGTACATCACCCAGACCGAAGGGCTCCAGCCGATATGACGGGACATCAGCTCTTCGCCCACCGCCGTGACCGTGCCTCTGTGCGTGAAGGTGCCACCGTCCGGATCGATGGCGTACATGGCCAGCTCTGGGCTCGGCCCACAGCACACTCGGGGGATGGTCCTGTCCTCCCCGAACAGCGTGGACTTCATCCGACGCGGTTCGAAGGTGATGCTCTGCGGAGGTTCGACGTCCTGGTCGTCCGAGCTCTTGGGCTCCACGCTCACCTGGATCATGCGCCACAGGGTTCCTGGGGCAGCCTCGAAGGTCTCGCTCTCGGTCCTCCATGGTCCACGCAGCTCTGGTTCGATCCCCTTGTCGCGCAGCTGGGCGAACATTTGATCGAAGGACGTCCCGAGCACGTCGACGTCCAGCAGCCCCAGTATCTCACCGCCAGCCCAGCACAGCGCCGCGAAGCTCATGCAGCCCTCACCCAGGATCGATGAGTCCTCTGGGCCGAAGTGGTTCTCGATGGCCTCGAGCGCCATCCAGTTGTCGAAGCAGATGGACAGCTCGAACTCCGGGTTCATCAGCGGAACCCAGCCGTCACGAGTCCAGACCTCGATGAGCTCGGGCTCGATGACCCTTTCGGTGTAAAACCCGGTGCGGGTGAAGATGTCACGCTTCTTTCCCAACAGGACACCGTCACTGCGAGGATCTTCTTCCGTGTCGTCTGGCCACGGGAAGCGCAACAGAACATCGTTCCAGGACAACGCGAAGCTGGGAGCAGGGCAAAAGTAGACCCCTGTCGGTTGCTGGAGGAACGGTTCCGGCTCCATGGGCGAGAGCCCATACAGGGCGATGGACGGCAAGTCGGTGTAGCGGGTGGCGTGGTAGGCGCAGGGACGATCCTTTTCTGGTCCACAGCTGTCGTCGAGCTCGCGCGTCAGTGGTGGGGGCGGAACCCTCGAGACACCTTTCTCGATCCCCAGTGCGTCCTTCAGTCGCTGCTGGACAGCCTGGTTCCTGGTGTCGCTGAACCACTTCGACACACCGGCAAGGATGATGGTGGTGAGAGGGATCAGGGGCATGCGCCAGACCTATGCGTTCGCTCTGACCATGGTCGACGGCAGCGTGGCGACCCTCAGGTCGGATCCGTTCTTGTACCAGCGCTCTCCCCGCTTGATGGCCTCGACGCGGTAGCCGTCTCTGACGCTGGAGTGGACCTTGAACATGTCACCGCCCTTTCCCATCCAGACCAGGTAGTGGTGGCCGCTATCCGGCCCCTCTGGTTTGGGCACGACCTCGTCTCCGGCCCGGTCCCATGACTGCACGAAGTGCCAGCGTTCGGGGGTCAGCGCGGGGGCTGCGTGCTGGATACCAACCTTGCGTTTCACCAGAGAGGACACCCCGTCGATGAAGTCGCTCAGGGCCGGGATGTTGTCCCACGGCCTGGAATGGTCTGTCAGGTTGATGCGGTCCCACAGCTCTGGATTCAGGTTGCGCCAGGCGTTGAAGTCCGTCCAATCCCTTCGGTCTCGGGGGCTCTCGCCAGACAACGCGATGGCCCATGCCGCCACCATGTGTGAGCACGGCCTGTTCTCGCTGGTGATGAACGCCATGATGGGGCTGTGCTCATTCTGTAGCAGGTCCCAGCCGAGGTCCAGCAGCTCACCTTGCGAATCGGGCCTACGCAACCCTGTGGGATAGGGGGGCTCTCTCTTCGGAGGCTCCGGCCGCGCCGGGGCTGGCTGGGGGGACGAACCGCCACCACCGGCCATAGCCAGAGCGGCCAGGCCACCGAGGGCTACGACTGCGACGATCGCCTTGCTGTCCATGCCTGATTCTCCGGATCGGTATCCATGGGCAGAGTAGCACGATGCCGTTCGATACGCCTCGAGTCACGACCCCGCCTTCCAGCGCGGATCGTGGACGACGTGACATACGTGTTGCTACTGACAGTGGAGAATGATAGGGTTCTCTGGCCAGATCGTCCACTACGTCACCCTCGGATCTTTCCCATGCCCGTCCTTTCGCTGCTGATCGTCTCCACCATCCTGGCCAGCCCCCCTGGCGACTTCCGCGGCATCCCCTTCGGGGCGCAGTGCTCGACCCAGCGCGACTTCGCGCCCTACGCCGTCGAACACCGCGACACCCCTGTCGAGATCCAGGTCTACAGCCAGGACGGGGACCTGCTGAAGATGGGCATGACGCCGGTGCGCACCATCAGCTACTGCTGCTGGCGCGATCGGCTCATCCGGGTCCACGTCGAGCTGGACAGATCCGCTGCCCCGATGCTGCACGCCTACCTGTCCGCCCAGTGGGGAGTGCCCATGCACATGACCGGGGGCAACGAGTACGGCTGGCTCTCACCGGGAACGATGGCGACCATGAGCTGGTCGGATCCGACGCTCCCCGCGGTGCTCGGGATCTTCGATCAGGCGCTGGTGGCGGAGTTCACCGACGTGATGATCCAGCAGCCGGTCACGGGGAACTGATCTTCTTCTTGTTCCACCTGTTCAGCTTGCCTGGCAGGATGCCGCCACGCGGTGCTGACCACTCCCCTTCGTCGTCCTGCCACCAGACCCCATCCAGCCCGAGCTTCTTGGCCCAGGCGAGGGCCGCCATGTCCAGCGCCAGGGCCAGCTCTACGGTCTCTCCTATCAGCCTGTCCAGCGTCCTGGTGGCGATGTGCCCGTCGAAGGGCTCCACCGTCCCCTCGTTGAACTCCGCCTCTTCTTCGGCGTCTTCGGGGTAGTGGTGGATGGAGCTGACCTCTTCCTCTTCCTCGGAGTCCCACGAGGTGACCCGGTACAGGGTCATCGGCTCGAGCAGGCTGTTTTCCTCGCCCCAAGCGGCGATATCGGCGTCATCGAGCTGGTGACGGTCCAGGAAACGCCCACCGTCGTTGTTGTGCAGCTCCCACAGGGGCCAGCCGCCAAGCTTGGCGATGCGGCGCCAGTCATCGATGTGATCCTCATCGGTCACAGACAGAGTGTGGCCCTCCAGGCTCCGGCCCCGATTGTACTTGTCTTTGGGGTCCATGCTCCCGATGTGGTAGACGGTGTCGATGTTCCGGACCGGAGCCACGAGTCCCGCGGTGGGCGGCGGTGGCCCCTCGAGCGCGTAGTTCTTCCGGTCCAGCGTCAGCCGGCGCACGACGAAGTTTTGACCATCAGGCGCGCTGTAGTCGCGCTCCATGAGCGCCCCCAGCAGCATGTGCGGCGTGAAGTGCCTGGCCCGCCAGCTGGGCACGAAGACCGGCACGGGGACCAGCACATCGGGGCCGCACAGCTCCCGGACCACCGTCATGCGATGTCGTCCCTCGTGGCCGACTATCTGGAAGCGCACCGGGCCGCCCTCGGAGCGGAGGCCCTGGTCGGACTCCCACCTGGCGTGCACGATGTTGGCGTCCAGCCATGGGGGTGCGATGGCGCGGCCCTCTCTGACCTGCTGCATGATCCAGTCGTAGTTCTTGTCTTTGCCTCTGAGCGGCTCGTTGAGCGCCAGGTACTCGTCCGGCGTCATCCAGGCCACGAACCCCAGGTAGTTGACGTTGCGGTTGATGGAGACGGCCCCGATGCCGCGCTGGCCGAAGACGACCGGCCCGATACGGAAGGGCTGCTCTGGGTCGTACTCCACGCCCAGACGGTGAGCGAGCACCGATCCCTCGTCCTCTTCCTGGTCTCCGGAGAGGATGGCGGCCGCGACGGCGATGAGGGGGAGGAGGATGGACATGACTACTCTTCTATTCCGGATCCATAGTCGAACAGGCGCAGCTCTCCTCCATGGCATCCCCAGTTCGTGAAGAGCTCGGCATCCAGAACGCGCAGAGGGAAGTCGTCGATCTCCCTGGTGAGGCCTTCCTCGTCCGTGCATGCCCACGGCGAGCTCACACGCTCCATCACGAGGATCATTCCGTCGAGATGAACACTCACGACAGGCATGAGCGCTGGGATCTCGCCCTGATGGTCGAACCAGATCTGATCTTCTACCAGGTTGACCAGGCCTCGATAACGATCGATCTTGGCCACCCTGCCGTCTTCCAGGTCGATCACCGTACGGTGTGCGCCGGATCCGATCACGTCGAAGCCCACCCTGATGAGCATCGGCTCGAGCTGTTCTTCGGGAAGCCGTTTCCCCTCGAACGGCCTGATCAGTTCGATCAGTCTCTCGAGCACGGTCTTTGTGGGACGCACGCCCAAGCGGGGAGCGATCACCGATCCCTCGTCCTCTTCCTGTTCTCCGGAGAGGACGGCGGCTGCGACGGTGATGAGGGGAAGGAGGATGGACATGAGCTCATCATATCCGATCCTCACGATCGATGTCCTCGTTTTGAGCTCCGCTACTGGCAGTGGATATCGTATCATGATATGTTCCATGAACGGCCAGGTCAGGCCGAACCCTTCCGGCTCCCCCGCCCGGGACCGCTCGAGGGCAAAATGGTCTTGGACCATGGCTGGATTCATCCACCACCGGATCGAAACATCATCATCGGCGAAGAGGGCGGTCTTCGGACGGGGATGATGTGGAGTTCGATCATGAGTGGAAACAAGAAAGTGAAGCGCCTGGTCCGTGAGCGTATGGACAGGACCGGCGAGAGCTACAGCACGGCTCTGATGCACATCAGAGCGGCTCACGAAGGAGACGGCCAGGATGAACCCAGCCACCTGTCGTGGCTACCGCCCTACGTCACGTTGCCGGTGCCCGAGTGCGAAAGCGATGACGGTCCACGAGGGTACTGTCGCTGGTGCGGGATGAGCTACGCTCCTGATGTCCCTGCGGATATTGAACAACACCGCAGAAGGCACGATGCCGTCACCGAGCTGGTGAGGCGTGGAGAGAAGCTCTGGCCACTCGCAGAGATCAACCTCATCGAGTTCACAGCCTATCACCGCATGAGGGATCGTCTCGATCCAGAGCGAGAGGCCGACCTGATCGAGGTCATATGCCGTTGCCACTTCCAGGCATCGATCGTACCCCCCGAAGATTCAGAGGATCACCCCCTGTTCGACAGGTACGTCAGGGCCTATAGCAACTCGACGATCTCCGTCATCAGTGACAGCTGGCCGGTGTTTCGGTCCAGGCACTCGTTCGAGCCAGACGAGGGGCTGTCACCTGGGTTCTCGCACTGGCTTCCGCCGTGCAAGGACAGGGATGGCAGAAACAGGCGCTTCGTCGAGACGTTCGAGGACGGGTTCTCGAACCCGAAACGAAGCGAAGACGCCAAGCTGTGGCTCGAGGCGTTCGGAGAGGGTTATCGCCGACGGTAGGCGAAGTCATCGTTCTTGGAACGACCCACCTGGCGGCACCTTTCGAGAACGATCGCTCCCCTTCGCTGCCCAGTGAGTGTTTTTTGTGCTGGTGACGTTGCCACCACCAGTAGCAGGTGCTATGTTCTTGTCACCCACCAGACAGGAGAACACCATGCCCAGCGAAAACCCCACCGCCACCATCCACACCTCGGTCATCTGCGGCACCCAGGCCTACGCGGCCACCGTCACCGCCGAGATCATGGACCGCCTGCCCGCGGTCCAGATCGTGGGCCTGCCGGCCAGCCGGGTGCGCGAGACCGCCGCCCGGGTGCGCTCCGCTGTCGCCGCCGCCGACATCGAGTGGCCCCGCAAGCGCGTGGTCATCACCGTGGAGCACTATGCTCCCAGCATCGGCTCCACCACCCACCTGGACCTTCCCATCGCCATGGCCGTGCTCGTGGCCATGGGCGAGATCTCCGACGGAAAGCTGGATCACTGGCACCCCGCCGGTGAGCTGTCCCTGGCCGGCGCCCTGCGTCCCTTCTCCGGCGGCATCGCCATGGTGCGCCGCAGCTTCTCTTCGGAGACCGACCACCACCTCCCCCGCTTCCTGCTCCCCCGTGACGTGGCCGGGCGCGTCTCCCAGGTCACCGGCCTGGACGTGCTGCCCTTCGACGACCTCGCGGACGTCATCCTGTGGACCAAGGGGAAGGCCTACCGTACGCCGCTGCACGCCGGCTACATGCCCACCGACCAGACCGGACGCTGCATGAGCGAGGTGCGCGGTCAGGACAAGGCCAGGCGCGCCATGGAGATCTCCGCGGTCTGCGGTCTCCCCCTGCTGCTCGAGGGTGCCCCCGGCAGCGGCAAGACCATGCTGGCGGCTCGGATGAACGGCATCCTGCCGGCCATCAGCGAGCGCGAGCTGCTCAACTCGGCCCAGGTCCACGACGCCGCCGGCCTGATGCACGCTGGCAAGAACTCCTTCTGCCGGCCCCTCCGCGCCCCGCACCACACCATCTCCAGCGCGGGCCTCGTCGGCTTCTGCACCGGCGCCGTGCCCCGCCCCGGTGAGGCCTCCCTGGCGCATGCCGGGGTGCTGTTCCTCGACGATCTGCCCGAGTTCTCCCGTGCCGTCATCAACCAGCTGGCCTGGGTCCGAAGCAGCGTCGACAAGGAGGGTCACATCGCCTTTCACCGGGCCGCGGCCTCTGTGCGACTCCCCGCCGACTTCTCGCTGGTGGCCGCGACCAGCCCCTGCGCCTGCGGCTTCTCTGGTCATGATAGCCGCGCCTGCGCCTGCAGCGAGGCCTCCGTGGAGCGCTACCAGCAGCGGCTGAGCGGCCACGCCGAGTCCGTCGGCATCGCCATGCGCGTGGCCGTGGACCCCATCCGTTACGAGGATCTCATGGAGCTGCCCGTCGGGGACACCAGCGAGACCATCCGCGAGTACGTCTCCGAAGCCGCCATCCGCTTCCGTCGGCTGCGCAGGGACGGCACCATCACCTTCGGTGCCACCCGGCTGCTGGTCAACGACCCCCGGACCGGGCGTCCCTTCCCCGGCGGCCGCGACGCCTTCGACAAGGCCATCATCATCGCATGTGCGGTGGCCGCCCTGGATGACACCGACCATGTCTGTGAGCGTCACGTCGAGGAAGCCCTGGAGCTCCTGTGGGTCGCTGACAACGGCTCCGACGAGACCGGAGAGGAGTGAGTCATGGCCCATCCAGATGCCCCCGTGGTGGCCCCCAGGGCCTTCTGTGTCGATCCGACCATGGAGTGCCTCGATCTCATGGGCATCTTGCACAAGGTCGGTCGCAGGGTCAGGACCGTCTCCTCACGGAACCCCATCAGCATAACGACCTGCATGGTGGAAGAGCCTGGAGACGAGTCCTATGTCTGGGCGGTCATGCGTGAGCACTGGGTTCCGACACCCTGTCGAGACACCTTCGAGCGTGACGTCGCCACGCTGCACTACATTATCCGCAAAGACCTGGACCTCCCCATCGACATCGCCTGCCGCTACTCCTGAGACTGAACCATGAACGAACCCCACCCCGCCCGCCCCGCGCTGCCCCAGCAGAACTTCTGCATCCAGGCCACCCCCCACTCCTCCGAGTCCAGAGAGGCGCTGGCACAGCTCGAGCGCATCGCTGTCCTGGTCAACACCGTCATCGTCCCCGACCCCGACGGGACCCAGAGCATCGAGGGCGGATGGCTCCTACGGGACTGTGTGGTGGTCTGCCACGTCATCTTTCGCAGTCAGGAGATCTTCGCCTGGGAGCTGATGAAGCGCTTCTGGATCCCGACCCCCGGGTGGTTGGATCTCGATGAGGTCGCCGCCGGCCTGACACCGGACAAGCCCGAGACCGAACAGCCCGAGGCTCCGCCGGCCGCGACGCCTGTTGTCCCCGAGACGGTCGGCCAGCTGATTCAGCTGCTCGCGGGCATCGGGCCGGACAAAAAGCTCCGCTTCACCACGAACAGCGAGGGAGACCTGTCCTGGTACGGCCACGAGCTGGACGAGGACACGCTGGTGTTGTCGTTCGACACGTAGGATGGCGAAGCCTCTATCGAAGAGGTAGGATTGGACCATGATCCTGCTCTTGGCCCCCCTCACCATCGTCTTCTCCCTGCTGAGCGAGCGGGAGCGTATCGACGCTGTCGAGACGGTGGACAAGTCCTTGTCCGATGCCCTGTTCGGGCCCCCGGCCCACCGGGCTCTCGTTCTGATGGACGAGGACGCCGCGATTTCATCGTGGTGGAGCCCTTCGATCTGGGACGAACAACCGGCAACGAAGCTGTCTCCCGGCTGGAGCGATGAGCTTCGAGCCTACCTGCGGGACATCGACCTCCCAGAAGGGTGGAAGTCACTGCTGACCAGGATGTGCGACCAGGCCCATAAACACGGTGGGGCTTGCCGCTACCACGACCCGGTCGAGACGATCCATCCACACCGTCTGATGTACGAGTCTCTCGCTGACTTGGAAGACGCTTCCGATCGGGACACGTGGGCAGAGCTCGAGCCGTCCAGACGCATGTTCGTTCGGGCCACCTCCTTGCTCGAGCGCTTCGTTCCAGGTATTCGTTTTCATGGTGGTGCGGGAACCAGTCACATGAAGACCTGGTGGTCGGCACAGGAGGGTCTGACCCTCGAGTCGAGGAAAGATCCGTTCCTGGAGAGTTTCCCGTTCCCCGTCTGGACCGACGGAGAGTACGTGCTTGTCATGGAGCCTTGGATGGGGGAGTGTCTGGAGCTTAGGCCCGAGCTGGACGAGGCCTGCAGCGTGGCTTGGAATGCCAAGGATCTACGCGAGGTCGTTCGCGTCATGCTGGCCGAGGCACGCACTCGCGAAGAAGAAAAAGGCCTGAACAGGCCCATCGCAGAGCTCTGGATCCCGACTTGTTCGAGCGCGGATCACATCTTCCTACAGATCTCCGTCTACCGAGTGCCGTCACATGCCATCCGTTGACCGCTTCACCGTCTCCCCCCAGGAAGTCCGTGGCAAGATCGAGACCGCCCTGGACGGAGCCATCACCATCGCCAGGACCTACGGTGAGCAGTTCGAGCAGGCCGCCAAGCGCTATGAGCTCGACCCTCTCTACCTCATCGCCATCGCCGCGGTGGAGACCTCTGGGCTCGACAAGTGGATCTCGGGACCCGGAACGAGCGCCGTTGGCGCTGCCGGAATCGGCCAGTTCATGCCCTCCACTTGGAGCGAGATCTCCGCCAAGGTGTATGGCTCCGCCCTCCCCCAGCAGGACCGCTTCGACCCGGACAAGGCCATCCCCGTGCTCGCTCGCTACGTGCACGACCTGCTGTCCCTGTCGTGGGTAGACACGCTGACCGAGGCGGCCGCGGCCTACAACTGGGGCATGGGCAACGTGAGGAAGCTCAAGGACGGGCGCCTGTCGGCCATGCCCGCCGAGACCGCCCGCTACGTGCCCACCGTGATGGGGGTCTACACCGACCTGGAGACCATGGCACAGGGTCAGCACGGATCCGCTGGGGTCGGCCCACGGCCCGAAAGCGGTGGAGGCGGTGGGGGTGGTGTCGCCATCCTGGCGCTGCTGGGCCTGGGAGCCGCGGCGGCTATCCTGAAGCGGCCACGGTAGATACCGATCACCCGCTGCTGGGCTTGCGCTCTCTCCTGACGCTCTTCCTGTCCGTCTTAGCTGTTGACCAGATCCGAGACGAAGTCCTCTCCAGCGTCCTCCATCTCCTTCTTGAAGACCATGGCCGCGGACCTGATGCTCGCTCCGATCATCGGATAACGGTTCCCGTCCGGACCCGTCGTGGTCTCGTTGATGAACTTGTGGCCCCCGGTGTCGTACAGGGAAGCTGCAGCCAAGAGCACGACGCTCCTGGCGAACGACGGCTCCAGGTCCGTGAGCTCGAGCGATTCTCCCTTGACGAACGCCATGTGGCGAAGCGCTCCGACCACCTTCTTCATCCGCTCGATGGGGACCGCGAGCGCCATGGCGGTGGCACCGTACAGCGCGAACACGATGGCCATGGACGCCATAGCGGCGAGAGGCGGCGTCATCTTCTTGGGAGCGTTCTTCTCCAGTCACCTGGAGTCTGCGCGGTTTCTATACATTTGAGCCAGGAACTGTTCACCGTCCCGGACCACCTTCTCTCCCATGTCGAGGGCCGCCCTGATGGCCCGTTGCTGCTGCGTCACCTTCAGGGCTCCCCGGTCCGGGCCGAAGCCCCAGGTGCTGTGTCCGCTCACGACCACGCCTGCGACGAGCAGGTCATCGGAGACCTCATCGAGCCACTCGGAGATCCAGGAGAGCTCGCTCGGGTCGATCTCCTCGACCCTCTCGACTCCGGCGATCTCCATCAGCTCTTCGATGAAGTCCTGCTTTGCCTGCTCTTCCATGGAATCGATCATCGTGGTTCTCCTGTCTTGGTACTTGGAGGATAACATGGGTCGCTTCCGGAAGTTTGCGGAAGATTCCGGAAACGATCCTCACGATCGGTCGCGTACTGGTCTTTTTTTATGGTGAGCTTGCCACTGCTGGTAGCAGGTGCTATATGTGTTTCACCTTCACCGGACAGGAGAACACACCATGGCCAGCAAGACCCCCGCCTTCGAGATCATCGGCGCAGAAGCCCTCACCACCGGCGCCGTGCTCGACACGCTCCGCTTCACCGAAGGCGAAGGCCTCTCCGGTGCGAAGTGGACCGCCGAGCTGACCTCTCTCGTCCCCGGCCATGTCCCTGCCGACCTGTCCAGCGGCATCTACCTGGTGGAAGAGTACAAGCTGCCCTACCTGGTCGAGCGCCTGGGCAAGCTCCATCGTGTCGCCGCCAAGCTGGGCTGTGAGGCCCCCACCTGCTTCGCCATCGGCTGGGCCTCCCGCAAGGTCAGCCGCCGTGATGGTATCGATGCCGTCCGTGAGGTCACCCTCCGCCGGGTCATCATCTCCGTCACCGGCACGGCCCCGAAGCTGTCCGAAGACTGGGCCTTCGTCGCCACCATCGAGCACACCTTCCTCGAAGGTGAGTGGCTCAACATCCTGTTCACCTCTCCCAGCTGGGAAGGCGGCGACCTGCCCAAGAAGTTCCGCACCGACGGACCCTCCTGCGACCACTGCGGCAAGCACGTGCGCCGCAACAACACCTACGTGCTGTTCAACGAGGACCGCGGCTTCGTCCGGGTCGGCTCCACCTGCATCCGCGACTTCCTCGGCCACGTCAATCCCAGCCACATCGCCTCCCTGGCTGCCTTCGTGCGCGAGATCGCCGGGTGCCTCGAGGACGACGAGGGTGGCGGCTGGGGCGGCCGCGTGACGGAGATGACCGGCGTGGTGGACATGGTCGCTGCGGTCACCGTGGCCGCCGAAGAGGACGGCTGGCTGTCCCGCGGCAAGGCCCGCGACAGCGAGTACGACGCCACCGCCGACATCGCCTGGCGCCAGGAGATGATCCGCAAGGGCTACGCCGAGCGCGCCAAGGGCGAGAGTGCACCCCCCGTCATCACCGAAGATCACCTCACCTTCGCCCGCGACGCCGTGGCCTGGGCCCGGGACATCGAGCCGGACACCGACAGTGACTACCTGCACAACCTGCGGGTGTCCTGCATGGGCGCCTACGTCGTCCTCGAGACCGCCGGCATCGTGGGCTCGGCCTACATCGCCTACCGCAACGACCTCGAGCGTGAGGCCAAGCGTAGCGAGCTGGACAAGGTCCGCGGCGGCTCCCGTCACTTCGCCACCAAGGGCGACAAGATCGGCCGCAAGCTCACCGCCAAGAACAAGCGCGACGGCTGCACGGCCTACGCCGCCATGGACGTCGAGCTCGTCTCCAGCTTCCAGATCCAGACCGACTTCGGCATCTCCACCATCATGGAGTTCCTGGTGCTCGAAGGTGAGCAGCAGGGCTGCGTCCTCAAGTGGTTCTGCTCCAGCCCCGACTCGAGCCTCGTCGGCTCCCGCTTCTCCCTGGCGGCCACCGTCAAGGGCCGCGACGAGTACAAGGGCAACCTGCAGACCCTCATCAACCGGGCGGTGCTCACGCCGCTGGAGGCCTGATGATTCGTTTCATCACCAACGCCCTCACGGCCATCGTCCTGATGGTCATCATCACTGACCTGGTCACCCGCGGCATGTTCGGCATGCGCATCGACTGCTGACGGAACCCATCATGTCCACTGTCCCCGATTCGAACAGAGAAGTCTTTCTCACCGATATGGGTCCCTACTTCGAGCTGGCTCGTGAGCTCGGAGAGATCTTGGTTCGAGGCCTGGTGGATGTCGGAGCCATCGACGCCGACAAGCCCGTCGCCCACGGAAACGGCGTCAGCATCGTGGCAGACAAGCTGCTCGCCGATGGTTGCTGGCCGTGGGTCGAGGTCCGTCACCGGGTAGGCGTGGGCTTCGAGTTCGGGGGACTCACCTGCCACATGCGCATGACGGTGGCGCTGTACGGAATGCGTAGTCGCACTATCGACGCGCTGCACCTGAAGGTCGCGATCCACTACCAGGACCTCGCCGGCTACAGCCATGACCCCGACGATGAGTACGATCTCGGCTGTGAGAGCTTCATCGACGGCTGGAGAGAGGCAAGGGCCCACTGGCTGAGGATGCACGCCGATAAGAGCGCGGATCTCGCCAGAGCCGCCCACCCCCTCAGCGGCATGTAGCCGCAGGAGCCAGACCATGAAGCCCAGCCCACGCAACATCCTCTTCATCAAGGATCTCGAGTTCGCCGTAGAGCTCGCTGACACCTTGCGCTCGGGCCTGACCGCCCTCGGTCACAAAGGGCTCGACGGCAGCTTCATCACCAAGCCTCGGACGACGCAGGACCCTCCCTCTCGCCTCGACTGGATCGAGGTGAGCACGACTCTCGACTTTGGCTTCAGCGACAACTTGCCGGTCAGGGCCAAGGTGACCCTGCTGGGGACCGACATGTACGCCCACGGAAGCGACGAGTTCTCCACCAACCGCTTCAAAGTGGTCATCGAGGCGCTCGGCGTGCGGGCCTTCAGCGCGGACCCAGACGACATCTACGGCTCCGATGCTTCCAGCGTCGACAGCTTCGCCGAGGCGTGGAAAGCTGCCATGGAAAACTGGTGCACGACCGTGATTCGCCAACACACCATGCTGGCCATCGTCTCCGTTGGGCTCAACGGGAAGAGCAAGGGGTGATATCATGTCACGCTCGTCTCCGCCGATCGACGATGGTTCGTGCTTTGGCTCTGGTCCTTCTCATGACCGCTGTCCTGACTGTCAGGAGCTGGTGCTTGTCGTACACGGAAACCGTCTCGGCTTCCGTGGCCCCCTGGGTTTCGAAGAGTACATCGTCCCCCACGAGCGGCCAGATGGATCTTCGTGCCCCAAAGGCGGGAGCCAGCGCGAGGCCCCGAAGCCCCCACGCATCACATCTTGGCCCGATGGCGCCCTGCGATGCCCCGTGTGCACGTCTCCCAAGACACCCGCCGAGGGCCTCCACCCGTGGACAGCGGTGCCCGGTGTCCGCTGCAGGACCTGCGGTTTCCATGTCCCCACCCATCCCGAGGAGACACCATGAAGCTGTCCGAATGGATCATCCTGTACAACTACTGTGCCTGCCGCGTGCCGGAGGGTGCCGACCCGATGGTGGTGGCCAACCGCATCGCCATGATCGAGAAGACCCCCAGGGTCCGAGTCGATGGCCCCGATGCGCGCCTGTCCTTCTCGGACAAGGTCCCCTACCGCAACCACGACGGCTCCTACTGGATGTTTGGCCCCAAGGGCAGCTCTTGCTCCGGTGAAGGCAGCCCGCAGGAGCGTGGTGGCTACGGCTTCTACGAGCCCAGCCGCGTCTGGTGTGACCGTGCCCTGCTCGAGCTGGGCCACGAGGTCCCCAACCCTGTCATCGCGCACGGAGGTGAATGATGATCAAGAAGACCCTCACGGAAGCAGAAGCCGTGGCCGAGATGGAACGCGTCACGAAGATGTTCGACGAACGAGGTGTCGAGTTCGAGCCGATGACGATCGACGCGGCCGATGTCGAGAGGAACCAGGCGCCTGCCACGATCAGGTTCATGAAAGCCGCCGACCCTCACTCGCTCAACATCATGCGTGGCGGCAAGGACTGGACAGGTGAGGACCTGGGCTTCATCCAGTGGCACCCGGGGCGCCCACCGCGGATGGTGATCATGGGACCCATCACCGAGATCGCTCTGTCCGAGCTGCGCCAGATCATCGAGCGTCTGCAGGACGAGCACTCCAGGAGCACGTCATGAAGCTCCGCATCAACGGAATCCCATGCAGGCTCGTTCGAAAGAAGGGCCGCAACCTCGTCATGATGCCCAGCGCCCCGTTCTGGATGCCGAGAATCCTTCGATGGCCATTCGGTCTGATCGATCGTCTGGATCGACACAACCCTTGGGCCTGGATCCCCCTCGAGCCACGGTCACCTGACCACGGAACTCGCGAGAAGAGCGAGCCATGATCGACCGTGATCGTCTCGACATCCTCTGCGCTCAGGCTGTCGGTGAATCGATCCTCACCGGCTGCGATGCCTGTGAGGGTGAAGGGTGGGATGACAACCCCGACGGCCTCACACATGGCCCTGGTGAGGGCTGCTGCACGGCCTGTGGAGGGACGGGGCGCGTGGTGCCACCCATGCTGGTTCCCGACCCGTGGGAGCGAGATGCTGTTGACCTGGAGGCGTTCATGGCCCAGGTGGCGATCCCCCGCTGACATGACCACCTTGCCACTGGTGGTAGCAGGTGTTAGGTACATGGCATCACCATTGGAGCGAGCCATGCAGCACACCACCGACGACGGCTACACCCTGCGGGCCTTCAGCTCGATGTACGTCGACCAGGGCCTCGAGATCTCCCATCCCGACCACGACGGGCCCCTGTTCTACAACCCCTGTTGCCTCTCTGCCGAGAGCTATGGCCGCAAGCCGAACCCCGAGAGGGGCTTCGACGACCACGACGAGGCCGAGCTGGCCGAGACAGAGGGAGACGAAGACGCCTTCGTGCCCTGGGACGAGGACGACTGGTCCGAGTGCTTGTCCTCCGAGGCTGGGGATTTTCTCGAGGCCTTTCTCCCCGAACATCTGCTGGGCACCAGCGCTCAGGAGGATCAGACCATGACCACCGGCAACGAGGCTGCCTGGCAGCCCTTCTTCTACGACTGCAGCTCCGGCTGGGGCCGCATCGACAGCGTCCATGCGTGGATCGGGCTGCTCGAGAACCTCGCTGCGACGCACAAAGAGAGGGCCCTCGAGCATGCGCTGGGCGGCCAGGTCGCTCCGATGGAGAACATCGAACAGGTCCCACGGCTCTACTTCCTGGGGGCTCCAGGGGTCTCGGAAGGCAAGCTGCCCAGCTTCGGCTGGCGCTGTGAGCACACCGGCTCCTTCACCCTGCGTGAGTGGGCCGCGGCCCACGGCATGGACCTGGTGATGGGTGCCTACGAACACGAAGAGCTGGACGAGGAGAGGTAGATCATGGCCAGCGTCTACGAGGTCCGCTGGAGCGCGGCCAAGAAGCTGTGGAGCGAGATCGCCGAGCTGTGCGACGACGGCCGCTTCGAGGTCCGCTACAGTGGCATGATGGGAGAGGTCGTCATCGACGAGCAGGGCGGCTTCAGTGGACAAGGAGGCATCAGCTGGAAGCCGAAAGGCAACAGCACCTTCGTGGTGATGGACAGGTCTGTGGAGCTGGACAACGGCATCCGTGACACCGTTGCCGCGTACCGAGAGCACACGCTGGGCCAGGTCACCGTCAGCAAGCTGCTCGATCTGCAGACCGCGCTGACCATGGTCCGGACCTTTCCGAAGAAGGACGAAGTGTAAAGCTCGTGATACCCTGGGGATCGACAGGAGGTCCTCATGGACATGTCGATATTGGACATCGAGATCGAGCTGATGTTGGACGATCTGGGCGAAGACGATGATCTGTACGGCTGGACCGACGGTGGACGTCTCCCATACCGCAACCAGCCTGTCGGAGGAGTGGACGGCCAGCGCGATGACGACTACGGCGGAGTCGGCGAGGTCGACACCCGTGAGCTCATCGAGGGGACCTTCGAGATCGCGGGCTCTTCGGACGCTCGTGGTGGATCTGCCCAGCTCCGCAACGTGGAGACCGGGGACATGTTCATCATCCAGGCCGGCGACCGGCTGGGCTATGCCGAGGTGAGCCACATCGACGCCTCCGGGGTGGAGATGGCCGGTGACGACGGGTCTCTGTACGTGGTGGGGGTCGGAGCGAGAAGAGGATCGAAGAGGAAGGAGGCCAGTTTTGGAAAGAAGCCGTTCCACCTCTGGCAACGTCCAAGCGAAATCAGCGAAGAGCACTGGGCCAACATCATCGACGAGCTCGAGTGCGACTTCATGCGTCGAATGCGTACCGTGAGGGAGCTTCGCCGAGAGGGCCTTCCTGTCGATCCGGAAGAACTACCTACCGTCCTTTTCCAGCAGGGGGCGTACAGCTATGCGGTAGAAGGCGCCAAGCTGGAGAAGCTCGGTCAGAAAATCCTGGAAGAGGATGGGGTCGTCCCGTCCTGCGATCCACGTTATCTCGAGCAGGACAAGATCGTCGAGAGGTACGCCAGGATATGCGGTCAGTCGTTGGGGATGTCAGAACCGGATCGGTATGTCGAGATTCGGGGTGGGACCACCTGTAAACAGACAACTCCAGAGATAGCAGGGTGGACATTCAACGAACTCGATGAACGGTTCGACCAGGAAGAGTGCAACATCGAGTACGATAGGCTCACCTCTGGAATCACAGACGAAGACTGGGAGTCTGCGATCGCCGCGATCGAGTCCGGAGACCCGTCGGACTTCCGGCCAACGACCTCGGTGATGCCACCTCCCACCGTCAGATTTGGTGCGGTCGACACCATGCTGCAGCACCGCTACGGCGGCACTTGGTCCGAGCAGTCCATCGCCCCGCCCGGGCCCGTGATGAAGACCAGCAGTGATCCGGTGAGCCCCGACGCCATGGGCGCCATTCGCGCCGCGGGCTTCCTGGCTACCGGAGCCGGCGGCCAGCTGTACATCCCGTAAGAGCCTACGGCTAACAGCCTACAGCTCACAGCCGCTACGCACCGGAAGAGCGGTGCTCGTCCCTGGCGAACAGAGTGAGCCCTTCAGGCTGTTGGCTGTCAGCTGTTGGCTGTCAGCTGTCGGCTGTCGGCTGTCGGCTGTTGGCTGTCAGCTCGCTCGTCACCGCAGGTGACCGAGCAAGGCGGCGACCGTTCGCTCCAGCTTCCACACCGCCGCGCCAAGGATCATGTCTCCGTACGGGCTACTCACAGGCTGCTGCGGCCACCTGGCCACCGCCTCTTCTGCGGCCCGACCCAGGACCATCAAGACGGTGTACGCGGCCTGGGCAGCCTCGAGGACTGGACCAGGGATGCCTGCGCAGGCCACCAGCTCGGACTGACGCCTCCTGGCGAGCCCCGACAGTCTCGGGCCTTTCCTCCGCATGCTGTACACGGTCTTGCGCACCCACTCATCGTAGCCCTCTGGGGGATTGTTGATCTTCTGGGCATACAGCGGCCTGGCGTACTCGGTCATGCACTTGGTGACGATGCCTATCTCCTCGAGGATGTGGTCTTGCTCGTAGGGGAGCTCCTCGAGCCACAGGGACCACGCTGGGCCCTCTCCGTGGGTGACCCGGGCCAAGCTCCCCAGCGATCCCAGGATACAGTGGCAGGCCTCTGCGACGCGCTGAACACCGATCTCGTACTCGGTGTAGCTCTCGAATCCACCCCCGGTTGGCATGCCGCCGTACAGCAGGGACGAGAGGGGACACTGCACGTCGATGCCAAGGCGTCTGGAGAGGGTCTCATCCATTATTGTTTTCCCTGTCAGCCATGGTGAGCGAAGCGAGCCGAGCGGTTAGCGGTTAGCGGTTAGCGGTTATCTACGAGCGGAACGAGTATTGTTTTCCCTGTCAGCCATGGTGAGCGAAGCGAGCCGAGCGGTTAGCGGTTAGCGGTTAGCGGTTATCTACGAGCGGAGCGAGTTCGAGTGTCATCATCTCGGATCCTCCACCCGGTCGAGGTCCTCGTCGTAGAACGACACAGACAATAGCGCAGCTTCGGGCACGGTGATCTCCGGTTCACGGTCTGTCAGAGACCCCGAGGTCACCGTGTCGGGATCGAAGCGATACCTTAGCAGGACGTTCATCTCGTGCCCAGCGTAGTGGTCGAGGCAATACTCGGCGCTGGGCGCCAAGAAGATTCCGGGACCCGGCATCCTGTGCAACGATCCGGGCTCGATGGCGAGGTCTATCCTCGAGTTGGCCCCAGAGACGACACGTCCAGACTCTGGATCGAAGCGCATGACCTTGTAGCCGACCAGGCCATCTCCATCGTGTTCCCAGTGCCAGAGACGTTCGAACGGATCTGGCCACTCTGTCTCTGGTTCGTCTCCACCGAGGGCCTCGGAGACCAGATCGCGGCCGTAGTCGGAGAACCATCCGAGCGCCATCTCGTCGTTCCCGCCGAACAACCTACCTGGCCTGCTGTCCGCAGAGCTTTGGTTCCACCAAAACGGCTCCTCGAGGCCCTCATGGCGCTGACGGATGCGGTGCATGAAGATCGACAACCTGTCATGGGCCTGCTCGTCCCTGATGGATCCGTTGCCCGGTCCCTGGACGTCCTCTGTCGGTAGCGTTGGATCGACCCGGGCCTCCCAGGTTGCTTGGCTGCGTCCCGTGGGGTCCCTGTAGGAGAAGACGCGGACCTTTCCTTCCCGCAGCAGTCTGGGGTGGCCCCAGCGCTCGGTCCCGATGCAGTGGTTCATCCCTCTCCCCTCATGTCTCATCCCGAGGGTCGTGAGAACTTCGACGATCGACGCCCCGTCGGAGAAGGCACGCAGCGTGGTGAAGTCCTCGCCGAGCTCGGCATCCTCGATGTCTTCCTCTTCGTCTTCTCTCTCATCCTCGAGGAAGGCCTCTTGGTGGGTGGCCACCGCGTGGTTGATCAGCGCATGGATCGGGCTCTGGAACCTCTGGGCCTCCATCATGGCGTCAGGACGAGCCCGCAGGTGGTCCCGGATCATCGAGATGGCCTGTCTCATGGGCTGCGCCATCATCACGACCCTCTCGATCCACAGCGCAGTCATCAGCCGCAGCTTGTCGCGGACGACGAGCATGGCCTCCGAGTCCGAGTCGAGGTTATTGTCCATGGAGTCGAACCAGAGCAGCTCGTCTACCAGGCTCCGCCAATCTCCAGAGTTTTCCAGGCGCGCAATCCTTCCATCGAGAGCCCTCGACCCGGGCCCGCTCACTTCCGCCAGGAAGACGGCATAGGACAGGTCCGTGATGAAGGCGCTTCCGTCGGTGATGGAGATCAGGACGGACAGCGGCCCATCCGCTGTCTCGACCTCGAAGGTCTCGGTGAGAAGCGGGCTCTTCTCTCCGACCTCCCAGACCACGGTCGCTATCTTCCGAAGACGTCCGTCATCATCGGACAAGTCGGCGTGCAGCTGACGGTACCACCCGGGAGCATTACGGTACGCGGCCGAGATCCCGACCATATCCCAAGGGGCGTTGAACACGTCCTCGTAGCTCTGCTCCCATGCTGCTTCGTACAGCTCGTCCGGGGCCAGGTCGACCCCGAGATCTTCGATGTCGCCGTAGGTCCGACCCGTCACGGTCTCGTGCATGTTGAAGTCCCACAGGTCTTCGGCATACGGGATGCCGTGCTCGGTGGCCATCTTCGCGAACCAGACCATCAACCGACCGATCTCGGGCCGGTCACCGAGGACGTTCCACATCTGATGCTCTGGGCCTGCCAGCAGGTTCCGTGTTGTGCGCTCGAAGATGTAGTCCAGCCACCCCATCACGTCGTCTGGGATGTTCTGGGTCTCGAGCCAGTCCCAACGACGCTGCAGCAGGCTGCGGGTGTCCACCGCGACCACCGGCGCCAGCTGTAGGCGCCCCTGCAGGTGCTGCAGTGTCCCGCGCCGGGTGTCGGCACTGGGAGAGCACAGCAGGACTGATGAGAGGGGCACGGCAATCATGGTCAGAGCATAACACCCAGGGGCCGGTGCCCCTATACCGGATCCGGGTCTCCAGCGATTCCCATGGACAACATCACCGAGGAGGCAAAGCTGGGCTCACCGTCCTCCATCTTCGGCCGGAAACTCGGCACCATGAGCCCCACGATGTCAACGACGGCCCCTGCACGGTCCTTCCTGTCCCACATCGCCTCGATCTCCGCGGCGATCTCGGCTGGGTCATTGGGCATGCTCCTGTCTCTGAGAAAGTCCGCGCCCGCCTTACGAACAGTCTTCAGCACTATCCTGTGCGCCTCGACGAGACGCTCCGGGATCTCTTCTTCCTTCCGGGTCAAGGTCCAGCGGAACAGCATGTAGGTCTGGGCCATCTGACGGTCTTTTTCGTTCGGATCACCGGCCAAGACCCTGCGCACCATGATGTCATTGAAGGCTATCCCGGCCTCGAGCTCGCGCTGCTTCCTGGTGGTCTTGGACTTGGCGGCTTTTCCCATGATGGCTCCTGTGCGCGATGGGTGTTCGATGAAGACTACGGAGCGAGCACCGGCATCACTCGATCCCGAGTTGACCCATCCACTTGGACGCCTCGGGCAGCTGCCAGCGGATGGTACCGGCCGCACTCCAAGCCCTGACGACCTTGCCGTACACCTTGCTCTCGTGGCACCAGCCGTTGACCCGCCCGTGGTTGTTGGCGATCTGGTAGCGGTTCGGCTGGACCCCGTTGACCAGGTGGGTGAATGTAGACCCCTTCACCGTGCACAGCACGATGTCTCCGCGCTCGAGCTTTTCGCCCTCGGCGATGGGAGCGATCAGCATCCTGTCTCCCGAGTGCAACTTGGGCGTCATGGAGTTTCCGTGGCCTACGTGCACCACCGGACGCCCCGCCTTCAGCTCTGCGATCTCTCTGTGTGGGCTTCTTCCCATGTCTCACTCTCCTTCCTCGCTCTCGATAGAGCTGATGTACCGCTCGATCCCTTCTCCCGACCCGGTCAGGATACCCCTGGTGAAGCCTTCGTTCGAGACGGTGTTCGGCATCCTGTGAGCACTGACGACACCCGACCGCTCGCCCGTGAGTATCCAGGCGATCGGATCATAGTTGATCGGAGCGCGCTTCATCTTGTGGCTGTCGTACAGGGCAAAGCCCGTGCTCGGGTCCACCAGCTTGGAGATGCTGATGCCCTCTCCTTCGCTGTGGACGATGTCCAGCACCGCACGGTACTCCTCCATGGCCCGCCAGTAGGCTTCGCCGACATCATCGCGCTTCAACCCGTAGGCCTGGCACAGCTTCATGCTGCGCTTTCCCATCGAGGCGATGATGGATCTCCTGCTGACGAGCTCTTCGGCGGGGATCGTGGGGCACTCCTTCTCGGAGTCGAGCAGGTAAGGCCGGGTTCGCATGAAGTCCGTCAGGATCTCCCTGACGTTGTCCTCCCCCTCCTCCCGCAGCGCTATCCAGTCGGTGGCTTTGCAAATGTGATCGAGAAACGCGACTCCCGCCTCGACATGGAAGCGGTCCTTCTGGCTCTGCCTGTGCTTGCGGCGAGAGACCCGCCTGCGCTTGTCGTTCTTGCGGCTCATGGGACCACCACCAGCCGCTGTGCACCTACCGCCTCGAGTAAGATGGCTGCGGTGTTCTTCAGGAACCAGACGACGTTGCCCTCGGTGGCCTGCAGCCACCGCATCGGGCCACGCCTCATGAAGGCCTTCACCGGCCTGTACGGCGTCTGCTGCCCTCTGGTCGATGGTGTCAGGTGAAGGAAGGTCGCCAGGACCTGAGTGTGCTCGAGGCACATCTTCACGACATGCCGGTCACACAGCGCTCTGGCTGCCTCGGTGGGATCTTTGTCGATTCCGAACACGTTCACCTCTCATTTCCTGTCGAAGATCCACCCGAGCACGCCGAGCACGATGCCGAATGCGAGAAAGAGCAAGACGAGGTGGATCCCCACGTCGCTCTCGGAGACCAGAACCGCGGACTCGCTGGCGCGTACGACAAGCTCGCCTTTCATACAGTCGGCCCTGAGGAGGGCTTCTGCGTGGCCTGGGAGGACTGCAGCTCACCTTCTCGCATCGCTTTCACGATGAGCGCCGTCCGCTCGAGGCTGTCCCGCAAGGCCCCGGAGTCCTTGCCCGTGCCGTCGTGCAAGCACTCCTCCACGTGGTCTCGGGCGTTGGACCAGTGGTAGATGCCCGCCGAGGTCATGAAACACACCAGGGCCGTGATGCGCTGCAGGTCAATCTTCAGCAGGTCCCGATCGGTGGAGTTCTTCACCGTGAAGTCGACGACCTGGTCGATCTGCCAGTACAGCAGCTGGTACCAGGGCGCCCTATCGTTCCATACCTGATGGACACGAGCGATGATGATGTCCTGGACACCGGGGGTGGGCTGGGGGTAGACGGGCTTGGGCATGACTCTCTCCTGTCGTTGTGGAAAGAGCTTAACAGCTGCCACTGTCAGTGGCAAGCTTCATCTCATCCTTCGTGACAGATCCTCTGGATCGATCCTGTGCATGGGCGCCATTCGTCGCTCGATCTCCTCCCTGGCCAGGTCCCCCTCTTCAGCCAGGGCTCGTAGCGTCTCTTCGTCCCAGGTCACATCTTGTCCATGCGGCTGCGGGCATGTGTCGTCAGCGCCATCCTGACAGGTAGAGGCGGTGACTGTACCGATGGAGGAATGGGAGGTGTGCATGCGCTACGACTTCCGCTGGATCGAGGTCCAAGGAGAAGAGAGAGAAGGCCTGACGGCGGCCCTGAAGCTGAACGGAAACACGGGATGGAGCCCGGCCTTCATCGAGAGAGCCGATGGGGCCTGGTGGGTGCTGCTGCAGCGCCAGGTCATTCGATAGGGCTCCAGCCGTGCTTCGCGCAGACCTCGCGGAACGCTGTGATCTCGTCTGGCTCCAGCCGCAGACAGACCATCACGGCACCACCGCGCCAGGCATTGATCAGCGCCTCGGTGTCGACACCGTACGCTTCGATAGCCCGTACATGGACGCCGTTGACCGTGACCTTCCCAGGCATCGGGCCACTGCCCTGCCAGCCCAGCACTCCGATCTGTTCATCGAAGTCGTACTCGGTCTCGTTGTCGAGGATCGGCTGCCCGGTCTCCTCGTCGCACTCCATCATGCCATCATCGTGGAACCAGTCACCGGCCAGGATCTTGTCATCGCTCCAGTCTCGGTAGAAGGCCTTGATCTCAGCGCCGGTCATCATCGTTCGTACACGGCTCATCCGATCGCCATGTTCACGGGGTAGCCCTCGAAGGTCGCGAACATCTCGCTCAACTCTTCGTACACCTCGCTGTCGACCTCTGCGTACAGCACCGGGCCACGGAGGATGTCCGTCACGATCTTGCCCTTGTACCCGGTCGCCCGAACAGCTGTCCTGAACCTCAGGCGCACGCCCTTGTGCGCCTTCGGGTCTCGGGCCCTGGACTCTCTCGATGCCTGCTCCGGTCGGCTGTCGTACGGATCGATGACCGGCAGGTCCCGCCCGCGGCGGGAGAGGTAGATCACGGACCCGCACTTCTCCCCGGTCCTGCGCTCGACCCTGCGGCCGATGGTGCGCCAGCCGCGCCTGGCTCTGGCGCAGTGGGCGCCCCCATGGTTCGGCTCGGAGTTCTCCCAGCGCGGCCCGTTGTCCTGGCGGTGCTTCTCGCCTCGGCGATGATTCGGTCCGTTGCTCATTGTCAGACTCCATACACGGCCTGTAGGACTCCAGACCCCAGACCCCAGAGCTACGCGCTCAGGTCATAGATCTTGACATAAAAAGATGGCACCCCTGGCGGGACTCGAACCCAATGCGACCTGCCGCTTAGGAGGCGGCTGCTCTAATCCGACTGAGCTACAGGGGCATGCTCTACCGTGAGTAGAGTAGCCCATCTTGTGACCGTCGTCCATCATACAAGGCCGTGCCGTTTCTTCTTCCAGTATCCGCGTGGCGGTTTTGGTATCCCGAGACTCTTACATCTCCTTGCGACAGCCACGTCCGATACGCCGAGCATTTTCGCTACTTTTGTGGTTGGCATCGACCATACGAGATCAGCCAGAACTTCCGGCTCTATTTCGAACTTCCTGGTAGATCTTGTTCCGCACCTCAAAGAGCAGGTTTTCTGCCTTGATGATTTTGGCATAAACTCCTTTTCACAAACAGGACAAATAATAATCTCCAGCGCGCTTTTGTGATGCAGGAGAGCATGCTCTCTACTCGTCATCACAAACAGATTGGAATGGACATTGTCGGTTCTAATCTCGTTGTCGTGGTGTACGACCTCATATGGCGTAACCCACCTACCGATCTTCAACGATCCCTCGTGCCTGTGGTGAAAGATACGACCAGCGGCCCCCGTTGCGAGCGGGTGCTCTGGATCGATGAAATACAAGTACCCGACAGCGACGTCGAGCACGAGCCGGAGCTTCTTGTCATAGCTGCACGGCGTCGGGTATTTTTCGAGTCGAATGTCCATGGTTCGACTCTATTATGATCATCGATCTGTGTCCAGAACCTCGAGAATCTCCTGGGCCCTGTCGATGAGCCCAGCTTCGTCGGACACCCCGACAGCGCATGGCTCGAACTGGGGGGTTGGATCACGGCCGGTGGACCTGCGGATGTCGTTCTTCCTTCGCTGCATCCTGGCCACCAGCACCAGCTTGTCCTCGACCGGCAGCGCAGCGAGCTTCCGCCGAAGCCTGGCCTTGTCTCGAAGCGCCCTCTCCAGGAGCTCGTCCATGGTTTCGTTCCTGCCTGTCGTGCGCGAAGCGGCTGTAAGCTGTCGACTGTTGGCTGTAAGCTGGCGGTCTCCGACCGCCCGTCAGTCGAGCCTGACAGGCATCACCACGGTCATGCTGTTGTTCGACATCAACAACTGAGGGCTCAGCGGACCTCCAGCCCACGGCAGCTCCACCAGCTCGTGCCGGCTTGTCTTCTTCAGGGCCTCGAGCGCCTTGATCATCAGCTTCAGGTTGAAGCCAGCCGGGCCGTACTGTGGGATCTCGTCCATCTTCCACAGGATGACCTCGAGCGGAACGGACTCTTCGAAGCCATCCGCGCCGTCCTTCAGCGCGACGGTGGACAGCTCGCTGCCCGGGACCACGCCATTGGCGGTTCGCACCTCGAGCATGTCCGGATAATCCGACTTGGTGACGTTGACCGAGCACAGCGCCACGGTGGGGCAGTCGTCGTCGATGGCGTACAGCGAGGCACCCCGCTTCAACGCATCGAGCAGATCCTGGCGCTGAACCCTGATCACACGATCAGGGGTGGGTTGACAGATGACATCGCGCCAAGAGGGGAACGTGGGGACATCCGAGCGACAGGAGAGGATAGTGAATCCCGAGGTAGACAGTCTCCACCCTTCACGGCGACCTATCCCTGTCCAGCGAGACAGGTCCCAGCTCCCACGGAATCCCCGCAAGGCCTTGAGCAGCACCTTGGCTGCATCTATGCACAACGGACGGTGGCGGTAGAGGGGCTCACGCGTAGCGCTCTCCATCTTTGGCTCACCCGTGCTCTCGAGCCGCAGCCAGCTGCCGTTGCTGCCTATCGCCTGGATCCAGGGAGCCTCGGACTCTTCGTGGAACATCTCGATCTCCACCACGTCCAGGCCGTAGCGGTAGTCGTTCTTGTCCACCGCCAGCATAGCGCCACCGACCAGGCGTTCGAGCTCCGCAGCGGCCACCGACCCTTCTGGGATATCACCGACCACCTTCATCGGCTTCGGAGTGGACTCGAGGTGGCTGGCGGACAGACGCCAGGAGGATCGTCCGGATCGCACCGTCAGGGCGAAGTCGTCACCATAGCTCAAGTCGATGTGCTCACGCCCTTTCAGTGTCCGCACGACCTTGAGCAGCTTCCACAGCTTGACGGCGACATGCCCGTCCTCGGAGCGGGAGACGGGAACCTCGCTCTGGGCGCACATGCCTCTCGTGCCGATGCTGGTGGTGTGCATGGATAGCGTGTTTCCAGCCACCGTCATCGGTAGATGGTAGTGCCTGGGATTTTCTTTGTCGGCTATCCATAGGTGTGCTGCGTGCAGCTCGAGCGCTCGCGCCAGCTCATCGCGTCCGATGGTCATCTTCATGGCGTGCGCTCCGTCCACCGCTCGGTCTCTGCTCGCACGACCACGATAGAGCAGTCCAGGTGCTTCACTGCCAGCTTTGCCAGGTCCTTGGCTCCCGCCACGCTGTTGTTGAAGCCGTAGCTGGCGCGAGGCCCGCTGTGTAGACGGATGACGTGCAGGACGCGTGCGAGCCGGTCGCAGCCCTCGGGTGCGATGGTCCCCTCCTGAATCAGCACGAGCGCCTCTGGGACACCCGCAGGGCCCATCTCGTCCTCGCCCCAGATCCAGCGGCCGGTAGGGCGTTGACACCAACACAGCCCGTCTTCATCCTCGTCGTCCTGGTCGTAACGAGGATCATCCTCGTGGCCATCGACGTCGAAGTTTCGCTCTCTCCAGACGACCGGAGGTCTCGAACCACAGCGACCGCGGAGCAGCAGCCCATGAAGGCCCTCCACCGCTGGCACGACCAGTAGCTGCAGGATTCGACCCTTCTTCTCATCCGTCATGAGGAGCCGGATGGACTCGGAGAGTTCTCCGAGAGGGCTGAACTCGATGGACGGAGGTCCGTACTCACAGACGATGGGGTCGTGGCTCATTGTTTTTCAGTCCGGCAGTTCAGAAGCGGTGAGCGGTGAGCGGTGAGCGGTAATCGGCGAGCGTAGCGAGCGTCATGCGTCGATCTCACTCTCGACGGTCTGTGTGGTCACGGTCTCTTTCACGGTCTTGGTCAACAGCGTGACCTTGGTGCCCGGCATCCGCGCCGCGTAGCACACCGCCAGCGCCCAGGCCGACAGCAGCTCCGATGGTCCGGTGAACTCATCGAGGAGCGCAGGGACCGAGACCGGGTGGTTTCCGCTACCTCCGCCGCGGTCGGTCTTGGACGGGCGATACTCCTGTCTCCAGCACGACTGCCCGAGGGTGTTGATCCCGATGAGCTGTGGAGGGGCTATTTGGTCGATTCCGAACTGGGTACCGTAGCACCAGACGGGGCTGACGTGGCTCATCATGCCCTCCGTGCGGGCCAGAGCCAGGGTGACCCTCGCTATGGAGAGCCTGTCTACTCGCTCGTTCCAGACGACGACGAGCTCGTCTGATGGGACGTTTCTTGCGGGCGACGAGATGTGGCAGGCGTTGTTGATGCCCGGGCTCTTCCGTCCCAGGTACTTGCCGCACCGGGTGCATGTCCAGCGGGGGGCGAGCGGTGCTGTGCCACCATGCGAGTCGTGCAGGACCAGGTGCCTATCGCCCGAGCCGGGTGTCACCAGGACTCCGGTGAGAATCGTCATCTTGGGGTTCCTTGTTTCGTCTATCTGTTCGTCCCGCGAAGCGGCTGTTGGCTGTTGGCTGTTGGCTGTCAGCTGTGCTCTGGGGCCTCATCGGGCTCACTGGCCTCGCTGGTCACCGTGACGCCCGGGTCACGAGAGAGCTCGGCGAGGGTGGTGCCGATGTTGACCGGCGCCATCGGGTCGCCGATCCTGGCGACCGGGGGCTGTGGGTCCGGGATCGGGGCCATGGATAGCTTCGGGGTCGTGTCTCCGTCGGCAGGGGCGATGATCTCGCCCTTGGCGGCGAGCTCGCTCATAGCCGCCTCGGCGTCGAGCAGGCGCCCACTCTTGGCGGCCACGTTGTGTTCGTTGACCAGCCGGTCGACCTCGAGCTGTTCCTTGGTCTTGGGCTGCACGGGGCAGCGGTCACCGAGCATCTGGGCGATGATGGGGTTGACCTGACGGCGCTGCACCATGCCTTCGTACTTCCCGTCTCCGAGGCTCTCGAAGATCAGGATGACGCGCAAGCCCAGGTAGCGGCGCTCGCCGTCGTCTCCGGAGGCCTGCAGCCTGAACCTCTGCGGACAGACCGCCTCGAAGCATACACCGAGGAAGTGATCACCACTCTCATCGGTCTCGAAGCCGGAGATGCCCTCGAAGCTCACCTCGAGCGGGAGATGACGCTTCACGAAGCCTTCGAAGACGGGCACCATCCCGATGGGATCATCGCCGGCCCGCATGCGCGCCTCGAGATCTTCGGCGATGCGTTCACAGATCGCCTCCTTGCGCGCATAGTCGCGAATCTTGGTGATCTGGCGCTGCTTTCGTTGGCTCAGCCTGCGGAACTTGAGTTCGGTTTGACGTCCCATGTCTTTTTCCCTCTCTCGTGGTCGATGGTCGGTTGTAGATAGTCAGCTACCGTGGGGCGCTCTCACTCGTCGATGGTGCCAGGCAGCTTCTCTGGCCAGTGGTGGTGTGTCAGCGCTTCGGTAGCGTAGAGCACGCCCATCATCATGTGCGGCTTGCTGGTCGCCACGTCCTTGTCGACGCGCTCGAACTCGAGCTTTGCGCAAAACATGCGGACCACCCCGTCCTCGTCCGGTTCACCAGAGTGGGACAGCCCGGCTACCAGGATACGCTCGACAGGCTCCTCGTCGTCTCTCGGTATCCAGAGACCATGGATCGTCCCCGCGTCCGAGGCGGCGATGACCTCGTTGATGGCATCGTCGATGCACTTGCGACCACAGTCGTCATCGTTGTCATCGTCGTCATCGTCATCCTTGGCGCAGTCCGGGAGCCAGATCATCTGCTCGAGCAGCACGGCCCCGATGGACATCGCATCATGGTCGTCGATCTCCTCGATCGAAGAACAGACGATGATCATCGGCAACATCGGGAACTTACCGGGAGGACCTTTGAGTCCCCGCGGAGAAGGAGGCTCGAACATGTCGAGCCCCAGCACATACAGGCCTTGCTCACGCTCGATAGTGAGGGGGGTGTTCTGCTGTTCGGTGCTGTCGGTGGTGGCGGTCATCACGCTCTCCTTCTTGCCACTACCAGTAGCACATTGGTCATATCAGCGCAACCAGCGCACCAACTTTCTCGGTGGCAGCACGCTCTCCCCGGTCGGGTCGTGGTGCAGCAGCCGGCGCCACTGCAGTGAGCTCTTGCTCGAGCTCGGCCTGCTGCTGCGGAGTGCGGAAGCTCGTATCCAGAATGAGCGCGGTGGGCTCTTTCGGAGGGCGGGCGAGCCTGGTCACGAGCATCACCGTCCCAACGCTCTGATCGATGACATACTCCAGAACCTCTCCGTCTGGAATCACGTAGTCGTCGATGGAGTCCAGCTTCGGCACGACCCGGCGGTGGTTCTCCTGGGTGATGGATCCCGCGTCGGGCTCGAGCGACGACTCTCCCAGCGCCTCCAGCACGGCGACGGCCTGGGCCTCGGTCTTCTCGAGCGCCGCCAAACGCGTCATGACGGCGGTGGTCTGGCGCTGAACCATCAGGTCCAGGTTCGGCACATCGGCCTTCTGGAGAAGGCTCAACTCCAGCCCGAGCCAGTGGCCGATGACGGTCAGGCTGGTGCGATATGTGCTCATCGTACGATGTCCTCGCTGTCCAGGCTGTCCTTGGGTTCATTGAGCTGCCCAGAACGCCAGGCTATCACCGCGGCCTCACGGCGGTCGACGAAGCGCCCGGTGGAGGTCTGGAAGCCCTGGTGCAGTCCCGCCAGCTGCTCGGCTCCGATCCTTTCGCGCTGCTCGAGCGGGAGGTTCTCGTCCCACGCCTCCAGGGAGACGAAGCAGTCTCCGTGACCGCGGCCACAGAACAGGATCCCGGTCTCAGGGTAGTTTTCGTGGGGCCGGCACGGAGAGGGGTAGCCGGTATCCACCCAGACGGCGGCGCAGAAGATGCGCTCGGTGCGTATGGGCCTTTCGCCTCCGAGGAATCGTTCACACCCACATCGTGGGCATCGATCCAGCGTGGACACCCTCGCTGCACAACACAGGCAGAACTTCGCCTCGATGGCGCTATCGGCCCGGGTCACGATACGCGAACCTCCACAGCTCGGGCACCTCCAGCCATTCATCTCGGTGGACAGTAGAACGACCTTCTCGCAGTCGGCGCAGGCGTACTCGATCATGAACTCTCCGGTCCGGTCAGCAGCGGTACGCCGCTGCCGGTGATGAGGCTCCGTTCGAGCTCGCTGACCTCGGTCTCGAGCACGAACTGTCGGATGACACCGTCCATCTGCCGGATCTTGTCCTGGAAGTCCCGCAGGGCTTGCCAGAGCTCGGGTGACCACGGCAGGTTCCTGGTTCTGGCGTCTCGACTGTAGGTGAAGCGGCTGCTGCTCGGATCTGACTCTTTGGCTTCGTAGCGGCCTGGCTTGGACCTGTCGCTCTTGTCACGGCGATTCTCGAAGTGAGACAGGCGAGTCTGATAGTCTTCCTCCCACTCACGGACATCGTACAAGCCATCGGGCCGTAGGGCCCGCTCGATACGGGTGAATCCCAGCGGGCCCATGGTGTCGCTCTCTGGGACTCCACGGGCGCCATGTTCATGGAAGTCTCTCACCAGTACGTGCCCGGCGTTCAGGTGGCCGGATCCGTAGCCGCCACCGCTTGGACGACCCGTGCGCCAGTCTGGCGGATCCTTACGAACCTGGGGATACGATATGCGGATGATACGCTCCCAGATACGCGTGTCGACAGGAAGCGACATTCCGACATGAGACTTCAAGGCCGTATCGAGAGCACGGCGCATCTTGGACAGACTGTCCTCGACGTACAGAGCGCCTTCGTTGTTCTCCGGCACCCGGCCGTAGAACATTCCACTGTCCGGTTCGAGGTAGATGCCCGCCGCGACGGACCCCGAGCCATCGGGGTAATCCTGGGAGCGCACATTTTGTTTTCCCGTCAGTCGCCAGCGCTTGACCAGCTTGCCTTCACCGTACAAGCCGCTCGATGCGAGACCGTGATCGACGTTCTCGATCTCGGGCTCCATCACCTCACCGTCGATGTCGACGACGAGCGCTTCGGTGTCTCGGTCCGGGGAGCCCGGGGAGTGAGTGGACATGACGACCTCCTGTTTCAATCACCTCAACGCGCGCTACCACTGGTGGCAAGTGGGCTCATCGTGGACGCCGATGACCGGCGGTGGTAGAATCCTGCCATGATCGCGCTCATCGCCAGCATCGGGCTCGCTTCCGCCTTCGCTTCTTCCACCTTCGGGCAACGAAGCATGGAGGAGCACGAGGCCGAACTTCGCCGACTCATCGGCCTGGCTGTCGCATCAAAACCACCTGCCGATGCAGCCTATCGTCGCCTGAAGCAGCGTAGAACCCACGTCCGGCGTGACAACTACAGAGCAGCGGACGAAGCGCAGATGGACGCATGGGGACGTGTAGCCAGATACCGAAGAGCCGTCGTCGAACAGACAGGGCAGTGGCCAGACACGAGGACCACCACCCAGCGGTGAGCTCAGCCACCCGTGGTACGCGACCTTTCTCGGCTCTTCTCGAGATCGATCGTCACGATCTCCATCCCCTCGAAGCGCTTCACGGCCGCCTCGAGCTCACCCCACCAGCACTCACATCCCCAGACCACGTCCCCGCAGTCCAGCTTGATCTTCGGATTGGCCCGCTCGGCTCCACGGCACATCTCGGCTATCAGGCCAGCCGCTTCGGGGCCTGGTACCTCGTTGCCGACATAGACGCCCTCACCGAAGACGTACACGTTTCCATCCTTGGTGTGGCTCACGGCCAGCACCCTGTCACCCTTGGCCGCCATCATCTCGCTCCTTGTCGGTTTTTGGTTTCGTGATCCCGTCGTCGATCCGGTAGCTGACAGCCAGTGGGCTCACAACGAGCTCGGTCCTGAGCCACTCGCAGCTGCCCGGGCAGCTCTCGCAGTGGTGGTCGGAGCGGCTGCAGGCGCAGCCAAAGCCTCCGACATCGTACAGGCACCTTTTCATCCACGCTCCCGTCTCGCCTTACCAGCTGATGTAGAGGAAGTCCCAGTCGTCTTCGGCCGATGGTGGGCGCCAGAAACGTCCATCCTCGTCGTTCTCCGTGTCGACACCCTCGATGATCCAGCGTCCGATCTTGTCCTCGATCTCGCCCGGAAGAACGATCATCATCTCGTCGTGCATACGCTCCCAACGATCGTACAGATCCGGATCATCATGAGACTCATCGGTGACGCTCTCCCGGTAGCGTCGGTGCCAGTCGTCGTTGAGGCAGTTGCGCCCGAGCCTCACCCACTTCTCGACACAGATAAAGCCCTTGGCTTGGATGGCATCGAGGGCCACGTTCTTCTCGACACAGATAAAGCCCTTGGCTTGGATGGCATCGAGGGCCACGTTGTTTGTGACGAAGCAGCTGTCGAGCTCGGGATCGGCGGTGTAGATATCGGAGGCCTGCTCGGGGGGCACGACCTTGCACAAAAGGATGTCGAGGCTCATGGTGTCTCTCTTTGTTGTTTCACTGTGTCACGCTTGTTCTCGAAGTCCGAGAGGGCCCTGAACAGCTCGGCGATCTCGTCCAAGGTCAGAAACTTGTAGATTTGAACAAGGCGCAGATCAGCCTTGCCGTTGAGGATGCGGTGCACCGTGGCCTGGCCGACGCCCATCAGCTTGGCCAGCTGGGGCTGGGTGAGCTCGCGGCGAGTCCTGATGATGTCCAGGGCGATACCGAGAGCTTCGCGCTCGGTCTCTGGGATCTTGATGGTCTTCATCGTCACTCCGAATCGTCGATGCTGTCGTTCATGGCCTCGATCACAGTGTCCGCGGCTTTCTTGCCGAGCGCTTCCCTCACTTTGACGATGTCCAACTTGATGTCACCCTTGAACATGCGCCATAGGGTTTGGCGGGTCACGCCCAGACGTGCCGCCGTGCGGTCTCTGCTCTCATGAAGGTTCAAGTCGATCCAGTTCTCGAGCGCGAGACCCATTTTTTTACGAGCACGCTTGATGACACTGTCTCTGCTGACGCTTCCTCGGCTTCCCATGGTGGCTCACTTCCCGTAGACGATCCAGGTCGGGGTGATGACGGTGATGACGTAGTGGTTGTAGCGAAGAGGGCCAGGCGTCCACACCCTGAAGCCCTTCTTGGCATCGCCGTCCGTGTCGGGATCCTCCTCGTACTCCGCCTGCTTCAGCCACTCCCAGGCCAGGGCGGTGGCCGGCGCGACACCCATAGGGTAGGGCAGCGGCTGGACCACGACCTCGCTGTCGAGGCGGTGAGCTCGAACGTAGTCGGTGTTGTATCGACGGACGGCGGTCTCCCGACCCTTGTGTTCATCGTACACATGGGCGTACTCACCGTGATCCCACCACGGCTCGGCCGTGCAGGTGCTCTGCTCGCTGGTGGTCCGCATGGGGACACGGATCTTGACGGGGTCATGGCCGGACTTGACGAGCCAGAACAGCGTCATGCCCAGACCCGGGAGCTCGGCGAAGCCCTCGGCTTTGGGGTGAGTGCCAAACGCGATGGCCATGGCCATCTCGAAGGTCCACTGGGTGTCGGCCTGGACATCGAGCCTGTCGATGACGCCCCAGTCGCGTTCGGGGACACGGAAGTCTTTGTCTTTTCTCACTTTTCTTCTCCTCATACGTAGGTGCCCGGATCGGCTGAGTCCGCGCCTTGTCGTTCGTTTCCGCCGAGCTCGACGACCTTCAGGTCGAAGCTCAAAGCAAAAGTCAGCACCACCCCGACCACGCTCGAGCAGACGATCATCGCGAGCACTGGCTGGCCGAAGACGGGACCCCAGAAGTCGACGAGTATCCCGGTGTTCTCCATGCCCACGAGGCTCGTCGCCATCGGAAGCGTGAACAGCAGCAGGCTCAGCGCCTTGGTGCCATCGCTGGCGCCCTCACGCAGCCGATCTTTCCAGATCGCCGTAGCGGCACACAGGGCGAGAGTGACGAAGAGGACGAGGAGAGAAAGGAAAAGGCTCACGGCGTCACCCGGGCCTTGTCGGCATCCAACCTCTCGAGGTACTGCAGCCAGTTGTTCCGTCCGACCGCGACAGGTCCGTCATGTTCGATCGAGTTGACGATACCGATGAGCTCGTTGCGAGCGTCCTCTCCGGACAGGCTGTCGAAGACCTCCTCACACTTGGTCTCGAGAAAAGTCCTCGTCTCCTTGTCGGCCACATCCTCGACGATGTAGTAGAACCAGTCGTCGACGGAGACGTCCACCGTGCGCATGCGGTGCATCATAGGGGTCACGCCATCGGGGGCGACCTCTCGGGGGTCGGTGTTCGCCGGGGTGTAGTCCTGGACATTCTTCAGGTGAAGAGCAATCTCGGACAGCAGCATCAAGGCACAGTGCCATTCATCGTGACCCCAGGATCCGAGGTTGAAGCCGTTGGATAGGTCCGTCTCGTCGGGGTGGATGTACCGCACCAGAGCTTCGATGTCGTGACCGTGGCGCCCATGGCGGCTGTCTTCGAAATCCATCCCGAACTCGACCACGTGCCACCCGTCCGCGGAGACCTGGCCCACGGCGAAGTCGATGATGCCCCAGGTGTTGCAGGGGATGCGGTGCAGCAGCGTGGCGCGGCCATCGAAGAGGGTCGGTGTACCATCAGACCGCTTGGGCGCGCCGGGGGCCAGCAGCTGCCGACCGGCGTGGTGCTGCCATAGCTCCCAGCAGGGAACGCTCATGCAGTACATGGCGTAGGCCCGATAGGTCTTGCTGTCGCTGAGCTGGCGCAGAACGCGGGAGGCGTGTTCGTGCTTCGGTTTCATGACTCAGGCCCCTCGGGGAGGTGCTCGAGGTCCTCCTCCGTGAGATCGGCTACCTTCTTTTCGTCCACGTCTCGGACATCTATGGATAGGTCGGCCACCTCCCATGTCGTGTCCGCGTCCCGCGCGTCCCACGACAGCTCCGCTGAGAGGGCGTTGACGACGGCACGAAGACGTTCTTGGCTCCACCCTGCGGGGTGCCTCAAGGTGATGTCGTAGGCGGTGATGCGCTTCAGCGTCAGCTTGGTGGTGGTCACTGGACTGGCCCCTACAGTGGCTGCAGCGGCTGCTTGGAGCAGACGGCGCCATCTGGACAGAATGGTGAACAGTCACGAAGGTCGTAGTGCGGACAGGCCCTGGAAATGTCGTTGTCTCTGGCCCTGATTCGATCAGGTAGCGACCCGGCCTCGATCTTCTGTGGCGTGTCGACGAACCGGGAGAAGCCGCCGAGCTTGGCCATGACGGTGGGGTCGAGCTCGAAGAAGGCACAGCTGGCCACGCCGATGCGGCAGATGGACAGAGGCCTGGTAGGCCCGGTGTGCTTGACGTGACTGTAGTGGTGGCTCTGACAGGAACCGAACAGGGCGTCATTCTGATAAAAGAAGGCGCTGACACACAGCCCGCACACCGGGGGGATGGTGTACTGCAGCGCTTCGAGCTGGCGGAGCTTCTCGGCGTCCATCAGGGCTCCTCCCCGATGCGCTGCACAACTCCGATGGTGTCTACGGGGACACACCGACTGTCGGTGCCATGGAAGCAGATGACGCTGGCGTTCCCCACCAGGTCGAAGGCAGCGGATCCAACACTGCCGTCTGCCAGATCTGCCAAGACCGTGCAGCGGCCGGACTGTACCTCGTCGAGCAAGATGGGGAACTGGGAATGACCGGAGTGGTCATGACAGCGGTAGTGAACCCAGCCATCCTCTGCGACCCTGTCACCGGCGAACATCCGCAGGTCGAGCTGCGTCTCGCCGGCATCGGCGGAACCTTCCCGTAGCGTGTCGAGGGGCTGCGGACCCATCAACGCTCCAAACATGAACAGTACGGTGAAGCCCGCACTGACGAACCCAACGATGCATCCCTTGATGAAACCACGACGATGTGCTTCACGGAGATCGATCGCGCTGCATGTCTCGATGACGCTGCTCACGTCGTGCTTGTCGTCTGTGCTCATGGCTCGAGATCCTCGTCGCATACGTCCAGGCAGCGCCGCATCTCGGGGGAGATCCGCACGAGCGACGCGCTGTTGTTGTCGAGGGCCGTGAGGATAACGACACAGATCGTCCCCATCGACAGCGCCATGATCAGCACACCCATGCGGAATCCACGCCACCAGCCTTTGTCATACATGGCGTTTCCGGCGTCTTGTACGAACCTATCTGCGTCTGGTGAGGGCTTGTTCGTGGTCATAACGAGTTGTCCCCGAACGAGAGGTGTCGCTCTTCGGCCTGCTCGGCCTGCTCGGTCCGTTCAGCTGGGTCTTCTACCAGAACTACATGGATATCGGCGATCCCGACGACGCTGGCGAACAGCGAGATCAGCACAGCGAACATCCCGAAGGTGAACAGCGTGGCTGCAACGCCGCGCCAAAAAGCGCGAGCCTGATTCTTCTCGAGGTCCGCGTCGGTCCACTTGTACTCGGAGAGCCACGTGACACCGGGTTTGATCTTCCTCTCGCCGCTCATGGCTCGACCTCGATCTGCTCTGGTGACACGGGGTTTGGTGCCCTTCTCACCCATCGTCGGGTTCCGGTGCGTCATCGGGCTTGGTGGCGTCGTCCAGCATGGCCTCGGTGAGCATGTCTTGGCCCTCCGGGGTGCTGAGGATTTTCGCCGCCTCGTCCAGCATGAACTCGGTCATGAGATCCACCCCGGCCTTCTTCACGACAGCAGAGCCGGTGAGCTCTCCCAGGATACCGAAGAAGGTTCCCTCGAGCAGACGTGGGTCGATGGGGCTGTCATCTGGAAACATCCGAGAGAACGCTGTCTCGGACGCCGCGCAGCCCGGGCACTGGTCGGGTTCGTGCTCGATGTCAGGGGAGACCTCGAAGGATCCGCTCTCCACCATCGCATAGTGCCTCGGGCACCAGTTCTTGTCGCTGGCCGTGGTCATCACTGCTCCGGTGGGGCCTTCTCCAGCCCCTTGACTCTGGGTGAGTAGAACCAGGAGTTCAGCGGCTGGCCCCTGGCGCCGAAGCGCTTCACCTCGACGATGACGCCTTCACTGGCAGGCACATCGAACTGCAGACAGTTGCGAGAAGCACCGATAAAGCGCTCTTTGGCGTCCTCCAGCCACTTTCCACAGCGTGCGCCGAACAGGTTGGGCGCATTGTCGAGCATGAGACGCCTGAACCCAAAGTCCTCTCTCCGGCCGACGTAGATCACGGTTCCCCGTTTGCCGGTCGTGTGTCCGCCGGCCTGGGAGAGCCAGAAGACCTCGTCACCGGGCTGAAAAGGGAACGCGTCGATGGTGTCGGGGCCCACACGGTGAGCAAAGTTTTTCAGCGGGGTGTTGTCGGCATCGACGGTCATCTCGGACTCCTTCATAGTGCCATGAAGCTAACGCGTGCCACTGTCCGTGGCAAGCTACTTCTTCCGACGCCGACGATATCCAGCAGAGCCAACGCTCGTCCTGCTCGGCTTCGGGGCCGGGTCGAACATGGCCATGGTCTCGAGGCTCTCACGGTACTCCTCGAGTATGGACGGCCAGTGGTTCCTGGCGGCCAGCAGCAGGCCAGCGACGATGACCTCGTCCTGGTCCGGCTTTCCGATGATGGTCAAGGTCACTCTCGCCGGGTTCCCGGGGATGCCAGGAACCACCGGGTCATCGCCGGTGACGAAGTCGAAGGCTGGGCCCCTCTTTCGTAGCGGCATGAGCAGCCCCTGCTTGCGGCCCGCGGTCCACCACTGGGCGGAGGCCATGGAGCCAGAGCCACAGGTCGGGATGCCGTGCACGTCGTTGGCGATGAGCAGCCCCGCCGGACCTTTTTTGCCGGTCTCTCCGTAGACGGCCAGCGGGATGCCTGGCATCGACCCTGGCGCCAGCTGGTTCATGTGGACCATGGCCACCGGCATGGTGAAGCTCAATGTGGAGAGCAGGTCGACCCTGATGATGGAGCCTGTTCGGAGCTTGTTCATGTTTTTCATTCCTCCTCTTCGGGGAAGCTCCTCTTCCATGGCCTCCACACCTTCGCCTTCCATTCCGGGCTCTCGTATCCGGGCACGTAGGCGTCCCTCGTCCTGACCGTGAGGCGCTGCTTGGCCTGCTGCAGCCTGAGCACCTGTGTCCGGTGGGCACGCGTCGAGCGCCACCCACTCAGGTAGGCCACAGCTCTGTCCACCGTCTCACCGATGAGCTCCAACAGACGTCTCCATGTCTGTATGGCCTTGTTCGCGGTGACAAAATGTTCCACCAGCGTGGCCGGATCGAAGCGCGGGTTGTACTCCGCGACCTCGTGGTAGTTGACATATTCGTGGGCCCTCTCGAGTAGCAGGCCTCTCCAGGTGCTCTCCCGGCGAAGCGTGGTGCAACCCAATACCGACTGTCTCGGATCGAACTCGAGCCGCAAGAGCCAGACACAGGTAGAACCCAAGAGTACATGCCACAACGACAAGAGCACGATGAACATGATGGTGTCGACAAAGAACACAGGACCCCAGGACAGATCCGGTCCGAGCCACGGCCGCAGCACCAGCATGTTGAAGGTCCCGAGCACCACAGGCATCCAGACCAAGCGGAACCACCACCGCTGCCAGAATCTCCCAACGTCCACATGGACAGGACCTTCCTTGGTGATGGAGCCGGTGAAGCTATCTTGGGCGATCCGGCCGAACATCTCGTTCAGCTCGGTGCGCAAGGCGAGGAGCTCTCTGGTGTCGATCATGACGGCTCCTCACCCACCGTGGGCGATGCGGGAGCGGATGGCAGCACCAATATCTCGACCTCTCCGACCTTGATGAAACATCCTGGCTGGAAAGTTGCGTTGCTGATCGGCTCGTTGTTGAGCATGGTGCCAGCCACAGACCCGAGGTCGAGCAGCTGGGCTGTGCCACATTCGATGTTGATGACCGCGTGCAGGTTCGCGACCGATCCGTCCCGGACCCTCAGCATGGCCGCAGGACCGCTGCCAATGGTGACACTCTCTGCGGAGAATCCCTGCCGGAGCAGGTGCTGTCCGGGGATGCAGACCTCGAAGTCGATGCGGGACTTTCCGTTCACCGAAAACGGTCTCGGGTTCACGCTGTCATCCTGCGCCTCGTCTGGCCTCTCTTCTTCGGCCTCGTCTGGCCCATCTTCCCTGGCTTCGTCCTTGGTGACATAGATCTGCCCCATCATGCGCTCGAAGGTCACAGGATCGCCGTCGATGACCGCCTCGGCTTTTTTGGGGGCCCACTCATGGTCCGCGTCGGATCGCTCGAGGTTGCTCCAGCGTCGCCTCCACCAGCGTCCGACGAGCCATTGACCGATGGAACCGGGGGCAGTCTCGATGGACGATCGTAAGGATCTTCGGGTGTCCAGGCGGCTCCTGGCCTTGGTGATGCGATCGCACATCACCTGGGGGGTGACGCGCGGGTTGTTGGCCGTGACCTGGTCCATGTTCACCCACGCGCCGTTCGTTCTGCCCCAGTCGTCCGGTGTCATGTCCAAAAAACCGATCCATTTGTTGGCCCGACGCAGGCTCACCCTGCGATCTGAACCGTTGGGCCACCATGAACTGGTGTCCTCACCTTCACTCCGCGGATCCAGTTCGACCTTGGGCTTCAGGCACCAGGCGTCCGAGGAACCTAAGAGAACCCACCAGATCGCGTGGATAGGGACCTGGACGATGAGGTGACATAGAGAGACCAACGACCATGTCGTGTCATCCTGGCCGAGCAATAGGGTGATGACAGCGACGACCGGAACCGCCATGAGGTAGACCGTCACCAGCCTCCAGAGAAAACGCTGGTGCCAGCGCCCGGCCCAGACCGAGAGCTTCGGATCGATGTCCAGCGACTCGAAGCGCTTGCGCATCATGCGCTCGAAGGTCGCGTTAATCTCATCGGCGATGTCACCGACACGCTCTTTGTCTTGTTCTGTCCATCCCATCACGCACGCTCCTTGCTCGCAGCGCATGCCGCGGCGTTCTTCTTCGTGTCCCCGTCCTGCTTCTCATTGGCCTTCTCTTTGACCCGCTGCATGGAGCCATCCAAGGCCTCCATCTCCGCTCGGATCTCTTCTTCGAGCTGCTCCAGGGCGTCGTCCCGGTGTCGGTTCATGCTGGCCCGGGCACGCTCGGTCTCCATCTGCACAGCCATGTCGTCCAGCATCGACCGAGAGCCTGCCGTCTTGCGCAGGAGCTCCTCGTTTTCCTTTTCGGCACGGCGCTCGTCCTTGCGCTTCTCGTGCTCTATGGCCTGATCGATGCGGTCGAGCAACCAGCGCATGTCGCGCTTCGGGAACTCGGAATGCATGACGTCCTTGTAGCTGTGGATCTCGTTTTGGACCTCGAAGAAGACCCTCTTCGGACCAGGCTTGACGACGATGCGCTTGTTGCGTCGACGCCAGAGCTCGACCAGCCCGACAGTGACACCGCCGAATATCATGCTCATCCCAAACCCCAAGACGAACGGGAGGTACCAGAGGGTCGCCTCTCCATTTCCGCGCAGGGGACAGACGAACCCTGCCAGCGCGGCTGCTGCCGGGATCAGCCTACCGAGCATCACGTCGGTCCGGCTGCGGTGTCGGCTGTCGAAGCTCGGGTGCATGTTCAGATGATCTTCCCCCAGGCGCAGAGCGAGAGCCTGAGCGAAGGTGAGCTCGATCTGCTCGTCGAGCTTCTCCTCTTCGTTCTGGCAGACGACGGTAGTGGGTTCGCTCGGTTCGAAATATTTGGCCGCGTCGTGCCGGGCCCGCTTCTGGAAGCTCAGGCGGCCCGCGGCCCGCTGGGCCTGCTCCTCGAAGCTCAGACGGCCCGCGACAGCCTCACCCGGCATGTGTGTGACCTCGTCGGTGCCTCCGCCCGGTGGGGCGCTGGCGGTGGACGAGACGGAGGAGAAGGGTCCAGGGACATCTTCATGCATCTGCGTGACGGCGGCTCGTTCACGCATCTGCGCGACGGTAGCCCGGAACATCTCTGTCTGCTCCCGGGTCATCCGATTCATCGCCTCTGTCTGTATCTCTATGTGCTCCTCCTCCATGGTATGCTCCATCTGGTGAATGACCGTCGCCTCCAGCTCAGCGGCGCGCACGATGGCCCTCCTGGTCTTTCGTCTGGCGAGCCCATGTTGTCGGCTAGCCACATCGAGCAACTTTTTGCGCTGATCGGCGAGCGCGCGTCGTTGATCCACGAGGTCTTGCATGACCTTCGACCGCAGCTCTGTGATCTTGTTGTAGCGGGTGGCCACGACGTGCTCCTGTCTCGACTACGCGCTGCCCCAGGTGTACAGGCAGTACAGCAGCAGGGTGATGACGCCCACCGTGCAGCGCTTCTGGAAAGCCCCGAGAACGAGGGAGGGAAGATCGGCGTAGTTGATGCCCCGGACGATGGCCGCCAGCGGGTAGAGGAAGTACCCCAGGGCATACCAGAACAGCACGCTGCCCAAGACAATGCCGGGAGTGTAGGTGACAGCGGCATAGAGCGGCCCAGCGAACAGGAGGGCCACCCAGAAGGCTACCTGGATGAACTTCCAGGCGTACTCGAGGGGCTTGGCGCTGGGAGAGTAGCTGGTTCGACGCATGATGGACTCCGTGTCCCGTGTTCCCAGAGAACGTAACACCTGCTACCAGCAGTAGCAACTACTTGCCCCGCATCTTCAGCAGGATCTTGGTGACCTCCGCGGCCTTCTCGCTGCCGTCGTGCCTGTCGGGATGGCAGAGGAACAACATCTTGCGCACCATGTCCGTGGATAGTGGGGGAATCGCCGCTTCCCTGGCTTGTCTTCGCTCCTCGGCGATGGCCACCATCCGGCCTCTCACCCAGCTGGCGTCTTCCTTGACGCGATCCAGCTCTTGCTGTGTCGCCACCAGCTCGGCCTGGACGGACTCGAGCCGCTGCAGCCACCACAGCGCGGATTCGGGCGGATCCTTCTGTTGTGCGGCCATCTTGTCGACCGCGACCATGAGCTTCTTCTGGAACCACAGATAGATCTTGTCGTTCAGGCCGATCTTACCGCCCTGACCGACCTTCCTGCAGACCAGGCACTGGCTGTAGCGCACGTCCCTCCTGGGAAATGGACGCCCACAGGTGACGCACATCGCGCCATGCCAGTCATCGACCTCGGCCTCGAGCTGTCTCCTGGTGATCATCTCAATCATCTCAGACACGCTCCAGTGCGTATTCCATGGCATCGAGAGCGTGGGCGAAGAACTTGCACGGACCGTGCTGGATCAGCCGAATCTCCCATCCGCTAAGACCGTCTGCCTGGCTCTCGTTGTCGACCCTATGCATGACCACGTACCTGTCATAGCACCAACATCCATGCTTCTTCTCGAACCACCAACCGTCTGGTGCCTGGCTCTCGTCCCCGCGATCGATCGCGAGGATCCGCTCGAGGCGTACTGCTCTGTTCTCTATCTCTCGACGCTCGAGGGAGCGCTTCATGAGCTCGAGGGTCAAGGGCCCGGTCCCGCAAGCTTCCAGCCCCTTGACCCAGTTGGTCGCATGCGTGTAATCGGAGAGGATCTCGTCGACGGTCATCGTCCGGTCTTCGTTCATCATCCTGCCTCGCTCGTCCATGATTGTTCCTCGTGTCACCCCCCGAAGGGGCTGTAGGCTGTTGGCTGTGAGCTGTAGGCTGCGACCGAAGGTCGCCCTGACCGAAGGTCAACTCTTCCAGCGGTTCATGACGATGCTCTCAATGGCCTTCAACGTGTTGAACAGGCTATCATTCACGAAGCTCTCGCCGTGCTCGTCCATGGCGAAGACCTCGTCGAGATGGGGCTCGATGTCGAGCAGAGTGACGAAGCTCGATGCCGAGGTGCGGAGATACTCGCCCACACGACCCGCAGCAGGCCCAATGGCCATCAGATCGCCGAGATCGAGGAGCTCTAACGGCTTGACGGTGCCCCTCGTTCCATGGGGTGAGACATCGTTCCAGTGCCGCTGAGGCTCGAGCACACACAGGCCCAGCTCCTGCTTCGGAACGAAAAAACCATTGCCTCCGAAGATGGCCACACGGGCTCCCCGGGCGTAGCACAGGTAGATTCCCCCATGCTTCAGCTCATGGACATGGAGCCAGTCCTCACGGTGCTTGGAGGGGAAGTCGGGTGGGAGGGCCGGCATCTACGAATCTCCTCTCCTGGAGGCTTCCAGGGCCTCCAGGTGCGCGAACAGGGCACGGTTCGAGACACGGCGGGTCTTGCCTTCACAGGCCTCACCCGTGTCGAGATAGCAGCGGCGCCCAAGGATGTGCTCATCGTCCGCGGCCTCCCTGTTCCACCGAACAGCCCTGCCGGTGTCGATCTCTTCCGAGCCGAGATCTTCGTCGGGAAGTACACCATCGGGCAGCGGCCCCAGGTCCTCTGTTGGCCTGGCCGAGGCGAAGCTGCCACCGTAGTCCCAGTGGTGCTCCATGAAGACGAACCTCTCACCGAACTTGCTGCGGATGCCCGAGAACCCTTGCCGCTCCTCGTGCCAGGCCCCGATGGCCAGGTTGCGGCTGTGCAGCACGTAGACATTCCCGTGGACACAGTCGGCGATGGCGATGCGGGGCAGCGAGGCCTCACGAATCTCGGTCTGCAGCTTGCCCCAATCGAGCAAGAAGGAGTGCTTCTCACGGCCCTCTCGGCTCTTCTTGGACTCCATGTACTGCTCGTAGCTCAGCTCACGAACCAAGCCCTCGACTGTGTCGAGCCGATCTTCGAGTTCCTTCTTTCTGTGCGCCACCTGCGGGACGATCTGCCCGAGCCTTTCTCTGGTCAGGGCGATCTCGTCCATACGGGCATCGTACCGACGCCGGTAGTGCGCCTCGTTGTCGAGCGAGGTCATGAGCTCCTCTTCGTGTCTGTCGTCCTGTCTCGCTCATCCATGATTGTCCCTCGTTCTACACCGCGAAGCGGGCTGTTGGCTGTAAGCTGTAGGCTGTAGGCTGTTCTCAGTTCTCCCCGATGGGACTTTCGTGGTCCTCACCGAGCAGCTGGACCCGGAAGCTCGGGTCCTTGGCCTCGGCGGCGAACATCTCGAGGATGCGTCGCCTGGCGGCGATGGGGTCCATGCCCTCGTGAACGTAGGTGTTGGACGCCAGCTGCACTATGTCGTGGAGCAGGATGCCCCAGTGACCCGGGTCGACGAAGCTGGTCAGAAGCGCGTGCCGGATGACAGGGCTGTCCTCGTCGTCCTGCTCGAAGGGGATACCGGAGATGAGCACGGCCTCGCAGCCCTTCAGGGTCTTCGCCATCTCCGAGGGGATCGCCAGCAGGTCGCACTCGCGCTCTTCCTCCACGCTGGGCATCGCCTCGATCTCTGCGGCCGTCAGCGCCACCGTCTCCACCTCGAGCCGGCCGCGGCCGTAGTCCATGAAGATCTCGCGCAGGGCCATCCAGGTGCCAGGGTCGTCGCAGTGGCCCAGCACGCTCCAGTCGTCATCCGGGGTGACGCGGTACTGGACGAAGATGTCCTCGTCGCCGTTTCCCGGGCCACCACAGGCTATGGGACAGTTCGGCGGATCGCCAAGCACCTCGGCCAGATCGGCGAGGGTCTTCACGTCTTCGATGGTCTTCTTCTCGTCGCTCATGCTTTCTCCGGGTGGTCGTAGTCGTTGGGGTCCAGGCCGTCTCGCTCCATCATCTCGATGCCAGCGGCCTTGACCGCCCTTCCGATGGCCACAGCCTGAGATGTGCTCCAGCCCTCACCGAACCAGCCCTTGTGGTTGCTGTCGCCTCCGGGCCAGGAGATGTCGACGCTGCGGTCAGGGTTGTAGATGCAGACACGCACGAGCCCAAAGCGGTACTCGATGAATCCGCAGGGAGGGTCGGGGTCTCGGTGTTCCTTGGCCTCGGCATGGCTCACGACGCGAGACAGCCAGCATGAGCCGAGGATGAAGTCGAGTTTCCCCATCAGCGCGTAGCGGTCGGAGAGGCTCATGCTGATCTTTTGGTCTGTGATACGTGTCGCCATGGTTCAGCTCTCTTGTTTGTCGTGCCAGAGGCTCACGGCCCTGACGTGTTCTGCTGCCACCCCATCCAGGACGGCACCGGCGAGGGCCACGAGGCGCCGAGTGGGGCAGTCTTCGGGGACGATGGCCCGGGAGAACTGCTTGCCGCAGTGCTTGCAGTAGGGCCTGTCGCACTCCGCGTACATCTCCTCGTGAGGGAGCACCGCGATGCCCGATGGATGCCCAGGAGCACCCTCACCCCAGCGGAACCGGAGGTGGATGGGGTGAAGCAGAGACTCTGTGTTGCAGCCGATACGGCATCTACCTCCGATCTCTCCGTCCCATCCCCACTGGTGGTTCCAGTCTTCCTTTTCGTCCTCGTCGCACGAGACAGCGGATCGAAGTGGAGGAAACTCGCTGGCTCTCCAGGGGGTGTCCCACAGGGCCTCTTCTCCTTCTGCATCCTCGGGTGTCCCTCTGTTCCAGATTCCTACGAGGTAGCAGTCGTCGAACCGCCAGGGCACCGTATTGTGAATCTCGAGCAGCCCGTGGAGTGTGGTGACGATCTCTGGCATGACTGTTCAGCTCCTGTGGGCCGCAGCGGTCAGCTCGAGCGCGAGCCGGGTGACGATCTCATCGTCGTCCGCGGCACCCCTTAGAGCAGCACGGACCAGGCTCTTCGGGTCTTCTGCTTCTGAGAGCCTGGGATCGACGAGGTCTCGGACCTTGTCCGGCTCCGTCGTCAGCGCCGCGTTCACGCTGTCGAGCAGGTCGGCGGAGAGCGGGGCCAGACGGCCCTCGGAAGAGAGGAGCTCGAAGGTCGCTTCGACATCAGCGTCCTGCAGCAGGCTGATGAAGAAGTGGGCGACGATGACGTCTGCCAGGGTGTCGGTGCCGAGCCCGAGCGTGTACAGTAGCTCGACTTCGCCCATGTGGGTCAGGGGGGTGGTCATCGCAAAGGCCCGATCAGGACGCCTTCTTCGCCGTAGAGGCTTGGCAGCCCTTCGATCTCGCTGGTCCCGGCCTTGTGGTCGTTCCAGTCATCGAGCAGGCCGGCGTCCAGCATCTTGTCGAGCAAAAACGGAGAGGTCTCGGGCCACGGGGTCCACCCGAGAGCCTCGAGGCTCGGACCAAAGCCAACGCTGACGCCGGTCTCACAGCCCCCTTCGAGGCTGTCTGCGATGCGCTCGAGGGCCTCGACCCGACGGGTGCTCACCGCGTCCTGGGCCACGAGGGCCGCCTTCAGCTCGAGCATGCTCTCACCGCTGATGACCGCTATCACACACAGCGATACGGCCATCAGCTTCTGCGCGAGATTGCTCGGGTTCTTGCTCATGGCTCTCTCCAATATCATGTGCCCCGAAGGGAAGCGGTAAGCGGTCAGCGGTGAGCGGTTAGCGGTGGCCGTAGGCCACACCTACCACCCATCGAACTCGCCGAGCTCTTCGACCTCGGCATCGGTCATCCACGCCAGCCCGACCTCGACGAAGTACCCGGGATCGTCATCGACACACGAGCCATGATGAGCGAGGAGCTCGGACTCGACGTTCTGCCACGTGACAGGGTCACCGATCGTTCCGATCGTGCACCAAGCACTCTCGCCTTGCGGTCTGATTTGCACCCTGGCGGTCTTCTCATTCATGGTGTGTTCCTCGTTCTGTTCCCCGAAGGGAGAGCGGTAAGCGGTAAGCGGTAAGCGGTGGCCGTAGGCCACAGTCATCCCTTGACGTTGGCGACGGGCCATAGTCGGTTTTCCACGGTGCAGATGCCAGCTACGACCAGGGTGTTGAGCACCGGGTCCAGCTTCTTGTAGACGTGCCGGCACTCGTCCAGCGGGATCTGCCGGTGATTGGAGAGCACGCCGACCACTTCGACGCCACCCAAAAAGCGGGTGATCGTCTTCATCTCGCGGTCTATTTCCTTGCCGCGGCCCTTGAGGCCGCCCTCCGCTGGGCGCTTCTTCTTGGCAGCCATACGCCCCAGCACCCGTCCAGCGCCGTGGTTGACGGAGAAGCACGACAGAGCGGAGTGCTGCCACATGAACTGGCGCAGCTCTTCGGAGGCGGAGTCTCGGTCGTAGGCACTGCGTAGCTCGGGCTGCAGCAGGCGTGGAGGCATGGCGCGCAGCAGCGCTGCGCCCTCGAACATGGAGCCCGGGACGATGATGGGGTGGCCATCGTTCTGCCAGCGGGTCCCAGTCAACATAGGGTGGCCCGCCGGGAAAGCACGGGTCGCGCCCTTGCGATGAACCCAGGCCTCTCTCCAGTGCTCGCCATCGAGACACACCTGTTCGCGCTGGACCAGGTTATGGCTGATCTCGTAGACCGGCTCGGGGCTGCAGTCGGAGAAGACCTCAGTGGAAGCCTCGGCGACAGCGCGCTGCATGACCCAGCGGTTGGCCGAGGCGTAGTTGGCCGCGGCGTTGTGGTGGTCGATGTACAGCAGGCCGAGCTCGGAGTCGTCGTGGATGACGGCCTCGTCTCCACGTACGCCGGTGAGCTCCTTGTTGGTCCGGAAGAACCAGTCCGCGGTCTTGTAGCCGAAACCGCGAGAGCCGGAGTGTACGATGGCGTAGGCCTGGCCGTCGTCCTCGTCACACAGAAGCTCCACGAAGTGGTTGCCCGATCCAAGCGATCCGAGCTGGACGGCGGCCGAGTCGAAGGCCAAGGGCACCATCTTTTGGTCGTAGCTGTCGCTGACCTCGAAGTGATGCCGCTCGCAGAAGCTGGTGTCCACGCCGAGCACAGAGGGTCCGTGTCGGATGACATCCGCTATCTGGCGCTCGGAGAAGCTCGCCATCAGTGAGGTGCGGTGCTTGCCGATCCCCAATGGGATGCGGGCTGCCACCGCGTCGATCCAGGCCCGACGCACGACGGGATCGACGATGTGTTCTGCGGTGACACCGCACAGCTTCATCGCTATCATCCCGCAGCCGATATCGAAGCCTGCTCCACCGAGAGCCAGGGTGCCTTCCGTCGCGATGACCATCCCGATGGGCACCCCGTAGCCGGGGTGGGTGTCGGGCAGCAGCCACGCACCGAGGACGCCCTCGACGGACGCTCCAAAAGCCGCCTGACGCCACAGGGGCTCGTCGCTCATGGCGAGAGCGTACAGCTCATCGTCGAGAAACGCTGTCACCGGCACCTTCATCTCGCCCACAGCCCGCAGCTGGACCGTGGACTCGTCGAGGCGCTGTACCTGGCTCATGTAGGACATCACCAGCGCCTGTCGTCGGGCTTGTAGCAGTCCGGCATCGTCACCGGACCCAGCGGGAGAGCTTCCTCGTTCCAGGGCTCCCAGGCGTCGATAGCGCCGCAACCAGAGCAGAGGTCATGTGCACCAGGGTCTGTCGCGACGGTCTCCTCGCACCAGGAACACCGATGAGTGTGCCCGAAGCCGGAGACCTCGGTGATCTCCACCGAGGCGACGCTCACGTTATCGACCTCGTCGATCTCTCCCCACGCTCGGCGCTCATCGTAGCTGCTGTAGTCGAGATCTTCGGTGTACTGCAAGACGCGGCGCATCTTGACAGTGGGGATGACGCCGACCGGACCAGAGGGTGTCCATTCCGGCTTTTCGGAGAACTGACGGTTCCCCTTGATGCGCTTGTCGCCCATCCTGGCATCCACCGGGCTCCACGGGCCGTAATCGTGGCGCTGAAACACCTGGATCCAGCAATCAGTGGTCTGTTCCCACATCCACATGGTCTTGTCGTCGGTCGAGCTCATCTTCGGTCTCCTGCTTGCTTCTGACAGGTAACACATGCCACTGTCGGTAGCAAGCAGAAGGCACTACTTCCGTCTACTCTTTGTTGGAGCCCTGCTACAGCTGGCTGTGGTGCCATCTGTCCCAAGCGACATCACCGTAGCCAGCTTCGACACAGGCAGGGCAGATGCCACGACCTCCGCATCTATTGTCTCCATGGGGAATGGAGGTCCTCAGCGACGGATCGCCAAGAACCACCAACCTGGACTCGTCTCCACCGTACGGCGACCCGCACAGCGGACATGGTATCCAGAAAAAGCCATGAGTCAGGCATACCTTCCCGTGCCGGCGCCTGGCCTTACCTGGCGTCAACCACAGGGTGATGCGCTGCAGCGCCAGGCCAAAGTATCCCCCTGTGCGGAAGCAGATCGTCCGCAGGAGACCGTCCTCTTCGAAGCGGAAGCCCAGCGCGATGATGTCCCCTTCGACGGTGTGAGCCCAGAGGACCAGCGCCATGACGCCCTTGGGTGACGGGAGCTCAACGTCTGGGTGAGGAATGCCAGGCATGGCTCTCACTTCTTCTGTTCGATGATGCTGGTATCGAGCCCGGTCTCGAGACGCCCCAGCGCGTCCTTGGATATGGCCATGCTCGCCGAAGCCATCTCGGCCAGCACACGGCTCCGCTCTTTGGAGAACGTCTCTGCAAAGACAGGCTCGAGGACACTGTTCGGGCCCCACGCTTCTCCGACCTTGTCCGTGCCGTCCCAGACCGACAACCGCCAGCTGCGACCGAAGTCCACCTCCATCCCCACGAGCATGATCGCCGCGTCGCTGCCCGTGGAGATCCTGTAGTGCACCTTGTCGCCGTCATACCGGAACGAATGAGGGATCTCCCACCTCAACGCCCTCGAGACGATGGTGAGCGCCTTGCGCAGCGAGTCGGGGTCGATGTCGTCCGAGCGGAACTCTTTAGCGAGCTCGAGCCATCGGTACAGGTCTCCGGCCCTCAGTAGGCCGACGCGCTCCTTGCGTCGCCTGGACTGTACTATCGTCCAGGCGACGGAGGCTACGATAGCCACGCCAAGCGCGAACGCGAAGAGCAGGTGCATGCCCATGTCTACCTCGTCGCCCAATACCCCGAAGGGAGAGCGGTGAGCGGTAAGCGGTAAGCGGCGACCGGAGGTCGCTACTCGTCTTCGTTCGGCTCGCTACCCAGCGCCTCGACGCACAGCTTGCCCATGCGCTGGGCGATGTCCTTGGACAGCTTGGGGGCCACCATCTCGTCCCAGGACAGCCACAAGAGCATCGGAGCACTGAGGGGGTTGCCACCGTAGGCGATGGGCAGGCCGTAGTGCAGGTGATGCTCGAGACTGGCCAGCTTGATGACGATCGAGATTCTCTCGGGCATGGTCAGGTGACCAGCAGGGGCGACGCCAGGCCGCTCGTCGTCGAAGTGGTAGCTGATGACGATCTTGTCCCGCTCGTAGCGGCCTGAGACGGCCTTTCCCTGGATGACGACCTCGGCCCGCGAGTCGGACAGCTCGGACAGCACCAGCCCGGCGCTCTCGTCCTCGCTGTCCATCAGGGTGATCTTCTCCTGCAGCATGCCACCGGCCATGGTCAACATGCACAGGTCAGCCTGCAGCTGGACACGCTGCTCGAGGCTCAGCTCGTCCACGTCGTCGGAGGTGGCCCGGGCGTTCAGCCTGGCCCACTCGGCGGCCACCAGCTCTCGCAGGGGGACCTCGAGGATGACCCCGGTCTCGGGTTCGGACTTTCTCGTGAGCAGATCTCTGAGGGACATGATTCTTTCCTCTCTCGGTTTGCCCCATAGGGCGGTGATGTGTCGATGAATATGTGGCTACCAGGTGCACTGGTCGTAGTCACATGTCCCAAAACATGCGATGTCGGAGCCACTCCTGATTCCGCAGACGTGAGCCTGACCTGTCTCGATCATGGAAAATCCAGACCCAAACGACCCGGGACCAACGCCAGAACAAGACGCCTCACCAGACACGGTCAAGTAGCAACGTCCGTAATATCCTGCCGAGACCGAGAGATGATTTCCAACCGTGAGCGACTCTGTCCCATAGATCTCGTTCTCCCCCCAGCAGTACAGGTCACCACCGTCACCGATTCCGCAGGCCAGGTAGTTCCCAAGCGAGACAGATCTCCAGGGCTCCGAGATGAGCGGAGGTGTCGTGACCCCCTTGGAGTCGTCTCCGGAGCAAGACATGGCGCCAGATGGATCGACGGCACAGGTGGTGTACAGGCCGGTCGAGATGTCGATCCACGGACCGTTTCCAAGGTCCGTCTCACCGTAGTAGGAACTTCCCCAGCAGCGGCTCTGTCCGGACGGTAGCAGTCCACAAGCGTGCCCTGCTCCCATGTCTACGGAGACAAAGGCGTCAGAGGGAGGGTTACAGAGAGATCCCTGACAGCCTCCCCAGCATACCACTGAGCCCGACGAGTCCAACGCACAGGCCGTGGTTCCTCCCGCTGACTCCATAGACACCTGCCGCCATTGGTTCCCGGACGGCACCGAAGCCAGCCCAGAAGAATCAAGCCCCTTGCACTCCATCGTTCCATCCTGGTGAACCACACAGGTGTTATTGGTCGAGACCGCCACCCATGGAAGCTGCATATCCTCTCCGTCGCAGTCCTGGTCGATGTCGTCCCACCCGACCTCTTCGGCCTCTGGGTGGATGAGCGCGTCCTCGTCGTTGCAGTCGGTCTCCTCGGGCCACCCGTCTCCGTCACGATCCACAGGATCGGTGTCCGCGTCGGCGTCGGTGTCAGCGTCGGCGTCGGCGTCGGTGTCGGAGTCGGTGTCGGAGTCGGTGTCCGTGTCGGAGTCGGAGTCGGTGTCCGTGTCGGTGTCACCCTCGATGACAGGATCGCCTGTGCTGTCAATCTTGGTATCGCAGCTGGCGAGGGCAAGGAGGATGGTCAGAAGAACAAGGCGCATGGTTTATTCCTTATCGGTTCGTGCCATGTGGACGTCACCGGCTCTATGTGTCGAAAACGAAGTGTGGTCGGCCAGCACGATGCCGCCCTCTGGTCGTACATGAACGAGCACGCGGCCACAGACCGGACAGCGAACAGCTTCGCCCAACACTGGCCACGACTCGATGCGCATGCTGATCCCACAGGGTCCGCAACGGACCACGTTCCCCTGCTCGCTGGCATGGCTCATGAGGCTGTCTCGGTCGCACGTTTCCGGTCCTCGTTGGTGGTCCCGGTCTTGTACAGATCAACGTCCACAACCCACTCCATCTGCAGCCCGTCGATGCAGGCCTGGAAGTCGACATCGCTGCCGAACCAGCCTGGATCGGTCTTGTAGAACTCGGCATCGAAGATGCGATCCCAGGTTCCCCAGACCTCGTCGCGGCGCTCGTCGTCGAGTATTTTGCGGGCCGCCCAGAGGCTTTTTGCCGTTCCGGCCGCGACGATCTTCTCCGCCGCGGCGTCCCACGCTTCGTCCTCGGCTCGGGTCAGGTGAGGAAAGTTGTTGAGCACACTGTACCAGCCGTCGTACTCCGAGACCAGCACGGCGCTGACGGGCACCCGTAGGTGCAGGCGCAGCATCCAGACACCGCCGGTGTACCACCGCCAGCGCGCCGAGCGCAGATCGTCCTTGTGGGTGTAGGCCCAGATCGGAGCATAGCCACGGTGATCGGGGAGGCGTTTTTCCATCTGCCCGAGCATCCACAGGTACGGAGCGATGAAACCCTCGTCCTGCAGCTCGTCCAGGGCCCGACCATGGACGATGCCGTCCTCTTGGAGGGTGTCGAGGAAGGACGGGGGTTGGAAGCTCCACAGATCGATGGTGGGCTCGCCTGGTTCGAGCACCCGGCGCGGAAGCGGCTGATCTCGTTCAGCCTCCTCGACGACATCGCCAGAACTACTATGCTCGTTGACGAACCACAGCCTCCCGACACCGTCGAAGGGTCGCACCCATTGCTCTCGCTCACCATTCTCCTGACGCTCATCGAGCCGCCAGTTGGGGTGGACCATGTGCCTGTCAGGATCGACACCAGGGGGCAGCTCACCGCCACGGCGGTAGCTGTCGATCCAGTCCCGAGGGGTGTAATCTTCGAGAGACTTGGCTGGCTTGGCGGAGGACGAGCTCATTTCGTGAGTGTAACCCACGCTACCACAGGTAGCAAGCGCTCACTTGTCCGTGATCGGGTCGTAGAGGATCTCGGCCACCAGGTTTCCGTGCCTGCCGTGGCCCCTCTTCTCCGCGGCCTCGATCCCGTAGAGGAAGCAGACACTCAACGCGAGCAAGGATGGCTGGATCATGCTCCAGCGGTCCTCTCCCGTCTTCAGCCACCCCCAGTAGGGGCTCTCTGGATCCGTCTCGACCCGCTCACGGATACGGACGTGGAGCACGTCTGGGGGCCCAGCTCCGCACAGGCTCATATGTACCATGGACGGGAAGAAGCTGGACAAGAAGTCGTCCGACTTGCCACGACGCCACATGACGAAGAACTCGTCAGGAGCATCCAGGCGTCTTGGGGGCCACTGGTCGCTGGTGTAGTCGTAGGTCGTCATGCCAGGTAGGTAACTCGTGCTACCATCAGTGGCGAATCCTTTCGACCTCGTCATGCGTCCACCCGAACATCGTGTGACCGAAGAAGGCGCTCTGCGGGCCGAATGGGCTGCTATCGTGCTGAACGAGATACCCGCCGTTGACCGGCTTGTACTGCCAGATGATCCCTTCACGGCAATCTTCTGGGAGCCTGTCGTCCAAGACCCGGACCCGCGTACCCTGGCTGATGGGGAGCATGACGATCTTGGCCATGGTCTCAGTCCCCTTCGGGTTCTCTGAAGATCTCGTCCAGGCTCTCGATCTCGTGCACGGCTCCCGTATCGCCGAACGGCGCCATACCATCGAGAGCCTCGTCTGCGCAGTTGGCATGACCCAGCAGGTCCACCAGCTCTCCACCGCCGTCGTTGTCCTCACTGGGGTCGTCATCGTCGTCGTACTCGACCAACTCCTCGTCGAAGCCAACGCCGGGCTCACCGGCGTCTGGGCCGTGCTCGTCCTCTGGCTCGTCATCGACGATGAAGTCCTCGTACAGATGCCTGCCCAAGTGCTTCTCGATGACGTCCCCGAGGTGGTCACCCTCGTCCCAGTCGTTGTCACCGAACTCGTCGCACAGATGCCGCAGCTGGGCGACGACCTCCCCACGCTCGATCAACAGACGCTCACGCTCGAAGCGTGGGTCACCAGCGACCCCGAGTGAGCTCAAGCAGTGCCGCAATGTGCTCATCAGGGCGCTGCGGCTCCCAGCGAGCCACATGCGTTCGTCACGTTCGGTCTCGGTCTCGGGGTCGTTGTTTTTGCTCATGCGTCCTTCCCGATGATCTTCGTGATCACCTTGTCGTCCAGCTTATCCAGCAGCTCGATGGCCGCCGAGTCTCCGAGCGATAGCCTGAGATGATGCAGAAGGCTGGCATGAGCCAACATCAGATCCCGCAGCATCCAGGTGGGCTGCCCGGACTCGAGATAGCGCAGCACCAGCTGCTGCCACTGCCAATAGGCCTTCTGTAGCCCGGCATGGTGCACAGCGGCCACCTTGACGGCCTTCTGCAGCTCGAGGGCCTTGATGTCGGGTGCGTCGGGACTGACATGAGAAACGAAGGCGCTCGAGTCCACCGGAAGACAGGGCATACCATGGCTTCCGGTGATCCCGGCGATGCCAAGATCGAGTGAATCGAGCAGACCGGGACCCTCTGGGACCTGGGTTCCGCGCCCCAAGGCATCGTCCTGGACCGGAGCCCGGACCGCGATCAGCAAGCTCAGCCTGAACGCGGCGACGGCATCGTGTCCACCCTGTATCTTCCTGCAGGTGATCATCGCCTCGTTGGGCAGTCTCATCCTCGGGAACGCGCGCAGGGACGGGTGAGTGCTCCAGTCTTGGCCCGAGAATGCGCGGAGCTCGTAGCCGTCCTCTTGGTAGAACATCCCAGGAGATCCGCCGATGCGCAGATCATCGAGCTGGATGCCAACACCCTGCTCGATGTGCCATCCGGACAGCCACAGGCCCAGCACGTGGCACTCCTGGTAGCTCCAGTTGGGGGCCCCTTGGCTGTACAGCTCGATCAAACCGTCGAGCCTCTTCGGCGCCTGGACCATCCGATCGAGCTTGTGACCCCGGGGGGCCATGGACAGCGTATGGATGACGTAGCCAGGCAGGTGCGGCATGGCCGGCATCGGGTTCCAGTCACGCCGATCCACCGGGACCTTGGGGTTGTAGCGCCACAGCTCCTCGCTGACCGCGCCCCGCAGCTCACCGGACAGTGACGTCCCGAAGTCACGGCCGGCCTCTCTGGCCGCGCTGATGATGCGCTGCAGCGGCCTGGGTCTCAGCTTGGAGATGATCTTCGACACTCTTCCTGGCTTCTCGTCCTTCTTCACGGTGCTACTCCTGGATCTGGTGACGCTGTCGTTGTCCTCGAGCTCGTCTGGACTGTCATGGGTTTCCTCGTGCATGGACCACCTCACCGCTCCGCTCTGTCTCGCGGCCGCCTGGCGAGCTCGTAGAAGGGAGCACCACCCTCGACCTCGATGTCGAGCTGGATGCTCATATGAGTGCAGAACCACTGCGAGTACAGGTAGCTCTGTAGGCACGACCGTGGATGTGCCCGGGCCACCGGGACCAGCTTCATGATCTCGTCGAGGAATGGAGCCAGCTTTTCGAGCTCGGTGTCGGTGATGTCGTGATCAGCCATGTCGACCTCGATGAAGGGGTCATGGGACGGGGTGCCGCCCATCATGGCCTCTCTGGCCGCGAATGCCAAGAGCGTCTCTGGACCGGCTCCGTCGGGGATGATGACCGATCCGTCTTCGTGATGATCGATCTCGAAGATCTGCTCGAGCAGGGCCACCAGCGGCTCGACGCAACCGACCAGACGTATATGAGCCGTGAGTGCACCGCCAGCGGCACCGTGCTTGACCATGGCGAGGTCGCGCTTCTTCAGGTTTGCCCGAATCTCTTTGGTCATCCCCTTCGGCGTCAGGCTCATACCTGTCGCCAGCTCGAGGATCCTGCGCGTGCTGTCGCGTCGGTACTCGAACGCTTGCTGAGCGAGTTCGCGCATGGACGCGTAAGACTTCGGCTCCGACCCACTCTTGCTCATGGCCCTTCTCCTTGTCGAACACGGCCCGATTCCGACATGGCGTTTCTCGCTTCATGTATGCCGATCCCAAGACCGTGATGCAGTATCCAGCAGGCCTGAAACATGACGTGACCCGACCGTAGCAGCCCCTTGGCTACCACGGCGGAGTCGAGGCCCGGATCGAGGGCGGCCCTCGAGCGTAGCGCCTCGACAGCGTCGTCCAGCTCGGCATCGCTCAATAAAACAGAGCGAGCAGGGGGTGTCTCGTTGGTCATCACCGCCCGCTGATTTTCGCCCTGATCAGGCCGAAGACGTTGCCTGCGGCCTTGTCGCACCACCACGAGACGTTCCTCATGTCACCACGCTTGATGACGGCCACCAGGGTCTCGAGCAGCTGTGGCAGGTCGAACTCGGCGACGGTCGTCCCGCTCAGGTACCCGTTCAGCGGCACGTCCAGCTTGTCCTGGCTCAGCTCTATGGCCGTGTCGAGACCACGGATGGTCGGGAAGTCGGCCGGGTTGCGGAGCGAGAAGGAGTACAGGACGGACTCCCCGCCATAACCGCTTCGGTAGTAGCAGGTCAGGCCGCCTCGTGGCGTCTGCACGTCGATGGCGCCCGTCTCGGAGCCCATGCGCATGTGGTAGATGGCGCCAGGGGGCGTCGGCTTCTCTTTCTTCTTGGTCTCGGTCTCGGTCTCGGTCTCGATCGTGGTATCGGGCTGGCTCATGGCCATCGCCTCCTCGTTGGTGGGTGGTCCTGTGGACCGTGTCGGAAGGTCAGCACACGGCGCTACGCCCGTGTCATCTTCTCCATGGCCATGCCGGAGTACTGGGAGTTGGCCAGCAGGAAGCCGTCCATCCAGTCCCACTCGTCGTTGACCATGTGCCTGTACTGCTCGGCGCTCAGGGTGATGAGCTCCTGTTCGGAGAACTCGAGCATGTCGATGAGCTGGCTGTAGACCTTCACGTGGCTGCGTGGAGGCTCGAGCTCGAAGCGCAGGTCGACCGGCTTGCCGCCCTTCAAGACCTCGATGCGCTCAGCGAGGACCTCCTGGGCCTTGACCAGGTAGCCGGCCTTGGCCTCGACCACGATCGCAGCATGCTCGGTGCGGTTCTTCTTCAGGATGCCAAGCAGGCGACTCCTGTCGACGTCGATGTTGATGTTGACTCCGAAACCTCTCATGGCGTTCTCCTCCTGGTGGGTGTGGTGTGGATCGTTACGATCTCCATGAACATCTCCGGGTCCGGCACGGCGGCGCAGACCAGGGTCACGGAGGCTCCGTTGGGTGGCCGAACGAAGATGGGAACATCGACGGGGTACAGCATCCCGGGCAGCAGTGACAGCCAGATCTCTCTACGTGTCTCGGGATACAGCTCGGCAGAGCCCCCGATCGTCATGCTGGTGATGTAGACGCCAGGCATCTTGCGCTGGTCCGCGACCAGCCTCACGCCGACGATGTCGTACAGCTCCTCGTATCCATCAATGGGTCTCGGTTCTGGAGACCAAGCCAGGTGGAACTCCACCGCAGACGGTCCGATCCGATTCACCCGGGCCGTGATGTTCTGTCGACTCTGCTTGGACATGGGCCCACGATGCAGCTCACGCATGCGGAACGTCCCCGCCTTTGCAGGGAGTTCAGCGAGAGACTGGGTGGTGGGCCTGTCCGTGTCGTTCATGGAGATCTTCGGGCCGTAAGGCACCTTGGCTGAAAGGTTCCGCCTGTCATTGCCGAGCCGCAGGCGAGAGAGGAAAGGAAAAGTGGTGACGAGGGAGACTGCTCATCGGATGGTCTGCAATCCACGTGGCCCGGGTTGGCTGATGGCCTCGGTCCGCTTTCCCCTTTTGCAATCTGGGTCGAACCATGCTTGTTGCGCCTTGGCTGTACCGCGCCCTCCGTGTTTTTGACAGTTCGGGTTATGAAGCCGAAGTACGTCATTTCAGGTATCTCCCTACGTCACCTGGGAGCCGCGATGGCCACGATGGCCAGGCGCAACGACTCCCAAACTGTCAAAGAATCGAATGGCTACTCGAGGGCGAGCAGCTTGGGGTCGAGCCCGATGGAGAGACACTCGACGCCCGTAGCGTTGGCACCGGCGATGGCACCACGCAGGGCAGAGCAGCGGCGCTTGTACGCCTGAGCCTTCTTCATGGCCTCCTCGATGGGGACCACACGCTCGAGCCGCTCGACATCGTCATCGGCCTTCTTGCGGTCGTACTCGTCGTACAGGCTCCTCCGCTTGCCGCGCTCGCCGTCGGTGACCTTGGCCGCCTGGCGCCAGAGCTTCTCGGCTCGGTCCATGCCGCCCAGCAGCTTGACCGCCAGGCGCAGATCCAGATCACGGCCCTCGAAGATGATCTTCACCTTCGAGCCGTAGGTCGCCAAGGCGTGCTGCAGAAAAGCGATGTGCTCCTCGAGCACCTCGATGCTGATGATGACGAGCCCCGGCTTCAACGCGTCGTCAGCGGCCAGGTCGGACGGGAACTGAAACAGGGTCCCGGTGAAGCGGTCGTTGTGCAAGGACCTTTCCGCCTTGACCTCTCCGATGCGCTGGATGATCTGATGTCCGGTGACCTTCATGGATAGCTCCGCAGTCGTTGTCGTCGTCGTTCACTTACACATTCCAGCAGAACCTAATCAGCTCTACTATCGGTGGCAAGGTCTTCGTCGATTTCTCTGCGAACCTCCTCCTTGGCCTCACGACGGGCCCTGGACTTGCAGGGGGTCGCCACGTTCTGGTCCACGACCCCGGCCACCGGCTTGGTGGACGGGTGACAGATCAAGCAGCGCTCACCGTGGAGGTTGTGAGCGCACTTTTTTCTTCGACCGTAGGGACGCATGGTTCACCGAGTCATGCTATGGCATGCATGGATGGGAAATCTGCTCGGGAAGGCAACTCTGGGAAGTCCGTCCATGGAGCTGGGACCTCGAACAAGGCCCGGCTCCGACTTCCGGGCTCATCGAGGAATAACGGTTGACCCAGAATCGCTGAACTTTCGGCTCCGGGCGAAGTCGAAAATCCTGCGCTGCTCCTCGATCTGACGTGCCTCGTGGGCCAGACCCCGGGCGTAGGAGCGCCAGTGGGACAGAGGAGCACAGACCAGGTGCAGCCGGAAGCTGCTGCTCTGATGACCGTACACTCGAACCCGGGCCTCGACGGGGCATCCCGGGCGCACGATGCTCAGCCGAGACAAGCGGGGCTGATTCCTGTCGTTGTGATCATCGATAGGCGTGCCCTCGAGGTTCGTGCTCGGGAGCGCACATCCGCTCCAGTTCTCCAGGTCGTGCTCCCCGTCGTAGGGCAATAGGCTGCGTTGTCCGAGCACATTGAGCCGCTCGAGGGTCACCTTGCTGCGGACGACAACAGGCTCGTAGTAGATGGAGAGCAAGATGAAGCCAGAGACCGGCCTGATCCTGGAGACGAGCTCGACGATCCGCGGCGCTCCGTCTTCTCCGAGCGGCCCCTCTGGAATGTAGGCGATGTCGGAGTGCATAGATGGAGCTTTCTGCTGCAGCGGGACAGTGAACACCGTCATGGCTCGATCCAGATGCTCGAGCGCGTTCTCCATGGACAGCTTCTCACCGGGCTCGATGCCCACGGAAGCCAGCCCGAGCCTCATCAGCTCTCGGCCGGCATGAGCACGCTTGTAGCCCTTTTTGTCCATGAAGGCCTCGAGGGCCTGGTCGAGATCTTCGTCGATGCGTGAACGGAACTCTGGGGGCATGAGCCCTCCTATGTGCTGGTGTGGACGTTTGTGTCCACTCTACACACAGCCGTGGACAGTGTCCACATTCGTCCACAGATTGTCTGACCATTCTCATCAGGTAGTCGTAGCTTGACGCAAGTAGACTCACGGATGTAAGTCTATCTTTGACGATTCTACTCATCCCGACAGGAGACCCCATAAGACCGTACCATTTCGAAACCCACTACGTGCGCGACGCCAACTACGGCGCGATCATCTCCGCGGGCGGCGCACTGACCGTGACCCAGCGCCTGCACAGTGTGACGGAGGATGCCGGCGCGGTTGGCTACGACACCGTCGTCAGCATCCTCAAGAACTCGGCACAGGCTGGTGATCAGCTGGTGCTGGAGCGCTCTGGCGCCGCGGCCATGTCCCTCGAGATCCGCCCTGCGGACGGCAACGTCCGCACCGAGACCGGCCAGTCCGTCTGGCTGGACAACGCCAACGACGTGGTGGTGCTGGAGTGCACCATCGGCGGAAGCGGCAATGCCGCGGTCTGGACCGTCAAGGAACACACCTCCGTGGCCAAGGCGCCGTTCGCTGTGGAGATCACCGGGGGCGTCATCGACGGCCGGCTGAAGGACTTCCTCGTCCTCGACGGCGAAGCCGGCGCGGCGGACGACCTGGACACCATCAGCAACGGCGTGGTCGGCATGAAGCTCCTGCTGCGGCGTCAGGGTGGCGCTCCCGACCTCTACATCACCCACGGGCCCGTCTCCGGCGGAAACATCCGCACCCCCCATGGCCAGTTCCTGGGCCTGCTCAACGATGGCGACTGGGCCGAGCTGGTCTTCAACGGGGCGGTGTGGGTGGTCAAGGACTACGCCGTCATCAGTGAGACCTCCCGCGTCATCGATCCGCTCCCGGCCGCCAACACCCTGTGGGGCTACCAGGCCCGGCTGCAAGAGGTGAACGTCGCCGGTGGTGGTCTCTTCATGGTCAACACCATCGTCGGAGTCGCCGTGGGCATGGATCTGTACATCCGCGTGGGGGGCACCACGCGGCTGCAGTTCGATCCCTCTGGCAACATCGCGCTGCCGTTGGATCAGAGCTTCCAGCTGCTCCACATCGGTGACGTGGCTCACTTCCAGTGCGCCGGTGCCTTCTGGACGCTGGTGAGTGTGCAGCGGCAGGGCATCGATCCGGTCGCCGAAGCCGTCGCTCCGGGCAACACCATCGACTACCAGGGCGGTGAGGACAAGCTCATCACCTCTGGCGGCGTCCACATCAACGTCATCACCGGAGACGCTTCGGGCGCGACGCTGACACTGTACTTCGCCGACGAGACCACCATCAACGCTGTCGGTGGCCCCGGTTCCATCGTCACTCCCGACGGTCAGAGTCTGATCTTCCAGGTGGGCGATACGTGCGCACTGACCTACTCCGACGCTAACGACGTGTGGCACGTGACCGCCTACAGCATCGCTCTGCCGTACCGGCCAGCCGGAGAGCCCTGCGCACCCATCGGGACCTGGATCGTCTTCCAGATGATAGAGCCCTTCCAGCTGACCACCCTCACCGGCACGCTGATCGCCGACATCCCCCTGTACTACATCCCCCTGCCAGCGGGGGCCGAGGTCGAGGACATCGTGGTCCAGAACCACACCCCGTGGGTCGGTGGGCCCACCACGGCCACTCAGACCCTGTCCACCTTCAACTGCGCTGTCGGGACCACTGCCAGCACCAACGGCGTGCGTCAGAACGTGGACCTGGTACCGGCCCCCGGCCGACTGTACGGCGTCAGGGGCAATGGCATCGACTTCTCCGGTGGAGCGGCTGTCCCCAGCGCTCACCTGGTGATGGCTGGCGGTGTCGGCCTCACGGGCTTCGATCAGCTGACCGCCGGTCGTACGGACTTCTACGTCCTGTACAAGATCCTCCCGATCCTGTAGCGTCACCCGGCTCGAGTGACGCGGTAGTCATGAACCTCCGCGTTGCTCGATGCGCTGCCGCATCATCGACAGGGCGTCCTGCACCGTGAAGTGGTTCGTCCTGTCGATGCTCGCTTCGGGCTGATCGAAGAAGAAAGGTGCGGGAGGGGCCTCGTCCGAGAAGCTCTGATCGTAACGATCGATCACCAGCCTGTCCCGCTCTGCGACCCAGCCGCGGCTCTCGTCGTCGTAGTAGTCCTCGTACGTCCCACTGTAGTGCCTGGAGCTCGGTGACCGGCTCTCTTTGGCGGCACCGGCCCTGTTGACGTTGCGCTGCTTGGCCTCGGCCACGATGCGCAGCTGATCCTCGGTGAGCTCGAATCCAGCCCCCCGCATGATAGCTGGCAGATCACGCTGGATGCAGCGATGGTCCATGATGGCGCGCTGGGCTACCAGCTCGTCGTGGCTGGACAGCAGCTCGTCGAGCGTCATCCCCATGCAGGTCCCGAGCGGATCCCTGGCGTAGATCCATAGATACCAGAAACTGTAGAACCCGATGCCGGGCTGCCGCATGTATCTCAGGAGAGGTATCTTGCGATCGAGGTCTCCGATGAAGACCATGGGCTCATCGAGCTTGTCCAGGCCGTGTTCTTCTGGGTAGAGCATCCTGGCCAGAGACGCCTTGAAGTCCGGCTCTCCGCTGCTGTCCAGGGCGATGAACGGCTTCATCATGTTTCCGATCTCGCCCTTCTCCGTGATGAAGTAGTGGAACCAGCTTGGATACCACCCCCAGGCGTTGCGCACGGTCCCGGCGATGTACCTGCCACGGAGCTTCTCTGGAAGCATGTGCCAGCCACCGTGCATGGGGAGCGTACGCCCGACGATCGGTAGAGCGGTCTTGGCGGAGATGAACCCGCCCACCTCCATTTCCGACATCAGCCTCATCAGCGAGGTGGTGGAACACTTCGGGAGGCGGGGGACGATGATGTCGTGGCCGATGAGCATGGTCCTTCCTATTTGCTACACACTCTCACCAGATAGCCATGACCCGTTGCCTTGCCTGTGAGGCCTCCCCCTTCGGGGTGCGGGTCGTGGACCACACGACCGTTGACGGCCACGACCATGTGCTCGAAGACGCCGTCCGGGCTCCTGGGGCTCGGTCCAGACATCAGGCGGTGCACCTCGCCGAACAGTGACAGCACCTGGCCAGCTCCATGCACGCTCTGCAGGTCGACCCACACCATCGTCAGGCCGTACTGTCTCCTGAGCCATGGATCGAGCACCTCGATGGGGTTCTTGCCGATCTTCCCTACCTCACGTCCACATTCGGTCTTCAGGTTCGGGACGTCCGACAGATCGCAGCCCAACAGTGTAGCGACACAGGACTCGGTGCAGTCCCCGTCAGGCCAGCCGAACAGGGTCTGCATGGTGGGCCTCATCGACCGACCCCTGTCGAACCGGCCCCGACGCTGACCATGGCCAGCTCGGTGGCCCTCTCCATGCAGGTCTTCTCTTCGCAGCAGCGCACACAGGCTGTGAGATGATCACGGCTCGCGACGGCCTCGATGATGGCGCTGTTCTGACAGTCATGGTCCGCTGAGCGGTTGATACAGTCTCGCCTCTGCCAAGAAGACAGCCTTCGGAACTCGATCTCCACGCGCTCCTCCCGGACCGTCAGTCCAGCGGGTCTTGTCCCTTAACCAGCATCTTCAGCTGAGCTCGCAGGCTGTCCTTGACTGCCTGGGTCAGTTCACCCTTCTTGACCACCATGCGGATCGAAGGTGCGAAGGCTATCTTGTTCAGCAAAAACTCGGTCTCAGCGTCGACACCGAGGAACAGGGCGGTGTCGTTCTCGAACACGCCACCCTGCACTTCGTAGACCGGGATGACCAGCCGGCCACCTCCGCCTTTGGGGTTCTTGCGGGACTGGATGTCGGTGGCCTGCAGCGGAAGCACCGTGTAATCGTCCGGGTCCAGACCCCCCATACGGAGAGACTCGACCTCATGGGGATCGAGCAGGTTCGAGATGTCCAGCGCCGGGTCGGCACCGTCGAGAAGATCCAGGACCGTAGGTGGGCTCATGTGCGTTCCTCGGTGGGTGGACCGGCTGCGTTGGCCCACAGGGCCTGCGTCTGCTCGCTCACCGACAGCTGGTCGATGCTGCGTGAGAGCCCTTCCATCAGGTGTCTTGCCTGTGGCGTCTCCGCCCATCGCTCGATGGACTCCAGCTGCTCGTCACTGAGCTCTGTTGGGGGCTCTTCGATGCGGTGACGAGGATGGATCACGAGGGATTCCTGACGGAAGAAACCCCAGGGCGCGGGCAGAGGGGGAGGGCACCCGGCCCTGGGGCCGGACGGTGATTCCCTGCAAGGGGAGCCGTCCTTGGTTCTTCTGAAATGGTAGCGGGGGCGGGACTCGAACCCGCGACCTCGAGGTTATGAGCCTCGCAAGCTGCCAAACTGCTCTACCCCGCAGCACTTGGTGAGTGTAACTCCCGCTCCTGACGGTAGCAAGCACTCGTCGTTTCTTTTCGTCAGTCCGCGTAGACGACCCAGTACTCGAAGCCGTCGCCCTTCACGGTCTTGACGACGTCGCAAGCGGTCTCGTCCTCCATCTCCTTCATGTCCCTTGCGTTCTCGGCGCTCTGGATGTTCGGGAACGGACCGTAGGACGGCTGATCCGGTGCGTCGACGATGTCGGTCTCCGCGTCGAGCTGCTCCCAGACATCAGGCACACCGGGACGCTGCCTGTTTTCCGCCACCAGGGCTACGGCGATGGAGGTGAGCGCGATGAATACTTCGATGGGCATGATGGGCTCCTGTCTCGAGCTTCATCGTACCTCGTCTCACGTACCTCGTCACATCGAACTGAGTCCTCGACCTTCGGTCCGCCATTGCTGCACAACGCGCTCGAGAGCGGTAAGCGGTAAGCGGTGAGCGGTAATCGAGCCGGCTAAAGGCTCGTCAGTGCCGATCCCCTGAACTGACGTCTACCGTGCCGTCCTCACCGCTCACCGAGACCTCTGTGCCCTCTGGGTACAGCTTCACAGCACCTCTCACTCGCACCAGCAGCAGGTCCACCTCACGGCCGACAATGGACAGGTGACTCAAGGGACCTCCCCGCTCGGTGATGACCGCACCCTTGGTCTTCGCCGCGGTCAGCGCAGCGATGGTGTAGTCCGGACCGGCAAATGGGATCACCACGATACAGCCATCAGGGACGTCCTCACCTGGTCCCGGGTGTACGACCTTGCCCCAGGCGTAGCCGTCACCGCCGGACAGCACCGTCGCCTCGAAGCCTAGCAGATCTCGCTGCATCCTGCCCGAAGCGGTGATCTGGGCATCCCGCAGGGTCTTCTTCCTGTTCCGGTCCTCGTGCCCATCGAAGAAGGGCATACCCGATCCCACCATGAAGTCGGTGTGGTAGGGATCGTCCAGCATCATCTTCATGCCTGACGGGCAGACGGTGCGCCACTTGGGCATCAGGTGGTGCCCATGGGTGCGGTGCAGCGACCAGCAAGCGAAGGGCGCCATGGGCACCTCGTAGGTCACACGCTCGTCCCGGGACGGGCAGACGGTCTCCTCGACCTCCCAGTTGCGGAGACCGTCATCCTCGCTTTCACCGCCGCCGAACGCTTCACCACAGTGCTTGCAGCGCATGGGTACGCCACTGCCGTAGCTGGTCCATCCGTTTTCGTCGGGGATGCCCTCGAGCTCGTGCACGCCGTAGTCCACGACCAGCTCGAAGAACCCATGGTCCCCCGCCTCGGCCTGGGCGACGATGTGCTCACGGTAGCGGGCCAGTTGTGTTTCCTCTCGGACACAGTCCGGACAGCGACCCTGATCGTCCTTGCACTCGGCGCACATGGCGGCACGGCACCAGGAACAGTCTTCGAAGTCGTTGTTCTTCTTGCAGAATGGACAGGTATCGTGATTGCTCATGGCTCGATCCTCACGACGATCTCGCCCTCACGGCCAGCGGGGCCGGGAATCTGGATGGTCTCGAACAGGGTGTTTGGCAGATCGCGAGAGAGGTTCTTGGGCAGCCCGACGTACAAGACCTCGGCGCTGCCTTCACGGGCCTCGAGCATGGCCTCCACCCAGCCGGAGTGGTCGGGCCTGGCCACGATGACCAGGGCGCCGCTTTCGTCCAGCAGGGGGTGTCCCACCGCGCTGTCTGCCATGATGCAGCGCGGCACGTCGAAGGTTCGGACGAGGTTCTCGTACCGGCCCACACGGGGCATGATCTCGATGCCCATCAGCATGGCCTTTCCGGCGCTCGCCAGGCGATGCAACAGCCAGCCCTCGCCAGGGCCGAGCTCGATGATAAGCCGACCGTCGGCGTAGGCGATGAGCCAATCGATGAACGCGTCGGTGGGATCGAAGAAGATGGCACCACCGGCGGGCCGGGGATCGAGCATGGCGAGTAGATCGCGTTGAAGATCGAAGAGTGAAGCGTGCATGGTCGGCTCCTGTATGGTGTAGAAGACATAACACCTGCCACCAGTAGTAGCAACACCCTTCGGACCGATAGTGCAGAGAGCGGTAAGCGGTGAGCGGTAATCGGTAAGCGGCGAGCCGAAGGCTCGCTACCGCAGGCCCAGCAGGCGCTCGAGGTCGAAGCCTCCCATAGACAGCATGTGCAGGACCTCCGCCCGGGCCCGGCCCATGTGGACGCTCATCAGGTCGGCGGTGGTCCCGCTCGAACGCTCGAGGGAGGCCATCGTGACCAGGTTTCCGGTCAGGTAGCTGGTGACAAGACGCGTCAGGGTCTCGTCATTGTCGCCTTCGCCACGGCCACGATCGATGATTCCGATGACCCGCGCTGCGGTCGCCCGCTGTGCGACAGCCTCGAAGACACCGTCGCTGCGCTCCATCGCGTAGACGACCATCTCCGGTGACCCGGTGAACACCTCGGTGTGTTTGGAGATGGCCCCTGCAGCCTTCTCGCTCGACAGCGTCAGCTGCTCGCGGACACCGTCGAGGAGCGCGGTGTAGGGGTCGATGGTGGTCATTTCTTCTCCGGTCCTTGGCGCCATGCCAGGTACCGTTCGGGGGCGAGTTCCTGAAACGCTTTGGTGCTCATGCAGCGGATGCAGTCCACACTTTCTGGGGTACCGAGACCGGAGTACGCACCAGGGCTACAGCCACAGGCAGTGCTGATGTACCTTCCGCTCGAGTCTTCGGACGGCCCACCCGGTCTCGGGAGATGGAAAAAGTTGATAGATTCCCGAAAAGCAGCGCCGCACGCAGGGCACGGGTAGTAGAACTCGGCCTGATGGCCACAATGATGGCAACAGAAGGTTGGGGGCATTGCGCTATGCCTCGACGTAGACGCAGCGAGCTGGCGGCGACCAGGGCGTCGGGAAACCCTTCCAGCCGTCGTCTTCGTTAGCGGCCAGATGATCGAGGCGACGCTGACCCTCGGCGATGTCCGGGGCGATCCCCAGCCCGTAGCACTTGGCGCGATAGTTTCCGCCCACACGGGGGACGACGGTCCAGCCAGCGCCCCACCTGTAGGGGATGAGCTTTCCGGTCTCGAGCTCGCGGGTCTTGCGCTTGTCCATGACGGCCTCCTGCCTGACGTAGAAGACATAACACCTGCTACCAGTAGTGGCAAGCCGTGTGCAGAAAACGAGCCGTATCATCATCCCCCTGGACACGATCCTCGCGATCAGTCCGCGTAGGTGACCCAGTAGTCGAAGCCGTCGGACTTGCGGGTCTTGACCACGACGCGGGCGGTTTCTTAGTAAACCGCCTCGAAGCCCAGCTTTTCGAGATCTTCTTCTGTGGCGATATCATCTTCCATGAAGGGCCACGGGATCTGGGCCCCATGAACCTCATTGTCGTCATCGATCCAGGTGAGCTCCCAGTCTTCTTGACACCCGGGCCTTGTCGGGTGGCTGTTGGGGCTCCGATACATAAATGGAACGAGCCCATCCACAGGGGCCTCTGGCATCACCCAGTCCTCGCGAAGACGAGGAACCTCATGACCCGGACCGTCATTGGTGAACGGACGGACCTTGTCGGACTCACGCTTGTCAGCTATCAGGCCAGCGGCGAGGGAGGTCAAGGCGATGAAGACTTCGATGGGCATGACGGGCTCCTGTCAGTGCCATCATCCTACTTCACGCCGGCCATCACGTCGACAACGACTCGATCAGCTCATCGGTCCGAGAAAAGAGAGCCTCGTGCTCGGCTCTCCGTCGTTCGTGTTCCTTCTTTCGGATGCGGAGGCCGAGATGTATGTGCTTTTTGAGCCGTGCCATGGCGCGGTCATAGGTGCAAAGGTATCCCCCGTCCCGTGCTTGCCAGTACCCACCAGGGGTCCGCAGCAGCACCTTCTTGGCCACTCCTCTCCGCGCAAGGGAATCGGCGCGGTAGTGGACATCGATGCAAGAACAGCGCCAACAATGCTTCCCTCGCAGAGTGGACTCACCGCCCCTCGGTCCGCAAGTGCAGAGAGCGGTGAGCGGTAAGCGGTAAGCGGTAAGCGCCCGAGGTCACCAGACCTCATCGCACAGCCCGACCTTGACCAAGTCCACCGCAGCGATTCGCTTGGTGAGCATGTCCGCGGCCATACCCCTGGTCATCCCGCTCTCGGGCTCGAGCCGCCAGCTGGCCATGGCCTTCTTCTGCGTCGCCGTCATCTCCTTGGATCGCCACTCGGCCCCGTCCTGGGCGATGATGGCGTTGCCACTCTTGCGCACGAAGTCCGTGCCCACCCCGGTGGCCATCTCGAGGGTCATGGGCCGCGAGGCCATCTTCTCGATGTCGTCCTGGCTGGGGCGCTCCCCACGCTTCTTGCGGACCAACCAGGGCACCCACATGGGCGTGTCCCGATGATCCCTGTAGTCCGACGGGGCCATCACCAGAGCGACCAGCCCCTCCCAGCCAGCGTCCGCCACCCAGACCGGAGGGGACAGGCCTGCAATCTCGACCCAGGAGCAGCGGGCTCGGAAGCGGTCTCCCACCAGCCCCGAGTAGGTGCGCTTGGGTCTCTGCTCGCCATGGCCGGAGCTGGGCCAGTGTGGCCTCTCCTGCTCGAGCAGCGTGGGCGCCTGGCTCAGGTCGTGCTGGGACGATGCGCCCACCAGGTCGAGCAGCAGCAAGTGATCCTTGCCCGGGTGTGGACGCAGACCGCGGCCGACCATCTGGATGTACAGAGGCTTGGACCGGGTTGGCCTGGCCAAAACGATCGCGCCAATGGAAGGATCGTCGTAGCCTTCGGTGAGGACGGCGCAGTTGGCCACGCAGTCCAAGCTCCCTGACCGAAGGGCTCCGAGGATGCGCCCGCGCTCGGTGGGAGAGAGGTTCCCGTGCACCACCTCGGCTTTGAAACCGTGCGCGCGAAGCTCGTCCACGGTGAGCTCGGCCTGGCGCACCGTCACGGTGAAGACGATGGCCTTCTCGCTGTGACAGTACCGGGCCATCATCTTGCCGGTGTGCTCGACAATCTTCGCCTCGATGATGGCGTCGGACAGCTTGCGGGTCTCGAAGTCCCCACCCCAGCGCGGGACGCCCTCGAGGATGTCTGACAGCCCCGTGAGCGTGTGCTCCTCGGTCTGCCAGGGTACGAGCCAGCCATCGTCCACCGCGGCCTGCAGGGGGTAGTTGCTGGCCGTGACCCAGGTCTTGCCCAGCGCCTTGCCGTCCGCCCTGTCCGGGGTCGCGGTCAGGCCGAGGAAGACATTGCCACAGCGGCCGTAGACGTCCAGCATCATCAGCACACGCTGCCAGCTGTCCGACGCGCTGTGGTGGGCCTCGTCCATCACCACCAGGTCCGGGGAACCCTCTGAGATGATGGGGGCGAGCCGGTCGGGGTTCTTGATGGTGTCCATGCTGGCGAAGACCAGCTGCCGGTCATGCTCGTCACGGCGGGCCTTGACCACCCCGATGCGGCTCTCCATGTCGCCCCAGACCGATGTCGCGGTCTGGATAGGCTGGTCGATGAGCTCCTGGCGGTGGGCCACCCACAGGACACGCTGGCCTCGGTCGAGGTACTCCCGCACCAGGTGCAGCGCGGTGATGGTCTTGCCGGTGCCGGTGGGCAGGACCATCAAAGGGTAGCGCTGACCTTCGGCATGCAGGCGCCTGACGGAGTCCAGAGCTTCGATCTGGTAGGGCCGCAGTTTCACTACGGCCCTCGCTCACCGCTCACCGCCAACCGCTTACCGCTCGCTTCGCAGACGGATGTCATGGCTCACGGTCCCGCGCCCAGGGGGGTCTCCACTCACACAGATCTCTCATGACCGACGGAAGCTCGTTGAGCGCGGTGATGACGAAGGCATAGAGAAGCCCCGACATGAAGGCGACATGGGCCAAGATGGGCCACCGCTTCACCCATGACGGGTCGATGCACTCTGGCCCCGAACAGGTCACGGATCCGAAGAAGGCCGCGAACCAGATGACACCACACAGCGCCCACAACACCAGCACGAGCCGGAAGAGGGCGACCACGACGGTGAGTCGACGGGTGTTTTTGGTGTTCATTTCGTCCATCTCCACGTCAGGGCTTTGCGCACAGCTTGCACAGGCGCCGGCCATCGCGAGAGACGACGACCATGTCCGTGGCGGCCAGGCCACAGTCGCTGTCGTCGTCTGTCCACCCGAAGTGATGCCAGACCTTGGACTTCGGATGTCCGATGACCAGGTCGCGACCCAAGCGCAGCTCCCGGACGATCTCGCATCCTGCTGGAAGACCGAGCAGATCCTCGTCGGGTGTCACATCGTGCAGCTGCGCGTACAGATCTCTGATGACGAGCCGAGCCTTCTCGAGCTCGGCGATGATCTCTCGAGCGTGCTGCCTGTTGCGCTCGGTGCCCATCTACGTCCCTCGTTTGGCGGCGGCCTGGAAGCGGTCCACCGCGTCCTGCGGCACGGCCTCCCAGCCGTCGCGAACGAGGTCGTGGACGTCCTCCGGCTGACGCAGCGTCAGCCTGGCGAGCTGTCCGGTGAGATGCGCCAGAGCACTCAGGGCGAGGTGGCTGGGGAGCTTCAGCTTGCTCGGCGTGCCCAACAGCGCTGTCAGCCGAGCGAGGAAGTCACCGTAGACGCGCTGCTCGGCGACGGAGGTGGGGCGCGGGTCATCGTTCATGGTGTTGGTTCCTCGTCATCCGTGAAGTTCTGGAAGCTGGAGATCCTGTAGACCGTGTCGAAAGTCGGCATCAGTATCCCCATCTCCACAGGTTTCTATTGGCAGGCTTCCACGCCCTGACAGGCTCCCACTGGTCCGGCTCTGGTTCTGGGCCCCTGTCTTCCTCCTCGGAATACACCCACTCCAGATAGGGGCCTTCCTGATGCAAGAAGCTCCAGAGGTCTGTCTCATCCTTGTCATCGGGTGCCGCGAACGCGGCGACATAGTCCCACTCGAGGACATCGTCGAAGACCCAGAATCGCCACCCGTCCCCTGTCAGATATTCGTTGTTCGAACAAGATCTATCCGTCAGCCGCTCGAGGCTCACCACACCAGCATCGGCACGATGAAGCGCTCGCAGCACCTCATCGACTTGGCTCGAAAGATCCTCACGATCGGTCACGATCCACCCTCACGAGAACCTGCATCGCGTCCCTGCTCGAAGGCCCGGTGGAGCATCCCGACCGGGTCACCAAGGTAGAGACGAGCGAACTCGCTCTCGAGCCGCAGCATCTCCCGTTGGCGATCACCCAGTAGCTTGTCCAATAGCAAGACCCGGTTCGCACGAGGGTCCTCGGAGCTCCCCGGCGCAGCGTCACCGAAGATGAAGAGTCCGTCCTCACCCTCACCTGGGCGCTCGACGCTCACCAGATGACCAGCCAGGGTCTTGCCGGCGATGACCTCGGGCGGGAGCGCGGCACAGGCCTGCTCGAGGTGCCCCGTCGCGGCGTGATGGACCACTATGGCGTACCGGATGGCAGAGAGCATGGCGGCGACATCGGCGGCAAGGGAGCTCGTCTCGCCGACCTCGAGCCGGCAGATCCCTTCCCACGTCTCGATGATCTCGGCTTGGATCTCTTCGTCACAGGCCTGCCACTCTCGCTTCAGCCCGCGTCGATCGTCGAGATCGAAGATGATCCGCTCCACGATCCGGGTCACGGTGTCTTTTTTCATGGCGCTGTCTCCTTTTTGTGATCGTCCACGAGCTCGTCCCTCTCACATCCTCTGCCTACGACCACCCCGTCCATGTAGACCGTGGCGACCACATAGCCGGCCCCATCGTTCCCGGGGGCCACGACAGAGACATGCGCGGGGTGAGCTCCGGGCCAGTCATCGTAGGGTTCGGCAACGTAGCCCCTCCGGAGGACGGGCTGCAGCAGCCGCACGATGTCGTCGGGGGTGAAGACCGCTTCGGTGGACATCATCGTTTCACCCGCCTCGCCGACTCAGGGCAGATGAACTAACCGGGGTCGGTCTTCTTCTCGAGCTCAATGAAGTCGATATGGTCCGACCGGAGCCTACGCTCGAGCCGAAACCAGGCCGCGTCCTCGTTGAATGACGACGCCCCAGCAACAGTGACCACACAAAAACCATCTTTGGCCTCGAGCTCGTGTAGCCCTGTCGTGCGGACCGCGCCCACGACCCGGGGCTCTCTGGTCCTGGCGCTGACCAGGTAGAAGGCGCTGGCGACGTGCATGGTCTTGTCTTCGGACAGGCTGTCGGTGTTCACGGTGCTGGCTCCATCGGGTCGTCGAGGAACAACGAGGCGAGCTCATGGAGCTCGCTCATGACCTCGCACAGCCCATAGCTGTGGCCCTTGTCCCAGGCGTAGAGGTAGATCCGGAGGCGCTTGGGGTGATGAGCCAGGCCGATCTCTTCGAGTGCGTCGTCGCGGAACAGCTCGAGGAGTTTTTCCGTCTTGGCCCGGCGCTCGGCCTTGCGCTCCCGAAGGTCCTCCTCTCTGGTCTTGGGGTAGTCCTCGGTGCTGTGGCCGAACTTCTTCAGCGTGGAGAGCTCCGCCTTGCGCGGCAGGCTCTTGTCGGCCGTGGGCGGGGGGTCGTTGTTTTGGTACTTGTCGAAATCCATGATGTTCTTCCTCGTTCGTGTACCGCGAAGCGTCAGGCTGTCGGCTGTTGGCTGTCGGCTGTTGGCTGTCAGCTGTCGGCTGTCAGCTGTTGGCTGTCAGCTGTCAGCTGTCCGGCATAGTCGGACTGGTTCACATCAAAGCTGACGCGTCTCCGGTCATTACGGCACCCAAGGCATCATCGGTGATGTCTTGTTGGTGGATGTGGATGGTCCGCTGCAGTAGACAGTCGGCGCTTCCCAGCACGAACGCCCGGCAGGCCCTGGGGCGATTGTCGTAGATGCGACAAGCGCAGTGGACACCGACGGCACCCTCGAGCGCTACGCAGCATCCACTGGCATCCAGGCTCATGGCCCACTCATCATGATAGTGGTGGGTCTTGCGGGTGAGCTCGATAGGCACGTGCTCGAAGTCTGCTTCGATGAGACAGATCCAGCTTCGGTGCCTGGGGACAGTCGCCTTGCAGCAGGCCCCGCAGCTCTGGCAGTCCAGCTGGCTCACGGCTCGGTCTTCCCAGGCTTGTCGATGAGGGCCAGAATGCACGCTGCGAGGGCCTCGGAGCGGTCCGAGACAGCAGCGATGCCCCGGATGAAGGCGTAGGTGTCGTGGATGTCCCCGGGCTCATCCATGGGAGAGACATCGTCGATGTCACGGAAGGAGAACCCTTCGTAGCCTCCGTCGTGAGCGAGCAACAGACACCAGTGATCGCTGTCGAAGTAGAACAGGTGAGCGATCGACGGGATCTCTTCGATCAGCTCCATGAGCAAGCCCTCGGCCCACGCGCTGGAGGCACGACGATCGAGGTCAGCCAACAGCCTGGCCTTGCTGGCGATGCATCGATCCTTCTCGGCCCCGTTGTGATCGGAGAAACGAGGAGGGTGACCCGGGGGCTGAATCAGATCGAAGTCGGCCCAGTAGGCCTCGTGGTCCTCGATGGCGAGCCTCTCGGCCTCGACCATCAGCTGAGGCAGATCCGGTGGCAGGTGCGTCTTCATGACTACTGAACCCTCCTGGCGTGCTCTTCCCACGCCTCTTCCGAGATGACTATCCATTTGTCGTGTCTGGGCTCCGATACGGGCCAGAAGGTCACACCGACCCCCTGCACGACATCGTTGACAGCGACCCTGCCAAACTCGGGCAGAATCCACTGCTGCCCACGCATGCGGCGGGGACCGAGAACAAAGAAGACCAACCCGGCGACGCAGAGCAGCATGGCGATCGCTCCGATCACCAGCTCCCCTTGTGAGAGCGAGAAGCCACCGATACACCCGAGCACCGGGCCAGAGAATCGGACGACGGTCCGAGCCCGTCTCCAGCTGAGCATGCTCATGGGCTACTCCGCCTCGTCGAGATCAATGGGGCCGGCCTCGAGAGGCCAGACCTGGACACCTTCGTCGTCGCGGATGCTGTGGGCGATGCGCAGCAGGCGGCCAGCGAAGCAGCGGCCTCCGCCCTCGAAGTGGACCCACCAGTCCCAGTCACCGCGCATGCCGCCGCGGCGAGCATCGTCCCGCGTGCGCTTCACGGTGGCCCGGATGCGACCGACACCCTCTGCGGTCATGTCCACGGTCCAGCCAGGTTGCGGCCGCCAGTCGATGGACTCGAGCATGGTGTGCCCGACCAGGCCACCACGGGTGATGGCACCGTCGTGGTCCTCGATACGCTTGGCCTTGTAGGCCAGGCTCTCGATGGCGCGCCAGTCGAAGCCGGCGGCCTCTGCGATCTGACGCAGATGAGAGAAGAAGCTGCGACCATTGCTCTTGCAGTCCGTCAGCGAGTAGATGATGCTCTGAGAACAGAATGGCTCGTCCTCGTCCCCCTCGTCGTACCAGTCCGAGGCCTTCATGGCGGCAACCGTCGCGTCGGGCAGGCCACCCTCCGGCTTCCAGATCAGCAGATCGATGAGAGCGTTCACCAGGGTGTTCTCATGGTAGACGGTCCCCATCCCGTTCGGGACCCACTCCTCTCCGCCCGGGGCTTCATCCTCGCCATGGCCGCGGTAGGGCCGGCGCCGCTTGCAGACGTGATCGATGGGGGCTTCGCACTTGCCGCAGATGATCTTGTATTCGTGAGACATGATCACCACCGCCTGATGTAGCCGTGTCCAGGACAGCCGGCCCTCGGGCACTTCACGCGCTCGTAGCCGTCCGGTCCCCCGCTGTGGTCCCTGCCGTCGTGGCGCTGGACCTCTTCGGGCATGTACTCCATGACGGCCCCGCAGGCGTTGCAGGTCACCTTCTTGGGCTTGGGTGGTTCGACGATCTTGGCCATGGTCTACTCCGTATTGTCGCCTGCGAGCTCGACCGCCACAGCGGACAGCTCCATCAGATCGTGGCAGTGACCCGCGATGCTGCGGGCCTTGTTGCCGACATGGATAGGGGCACCACGGGCGATGTGCTCGCGGATGGCCCCACAGAATGCCTCGATAGCCTCTACGCTGCACAGCGCAGCCTCACTGTATTCCAATGGCTCTACCTGGCCCTGATGGCCCTGCTGCTCACGGAGCTGACTCACACGATCACGGAGAATCTCGGCTCCCTGAAGACGACTGGCCAAGAAGCGCGCTCGATGGGTGATGTCGAAGCCGAAGCTCTCGGCATACCGGATGGCATCCGACTTCGTCCGGCCTGCCGTGTCCCACAGCTGGAGATACCTGTCGTAGGCCTCCTGTGGGGTCGGGAGCTCCGCGGAACTGACGCAGTGTGCGATGTCGTTCATAATGAACTCGTCTCTCTGGGTTCGACGAAACCATAACACCTGCCACCGATGGTAGCAAGCGTCAATGAATCTCGATGATGGCCTCTTCGCCGCGACAGGTAGCGTCGGGAGCCGCGATGGCGAAGGAGCGGTAGACACCGCCGGAAGCACGCTTACAAACGATGGAACACATCGCTCCCAACGGCTGGCCCTCTACAGACACACGCCAGGTGTGGCAGTCGAGTCCAGGAACGGCGTCGACGGAGTAGGGGCCCTGGACCTCGGTGGGAGCGCTCGCGTCGGCTCCAGGACTGGTCTCTGCCATAGTCAAGAAGATCCACCCGAACACAAAAGCAAGACAGCCGACGGTGATGATCCAGATCAACAGCGCGAACAGTCTGGGCCTACGGTTCGTCTCGGTCGGCTCCCAGTCCGAGGTGTCGAGCTCATGGTCTTCGGGCTTCTTGTGCTTGCTCATGGCTCACTCCTCGATCGTACGCCGCGAAGCGTCGGAAGTCGGAGGTCGGAGGTCGGAAGTCGGCTTCATCTCGAGCATCCGCCCCGCAGGGACCTGCTCGAGCTGGGCCACGATGTCTGCTGGCTCCTGGCCCAACATGCTGTCCAGCTGGCCGTGCATGGCGCGCAGGGCCTCCTGGGCGCGGCACAGCACCTGCCAGGCGCTCTCGCTGTAGGGCAGCAGCTGAGCTCCATAGGTGGGGATGTAGCCGTGGGGCCGGAAGCGTCCACCGCTGTTCTCTGCGTTGATCGCGGCGCCCACGTCACCGTCCCAGGGCTTGTACATGACCACGTCCTTGGGGCGTGGACGGTACATCTCGTCACCCTGTTGCCAGTCCGGGATCTGCTTCTCACCACGCACCACGGCGCGGTGACAGCGGATGAGCTGGGAGAACCCAACGAAGGTGTCCTCGGCCTTGGCCTCGTAGGGCTCAATACGCTTGAGCGCGATGATGGGGGTCCACTCGGCCTCCGCGCCCCGGGCGACGGCGACCGCGGCCCGCCAGCGAGCTGCCAGACGGTCGAAGTCTTTGTCCTGCATCAGCCCGACCCAGGGACAGACCAGCCAGTAGTCGCGCTTCACCGGGCAGACCATCACCGGGGTCCAGTCGTTGGGCCAGCCGCTGTGCTCGAGCTCGGCCACACGCCACTTCTTGACGGGATCGCGTCTGTCCGAAGGCTTGGGGAGAGTCTGACGGCTCTCGTCGCTCTGCCTGCTGCGGGCCATGGTGAATCTCCTGTCGTCGGGTACGCCAGAACAATAACACCCGCTACTGGTGGTAGCAAGGAATCATGAAACCGCTATGGGCTTGTCGGCGCTCAGGGCGTCATGGAGGTCACCCAGCGCGGCGTCGAAGCCGAGGCTCACGGCCCTGATGGAGCGGTCGTCATTGCGACAGACCAGGGTGTCCGACTGGACCCCGAAGCCGTGGCTCTCGTCCCAGTGGACGATCTGGCGATGACACTGCGGGCAGCACACTTCGGCGACCGCTGGCTCTCGGTCGAACTGAACCCCCACCTTGCAGCGGAGGCACTCGGCGTAGAACTCGCTATTGTCGTTGGTCTCGCTCATGGGTCGGTCTCCGTGTCTTCGGTGAGGATGCGGACCACCACGGCGACACAGGCAGGGCACGGTGCGAGCCGCTGGTCCTGCTGGATGGCGTAGGTAGCGTGGTCGATGCTCGTAAAAGTCCAGTCGAACTGCGTCAGCTCGGCCCTACACCATGCAGTCCAAGCCTTCCCGGCGTGGGTGTGCTGGATGTGGCGCTCGTGGCCCTTCAGGGGCCTCGGTGTCTCATTGGACACCACTCTCTCCCCGTCGTCGTGTTTTGTGTCAGCCATCAGCCCCGAGCCTCCTTCACAGCCCTGTTCAGGCTCCGTGTGATGATGCCCAGCGCCGCCTTGCAGCCGTCCTCGCACTCGACACAGTCAGCACCCTTGGCCTTGCACTCGGCCATCCAGGCGACGTGCTTGGCGCGGTAGTCCGTGAGCTGCTTGACGGCGTCCTTCCAGGCAGCGAGCTGGTTCAGGGAGAACGTTCCAGGCCAATCAGCCAGAGCAAAGCTTCTACGCTCGGACTCGTCTGCCACCCTGCGGGCGTAGACCATCTTTGGGGACAGGTTCTCACCCTGCGAAGGGATTCCAAAACAGGCCAGCTTGCGCCGGGGCGGCCTCTGGATGGAGGACACGTACCACTTCTCCAGCTTCGCGACGTAGTACCCGTCCCCGATGTCCACTCGGTAGAGCACGCGGCTGACACACTTGCCCCGGGTCTTCAGCTTACGAGCTGGACTCTTCGCGCTTCTACCCACTGGACACCTCTCGTGTTCTTCCCTGTTCGTGCTCCGCGAAGCGCGCCGCGAAGCGAGCGGTAAGCGGTGAGCGGTGAGCGGTGAGCGGTCCGGCGAAGCCGGACTACACCCCGTCCCTGTATTCCAAGTCCTTGCCCAGCGGGATGATGCCCAGGTGGATCCCCACCCGTCGGTCGGCCTCGATCAAGGCCTGACGCAGATACTCGGGGATCTTCTCGCCCATCAGCCGGAAGCGGCCTTCGGGGTCCATGCCCAACAGCCATATGCGGCGGGTGAGCGCGTTGCCGGACAGCCCGTAGCGACGCCTGGCCTTGCACCAGCGCTGGGCTTCCGATCCGAAAGACTTACCGTGCTCGCTCTCATGCAGCGCACGGAGGTCGTCACTCTGGAACTGCCTGAGCAGCACATCGCGCCAAACCTCGAGCAGCCCGGGCAGGTCCCGTTCGGGGGGCCAGTAGTCGTCGAAGGAGTCGCGGACGCTGCTGAAGACGGCTCCGCCCATGGTCTGCACCACGACGACGACGGTGCCATGCAGCAGGTGCCAGGCGCGGATGTCCTCCTCCATGCAGCCATCGGGCAGGTCGGTGGACTGGCCGGGGTAGGGGGCGATGTGAGCGACGGTGTTCTTGGTGGCTCCGACCACCCCGCCACCGCCCATGGGACCCAACCGCTGGCTGTAGATCACGGCGTGCTGGCGCAGCTCGGGGGTGAGATGATCGGGCTTGATGTTCGGGTCGATGTGACGCATACGCTGCATCAGGGCGGGGAGCGTCCCATGGACACGTCCGCTGGCCTCGGCACGCTGCTCGGAGTTCATGTTGGCGAAGGTGCCGATGTCACGGCGCCACTGCTCACGGAGGGGGATGCTGTCGATTCGCATGGTTCACTCCTGTTTCGATGTCAGGAGTGTATGCCACCAGCAGTAGCAGGTCAAGCGCTTCTTTTTACTGAACCATCAACGGGCACCGCTCGGGCTCGTGGCAGTCCAGGCAGGTGCGTTCTTGGTCGTCGACGCAGGGCACGCCATCAGGCCGGCGCCGCAGGAAGTTGTCGCAGGTGACCCTGTCGGGATGAGCCTGGCACACGCCGCCCTCTCCGTGGACGAGGCGCAGGCAGTCGGTGTCGGTGCATGGTGGATGTTTCTGTTCCATGGTCTTCTCCTACCAGCCCTCACCGGCATCGAGCTGTTCCGCGGTGACCGCGTTCAGTGAGATCAAGTTCTTGGCGGTGGCAACGCGCGAGCTGCGCAGGAAAGTGGACAAGCACTGCTCCCCGGGTTCGAGCATGGCGAGCTTCGAAAACGTCACCGCCAGCGCGTCGGCGATGTCGTCGTGACCACCGTGGAAGGCGACGTGATAGTCCCCGGCGAGGAAGATGCGGACGTCGATGTCGTGCTCGCGCCCGAACTCGTGTTCATCGCCGAGGCAGCCGAAGCAGGGATCGGAGCTCTTGTAGTCGAGCACGAAGGTCGGCTCCCCAGCGGTCCCGGCTTTCCGGCTAACGACGGCGCCTGTCAGGTCACAGCGCACGTGGTCGACGACCTTGACCGGATCGTCCAACTCCCCGGTGAGGGTGTCGAAGCGGGGCTCTTCTCGGTAGATGTTCACGGCTCACTCCTGGGAGCCTGTGGAACGGGCTGAGGTCCAGGAGAGGGAACATGGTCGGTCCTGCCGTACGGCATCTCACGCCAGCGCAGCGCGGCCCGCTGCACGGCCTCTCGGGCCCAGCGTCGAGCGCACCCGGTCCCCGAGACCATGTGCTGCCGCTCGTAGACGACACACCCCTGGTAGATGCCGTAGGTCACCTTCTGGTTGTCGCTTCCGTGCTGTTCGGTGCAGGTGTCGTCCGTGACGATCACCGAGCCGAAGGTCCCACGATCCGTGACCAGCTGTACGGGAACACCGAGATCGGCATCCAGCATCCGGCTGTCGGTGTCGCCCTTCCAGCAGAAGTTCGTGCTCTGAATGTTGTCATCCAGGGCGAGCAGGCTGCGCTGTGCGGTCTGCACCCAGCCCTCCCACTGCGGCAGGTCCTGGTAGCTGACGATGTCCTGCTGCAGCGCCTGACGCGTGGCCTCTCGGATGCTGTCGGCGATGAGCTCTACCCAGCGAGCCCCGGCACCCTTCATGCGGTCATAGCCGGTCATGGAGCGGGCGTGCCGGCTCCCTCCCCAGCACCACACCTTGCGCGAGAAACAGACCGTAGCCAGCCCGTTCATGGGATCGGGAAGCAGCACTTCCCAGTCGCAGAGGGTCTCTTTGTCCCACACCTGGCCGATGAGCTCGGGCTTCACCAGCTGCCACTGGCGCACGGCGAACATGGGACCGAGGCGATGCGCCAGGCGCAGGGCGTTGACCGTGTCGGGCCCATAGGGCAGCAGCCAGGGGTCGAAGGAGGCACACTCTTGGGCCCGTAGGGCGTTCATGACCCCTCCCAACCCGGATGCATCGTCATGAAGCGGTACTCGTCTGGATCGTAGCCGGTAGGATCGGAGTCGCCCTCCGTGTCGGCCTCGAAGACATCGAGCTGGGCCAGGTCGTCCGCGGCGTCCAAGGCGTTGACGATGTCGCCGGATGTAGGCATGCCCGTGACGTTGCGCACACAGACGATCTCACCCTGGCCGTCTCCGGTGTGCTTGACCTCGACCTCGATAGCCATGTTGACCATGGCCGAGATGGTGATGACCTTGTTTTCCTGTTCCATGACGTCCTCGTTGTCCGTAACGCTCAGGTGGCGAGCAGTAAGCGGTAAGCGGTAAGCGGTAAGCGCTGCTATCGGGCCTCTTTCTCGGCGTTGTGCTGCGCCCACTTCTCCATCCAGTCCGGTCCCCACCGATCCAAGAGCCCGATCTCGGCATACGAGAGATCAACGCTCTTTCTCTTGATGGCGCCCGTCCTCTCCATGTCGGCCAGGACCCAGACCGTGCCGCCTGTCTTTCCCCGCTTTATCTCGGTGACGACACCGTCCCAGTTGTCTCCGTGGGTCTCTCTCAGGTGGTCGCCGACTCGCGCCATTGTGCCCAGTCTGCTGGCATACTCGTCGAACTTACGGTCCTTGCTCCAGATTCGTCCTGGCATCGTGGTCGTTCCTCGGTGTTCATGGCGCCCGGGTGACGAGCGGTGAGCGGTGAGCGCTGATGACCACAGGTCAGCAAATAGGGCAGTTCTGCCAGCCGACGTGGACCAGGCCATCCGCCTGCAACACGGTGCTGCGGATCTCGCCAGCATCCTCCATGGTCGTGGCCATGCAGTCGACCGTGACCACCGACATGTCTCCGTAGGACCAGACCACGGGCCCATAGTCCAGCCGATAGACCGGATAGCCGCGCTTCTTCAGCACGTGCTCGGTGATGGCGCCTGGGATGGAGAGATCCGCGCCGTGCTCATCGATCCAGGCCGCGGTGACGCCCGCGACGCTGCTCTCGCTGTTGACCCTGGGCTTCCCGAGGCTACGCAGGGTCAACTGCTTGCAGCCACAACGACGGAGACGATCGATCAGGACGTCGACCAGATCGACGAGGACTTCGGCCGGTTCGTCCGCCATGGGTCCTCCCTTGGTCCGACAATCCTTCACGGCGTGGGTCCACGGAAGCCAGTCCTTGCGGGTCAGGTTCAGACTCAGCCGGGGGATCATGCCAGCTTCGGAGATCTTGTGGATCAGGTCGCCGTAGAAGACGTCATGATTCATGATTCGCTGGTTCAGAGCTTCGTCCACGGATGCTGCCGAGATGGAGATCGTGGAGAGCCCGGACCAGGCCAGCACTCCGATGAGCTCATCGGTCAGGCCGGCCCCACTGGTCTGAAGCTCCACCCTCGGGATGCCGCCGGCCTTCAGATCCTTGACCGTCTGCACCACAATCCTGTCGACCATCATCGGTTCACCGCGGCCGGTGACGAGCACCGTGTCGATGCCGTTGAAGCGGCAGTAGTCGATGGCCTTGGGGATGGAGGAGACCAGCCGGGCGTTGGCGCTGCTCTTGCTGCCTTGCTGCTGGGTGAGCCTGCTGATGCAGAACGGGCAGCGGTTGGGGCACGGGCAGGCCAGGTTGATGGACAGAGAGGTGGACTTCATCGTGCTGTCTCCAAGACGACTGCATCGGGGAGCGTGCCCACGAACTCGAAGAGAACGACGGGGTAGTGGGTCAGCGGGACGAGGGTCGCAGCCGCGAAGGAGCCGGTGTACCTGACGTCGATGGTGGGCTCGTAGATGTCAGGGTGCATCACACAGTGATGTAGCCGGCCGTCAGGCAGCTCGATGAGCACACGGTTGGGGAAGATGTCCTCGAGGATGGTCTGACCCTCCCACTCGAAGGTGAAGCAGCGGTCACTCTCAGAGCTGTCGATGTTCGCCATCACCCTATGCCCCGGCCCGAAGGAGGGGTTGTAGGCGATGGACATCGAGCGGTTCACGGCGATGCGTTCGTTCATCGCGGCCTTGATGCGCTGCGAGACCCGGTGGGTCGTGTGGCCCTTGGCCCAGCGAGCGAAGGACTCGACGGTGCAGACCTGCAGGCGTCCGCTCCGGAAAGACACGATGGTGCCGCCCTTGCGCTCCTTGAAGGCCATGTAGGCGACGTTGTGGTCGCTCTTGACCCCGGCGTAGGCCTTGTACCACCCAGCGATGTCCACCACGACACGGTAGCCTTCCTTGCCGTCGTGGTAGACGTTCTCTTTTCCGATCTGATCTCTGCGCATGAGGCTACCTCCTGTTGTGGAGGAAGTCTATGCTACCAGCAGTGGCACGTCAAGCGCTATGATGTCATCCCCCGCGAAGCGGCTGTAAGCTGTCGGCTGTCGGCTGTCGGCCGGCCGAAGGCCCATCAGTACAGCGCCTCGAACTTCGCTTCGTCGTCCCCGCAGGCACCCTTCAGTCTGTCGATCCAGGCCTGGGTCTTGATCTTGAACATCACGGGACCTCCAGCCTTCTGACTGAAAGCGCCCTTGCAGACCACGCCCTCGAAGGTGACCCCGTCCAGGCTCCCCTCTCGAACGGCCTCGAGCAGCCAGGGCCCGACCCGGCCGTGGTGCAGCACCTTGGGGTGGTCCAGGTGCCCGAAGAGCTTCAGAAACTCCCTGGACGCCAGGATTCCCTTCTTGAAAGGGGCCACGTCGAACAGTGTGACGTCGTGCTCCTCGTCCTCGTGGTTACCGGCGAAGCTGCTCGGCCCGTGAAACTCGAGAAAGGCCGTGGCCCTCTTGTACCGCTTCTTGCGGAAGACACGCTCGAGCTCTTCGGCGTACTTGGCGTGGAACAACCCAGGCGCCTCGGCCAGCCACGGATTGGAGTCGTCCAGTAGACCGTTTTTGCGACCGAACTTGGCGAAGCCCCGCTTGGGGGTCCACTCCGCCCGAATCAACGATCCGTCCAGCTTGTCGAAGATGTGGAAGAGGCCGGAGTGATCCGGACGGTGGGGGATGGACGGGTAGGGCTTCATGAATCGCCCCAAGCCCACCGATGCTCTCCACACCAGTCGCTGCTCGACACCGCGGGCCATGACCTCGAGCCACAGGCCGTCTGGTGGCGCTCTGGGGCCTTTATGTGGCAGGCCAGCCCATCGGGTCGACCGTTGCCGGGACCGGCCCTGGAGAAGCGGCAGTTGCCGCAGCGTGGCGGTCCGTCGCGGCTCTCACTCTTACTGCTTCCGCCCAGGAGCCTTGCCAAGAATCCGCTCGTCATCACCGCTCCTCATCCGGATCGGTCAAGGGCTCCGGCATGCAGTAGACGTAGCCGGGGCTACAATAGGACAGGGGCTTGGGGCAGACCATGGCCCACTCCTCCCTGGCCAGCCCGCTGCCAAGCACCAGCAAGCTCATGGCCTCGAGGTGTCGGTCCATCTTGCTCGTATCGAGCTTCTCCACCTCATCGGGAGGCAACACGCGCTCGGCCTCCTGCGCCAAGAAGAGGAAGTGGAGCATGGTGTCGTGCATACGCACGCGCACGGGCACGTCGGGGTCGTGCATCCTGTCCTTGTCTCTCAACTTCCTGGTGGTCTCTTCCGTGCTCATGACGATCCCCCTTCGACCGTGATCTCGACGACACGGACGTCTTCGATGTCCATAGAGGCAGGGGCCGGCAGCAGAAAGGCCGCGCCTACGAGTTTATGCTCTTCTTCGGTCAGCCCACGATGCAGCAGGTCCCCGAGGTCGCAGATGAGGTCCTCGAGCGTATCGACCTCACCATCCGGCATCCGATCCTCGACCTCGCGCAGGGTGCCCTGCAGGGCCAGCAGGGTGCGGTACAGCTGGATCCTGTGTGACATCCCACGGTGGCAAAGGTTCGGCTCCCAGTCCGACCCGCGCAGAAACTCACGCATGGCATCGGCCAGGACGTACGTCTCGCAACGACGCTCCATCGCGCCGGACAGCAGCGCTTGAGCCTCGGCGCAGAAGTGGGTGGTGGCCTCGAGCGTGACCTGGTCTTCGAGCTCGAGGACTCGCATCAGGTTCACCAGCTGCAGCACCGCGGTGTACAGCTCGATGTAGGCCATCCGCGGTGCAGCGGCCCGGGCGTCACGCTCCCGGATCAGCTCGAGGTACTTGTCCGCTTCGGAGTAGCCGTTGATGATCTTACAGATTCCGTTGGCCAGCTCGGTCTCTTCGTGCTTACCGCGCATGTCCTCCCTGCTGCCGTAGAAGCAACAGCAGAAGTCGGCCCAGAAGAAGAAAGCATCATTCGGGTCAGCCCCAAAGGCACGCTCGTCGTCCGGTGGGTACTCTTCACGCTCGTCCAGCCGAAAGGCGACGCCGTAGCGAGCCTCGAAGACAGGAACCAGCATGGTCAGCGTAGGGCCGGAGCGCTTGGTGTGGCAGATTAGGATCTGAAACTTCATATCGAGCCTCGGGTACAAAGAAACCGTATGCTACCAGCAGTAGCACGTCAAGCCCTGGAAACCCCGCAGACCGTGTCGGAGGTCGCTCTCGGCTACTCCTCGCCGTCGTCGTCGCTGCGGTGGCTTCGTGTTCGCCGCCTCGTGGCGACCTTCACGGTAGGGACACTCCCGACCCACGCCGGGAGCTCCACGTCGTGCTCACCCGCGATGCGCCTGGCTCTGGTGACGATCCTGCGAGCCCGCTTCAGCAGCCCCTCGACCCTGCGTAGCGCGTTGGCCTCGGTCCCCAGACCGTGGTGTTCGATGATGTTGTCCATGCCCTCGAGGAAGTCCTGACCATCGTGGTCGTCCTGCAGCTCCACCGCACGAAGCGACGCGGGCCTGGCGTCCTTGTCGCCGAGCATGATGTTGTCATACACGACGTTATCGACGAATCGAGCGAAGTTCGTACACGATGGCCGCAGGCCATCCACCATGATGTACTCGTGCAGGCTCTCGGGGGCCTCGAAGGCCTGGCCCTCCTTCGAGCGCCACAGAAAGCTCCTGCTCCCGATCCTACCCCGACGCAGGCGATGATCGGCCCAGCCGCGGTAGCCCACGACGCTGCCGGGATGCGACAGAGCATACAGCACCTTCTGCAGCATGACCCCGTCCAGCACGGGACCACCGAACATGGCAGGGTCTATTCGCATCGCCTCGGTGACATCGGGTGACGCATTGTGCGAGCTGGGTGGACGGTAGTTCCAGAACCCGAAGCGAATGTTTTGGTTGCTATGAGCCATCTGCGTTCCTCTCGAGGGCCTTTCGTCCGGCCTCGGCGAGCTCTACCAGGTGTTCGAGCCCCATATGCGACAGGTCGTCGTCATACACGGCCAAGATAACGAACGGCCCGTCCTCATGGCCTTGGACGATGCAGTCGCCCTCGACCCTGACAGGTGCGCCACGGACCCCTTCGATGCGCTTCCGTGCGTCATCGCTCCATTCAGACATCTCTACCTCACTCTACCAGCTCGAATCCGAGCTGGACCCACTGGGCGGCAGCGACGTGGTACAGGCCTTTGGAGACCGAGTAGATGGCTCGACCACCGACCGGGATCTCGAAGACGCCCTCCATGGCCCGGATGGAGACTGGAGTCTCCAGGGGGCTGGAGGCGTAGATCGGCTCGCTCGCGAAGGCCATGACCTCGAGCTTGTTCACCGCGGGCTGGCTCGGCCCCGGAATGTAGCCGACAGGGTACCCGTACTCGTCTTTGGCGCACGGATAGACCTCGCCCGCCATGCAGTTGATCAACAGGACATGGGTCTTCGGGTCGAGATCGACATCCACGAAGGACCCTTCGGGACCCCAGGGCTTCTTGACCTTGACGGGACGCTCCAGGTGGACAGCCAGGACCGGGAAGTCCGGATCGGACGACTTGCGGTAGACCTGGGCACCAGGGAAGGCGACCACGAACTCATCGACAGAGCCGATGGTGATGATGGTAGGGACAGGCATGGGGGTCTCTCTTTCGGTCTCTGTGAGCGAAGCTCACGGCTTGGTGGTTTTCTTGTCGAGCTCGATCTGACGAAAGTGCTCGACCGCGAGCAGAAGGTTGGCCAAGGGCTCATTCTTGGTGAGGCCGGGGATCACATAGACACAGTCCGGCACATCTCCAGAGCAGCGCGGAACGAAGTAGGACGCCCTGTTCTGGATGATGAGCTCCCAGTAGTCGTATCCCGTCCACTGGCGTCGCCATGTCGGGCCCGGAACGCTGTTGTCCAAAAAGGTCTCGACGGTCCTGGTGAGAGCATTGGGGCCCAGGTGGCGACATTCGTACTCTATCGCCTTGCTGGCCAGCCAGCGGGTGAGTAGCAGCTGCACATAGGAGTCGTTGGGATCGAGGCCACCGATGTCGATCTCGTGGTCCGAGAAGTAGCGATACTTGGTCTCGGCCTGCCTGACCGGCTCTGAGCGCTCTGGGCAGACAGTGCAGTAGTAGTCACCGGCCTTGATCGAGTCGAACTGGTCGATGGACATCGGGATGTCCCTGAAGGAGTGGATCACCTTCTCGAGCTCTCCACCACACATCGGGCATGGGCCGGCAACGAACTTCGGCTCCTGACCGTTCCAGTCGGTGAGCAGCTCGGGCCATGGACGGAAGTATGTGGGTTCGGCCATCAGTCCGTCCCCTCGTGCATGGAAGCACGCGCCATGACCAGGGCCAGAGCCACGTCATCGGTGTCGATGTTGTCGAACGGGAACAGCACGCTCTTGCGATTGTTCTCATGCTGCTCTATGGACAGGGACTTGTCCTCCCCTTTCTTGCCGACGTTCGCCGCATAGCAGGTCACATCCAGCTGGAGCCCATCGTTCGGCCACTTGCTCTTGGACATGGCTATCTACTTTCGGCGCGTCGGCCGATCCTCGGGTCCCCAAGGGGTCGGTTTGCCGTCCTCGTCCACCGAGACGAAGGTGAGGGAGGTGACGACGGCCACCTGCTCCTTGCCATCGGAGTGATCATAGTGTTCTCGGGTGGCCACCAAGCAAACCTTCAGGGAGCTGTTGCCCTCGTGCTCGGTCTTGCAGTACAGCTTCACCGTCCATCCCAGCGGCGCTGGAGTTCGGAAGGTCAGCTTGTCGACCTCGACGGTCACCATCCGGTCGGTGCGCATGTGGTTGCGAGCGAACATGGCCGCGGCGACGTCGATCCAGGCCATCATCTGGCCACCGAACAGGTTCTTGGTCATGTTGCAGTCGGGGTACATCACCATGTGCATGCCGCACAGGCTGTAGCCTTTATCGAGCCACACGCTCATCTCTCACCTCCCTGCTCTGCACCGTTCTCGGTGAGATAGGCCTCGGGGGTTCCATACTCGACGGCGTCGAGCGCGAACCCGCAAGAACAGCGGTAGTTGAACCAGTCGCCAAGCCAGCCACCCTTGTGGCCAGCCTGGCGCGGGTCACGACGACGCGTCGGCTTGTTTCCACACGTGGAACAGCGTCCAGCTTTTGCGGTTTTCAGGGGATTTGCCATTCGGTGTAGCCTCAGGAAACACACAGGGCGGCCATCACGATGGACAGGACGGCCAAGGGGAAGAGGTGCCAGACCTGGTCCACCACCATGAAGATCACTGCGTTGCCGGGCTTGCGGGCCGCGATGGCGAGATGAACCAGCCCAGCTCCACGGTCCCAAGAAATATCTTCGAGCTCGGGGACACGCCTGACCCACTTGGCCCAGGCCCAGACCAGCACGTAGCTGTCGCCGAGGCCGTGATGCATGGCCATGAGCAGTGACATCCAGCCGTACTCGACGACGTCTCCACGAAGCACCAACCACGGCGCCATGACACCAAAGCCTTGGCCGATGGAGTGTGCGAGCAGCACCGCGTGGTCTCTGCTTTTGGCCATGGCGTTGCGCTCGGTCTGGGTGAGCCAGTCGAGGCAGACGTGCCAGAAGGTCCAGAGGAAGAACAGGCCTCCGGCCATGGAGAGGACGGTGGTGAGCTCGGTGTTCATGCCGAAGGGTGTAACCCCCTCCACTCACCGTAGCAAGCTACTCCTCTCCCGCCATCTTCTCCTCGAGCTCTTCCTTCTGCCAGACCCACGGGCCCTTGCATGTCTCTTTCCTGTCGCATTCGTCACAGAGATAGTCTCCGGTGCACTTTGGATCGTCGTACAGCTCCACGACCCCGAAGAAGTGCTCGGCGTACATGTCCCTGTCGTTCTTGCAGAACAGGGCTTCGCTCATCAGATCGAAGTACACATCGTCATCGGGGTGGACCCCTGTCATGACCCGGTGCCTCTCGAGGATGTCGTCCACCGGATCTTCCCATGGATAGTAGGGCAATAGCTCCAGCCCAGTCTTCGGATCCTCGGGTCTCCCGAGCCTGACCCACGCCTCCACCCTGGCCGATCCGAGCGCGCACGAGGTCCATGTCCAGGTCCACAGCGGCCACACGACACGGAAGCAGGTACGGGCGACCAGCCACCCGAACACCCCCCAGCGTTGGCGATACCCCAGAGCGAACAGCCACCTGGGCATCGTCTTGTGGAGCCTGGCCATGTCGATGCTGTTCACACTCCAGTGCTGGGATCCGTTCATCATGTCCAGCACCATCGCCCCGCTCGACGAGCGGGCCCGGAGCGCGAACGTTGCCGCCTTGGCCAGAAAGATCACGTTCCTGGCGACATGTCCTGTCTGAATCCAGATCCACAGCCCGACCGGAACCGAGGCGATGTAGACGACCACCAGCTGGGCTTCAGTCATCGCGCTCGTCCTTCTCTTCGGCCTCGGCGAGCCTACCTATGGCACCCGACAGATCGAACCCTGGGAGCGTCTCGGCGAACTGCTCGGGGGTGACCTGCGTGACCGACTCATCGCCGACGACAGTGATCATCCCCGGTTTCAGGTCGTGACCCTCGAGCTTCTTGGCCAACGGAAGATCCCACGGCCCTTCGCAGTCGGTCCGAGAACAGTCATCACAGTCGGCCTCACCGGAGACCACACAGATCCATGGCTCCACCATCCCACAGTCCTCGAACTCGTAACGCTGGAACAGCTCGTCGTCCGAGCTCATGCCGGTGGCCAGCTCGAAGTCACCAGCAGGGCTCCCTGTCGGTGTCTCTCCAGGCAGCAGTGGGAGCAACGGGACACGGGTCTGCTTACATCGTGGAGAGCCCACCCGCTCCCAGGTGATGACACGCCCGTTGAGCACGGCCGCCTCCTGGTGATCGAGGCCCCACAGCGGCCAGCAGATCCAGTAGACGTAGGTCTTGGCGTAGGTGGTGATCCACGACTCGCTCTCGTAGCGAAAGTTTCCCCAGCGGTACAGCCAGCCCGGCATGACCTTGCGCATCTTGACCAGAGCCAAGGAGTGGAACGGCTCGGAGAAACCGCGCTGCATGTCCATCAAGATGCTGTTGCGTCCGTCGTTGACCAGCCGACGCACGAGGCGGCCGATGAAGACGACCCCGTACAGCTGGCAAAAGACCCAGCCCGAAAATGGCCAGACGACGAGAACCACGACGATCCATGCCAAGACGGTCAGAATACTGCCCATTCAGGGCTCCAGTGGTCAGGATTTCGACCGCAGATCATCGCGGCCGTAGCGCCAGATCATGACACCGCGCTCCGCATCGAAGCCGACCAGCATATCGTTGATCATCTTCGCGAGCTCTGTAGGAGCGTAGTCACGGCTGGTCCGCAGGCCAATGATGAACTTCATGGTGTCCGCTTCCTCATCCGTGACCACCAAGCTCTGCAGCCGGCCGGAGGCTCCCCCGAGGAAGATGCGCCAGCCGCCAGACCGAGTCTCTTCGACCGTGGACTTGGGGCTCTTTCTCTTGAAGGCCCTCTTGACCTGGGTGGAGCTGAGCACGGCTACCCTTCGGGGTCGGCATCGAGAAGCACGCAGGCCTTGTAGTGGTTCGCCTCATCGAGCCCCTCCTCGAGCATGGCAATGACCATCCGTTGTCGAAGGTCATCGGGAGCGAGCCTGGCCTTGTCCTTCCAGAACAGGAACGACTCCCGCATGGTCGCCTCGAACGTCTCCGGATCCATCTTGGTATCGGAGCCGCCCGAAGACCCGAAGTGGTTGTGCATCAGAGTGTCGGGGCTCATGGGCTCGCCCTGCGGACCCATCTTCCCCAACAGGGTGACGACCTCCCAGTCGCAGTCGGTGTTCCGGTGGTCTCCCTCGGCCAGCACATCGGCCCGATACAGCACCACACCGACATGGCTGGCAGACTGCAGCAGAATCGGGGCTTTGTGCCCGGGGCGCAGCATCATGACGTTCTTGCGGGGTGCTTCGTCCACGCCACGCCGCGGAACGAACTCTCCGACCAGCAGAGAGCCAGCATCCTCAGTGGCTCCCGTGGCCTTGTCGAGAGCGTTCAGGCTGACGATGGGACAGGTGAAGACGCCCTCGGGGACCTCGAGGGTGACCAAGACGACACCGTCACGGTAACCAGGAGCTCTGTCGAGCCAGGCTTGCTGGACCTGCTCCAGCAGCCACTCCCAGTGAGGCTCATCGTCGTCGGTGGTGTGCCTGTACATGGTCCGGCTGGGGTCGAAGACGTTGTTCGCCAGGCAGAAGCTGCCGATGCCGATGGTGGGGACGGGCTGGTTCATGAATCGTTCCTTTCGTTGCTCGCGTGTCGGCCAGTGCATGGCCAGAGGGAGTCCACAGAGAAGCTGGCAGAGCCTCGGGACGGTCAGGATGATGGGTCCGTCCTGTGTCGACGCGGTGGCGCTGCTCGAGCGGACAGTCACTCGGAGTCTCTCTCGCTCCGCAGCAGATCGACCAGCTCGCTGAGCTCATCGTCGAGTGAGGGGCTGTGTGTGTCGAGCTTCATGATCGCCACGCACGCGTACAGGAACCCAATAGCGCTCCCGGTGATGGTCAACGGCCCGATAGGTCTCGAGCTGGAGGCCAGCACGACCGAGGCCTCGATCCGGCTACCGTCGGAGTCTGGACCGATCCCCATCGCGAAGTTTTCTACCGCTGGTTGTTCCCGGAGATTGTCGCCGGACATCATCACCGTGACACCGACACGCTTCGTTGTCGGGTTGTCCCAGAAACGAGCGTGCGAGATCTGCCTCTGGAGAACCATCATCCCGATCTGTACCAACTTCAGGTCAGAACCGGACAGCTCGCCCTGTTGCAGGTCACAGCCCCTACGGATCAATCCATTCCGGGTCTCTCGCCACAGGCTTCGAGGACTGTCATCGTGGATGGCGTTCCACACCTTGGACCAATCACCGCGCCCTTCCGCCTCGGCCTTGGCTTCCATGTTTCCACCCATGCTCTACCTCCTGCGACGTCCACCGCGGTTCGTCTTGCGGCGGCTCATGGCCCGGTCATCGCCCTGGCCTGGCCAGGAGCGCTTCGGGCGCTTGGGTTTCTCTCCGAGAGAGTACTCGGGAAACTCGGGGGACATGGTCAGGTAGTGGACCGCGCCGACCGGGCAGATGGCCCCATCCGATACTCGGATGGCGTGTGGTCCGTCAGGTGTGGCGTCGACATCACCGACGTCGACCGTGATCACCTGTGTCCCTTCTGGGGTCTCGTTGGGCATGGCTCACTCCTGTCGTATTCGACCTCTTAACCCACGCTACCACCAGTAGCAAGGGCTTTGTCACTCTCGGAGTGTCGGCTTGCGATACTCGTTGTCGCGTTCCTATTCGATCTCCTCATCGGCTGCCCAGTTGCTCACACGGTCGGAGGCCGACTCGATGACCTCTCCGTCATCGACCAGCTTGCGCATGACGTGAGCGATGACGACGATCCGATCCCTGGGGTGGATTTCCGAGAAGGTATCTTCGTAGTTGGACAACAGCCTGTCGAGATCCGACAGCAGCTTGATTGCCAAGTCCATGGCTCACTCCTCTTCGTCTTCGACCAGATCGATCTTCGCGATCGCTACCGCGCCCTGGGGCGGTTGTGGATCGTTGGGAGGCTGGAACAAGGTCCCGTGACCACCGCAATCCGGGCACATCTCACCCTTCTCGCACTCGACGCACGGGTTTCCATCGATTTGATCACAGAGATGGGTGTGCTCATTACACCCATGACCAGAGCAGGTGTGACAGAACCACATGGCCTCACCGTCTTCGTCCAGGCCCTTCCTGGCTTCCTGCAGCGCGCACAGCGCATGCAGGCGCCTGGCAGCGTCGACGTTGTGGTGGAGGGTGTGCTGCTCGTAACGATGCGCCCAGACGAAGCGGCTGGGGACGATGCGTGCGTCGGTGCACCACTGCCAACAGAACATGTCGTCCTGTACCCCCGTGCCGTGATGCGGAGCGTCCTCGATGATGACAGCGATGACGACAGGTCCGCCAAAGTCCAGCGCTGCGTCCAGGTAGGGCGTGAGCCAGCTGCCCTCCGAGAGCCTTTCCCTCAGGATGACACCCGCGGTCTCCTCGTCGGTGCCGTGGTACCACAGCGAAGGTCCGGCGTGGGCAGGCTCCGGCAGCATGGCCGTCGAGACGGGCATGTAGTGATCGATGGCCCCGTACATCTCGTTCCAGAAAGCCTCTTCGGAGACGTGCAGCACGTCGTCGTCCTGGTCGTCGTCCTGGTCGTTGTCCTGGTCGTCGTCGATCTCCGGTTCACGGAACAACGAGACGACCTCTCCCTCGCTATCTGGAGGATCATCGCCCTCCATCGGAGGAGTCGGCGTGTCGTTGTCGGGCAGAGCGTCCAGCAGTGCGCTCATGAGCCCTGCGCGGCCAACAGCCAAGCCGGACCAGCGCTCCTTGGCTTCGGCGACGAGATCCACGGGATCTCCTGGATCCTTGGACGCCACAGAGCGTGTCTGTGGGTCTGGATCGTCCAGGACCTCCTGCAAGGCCTCCAGCATCGCCGGAGAGTCCTTGGTGGTCGCCGGGCGCACCAGGCGGCGCCTGCAACCGTCCTGACGACGCTCCTGCTTCTCCCTACGCTCGCCCACGAACGACCAGCAGGGGCACGAAGGAGCGCCCTCCTTCACTGTCCCGTCCTCGTTCACCCAGTCCTGCACCCAGCAATGCACAGCGACCATCTGTGACCGGAGCATGGCACAGCGAGGCACGCCGTCCATCTCGAACGAAAACTCGCAGTCCCTGCAGTCCCTGGCGGAGTTGATCACCGCGTGGATCGTTTCTTTCGACAGCCCCGACGGCATCGGCTTGATCGGGTAGTGCACCTCTTCGTAGGCATGCACCTTGTCGCACAGCAGCGCAAACACGTCACCCTCTGGCGTGCCGACCTCCGCACCCCACAGCCTATTGACCTCAGATAGATTGGCCCTGTACTCTTGCTCGGTCCAGTGCTCGCTCATGTCTTCTCCTGACCCTGGTTTATCTCGCAGAGTTCTTTGACCTTGTCGGGATCGTCTGACAGAACCGCATCGCACAGCTCGACGATCTTCCTGGGAAGAGGGAGCCCGTCAGGCTCTCGGAGCAGCTCGAGCTTCTCACGGACGTTGTATCTGTCGTCCACCCGGTAGACCACCCAGGCTTCTGCCAGCCCGAGCTCGTGCAGGTCGAGGGCCAACAGCCTGGCCTCTCCGAATCCGTAGCTCCTGCTTGGAGACCACCAGTCGGAGGGCAGGGCGCGTACGGCCCGGTCACAGCCAGCCGTGATGGTCGTCTCCCGCAGGTGCAGCAGCAGACCGACGGGTCTCGGTCTGTCTTCGAGCGGAACATAGCGGGACGGAACCCCTGAGAGCCAGCGCTCGGGCCACGACTCGGTCACCTCACCGGCGTGCTCGCAGGGCCACTCGGCGTGGCAGACGGTGCAGACGGTCTTGGGAAAGCTCTGTAGATCCCATGGCTCGTGCTTTACGGTGTCCGCCTCCTGGCACACCACCCACGGAGGGGACGCCCCGCCGGCCTCCACATGCATCAGGATCTCGTAGGCCTTGTCTGTCGGAACGGCCCAGACGGCCAGCTGGACAGATCCATGCGGAATCAGCTCTAGATCGACAACCTCGCGCACCGCGACACAAGGGGGAGGCCTGGGAGGATGTCTTCTACCAGCCATCGGAGTCGTCCTCTTCGTCTTCGCTCTGGATGAGCCCGAGCTCCCTCAGTCGGGCGTCGACCCGCTGGTCGATGAGGCCATCCAGCAGGCCGGCGAGATCTGTGCGAGCGTCCCGCTCCTGGTCCACCTCGTAAGAGAGGTGGTATCCAAGACTTGGGCCGTCGTAGGCGTCGGTCTCTTTCTGGAGCACGGCCTGGGACTTCCGCCACTGGGCGAAGGCCTCGAGCACGGCCTCGATACGGACGGTGTCAGCCATGATGGCCTCCCAGGGCCTGGGTCTTCTTGGCGAGGGCCGCTACGGCGGCGTCCCTGACCCGGGTCTTGACCGCGGCCAGCTCCTCGGTGGTCGGAGGCTTGGACGAACCGTTGCGGCTGTCCAGCTCGAGCTCGAGGACCGCCTAAGCGATGTCGATGACCTCGTCACGGCTCAGGACAGGTCCGGAGAGCAACTTTTGGTCATGGACCTCGATGGCAGGAGAAGAATCCACAACGGCAGCCTGCTGGACTTTATTGTCCCAGACCACGTAGCGGACACGCTCCACCTCGCGGACGACCTCGACCTCTTGGACCACAGCCACCTCTACGGTGTGAACCTGGAGCTGCTCGGCGACCACGACAGGCCGCTGCTCGCGCACCTCGAGCTCGATGCGCACCGGGGCGAAGCCGGAGTGCACACCGTCTCTGTTGTTGCAGCGCCACTGCCACTTTCCATCGTCCCCCTCGAGCCGTAGGCCCCAAGAACTGTCTTTGAGGTGTTGCTCGATCTCCTTGGCTACCTCGGATGGCGGCCCAGTGAAGGTCGCGTCCATTTTGCCAAAACGACGAAGGTTCTGTACCTCCTGGCCGAAGGACCAGCCCGAGGCCTCTGCGTGCATGTACTGGACCCACCTGGGCCCGAGCCAGAGACGGAAAGTGACCTCGACGTGGCCCTCACCCATGGAGCCCAAATCGGCGTTGACAGACTCCAGGGCACGGCCGATGTCCAGGTCGTAACGACGTGGAGAAAAGTTCCGGACGGGAGCCCACTCGTACTCCTCACCCGTAGCGGGACCAGGGAGCTTCACATCGTGGCTCTCCGCGATACGCCGGTACTCGTCCCGCTGCCCGATGAGGCCCTTCTTGACCTTGTCGAAGTCTCCCAGGTCATCTTCGAGATCACCGTTGAGTCTCTCGAGCCTCTTGTTGTCGAGCGCCAACCGTTTGGTAGCCGAAGAGTTGTAGCCACGCCTCTTGTTCAGACGACGCTGGATCGCTGCACCGATGACGCCACAGGTGCCACCCATCAGCCAGCTGCCGAGCAAGACCAGGCCGATGGTGATGGGGTCCATATCGTCTCTCCTGTCCTTCATTTTTCGTGGGTCATGCCCGAAGGGTGCTGTTGACTGTTGGCTGTTGGCTGTTAGCTGTTAGCTGCGGGCCTACGGCTCGCTTGGCTCCGGGATCAGTCGATGGGCGTTGCAGGTCCACAGGCTGGTGAGCTTGGACCAGGCCGGCAGGCTCTCATTGAGCTCGGGAATCAGAAAACAGAGCTCCATCTGATACGGCAGCTCGTCGGTGGGTACGGTGGGGTCGCCACCTTCCTTCCAGCGCGTCATCACGTGACCGACCACGCAGAAGGGCTCACCGCCCTTGCTGTCCATGATCAGGTGGTAGTCACCCGCTTCCTTGGGCGGCCCAGCGACCCAGCGTGTGAGCACGAAGCCGTCCTGTCGCTCCAGCTTCCGAGCAGCGAGCATCAGCTCGGTCTCGGCCACACAGAGGCCCCCGAGGTCCACAGCCACGGAAGATCCGAAGCTCTCCCCTCTCTTCACGTCGGGGATGAGATCGGTGTCCGTATCGTAGCGCCGAGACCACATGGCCTCTACATGGCGCCTGGCACGGTCGAAGTGGTCGAAGAAGCTGCGCGGTTCATCGGACATGGTTCACCCCGCCGCCGGAGACAGCATGTGCTCCGGAAGATCGATCTTGCGACTCTGCACCGCAGGGCAACGCCCGAGGGCCCTGCTCCCTTGCGCGGTCAGCTTTCGTGGAGACTGGAACGACCACTCCGACTTTGGCTGCGGAACCACGGCCAGCCACCCCAGCCCTTCCATGCGCGTGAGTGTCGCCATGGCCACCGGGTTCTGCAAGCTGAAGGTCTCGTCATGGCCATCGACGAACCAGTGCCCGCTGGTCCCGTAGTGGACACGGCCGTTGCCGTGCACCAGCAGGCGCAGGACCTTCTCCTGAGCGGGTGTGGGCTTGGGCCCAGGGTCTGTGTTGCGCTTGGCCATGCTATCTCCGGGTCGATGGTCGATGGTCGAAAGTCGAAAGTCGACTACACGACCTTCCAGATGCCGTCGACCATCGCGAAGCGCTTGGCGGTCATGTGCTTGCCCACGGCGGTCAGCAGTCCTCCGAAGGCCTGGATCTGCTGGGCGGTGTTGTTGCATCCCGGGAAGGTGCAGCTACGGGTCGGGACGTCCTTGACGACCTTGGTCCCGAGGAACCCCAGGTCGATGGACACATCCTCGACGGTGACCTCGGGGGACAAAGGACAGCCACAGACGGCGCAGGTATCGATGCTCATGACGAATGCCTCCTTGGGCGGTTCGTTGTTGTTTGTCTTGCCACTACCAGTAGCACGCCTATCTCTTGACCGCAAGTTCTCCGAGGCCTTCTTCCGCCTGAAATCCACCACCTTCTGTCGGTAGGACAGCCCGGTCCCTGCCAGGCTCACGGTCATATGCGCCGCCTTGCGCGAGATGTTCGTGGTGAGGGGGATACCGTAGTCACGGAGGCCGACGGAGAGGGTCAGCCCGGTCTTGCCGAGGTTGATCCACACACCGGGAGCGACCTTGAGCTGCTTGTGAAAACGAACAGGCATCGAGACGTCCTCAGTTCTGTAGATCCTTCCAGCACCACTTGGCCAGCTGGTCTGGCTGGATGGAGCCTGGATCAGCCCAGACGACACACTCTCGCTCGCTTGGAACGCCCACCAGGCGCGTCACGCTGTCCAGGATGATGATCTGCTCGGGCCGTACCGGAAGACCCATGGGCCTGGCCTGGCACGACAGCATGTTCAGCTTGCTGGTAGCGTCGAAGCTGAACATGAAGGACCAGCCCGAGGCGAAGACCGGGAGCACGAGCTCTCCATCCTTCACTGCCGACAGCTTCTTCACGATCTCTTCTGGCGACAGGGTGTCCAGGTCGACGAACCAGTCTGCCTGCAGCTTGGCCAGCCTGTTTGTGGCCTCCTTGTCGCTCAGTGCCAGCCCGGACCATGTCATCATCCTGGGGATGCGCGCTGTGACCACGCAGCCTCTACCGCCGGAGTGCTGCTTCCACCAGGTGCCCTGCACGGGACCATGGGCTGGGGCCTCGACCCAGGCCTTGTCGATGGCCCCTGGGTCGACTCTGGTACGCCCAACCATCATGCCGACGCACCAGCGCCGCATCCGGTCCATCGCCTCCTGACCTTCGTAGTCCACGCTCGGCGTACGGCCACCGTCCTGGTACAGGACGCGCAGCAGGGAGAAGTTCTCGTCCTCGGGATCGGGGAGCAACGACAGCTCATGCTGCCGAGTCTCGCTCCACCGACGATCCTGCTTCTGCTCGCGGTGCTTACGGCCCCGCTTCTGCTCGCGATACTTGCGGCGTGCGGCTTTGTCTTTGCCGGCCATCGTCTACCTCCTACGCCCACGGACCCTGGAGTGACCATCGCTGATACGGCGAGACGCGAGAGGGTCCTCATCGTCACGGCCCGAACCGCGGACTCCGGAACGACCATCGCCGACACCGTTCCGGCTGGCTTCACCGAGGCTCGCGTACAGCTCCTCTTCTTCTTCCTCGTTCTCCTCGCTGGCCAGGTACACCTCGAGGTCGTCGATGTCTCCGATCCGGGTCCACTCGACACCGTCGCGAGAGATGACATCATCTTCGACGATTCGTCCACTGGTCATGTAGTCCAGAAGCTTCGACAGATCGCTGAAATCGTAGAACAGGCCGATCTTCACCTTGACCCTGAAGGCCGGGAGAGTGAACACCGGCGCTCGTCTCTTGGTGGCACGACCGGCGACCTTGGCCAGCAGCCTGGAGACATCCTGCTCGTCCGGATCGTCGCTGACGAGCTGCATGCACGTGTCCCAGCCGGCCTTGGCCGCGTCTGTGGATAGTGCGATCTCTTCCAGATTCTCGTCCTCGAGCAAACGACGACGATTTACGAAGGCAGCGACCTTGCCGGGATTATCGAATCCCCAATCCAGGATACCCCCAGCGAGCACGTCGATGTCGATGCCGGTGATCTCGCACAGGGTGACCATCAGGTCAGCGACCTTGTTCGCTGGCGCTGTCTCGTCATGGGTGCACATCAGCCGCAAGAGCCTCCAGGCACGGCCGTACAGGATGGTGCCGTCTTCATCGTGGGTATTGCTCATGGTCGCCTCGGTCTCGGGGTGTCGGGTCTGTCGATCTGATGCAGCTCGATGTCGATAGGGGCGGGCTCACGGTCCGGCTGGACCTCCCAGGCCACATCCACATGGTCCCGCTTCCAGCCGCAGCAGAGATACTCCACGTTGGCGATGAACTCCCGGGTGACGATGTGGTGGTGCCCGAAGACCCACAGCTGGGGCGAGTGTGCAGAGCTGTCCATCACGCTCTGCAGCATCTTTGGGACGGCCTCTTCGAGGCGGCTGTTGTTCCGAACCGCACGGCTCCCATCCGGGGTCGCGTCCATGGGGCAGTCGTGGGCCACCACCACCGCGGGCTTGCGCTCGTCGTAGGTCTCGAAGAGATGCTCACACTCGGCGGGGGTCGGGATCTCTTCGGGCCACCAGGACAGCCCGGGGATCCGGAGATGGGCGTCGACGCTCCTGGCGCCCCCGAAGAAGAGATGGTCCACGCCATCGATCCTGACGATCGTTCCACGGTCAGCGAAGAACAGTCCAGGCGCCAGCTCTCGCAAGCCGTCCTTCTCGGGAAGATCTCGCCATCGAGGCCAGTTGTCATGGTTGCCGCCCGGGGTGATCCACACCGGCCAGGGGCCCGGCTCTCCGTTCCTGGTGCTCCTACAGTAGCTGACGATGCGGTCCCAGGGGACGGGACCCTTCACATCCCGCCACAGCTTCCAGCGCTCATCGTTGCTGCGCGACGGGGTGTACAAGGCACCCAGGTCTCCACACTGCACCACGTGCCGGATGCCCGCGTCGCGGGCCGCTCTGTCGTGGAAGGCGAAGTGCTTGGCATCACAGTGCAGATCGCCGACGTAACGGATGGTGAACTTCATGGGGTCGCGTCCAGCTGGTGAAAGGGCCGGTCGTTTTCGATGGCGAGCTCGAGCTGGGCTTTGTCCACCGCCAACAAGCCTGCGCCGCTCCTCTGTCCGATCTCACGGCCTGTGTCACGACGGAGGCGATAGACATGGGCATGGCCGGACCTGGTGTGACGGATGACCCAGGCCTTGGTCTTGGTGGCTCGCATCAGGTAGCACGGCAAGAGATCGGATCTGGAACAGTACGGAGCGGCTCGCCTGCAAAAGATGGCCTGACGATCCTTCTCCCAGCGACCCCTGGCTGTCTCCATCGTATCATCGAGCGCCTTCTCGGAGTGGAGTGCGAGCCTCTGGTACAGCTGGAGCTGGGCCCTGTTCTCGTCGTGCTCGACGCTGGCCTCTCTGACCTCAGCGGTGTACCAGGGCGCTTCGCTGGGCCGAGACGGCCCCTCGGCAGGGAACGGGAGCTTGGCGCGCTTCATGGTCGCTCCCTACAGCTTCGTCGGGGCCTTCAGTACACCGTGCTCGTCCTTGGGGGCCTGCTCGTGGAGACGCCCTACCACGTCCAGCGGCTTCTCCCCGGTCTCGCCAGCCTCGGCCTTGCCCATGGAGATGATCTCCTCCATGGCGGCACGCCAGGCCTCGATGTCGGCTTCGTCCATGTCCACGAGCTCGGCCCGCTGGGGCGTCCGCTTCCTACCGCGACCGTACAGCAGCCAGCGCAGCTTCAGGACGTGCTCCTCACAGCGGTCGACATGCTTGATAGCGGAGAAGTCAATGACCCAAACGCCGAGGGACAGCAGGATGGCGAGCCATAGCTCGAAGCCGCCCAGCAGCCACTGGCTCATGTCGAGCTCAGCGGGCATAGCTACGACCATCAACAGAACGAACAGCCCGGTCTGGGCCACGGAGAGGATAGCAGAGAGCGTCTTCGGGCGATGCTGGCGCACCGAGAACAGGGCCTCCTGGGTGCTCAGTTCGAGCTCGAAGATGCGGTTGGCGCGGCACAGCAGGTGCTTGATCGCCTTGGGCAGCCATGCGCTGGGCTCGGCGTTGCACAGCTTGATGGAACGATCGATGTTGTTGGCGCTGATGAGCATGACGATCTGCTTCATGAAGCCCTTATCGTTGATCTTACCACGGAATAGCACCTTGTAGGCGCGCCAGCAGAACCAGGCTCCCCAGGCGAGCATCAGGAGGATGGAGACGATTTCGATCATGGGAAGGCCCTCTTCGATGAGATGGTTATGCCACCACCAGTAGCACGATGACCATTAGCGTGCAAGCCGAGCGCGCTCGAGTCGTGCCCGTGTTATCCTGGGCGGCAGCGACAGGAGTGAGCATGGCCAGGAGAATGGCGAGGACCAACCCGCATCAAGTCATCCCGGACTGCGTCCTGTACCGTCGGGCGAAGTACCCGGTCTCCATCGACGTCCCGGTCGCTGTGGCCATCGAGCAAGGGCTCCCGCTATACAACTGGACACCCCAGGGCCAGCCCAACAGCGTCTGGGACGCCCTGCCACCCATCACGGTGGACCACTCCGGAGACATCAGCACTCTCATCTTCGGTGGCGAGCATCTGTGGACCGTGACCAAGGACGGTAAGAGCCTCCCGGCGGTCAAGCCGAGAGGCAACAACGGCAAGACCAAGACCTCGCTTCTGACGGCGACGTCCAAGATGATGTGCCCGAGCCTGTCGCTTCCAGCAGGCCCGCCCAGTGAGCATGGGACCTGCATAGCCGCCGAGAAGATGCTCAAGGCCAATCTGCAGGCTGACAAATCCCAGGTCTGCGGCCAGTGCTACGCATCGGAAGGGAACTACAAGTTCCCCGAGCCGACGATCTCACAGATGGCGACTCTGGCTTGGATTCGTCAGGAGTGCCTGGCAGATCCGAGCGGAGAGTCACTCGCAAAGCTGCTGGTGTCCGCCATCGAGCACTACGCCCGGGTCACGACACTGAAGAGCATCAACGCACGTCTCATCCAAGAGATCGGCGTCTGGAGCTCGGGTCAGAGCTGCATCCTGATCCCCTGCTCGATCCCCGAGGTCGGTCGTCACTGGCTCCAGCCCGTCATCGACACCAAGCTGCACGACCTGCCGTGGCCGAACACCCGCGCCATGTTCGAGAACATGTCTCTGCAAGACGGCCAGGTGGCCGGGTTCTTCCGCTTCCATGATTCCGGCGACATCAACATCCACCCGAAGGCATGGAAGGCCTACATCATAGCGATCCATCGGGTCGCTCAGCTGCTGCCTGGCGTCGTGTTCTGGATGCCGACCAGGGTGTGGGAGTTCCCCTCGATCCTGCGTGAGCTGAAGCGCGTCAACAGGCAGTTCTCGCTGCCCAACCTCATCATCAGACCGTCCTCGGCCCTCGTCGACTTCGACGCACCGTCCATCACCGGGCTCTTGGCCGGGACGACCGTGCACGCACCCGATACCGAAGAGATGTTCGCAGACAGGGAGTGCCCAGCGTACTCTGGCAAGGGCACCAGCTGCATGAACGAAGACTGCAGGGACTGCTGGCTGAAGACGGCTGTCTCGGTGCAGTACAAGTCACACTGACACGGAGACGACAATGGCCTGGAGCACGGAAGAGCAGGAAGCGTACGGCGCCGAGCTGATCGAAGGCGCCGACGAAGAACGTCTGCGCCAGATCGTCCTGGCGTGGCTCGGATCCAATCAAGGCATCGATCCGATTCAGATGATCCAGTGGATGCGCGACACCATCGACTTCGACCCGTTCCTGCTGTTCGACGAAGAGGGCGGCATGTGGCTCCAGAGCGCCCTGTACGGAACCGACATCGGCGACGAAAGCCCTCTGTCCACGGCTCTGTTTATGGGCCTGGACGCGGGGCCATAGGAGAAGACCATGGCACAGCCAGCACGCCAATACGTCATGCCGTCATGGGTGGTCACACCCGAGCAGGCCCGGGCCACGGACGAAACCGACGCCAAGATCCGCACAGCACTGCTGGCCCGAGCACTCCCCCTGCTGGAAGGCGAGGAACAACCCGCAGAGGGCGGAGGATCCGGTGCCGCGATCGCCTTCCTGCTCGGGCTCTCACCGATCCTGTTGATCCTGAATAGGTAGCCCCTACTCCGGCTGCTGCCATTGATCCTGGTACTGCTCGAGGGCCTCGTCCATCTCCGCCCCGGTGTCCTTCACGCTGCGCTCCATGCGCTCGAGCAGGTCGAGCTCACGGCCCATGATGCCGAGCTCCCAGACCAGCATGTCCACAGGGGCCATCTTTGTCGACCCCCCATCGCTGGGTGGCGGCTGCTCGATGAACGCGTGTGTCACTTGCGGCGCTGGCGCAGAGGTCACCACGTTCGTCCCTTCTATGTCCTGGTCGTCCTCGACATCGACGTCCCCTTCTCCCCCGGGCAGCGCCATGTACTCGTCCAGCTCGTCCATGATTCCATCCGCTTCGATGTCCGGCACCGCGGCGACGTGGCCCGGCTGATTCCCGGTGGTGGATCCGGAGAAGCCGAAGAAGTCCAGCTGGATACCGACCCCGACCACACCGGCCAGCAGCAGCGCCACGATGCCCATGGCGCCGCCGACCAAGACGATCATGCGCTTGTTCTGCCCGGCCTGCTCCTTGACCTGGGTCTCGATGAGGCCCATCATCCGGTCAGCCAGGTGCTCGGCGGTCGGAGACTCGTGATCCTCATGGGCGTCGTGAGCTGGCGGCGCAGCGTCATCACGCTCAGTAGGGACAGCGACCTCGTCGGTGGGCTCGATGATGTCGGACATGGCTCACTCCGTTCGCCAGCCTACAGCTGACAGCTCGCTGGTCACAGGCATCGTAGCACGAGCTCTGCGCATGGCCATGATCGACGGTCCGGCAGGCCCGAAAGCGGTAAGCGGTGAGCGGTGAGCGGTGAGCGGGCAGGCCGCGGGCCTACCTCCTGCGACGCCTTCTACGGGTGACCTTGACCTCGCGCCGCTTCGCGCTGGCCGGCGTGGCCTTGGTCGGATCCCCGCGGGTGTAAGGAGGAATCCAGGTGGAGACCCGGTACACGGTGTTGCCGTGCGGGTTGACCCGCTCGCCACGGGTCGATCGCCTCTCTGGATCTCTGACCCAGACACCCTTGAAGAAGCCCTTCACCTCATGCTGATAGGGAGCCGAACGACCGGAGGGCTCGACTCTCGCCTTCTCCTCTACCTCATCCCGCTCGTCGAAGGCGCGCCGGCCGAGGTTGATGACCGTGTAGTCCAGCCTGCTCTGCCGATCCTGCATCCGCTGCTTCTTGCCCCGCTTCGGGGGCGCGGGGGGAACGATGATGGGCTGACCGCGCAGATAGTCCCCGTGTTCGAGCACCATGAAGAGGTTGATCATCAGCTGCCAGCACGCGTTGTCCCCAGTGGGAGCGTAGTGGGGCATCAGATCAACGGCGTTTCCGAAGCTGATGTCCAGCCAGCCGTCGTTGAAAGCGATCTTCTCGTACTTGGTCCGATCCTGGATACCCAGGTAGCGCCACTTGACTCCCGGGATCTCTTCGTAGATCAGAAGCGAGGTGAGTTGCAGCTTCAGCTCCCGCTCGTACTGGGACTTCGAGGCCCGGAACATTCCCTCTGCTGGCTCTTCCATCTCGTCAATCGTGGCGTCACGGTCCCTGATGATGCCTACGTTCACCTCGATGGTCTTGCCGGGAGGCAGCACGATGAGCATCGTGGAGAACGGCAGATACGGGAGCCTGTCGGCCACCAGCGCTTTGGGGATCTTGGTCTCCGTCAACGCGTCCATGGTCTCATCATCCAGCACCCAGACATGCTGCTGGGCCTCGAACATGGACTGCGCCAGCATGTAGGCCGGCTTCATGGCGGTGGTCTGAGATGGGTTATCGGGGCTCAGACCGAACAGGCGCTGCATCAGCTGTGCAGCGAAGACGAAGTCACGACGCTTCGCCAGATTCATCGCACCATACAGCATGTCGGACTGTGTAGCGAGGGTCGCGACGGCTGCTCGCCCGAGGTCGACCTTGGAGAGGATGGACCTGGCCGCCCTCGGATCGAGCATCTTCTCAGCGGCAGCGACGCTCTCCTTGTACTCCTTGACGTAGTCCAGGTCGTTCAGACCCTGATCGAGCCAGTCGTAGATCAGCTTGTAGGGGATCGGGCGCCCGGTAGCGCTGGGTTCGGTCTTCAAGGTCGGCATCGTTCTCTCTCCTGTCCTGTACGTTCTACCACGCTCCGCTGTCGTCTTCGTCGTCTTCGTCGTCTTCTTCGGGACGCAGCTCGCTCCACTTCTTCTGTACGATCTCACCGGCGTGCTGCTCGATCTCCTCGAGCGCCAGCTCGACCGCGGCCTGCTGGCTCGCTGCCTGTCGCTGCAGTTCGACCTGCCACTCTATCTGGGCCCGCAGCGCGTCCGCGGACGGAGACAGGACGCGCCCGATCGTCTGCGTCCCGAGCCTGACAGCCTCGGCGACCATCGGGAAGGCCGAGCGAGGTCGTCCCTGTAGACGATCGAGCAGCCTGTCGTGGGCCTCGGCAGGGAATGCCAGGCCATGCTGCACCAGCACCTCGCTGTGCTCGTGCAGTACGCCAGGTTCCACCACGTTGTTCAGTAGCTGCTCATGCAGCCACCAGACCAGGCGCCACTTGGCTACTTCCTCGGCGATGGGACCGTTGTGGTGCCCATGGACTTGGCTGACCCACCAGATCGCAGGGCGCATGGTCTGCTCACGGGTGAGGGGATCGATGTCGATCCTTCGTCCATCACATCGCAGCTCGACGGTGGCCACCGGAGCGCCTGACGGCATGCGATAGCTGATGTAGCGACCCCGGCCGGCGAGCATCTCATCGTAGTAACCGGCCCGTCCGATGCAGTGAGCCATGCTGGTACCTTCTCCGGTAAAGCTCCTGGCGTCACCAAGCTCCACCAGCATCGCTCCATCCGGCCAACGGGCCAAGACGATGTCGTTGCCCCGAATCTCAACGGGCTCGGCCTCGCTCACTCCACCCTCGATGGCTCTGTCGTCCGTGGCACGGTGCTCATCGTAGTGCATCTGGTAGGCGAGAGACACCGCACTGTTCAGACTGAGTGTCGACAGATCGGGATGATCGGCATGGTACCAGTCCGAAACAATATCCATCACCTTCCACAAATCACGTAATAGCAGGTTCCTGACCTTCACCCAGTGGATGAGCGAGGCGAGCATCAGCGGACGGCAGATGGTCTCCAACGCCTCTTCTACGATGTCTTCTTCGAGCCAGGTCGGGTTCTCCACCTCCGCGAACCGCAAGAGATCGCCCAGCCCTGTCCCCTCTTTGTTTCCTATGATGTCTCCAACAGGCTCCTGGGGAAAGCACAGCCAAGTACGTGCGTCGGCGACGTTTTCGAGATCCACGTAAGCGCCACCGGAGTTCATCCTGGACAACACTTCGTCCAGTGGCTCCAGCTCACCGGCCTCTGCTCCTCTGCCGAACCGGATCAGCGCACGCTCCAAGGGGCTCGGGCTCCTCGATAGGTAGGTGAGCTCGGCCCACTCGTCGGTCCCGCACTCCACCTTGATGGTGACGATGTGATTCCAGCGAGACACCTGCTCGACGACGGGCGGTCCGGCCAACGGGAGCTGTCGGTCGTTGTGCTCGTGATGAGAGAAAGGATGCTCCGTGAAACGAAGGTCCATACTGTTGGTATGGGACATCTCGTCGATCTCGTCCCAGTTGATGGGATAGTCCCCTCCGTGCTCGAACCACTCATCGACGGCGATGTAGTAGCGCCGGGTCTCGGTGTCCACGCTCTGAATGCTGAAGGGCTTCTCGAGCTGCCTGGCCATCCAGGAGATCAGTGGCTCCACCCTGACGGCGGACTCCGGAGGTGACCAGGTTTCCTCCAGGCCTCTCATGCGGCTGCTCATCATGGCCACCACGAACTGAAGCCAGGGAGCGGACCCGGGATGCTGGGAGATGGCCCAATCCATGCGACGCTCGAGGCTGGTGCGGCTGTCGACGACCACGGGCTGTAAGCCGAGGCGGCCACGCAGCTGCTGCAGTGTGCTACGGCGGCCAGTGGACGAGCTGACAATAGCTGTAATGACGGTGGTCGAGATCATGAGTTTGGCTCCATCAGCTCTTCCTGGTTGACGGTCATCGTACCTGGGTCCACCAGCCACTCCCCAGCCGGGATCTCCACCGTGGCCCAGGCCGGGAGCTCTTGTCCGTCCTCGACCACGACCATGTGGCCGGTCCCAAAGACGTTGTCGGAGAGCTGACGCAGCGCGATGGTCTGGCCTGTTCCACGGCTGATGTAGCTGTCCTCGTCGTTGTGTTTGTGCTTGACCACCGTCCACTCGAAGACCATGTCCTCCGGCCAGACCTCGAGCTCTATGTTGAGGGTCTCGATTCCGAGCTGGACCTCCATGGAAAGCCAGATGTTGTCCATCTCCAGGCCCGTGTTCCGGTACACATCGGCTCTTCCGTCAGAAGACCGCACCATGGCCGACAGCGTCGACTTGACCTCTTCGTGGGCGACCAGAGCCGCCTGTTCGGCCTTGTCCTGCCACGCGGAGAGCAGCCGATCCTCCTCGTCCGACGGATCGCCCTCGTAGTCCCTCGCCTCCTGCAGCTCCCGCACTTTGTCCTCGATCTCTCCGAGCTCAATCATCTCGACCTTGACGGCTTCGTAGACCGACGGGTCGAGCTTGGATCGGCGCACGATGACCGGAGACCAGATCCCAGGGACGGCGTCGCTCTTGTCGATCCCAGCCTCCTGCAGCGCCGGGATGATTCTGCGACACAGCTCGTAAGGCACCCCGGCGTTGTCCGGGCCGTTGGCCTCGGTCAACATGAACTCGTCATCGTATTCGTTCAACAGGCCCAAGGACAGATCGACCCTCGGGACCCCCTCGTGGTCACGGTAAGACAGAATGATCTTCTCACCCTCTCTCACATCGTCCCACTGCCACTTCGCACCGACGCAGTTCCGCATCACGTGCCCTTCCGCCTCCAGCTGCTTGCGGGTGTACAGCCGCTGCAGGGTCGCTCCGTCTGCCCAGCGGTACAGGACGAGCCCAGGCCTGATGTCGGCGTCCTCGACGAGCGCTGACTGCTGCCGCCAGTACGCTCGGCTGGCCTCGAAGGCCCCCGCGAACCCGAGCCCCTCCAGGGCGCCAGGTCCGACCTCGCGGGCCCAGTCCACGACCTCGTGTATGGCGTCACCGTCCATGGTCAGCTCATCGTCCACGTGGGCGAGCCTCTGGATCAGGGAAGAAGCCCAGAACAAGCCCTCTACCGACACGTCTCCGGTACGAGACTTGATCTTGCTGGGGGTATGCAGCCTGGGGCCGCGAGTCATGAGCTCACAGATCGCCTGCTGTTCAGGGTCCTTCCTAAGGGAGTCCAGCTCGGTCTTGGCGACGGTCACCATCCATGGGATCATCGGGTCTACAGGTTGGGCTTCCGGCAGATCGCACTGGAACCCCGACATGCTCACCATGGCATCGACCGCCAGCCTGATGGTGACTCCGTGTTCACGCTGGACCCTGTCGAGTCGTCCCTTGGTCCCAGTGGACACGACCACAGCCGCCAGCCCACCGCGGTTGCGCAGCTCGTTGAGCGTGGCTCTGCGCACACGATCAGGTGCGAAGCAGAGGGCGGTCACTGGAATGATCGGATTCATCTGTTGTGCCTATCACCTGCTACCAGGAGTAGCAACTTGCCGCTCCCAGGCTTCTGGAGAGAACGCCTCTTCGTCGATCTCGTCGACCTCGTCCCAGATGCCATCGAGGACGACCTTGGCGCTCCCGAGTCGCCTCCCGACGAACCCCTCGATGAGCTTGTCGTCCTCGATGCCGTACAACGGCAGGACGTGTTCGTTCTCGCCCTCTTCGACGTTCTTACGCTCGAGTTCGGCCAGGATCCCGGGATGGGCCATCCTCATCCTCACGACCACCGCGGCCAGCCTGCGCTGATGTTCGTCCTCCTCGATGGGTCCGTTGTGGGGGCCCTCCACGTCTCTGGTGTGACCCGTCGAGGTCAACAGCTCGATGGTCGCGGTGGGCTCGTCATCGGCTGTGCGGTAGGACAGCACCCTGGTGCGCCCAGAGATCAACATCTGTGGGTGGCTATGGCCGCCAATGCAGTGGCGCATCCTGCGACCCTCGTGGAGCAAAGCGTCTTGTCCAACGATCTCGACGACCCGATCTCCGTCCGAAAAGACGACCACGGGGATGGTCTGATCCGCCACGACCTCCGGATCGAGCTTCACGCGTTCACGCTCGCGCTGCAGCTCGATGTCGACGACATGGCGCTCGGAGGCCGCCTCGAAAGCATCTTTGAGCCCGAGATCTCCCAGCGGGGCCTGCGGGTGTCCGGCACGGTCATCGTCCATCACCTGGCGCACATGATAGATTCCGGTCTTGTACAGCTCGAGCCATGCGTGCAAGACGGCTCTAACGCTCTTCAGCGTGTCTTTCACGATCTCGGCGCTCCCTGGTCCTCTCTCCTTGTCGGCCATCTCTCCGATCCTGTCATGAACGACCGGGAGCTGTGGGTCACGCTCGCGGAACCACGATCGGTACACGGAGAAGGCATCGATCTTCCCATCATGTGCCCGGTTTCCGGCGATGATCGAGCTGACGACATCCGGGATCTCTCCGTCGGGATCGTCGATCGACATCAACTCCAGCTGAGGCTCGAGGATCCCCAAACCGCGCACCGGCCTCGCCAGAACCCTCGCCCTGGTCTGCCCGATCCGCGCCCACACCACTGCGCCATCATCCGCCCACTCCATCCCGCGCTCGATGTCGCACCCGTTCTGGTACCAGAGGTACTCCGAGCGAATATGACGGTTCTCGTCGATCTCTTCGCACGCTTCGTCCCTGGCCATCTCCCAAGCCTCACGCACTACCGTGTTCGGATCGTCCATCAACTCCTCGTCGAGCTCCGCCAGCATGTCCGGGAACAACGAGAACGCCAGCGCAGTGATCTCGAGACTTGTCCAGCTGTCGAGCCATCCATCTCGGTGGAATGTCCTGGCGAGCCACGCGAGCACTTCGGCCTGCGGGGCGCTCCCCTCACCGTCTTCGATCGGGCTCGGATAAGCCATCCTGAGCATCTGAATCACCGGGGCCGGATAGTTGCTCATGATCCAGCTCAGCCTGCGCTGGAACGGATCTCGAGCATCCACCGTCACGGAGATCATCTCCAGGCGACTACGCAGCTGATACAGCACCGCTCTCCTGGCACGCTCTGGCGCCGTGGACAGTGTCGTGGTGATCGAGGTGGGCAGCATGGAACCATCCTACCTTGTCTTCGGGGCCAACGCCTTCCCTCATGGGCCGTAGCGGGCCTCTGCATCTATCCGCAGCGCCTCGAGCGAGATGGGCTCTTCATTCTTCAGCGCTCCCACGACCTTTGGAGCGCCAGGATGGGCCACGGTCGGAGAGAATGCCGCCAGATTGAGCAAGAGCTTTCTTCCACGCTCTGTCCTGGACAGCTCGCGGATGACGTCCTTGGCCACAGGAGCACCCCCGCGCCAGTCGTCAGCTCCCGTTATGGCCAGCACCCTCTTGCACTTATCCACGAACGCCTCCCCCATCATGGACACCACCTCCATGATCATTGGCGCGACGGGAGCGTAGTCCCATGGGTCCTCTGCGGCCCAGGTGCTCTGATCCATGGACCATGTGTGGCTGCCCTTGCCGCCATAGGGGCCCTCTCTCGCGGCGGCCAATACGAAGCTGCCAAGCCAGTCCTCGTCCGGAATCAAGGGAGCTGTCGGCTCGACCATCAAGGTGTAGCTGGCTTCGCCCTTTCTTGGTCGACACAGGGCGTGATCCGAGCTTCGTCCCAGGTAGACCATCCCCGGATAAGGGGAACCAGCCTCTTCTCCAAAGTCCCTCCAGAGCCAGTCACCGTACTCATCCCGTCCTTCCTCGCTCATGCCATGAAGATCTCCAGGATGCGCTCTCCTCATCTCCTCGTGCTTGCTTTCGAGTCGCTCGATGGCCCAGTCCGTCCCATGCCATACGTCGGTGAGAGGCGTCCCGGAGAGCCCGTGGTCGAGGATGGCCAGCACATGCCTCAGCCCGGTCCCGTGGTACAGCCTCTCCTTCTGGGGAACAATGACGGATGAACCCGTATGGTACGTCAGCCACGCCAGGGTGGTGAAACCATACCGGGGCGGAGCGGTGAAGAGGCATGAAACCAGCGAGGATGCGAGCATGAGACCATCCTACCTCGTCGGTGCCGACACCGCCTCTGTCGTGCTATGCTGCCAGCCAGCAACGGAGGCCACATGCGCCGCTACGAAAAACCACTGCTCCGCAAGGCGCATGGGCTCGACTTCGTCCTCTCCGCCATCAAGCGCGGCTGGCACACAGCCTGCCGTCAGTGCTCGAGCTGCCACGGCTGCCGCTGATGCCCATCATCGTCGAGGCTGCAGGGTTCATGGACCTGATGGGAAAGCTGTTCGGCGACATCACGCCGTCGGGTATGTCCATCTGGCCCTTCGTTCTGGTGCGTGACAAGGCGACCATGAGCGAGCGGACCCTGCGCCACGAGCTCATCCATAACAAGCAGCAGTCCGAGCTGACCATCGCCGCGGTCATCTTCGGAGGCCTGTGCATGGTGGTCATCGCGCTCTCACCGCTGCCTGCATGGCTCGTCGTCGGGCCCCTGATCCTGATGATCCCCAGCGCCCTACAGGGCATCGTCTACGGTGCCTTCCACTGGGTAGGAGCCATCGCCTTTCGGGGCGCGAACAGTCCCCTGAAGCGCTCCTACCGCTCCAGCCCCTTCGAGCTCGAGGCCTACGCCAACGACGACGATCCGGAGTATATCTCCCACCGTCGCATCTTCGGCTGGACCGGCTACGTCCGCGACTGGAGAGAGCGCATCGAGAAGTTCGAGGCATCCGCAGAAGACAACGAAGAGGAATAGACCATGGCCAAGCCCAGATTCGAAGCCCGCTGGATTCGCGCCAGAGAGTCCGACTACAGCGTCATGCTCATCGTTCCCGGCGAAGACCTCTCCGTACACCTGGTGGGCCAGGCTCCTGGCGACCCCCTCACCATCCGAGCTGCCCGCATCTGGATGGAGGACAGGGGCTACCAGCCGCTGGGTGTCACCAACGCCGGCATCTTCCACTCCGGGCTGAGACCTGTCGGGCTGTTCGTGGAAGGCGGCATCACCAAGAGCCCGCTGAACCTCAGCTCCGGAACTGGGAACTTCTTCATGAAGCCCAACGGGGTGTTCAGCTGGACACCGGGCTTCGGATTCTCCATCGATCGCAGCGATCTGTACAAGCCCAAGAGCCGTCCCTTGCTGGCGACCCAGTCAGGGCCACTGCTGCTCGAGAGAGGGCAGCCCCACCCGGACTTCCGGCAGCACTCGAGCAACAGAGCCATCCGCAACGGCGTCGGCGTGAGCAGCAGCGGAGACAAGGCCATCTTCGCCATCTCCGATAGAGCCGTGAACCTGTGGGACTTCTCGAGCTTCTTCCTGTCCCAGGGCTGCCCTGACGCCCTGTACTTGGACGGGGCCATCTCGGACATGTGGACCCCCATCCGCAACGCAGGACGCTCCGACGACTACGCTGGGCTGCTCTGCATCGCGCAGAGGATGTCATGAGCGCTGTCAACACCATGCTGCAGCACCGCTACGGTGGCCTGTTCAGAAAGAAGCGCCGCTTCAGGGGCCCCCTCGACGTGAACCCCTTGGTCAACATCCTCGTCCCACTGCTAAAGGGCGACAAGGAAGAGGCGCTGAAGGGAGCCAAGTACCACCGCAAGGGTGCAAAGCGCGCTCAGATGTTCTTCATGCCAGAGACGGCCAAGAAGGCCGGAGCGGCGATGGAGCCGGTCTTCGAGAAGATCGAGCAGGCCCTGGAGGGGGACTGGAAAGGCATGGAGGGCATGGAGGACATGAAGGGAATGGAAGAGATGGAGGACATGAAGGGGATGGAAGGGATGGAAGGGATAGAGGGGATGAAATGGATGGAGGGGATGGACGAGGCCATCTTTGCGGGTGTGGCCGAAGCGTTCGGTGAGTTCTCGGGGCATGCTGTGTCGGGATCGGTGAGCGTGACCGCACATCGCAGTGGTGCTGACGCCTTCATCGACGTCGCACTGGACGCCATCGAGGACGGGAGACCGAAGCTGGCATTCCAGCACCTGTTCAACGCGGAGATCGTCCACCATGCGAAGAACAACCAGCCGCCGGCCCACGGAGAAGATGAGCGGCTGAGGGGCGCATGGCAGAGCTTCGGAGAGATGCTGCCGGACAAGCTGTGGTGATCCTCCCCATCACCATCCTCGTTCTCGGACTCATCCGCCAGAGCGTTCCACCGTCAGACGAACGAAGAGAACGAATAGCGCTGGCGAGGAAGCTGATGGGAGAGAGTCCGGATCACATCCACTTGCTGGTGAGGTCTGTGGGACCACCTATCATCCTGAGGATCCCGAGCTCGATACGGACAACAAAGAGGGATCTCCTAAAATGCGTGGATCCAGTCATGCGATCACATGGCCACACGCAGAGGTCCATCTTCGAGTTCTTGCCACTGATCCAAGAGGAGCCCGACGATGGAGGGCCCGTCACGGAATCGTACCTGTCGGTCGAGTCGGCCTACGAAGGAGATGACAGCAGCGCAAGAGACTATTGGCTCTACGACTGGGTCCATGGATCGTTCGATCTCGTGAGAGCCCCAGCGGACGACGTCCAGAGCTATGTGCAGATCTTGACGCACGGTCCGATGATCATTGTACGGATGGGATTCCCCTTCCCAGAAACGAATAGTCTGCTGGACGTCATGTTGCCGATCTTCAGAGAGTCGTTCGAGATCAAGAAAAAGGACGTGTTCGCGATGGAACGGATGGACGTCGGGAGAGCGGACAGGCGTGCAGAACGACAAGAGAATCTCCTGAACACGTGCAAGAGAGCGTTCAGCGGATCTACGTCCGACTTGACAGAGACGTGGCTATACGACTGGACAGGGGAACAGCCACGGCTCGTAAGAGCTGGGACGTGAGCTCCCGACGTGCACCGTATATCCACTCACAGTAGCAAGCACATCCCACGAAAAGACAGGATGGACCAGTAATGTCGTGAGAGACAGCTCGTGCTATGCTTCTAACCGAACGTCTCGATCCATCCCACGATCGCCGGTCCGGTAGTCGGAAGTCGGAAGTCGGAGGTCGGATACCGAGCGAGCGAAGCGAGCGCACCCATGGGCGGCAGAAGCTACAGCAGCATCCTCACCGTTGGCGACATCGACATCTACCAGGTGAGCGCCAACCCCAACGGGACGCTGCCCGGTCGTGCCGGCTCCATGGCCGTCCGCAACGGCGTGACCCCGCGCTACTACCAGAACACCGACGGTGCGATGGCATGGGTGCCCATCGCGCAACGGCCCGGGCAGACCATTGTCGTAGCCAAGAGCGGAGGCGACTACGACACCATCGAGGCCGGCGTGGCTGCTGCCAACGCCAGCCCTGACAACATGCTCGTCACGGTCTGCCCTGGAGACTACATCGAGAACAACCCCATCACGGTGGGGACGCACGTCACCGTCTCCTGCCCCGCCGCGCATGAGCAGACCAGGATGTTCTGCGCGAACACCGGAGCGGGCCAACATGGTGTGATCTGGGGGATCGACACCGAAGGGTTCGGGCTGCAGGTGCGAGGTGCGAGCGGCGCCGGGGCCGCTGGCCACTACTGGGGACCCACGGCCCACGACTCGGAGCTCCACGACTGTAAGTACAGAGACTGCGACTACGGATTCCTCTCCGAAGCGAGCGCCGCCGATCCGGCCATCCTGGTCCGCGATCCGCACTGCTCGGGCGGAGCGTGCTCGGTGGCGTACGCGGTCAAGGCCAGCGGAAACATGGTGGTCACAGGCGCCGTCCAGACCAGCGCTGTCACCACCGGAACCTTCGCACTGGCCGACGGGGTCGGATCCAAGCTGACGATGTACGTCGCCCAGGTCGGAGGCACGCTCACCACCCGTGCCGCCGAGGTGAGCAACACGGCCGAGATGGAGCTGCAGGTCTTCCGCCTCGACGGCGCCGCTGAGGGTTTCTTCGTCCTGGGAACCGGCGGCCAGCTCTCTCTGGGCTCGACCCAGGTCACCAATGTCGCAGGCGACGAGGTCAACCTGGCGAACTCCGCCAACGTCTACGGATTCCTCAACGACTGCTACATCGACTCCGACAAGATCGTCAAGGGGGCGGCCGCGACCCTCAGCGGCATCTACGAGTCCTCGAACACCTCCTCGAAGCCCGGCCCCACCGTCATCGGTGAACTGTGGCTGGGCTTGGACCCTGCTGTTCAGGTCCCTCTGTCCACCTACACCAGAGAAACAGCGGTGACGGGCTGGTTCTCGGGTGGCACCGTCACAACCAATGCGGGTCGCGTGCTGGATGTGGCCTCGGGCTCGGGGCCCATCAACACCGGCACCGGAGTCATCCAGGTCGACTGGAGCGCTACCCAGGTCACAGCCCCAGCGAACGGTGAGTTCTGGGTTTACGTCGACAACGCGGGAGCGGTGTCCGTCGCAGCAGTCGAGCCGAGCAACAACACGAATATTCTGTTGGCCGGCGGCTTCGCCAACGCGACCGACATCGTGTATCTGTCCAGCCACATCGTCCCGATCTCCCACGCCGTAGCGTCCAGGCACGAGTGGACGAAGGCCGTCATTGGCTCGATCTGGCAGTCCGGCCTCGTCACCACGACACCCGCCCTGCTCGAGCTGAGCATCTCTGGCGGCACCTACTACCGCTCCGATGTCCTGAAGACCGCGGCGGGTGCAGTCTCTGCCACGCTCACGACCTGGCACAACGACGGTAACTGGGTGCCGACGACGGGGGCGACGGGTGCGTCCAACACGCAGTACAACAACTTCGGTGTCGGACTCGCTGGCATCCCGGCCCTGGAGTACGCCAAGCACGCCCTGTGGGTCACGGTCGGTGGCGATGGAACCCAGTACCACCTCGTCTACGCTCAGACGACCTTCGCTGTCCAGGCGGACGCAGAAGCCGCTGCGCTTCCCACACCTCCAGGATGGTTCTCCGAGACCGGCATGAAGCTGGCGGGACCTGTCGTGCGGGAGGGGACAGCAACGCTCATCTCGATCATCGACGAGCTTCCCGTCATCCAGACCGGAACACCGGGTACCGCGGTAGCGGCGACGAACCACAGCGCGCTGCTCAATCTCCCTGCCGACGACCACGCCCAGTACCTGCTGCTGGCTGGCGGAGCCATCCGAAACCCTGTCACCGGCACTATCGACCTCGCTGGCGGCCAGGTCGTACTGCCCACCTCCGCGGCTCCGGCACAGACCGTTGACGGTCAGGCCGTCTGGGACAGTGTCACCAAGCAGCTGACGGTCGGCGACAGCGTGGCCCGCAGAGTCATGGTAGACACCAGCACTGCCCAGACCTTGAGCAACAAGACACTCTCGGCCCCAACCATCGGTGATGCCGGCAACATCGTCTCGGCCTCCACCATCGCCGAAGGCGTCGTCGAGGTGGCCACCCAGGCCGAGGTGGACACCGGCGCCGATGCGCTGCGTACCGTGAGCCCGGCGACCCTGGCGGCATCCAGCACTGTCATCAAGTCCGGACAGTCCGCAGGCGGAGACCTGGGCGGCAACTACCCGAACCCGACAGTGGTCGCAGCCTCGGAGGCAACAGCCGGCAAGATCGAGATCGCTACCCAGACCGAGGTGACGACGGGCACGAACGACACGCGAGCCATCACGCCGTTGAAGCTGGCAACAGCCATGGTCTTCGGCAGGGACTTCCAGCAAGTGGCCGCCGAGGCCACCACGACCACGACAGCCGGTGCGTACACCACAAAGGTGACGCTGACCACGGGAGCGTTGACGGGCACCTACAGGGTCGCCTACAGCGCAGAAATCCAGGGAAGCGCCAAGGACAAGCAGATGAGCTGCAGGCTCTACAACTTGACAGACGCCGTGGAGTACTGCTTCGACTCGGGCGACAAGGAAGAGGCAAACCAGTGGGAGGAGAACTCTGGCTTCGCGTACGTCACCCTGGTCGGTGCCAGCAAGAACATCGCCGTCCAGTTCGCCTCTCCCGAAGGCATCACGGTGTCCTGTCGCAGAGCTCGTATCGAGTTCTGGCGAGTAGCGTAGCGCACGCTGCTCAACACGGGTCACCGCGACCTGATAGGCTGAACCGATGCTGCTCCCCTTGGCCGTCCTCGTCGCTGCTGCCGCCTCCCAAGCGGCCTCGGAGAGCTCCGGGGGCCAGGAGAGGGCCGAACTCGAGGAGAGACTCACAGGGCCACAGAAGACCCGTACGGCGCTCGTCATCGTACACCTGTCCTCCTTCGACGCCTACGCGGACCAAGCCGAGGACATGGGCGACGACCTGGCCCGTGGGCTCATCTACGTCTTCGAACACGACAGGGACCTGCTCATCATTCTCGACCAGGGCCGGGAGCCAGAGAGCCGGAACATGAAGGCCATCCGCGAGTCACTGGACGACAGGATAGGGCGAGGCCTGCCGACTATCATCGAGTGGCACGACGAGAACTGTGAGATCGAAGATCTCCCCGAGCCCTTCGACGACCCCTGGGAGTGGCTCGAGATGTGGCTGCCCCCGCTGCTGAAGAAGAACGGCGTGACCAAGGTCCTGGTCGGTGGCGTCTGGTGGTACAGGGACGACAGCTCCGGCTGCGTGAACCACGTCGAGAAGATCCTGCGAGAGTGGACAGTGGGAAAAGGCGGATTCCTCGAGTCGGTGACGGTGGACAGGGGCCTGGTGGGAGAGGATGAGGCGGGCGACCCTCAGTAGCCGCTGCTCGCGGTCCAATAGGCCGGGCAGACCACGCCCTTGCTCTGCACCGCGGCCACCAGCTGGCGGGCCTGGGCCTCGGTCAGATGACGCTCACGGATGGTGAAGCCGTGCTCGTCCTTGCCCCCCTCGCCGCGGTAGACCATGGCGCCCCCATAGCCACGACCCGTGCCATCGTTGGCGCCGCTCCAGCGCTTACCGTCGGTGTCGTGACCCTCGGTGACACAGCTGACGTACCAGAAGGCCCCCTGGTGTCCTGCATTCATCTCGTAGCAGTTCACGCTCGTGACGGCGAAGAGCAGGTCGGCGGGGTCCATGCCACGCACGATGGGCCTGGAGAACTTCCGTCCCACATGCTCCCAGCACTCAGCGCCGTCTTCGGGGTCCCAGGAGATGCGGTCGTTCAGGACCACATCGGTGTAGCGGACCTCGCCACCCTTGCCGTCGACATAGACCTGCATGGCCATGCCGGTCTGTATGGGGACGCTGACCATGTCGCTGATCTGCATGATGGTCCCGACATCCTTCTCGGCCTCGTTGGGGCCCACGTAGCCCGGTCCCCTGCTGGCCATGTAGGCCGCGGTGACCTCGCCGGTGAACTCCACGTAGACCCACTTGGGCTTGGGCTCGAGCGCCACCACCGGGTAGCGGCCCGGGGGAGCCACGATGGTGTGGAACCACGAGGCGGTCTCGTAGTGCTGGGTGACCTCGCGGGGGTCGGGGATGTCGACATAGCCGACGATGACGGGGAAGAGGGCCATGGTGTTCTCCTGTCCGGTTGAGGTGAAACACTTATAGCACCTGCTACTGTCAGTGGCAAGGGTGTGGGGGTTTTTATTGGATCGATCGTTGGGATCGGTGGTGCCCGGTCCGGGGACCGGGGGCGAACCAACGCGACGGTGCTCGTCTGGTGACCGAATGGCTGACTTCGATGGTGCCCGGCCGTGAGGGCCGGGAGAGGCGCAGGGCGAGATCCAGCAGATGCGCCATGTCATATCTTCGATAGTGCCCGGCCGTGAGGGCCGGGAAGCTGGACTGTGCCTATAACCACAAGGTAGCACCGATCCGACTTTGACGGTGCCCGGCCGTGAGGGCTGGGGTGTGAAACTGGTGCGCACGTTGGTATCCCTCTACTCTGGATCGCTTTGATGGTGCCCGGCCGTGAGGGCCGGGAGAAGTAGCTCAATCCTGCACACGAGCCCATTGTCCTGGCGCGCTTCAATGGTGCCCGGCCGTAAGAGCCGGGAGAAATATGGACCATCTACGTCAGCGCGGCCGCAACTCCTGGCTTGGATGGTGCCCGGCCGTGAGGGCCTGGAGAAGGCAGGACTACCGGCCGAAGAAGCTGCTACATGGCTTCGATGGTGCCCGGCCGTGAGGGCCGGGAGATAAAGTCCGCCCGGGTGACAAGTGCTGGGTTCAGATTCTTCGATGGTGCCCGGTCAGGAGACCGGGAGAAAAGTTCACAGGCCGGTAGGGACACAGCCAACAACCACTCTTTCTTCGATGGAGCCCGGCCGTGAGGGCCGGGAGAGGGCGGAACAGGCCCTATCCGCGGCTCGCTATCTATATTCTTCGATGGTGCCCGGCCGTGAGGGCCGAGAGAAAGGGACAGAACGGACTGGACGTCCTCTTCATGACTTACGCACTTCGATGGTGCCCGGCCGTGAGGGCCGGGAGAGGAGAAGATCTCTCCTTCGAAGCCGCGGTCGCTCGTCCACTCTTTCTTCGATGGTGCCCGGCCATGAGGGCTGGGAGGGGGAGCGCGGAGGCGATGCTTATCATCCAGATTCTGGACTTCCTTGCTTCAATGGTGCCCGGCCGTGAGGGCCGGGAGGAGAATCCTGAACGCGCAGAAATACCAACGGGACCTCGTGCTTCAATGGTGCCCGGCCATGAGGGCCGGGAAATGGCGAGACAAGGCGCTTCGGCTGCTCGTAAACCGCAAGGCTTCAATGGTGCCCGGCCATGAGGGCCGGGAAAGGGGGCCTTGGCTGACCTCGAGGTGCGCTTCGTGGTGCGGCTCCAATGGTGCCCGGCCATGAGGGCCGGGAAAGGGGTTGGTGCACTGGGTCTTCCGCTCCTTCAGGGGTTCGCGCTTCAATGGTGCCCGGCCATGAGGGCCGGGAAAAGGACGCCGGGAAACCACCAGTGTCCGCCCTGGCATCCGCGCTTCAATGGTGCCCGGCCATGAGGGCCGGGAAAGGGGGCCGGGCGAGAGCGCTGGCACGACCAACGGCCTCCATGCTTCAATGGTGCCCGGCCATGAGGGCCGGGAAAGGGGTTGGTGCACTGGGTCTTCCGCTCCTTCAGGGGTTCGCGCTTCAATGGTGCCCGGCCATGAGGGCCGGGAAAGGGGGCCGGGGTGCAGCCGAACACGTAGGAGCCAGCCGCATCGCTTCAATGGTGCCCGGCCATGAGGGCCGGGAAAGGGGCCGAGACGACGGCGACTATCCGTCCACGGTGAGAGAGCTTCAATGGTGCCCGGCCATGAGGGCCGGGAAAGGGGACCTCAGCCGGTACGAGACCATCGAGCAGCTCGACGCTTCAATGGTGCCCGGCCATGAGGGCCGGGAAAGGGGGCATGACCAGCGAAGCGCTGTCCCTGTCGTCGTTGTAGCTTCAATGGTGCCCGGCCATGAGGGCCGGGAAAGGGTGCCAAGTGGCGCGGTATCTGCGCTGAGATCGCGGCGCTTCAATGGTGCCCGGCCATGAGGGCCGGGAAAGGGCTCGGCGCTGACTGACCTCTCAGCGACATTGGACCGGCTTCAATGGTGCCCGGCCATGAGGGCCGGGAAAGGGCGTCGAGAAGCCGCAGCTCTACCGCCACGACAGGGTGCTTCAATGGTGCCCGGCCATGAGGGCCGGGAAAGGGGTCGGCGCTGTAGGGCAGGCGGTTGCATGCCATGATGCTTCAATGGTGCCCGGCCATGAGGGCCGGGAAAGGGCGGCATCCGTGGAGGCTTCGTGCGGGCCAACCCCAAAAAGCTTCAATGGTGCCCGGCCATGAGGGCCGGGAAAGGGGGGTCGCTACACGACGTCGTTGGTGACGTCATCGTAAAGCAGGCCCGCGAGAGGGTCGGAAAAGACCACGATCCGGACCATGCCCGCATGGCCAGGATCTCCACAATAGCCGACGATAACTGTATTTCTTCCATAACAACGAGCGGTCCCAGGGACCTGCGACGATCCGGACCGCTCGCACGGGTTGTCAAAGATCACCGCCCCGGAACCCCGCTACAGCAGCGGGCGCCCGGGGCCGAAGCCGTAGGAGACGTTCTTGCTGGTCCCGAAGACCAGGCGATCCGCCTCCACCCACATCACATCGTACAGGCCGTGCTCACTCGAGCTCACGGCCGCCCGGATGGCATCCCAGCTCATGGGCACGCTCCACAGGGGCCAGCGCAGCACCTTCTGGTCGAAGCGTGGCCCATGAAACCCGGTGGTCGCCGTGCGCATGCGCCCGTAGCGCGTGCTGTGCGGCACCGCGGTGAAGGCGCAGGCCCCCAGCATGGCCAGCCACTCGGCCCAGGGCTCATAGCGCTTGTCGCTGCTGGCCGAGCAGGGCCCCGAGGCCCCCATCGCGGAGATGGGGCTCCAGCGGAAGCTCTTGCCGCTGCCGAAGATGCGCTTCTGACCTTCCAGCAGCTCCGTCAGGTTTCTGTCCGAGAAGGCCCGGGCGCCATCCTCGGTGGCCCACTTCGAGACGAGGTCGAAGCCACCACGACCGCCGGAGACGAAGTCCAGATCCGAACGCCCACCCATCGACACCATGGCGGTGACCAGGCTGCGAAACGGCTCTTCGGACTGGGCCAGCAGCTGCTCGATCTGGGCGTGATCCATCTTGTTGAGCCCACCGGGCCACGCACAGCGGAACGACTCCCTGACGCCCACCAGGGCCTCGGTGATCTCGTCCGGATGCAGCTCGTTGCCTATCCGAGGGACCGTCCCATCCCAGCTCAGCGTGGCCCTGTGACCCGCTATCGACAGCCCATGCACGATGCCCAGCATGACCATCCAGTCGAAGACCGTGGTGCCACAGAAACCAGGCATCCTCCTCTCGTGGAGCGTGCTGTCATTGGAATCAGAGGCGCCGATCGACAACACGATAGTGGCACCGGGAGAGGGGCCTCGCAGACGCTCGGTCTCGGACTGACGGTGATCGCACAGCCGCAGCACGGACTCCAGATAGGCCAGCCCGACCCAGCCGTAGCGGCGCTGCAGCCGATGGAAACGATCCGGCGCACGGGCCGCCTCGTCGTGGACCATCAGGCCGACATACATCCCAGCACCGAGCAGGCCGTCATCGACCAGCGCGGTGCCCTGGGCTCGGCGCATGAAAGGCCTGGCGTATCCGTGATGGCTGGCCACCAGGTGCTGCACGAGCTCCGGATCGGAAGCCCCGGCGAGCATCCCTTTCTTCCTGGCTATCTCCACGGACAGAGCCTCGTGACGCTCCCCCCGCGGGTAGCTGGAGGGCTGACCCGAGGGCTGCCCCTTGGACAGCCCGCTCTTGCCCAGCGGGGGATCACCGGGCTTGCGCCCGTACATGCGCTGGGCCCTGTCATCCAGCTTCCCCAGGTCGTGTAGCGCCGCGGCCAGGCACAGATCGTAGGAGAGCTTCGACGGCAAGCCCAGGTGCTCACAAGCCTGCTGCACGCGGTCGCGGACGCCGCTACAGTGATCCTCGAGGCTCACAGCGTGGCCGTGGAAGGAGTCCTCGTCGCCGCGGTCGATGCGCGAGACGAACAGCCAGCGCGAACCGGCATCGACGTGGTGACAGCTGCACAGGTGCCTCCGATGAGGCAGATCCCGATCGATCCACTCGGAGACCTGCTTGGCCAGCGGCCGCTCATCGTCCAGCGTCGGCGCATCGTGCCACCACAGCTTCACACCGCGGCTCTGCAGCAGAGCCTGCTCCGAGACGTCATGGACATGACCAGAGCTCTCGTCGAAGGTGCCGTGGGGCCCCAGGCCCCCGTAGCTGCACGGGACGACGACCAGATCTCCAGGGCGCACACCGTCGCTGACGATCTTCACTTTGCCCGAGACTTTCACCACCGGCCTCTCACCGATCCATCGCCGGAAGAGCCACTCGGGGATCCTGGCGGCCTCCAAGCTCGACGGCGGGAGCGCCTCGAGCAGGGAGCTCAGCTTCTTGGTCCCCAAAGACAGATCCATGTCGCGCCACACCACGTGCACCGATCGGTCGTCCTGCAGCCCGTGCAGGAAGAGTGACACGTCGAAGCCGGATCCATACGATCGGGTCTGAGACCACAGATCCAGGTACTCCGGCAACAGCTCGGGGGCCGAGTCTGCCGATCGGACACAGCCCGCCGGTGGCGTGGGCATCTCGCCGGGGCTGCACGAGACGGTACCCACCTGCTGCAGCCACTGCACGGTCCGTAGCTCGTGGTTCCCGTAGACCGGGCACAGCTTGGGTGGACCGCCCTCGTCCCTGTTCTTGTAGCGCGTCGCCTCCACGATGGTGCAGACCGCAGAGGTCTTCATCAGACCGGCCCGGTTGACCCGGCCCATGCGCTGCTTCAGGGAGTCCCAGGAGGCGCACTCGCTCACCATGCCGTCGAAGTCCCAGTCCACGCCGGCCTCGATGCACTGGGTGGAGACCACCAGGGTCGGCTCCCGGCGCTCGAGCCGGTCCTCGATGCGGGCCACGGCCAGGTCCCGGTCGATGGGACGCATCCTGCCGGTGATCAGGAAGACCTCACGGTCCCCACGCACCTTGTCCTTGTCGACCTTCTTCGCCCACGCCGCGGCGGTCTTGACCGTGTTCGCTACCAGCAGCAGGCATGGCTCCTCCCGATCGCGGACGATGGTGTCGATCTTGCTGCTGGACAGCTCGATGGTCTTGGTCGCACTCAGCCTGTCGATGAGCAGCGGGTCGGAGAGGTCTTCCTCCTCGATGTCGAACCAGCTGGCCCCACTGTCGGGCGTCGCGGTCATGTACACCAGGTTGCGGCGCACAGGCATCTCACGCACCGGCTCGAGCTTCTGCAGACCGTCCAGTGTGTCGAGGAAGGGGCCCGACAGGTGGGCCTCATCGACGATCAGCAGGCTGTCCTGGGCCACCAGGGCCGCCTCGATGGGCTTCATGCGGCCGGAGACGCCGTAGCCGCGCATCAGCATCCTCGAGCCGACCTGGTCGACGGTGGAGGCGATGATCCCGACCTGATCCATGGATCGGCACCAGGCAGGATCCGTGCGGCACGCACCGCGCAGACGGATGCACGCCGGGGGCTCGGACGAGATCCGTCTCAACGCCTCCTCGACCTGGGCCAGGGCGGGGAGATCCACGATGCGCTGCAGCAGGTACTTCCCATGCTGCCAGGCCTGATCCACCAGCACCCGACGATCGGCGACCAGGAAGATCCTACGTGGAGGAAGGTCCTCTCCCATGATGGAGGCTCGGGCGAGGTTCCAGATGGCGATGTCGAGCGCCGAGGTCTTACCGGTCCCTGTCGGGAGACCGATCCCGCTGGGCCAACCTTCGTGGCTCACTCGATCGGCCAGGCGCTGCTGCCAGCGGTAAGGGTCATACCCCCACACCGCACGATGGAAGTCGTGAAAAGAGATGGGTGTCATGAGGCGTCCATCGGGACCATCAGCCCCATGCCGAAGTGGTTGGAAGATCCGAGGATCAGTGGACCCTCCACGGCGACGGAGAAGGTGACCCTGGCGTGCACCAGCGGGCGATCGAACTTGCCTCGCATCGCCTCGGCGTGGGGAGATCCCATCAGGAAGGGGGCCGTCGACAGCTCGACATGGTCAGGCTCGGGGAGCCCCTCGTACTGGCAGGCCAGCCTCACATAGCGCTCGGCACGGACCCAGGCGGACCTGTTCATGCCTTGGCGTTTGACCGGGTGCCTGGGGAGCTCCATTGGCACCACCGTCTGCCAGCCGCGAGACGGGCGACACCAGGTCTCCTCCTCCAGCGTCTTGCGGCCATCCTGGGGCCCGAAGCGCAGCGTGGTCCCATCGGAGAACCCAACGCTGGCACCGGACTCGATCCAGCTCGAGACCGCCGTCGATACCTCCTCGACCTGCTCGTCGCTGGCAGAGAGCGGGATCACGATAGAGGCCCCGATGACGGATCCGTGGGCGAAGCGGTTGCCCACATGGGGCAGCACACAGAAGGAGACATGCCGGCCATGCAGCGGAGACCCATCAGGGTCGTGACCATGGATCATCGGCGGGATCGACACACCGGCATCGCCCGCGGACGACATCACCGCCTGTCGCAGTCGACGGGACAGCTGCAGCGCCCGCTCCACGGGCCATGAGCCTTCGATGAGGCCCAAGACGATCATGCGACCCAGCCTGTCGCTCTCCGACCACGCGTAGCGTGACCAGCGCGTAGGCGCGGTCCTGCCGGGCATCATGCTGGCGGAGGCCTTGGCCATGTCCAGGGTGCCAGGAACCGGCGTGCGCAACACGCAGCGACCAAGCCTGGAAGGTCGCCAGGCGCCTCCAAAGGTATCGGTTCGCTCACCGACAGAGAGCATCACCATGCTCTCAGCGGTCCCCAGGCGGGTGCAGCGGACACACAGATCACGCACCAGCTCGAGGATCTCCACGGTGACGTCTTCGTCCCACACGAACTCGATGGGGTCTTCACCGACGAACCGGCTCGACCGGGCGGAAGTCAGCTTCGGCATCGCCGGGCGCTTGCCAGACTTTTTGCTCCACTGAGGGAGGCTGTTCATGGGTACCCAGCTGTCGTAGGTCTCCTCTGGCACATGGCTCGGAGCCACGATGACGGGAGGATCCATGGACTCGAGCACCCGGATGGCTTCGGCCTCGCCAGCATCACAGCCGCCGTCGAACCAGGAAGCGATGAGCGCCTGGATCAGCCGCGTGGGATGCGGGGGCCACTCCGAGCCGTGGCCCGGTGTGGTCCCGCAGAACGAGCCCGTCAAGAAGGTTGACGAGATGGACAGCATCAGTCCGTGCTCCCGCCCAGGGCCGCGGCGATAGCAGGGTGGACGTCCAGCTCGATGGGCTCGGAGCGGAGGGTGATCCCCGTGGCCGCCAGCGCGATGGCGGCATCGTTGACCAGGTCCAGGATCGACTCCACGTTGATACCGCCGAGAACCTCGTCCTGGCCGTCATCGCGTCGGATCTGACAGCCGCCACTGGTCTCGCAGACCAGATCGCACTCGCTGCGCAGGTGGCCTCCGCTCTCGTGCAGCGCGGCGATGCAGAGGAGCCCCAGCGCGGCGAGGTAGACACGGGCGGCGAGGTTCTGCTCGTCGTTGCCGAAGCTCAGCGTGCGGTACACTCCGAAGGATACGACGGAGCGCTGCTCGGCGATGGCCATGGACACCGCGATGCGCGGGTACTTCTCCATGGAGGGGGGCACAACGCCCAGGCCCTGGTCCACCAGCTTCTTCTCACCGGAGCCCAGATCGACCTTGGTACTGGAGGGCAAGCCCATGGGATCAAGGCGTCCGCCAGGGCGGACCATGGTGTGCGCGTCGATGGCCACGATCTTGGACCAGACCGACTTCTCGTAGCGTCCGCCCCAGGCATTCGAGGCGACGCCGGAGTGGGAGTCCCAGCCGCCGAGCACGAGGATCATCGGAGCCCCCTGCAGCAGAGCGGTGGCGTCCTTCTTGCTCGCACCGCGGACGGCCTTGGCGTCGTCCGAGTTCTTCCACAGATCGCTGGTGCCGTGCAGGCTCGAGGTGCCGATGGCGGCGTCGAAGGTCCGGTGAGGGAGCTCGAGGTCGGTCATGGTGCCCACCCCAGGGACGTGCAGCAGGTACTGCGGGAGCTGAAGCAGCTCGTCGTTCACCAGCTGAAGGACGGCCATCTCCATGCGGTTGGCCTGGGAGGCGGGCGAGTCCAACAGGCAGACGTTCACGGTCCGCTCGTCGATCTTGCGGGTGGAATGGACGTAGCGGGGGCCCTTCTCGTCGCCCTTGGCCTGGGCAAAGGTGGGGGGAGAGACCATGTCTCCCTCACCACCGAGGGGCTGCAGCTGGCGGACGATGGACAGACCGCGCACGGCGCGGGTCTGCATCAGGACGACGAGGTTTTCGAGCGAGAGTTTCACGGGAGTCTCCGGGGATAGTGGGTTGCGTCAAACGATGACACTCTCCACCAATAGTAGAGCTTTTCCAACGTGTCAAGGCAGGAGCCGGCCATTTCGTACAAGACGCCGATGAAAAGCTCCACGCTCATCGGGCACCGAGAGCGTCACATCGTGATATACTGCCGCCATCAACGCCGGCCCCGATGAGGTGCTACACACCGTCAACGAGCCAGCGAACGGCATACAACGCAAGGTCTACAGCGATGTTCACCGCCCTCATCACCCTGCTGCTCGGCTATGTCTCCCAGGCCCGGACCGAAGAGGGCGCCGAGGCCCAGCGTCTGGCTATCGTCCGCTACATCAACGGGCTGGACCGTCCCATCGACCGACATGTCCACGAGCTGCTCTCTGGCCACCCGTACGAGGAGACGATCCTCGACTACCTGCGCGCCCCCGACCTCGACAGCTGGAAGAAGATCCGCGGGTACCTGCTGGTCCCGATGATGCAGCAGCTGGCCACCGGCAGCGGGCACAAGCCGACCCTGTGGCAGTCCCTGTGCTGGTACGCCTACGAGCAGCGCGAGGGGCGCTACGAACGGCCACCGTTCACTTTCTCGAACCAGGTGTTCCCGGCCGAGTCCAGGACCTATCCCAACACCGAGGCGCTCGAAAACGCCATCCTGCGCGCCTTCGGCTACCCGCTGCAGGCCGATCGCATCGGCCTCGAGCAGGTGCTGACCGACCTCGTCCCACCGCTGCTACCCGAGGCCGACCAGTTCCCCGGGCGCTACGTCGTCTACTTCGGCGACAACGGCAACCAGCTGTTCTGGGAGAGCGCACCGACGGACCTCGGTGGACGGGTCTTCATGATGAACCCCAGGGGCCGTGGCTACTGGAGCGTGACCCTCGAGCAGCCTGACGGCAGCATGAGGCTTCTGACCCACAGCAAACCCGAAAAGCCCGAGGTGAGCAGCACCACTGGCGGTACAACGGTGGAGGAGGCCGTCGCCGCCGTGCGCCGCATCCACGCCCTCGAGCTGGTGCCGTCCACCGAGAAACACTGGGCCTGGGTGTCTCCCAAACGCATGGAGCTCACGGACGGGTACCACCCCTCCATCGACTCTGGACGGCTGCTGGTCACCCCACCGGACGAGCTGCTCGCGCAGACAGAGCCGAGCAGGTCGGCACCGCCCTCCTTCATCTCCACTTCTGTCGGCCGTACCGAGCGCGTCTCGATGGACCTCTTGTGGGAGAGCGCCGGCAGCAACTGGAACGATGCCCTGGCCAGAGAGAGCCAGTGGGAGTCCGGGCTATCGCCCGAAGACCTGGTGAAAGGACGAACCGACGAGGTCGACGAGGAAGAGGCAGAGGACGACCTGGAAAGCTTCGCTCACTGGGTGGACAAGCTGGGACCCTACAGGTTCAGGCCCAACGAGATCCCCGCGGCCTGGGCCATCCTGGCGGTCCGTGGAGACGTGCAGAGCGGTGACTCACCCTGGTATGTCGAGGACGGGTTCCACCGCCTGGCGGCCGCCAGGGAGCTGCGTCTGCCGACCTACCCGGTGAGGGAAGTAGCGAGCTGACGGTGGGGCCCTACAGAGAGGCTCACCCATGGCTCTCCCTCTGTCCCATGCTTCTGTACCCACTCTCCCGACGATACCTCCAGCAGATAGCGGTACGGCGGGGCCAGGAGAGGGTATGAGAACGACGGAACGACCGAGAAGGCAGAGGGCTTGTTTTCGGTAAGACGGAGCCAAGGCATCGCAGAGTCGACGAACCCGGATCTTCCAGCCTCCTCGGCTACGGACTTGTCGAACTTCTCGCGTATAGCGAGCTTCGTCTCTTCGCTGTGTGGGCCAACGATGTGCAGGAGCGTGAGCTGGTTGCGCCGCAGCGCGATCCCAATGACCTCGCCGTTGAGCACCTGCTCTGACACCACGTACATCGATCTCGTGACACGGCCTCCGTCACGGTAGACGTCGATGATCTTGTAGATCACGGGGCGTCTCCAGGCCCTCTCCGGTCTCCTCACGGACGGCTCGCTCATCGTCCGTTCTTTCGACCTCTCGAGCTCTCGCCGCGTGGCCTCTTTCAATGCCTCTTCGTGCCTGGCGATCCTCCTCTTCCTCGCTTCTTCCTCCTTCTGTCTTCGCAGTCTCTCTCGCTCGTCTTCCTCTGCCTGGCGTTTCTCCTCCTCTCTCTCGCGCTTCTCTTTCTTCTCCTTGTCCTGCTTTCTTCGTAGCCTCTCTGCCTCTTCACAGGCCCCGCATACCCAGAGAGCAGAAAGCTCGCTGTAACGCCCGGTCAGCGGAGATATTCCC